>Ga0081455_10009234_pt1 | contig 10163 bp, 10 predicted proteins | sample TabmetS3T2R1_FD_70207 | JGI IMG/M metagenome (GOLD analysis project Ga0081455, IMG submission 70207) | Tabebuia heterophylla rhizosphere microbial communities from the University of Puerto Rico - S3T2R1 | ecosystem: Host-associated > Plants > Roots > Rhizosphere ... | reverse complement strand
CGATTCGCTGCGCGATGGGGCGGCCGATTCGATCGCCCCGAGCCTCGAGCGCCCGCCCAAACGGGAGCTCGGCGACTACTCGACGAACGCCGCCATGTTGCTTGCCCCCGGCCTGGGCGAGCAGCCGCGCAAGATCGCGGAACGCCTGGGCGAGGACCTGGGCGCCGCGCTGGGCGCCGCGGTCGAGCGGGTCGAGGTCGCGGGCCCGGGATTCGTGAACCTCTTTCTCGCTGATCGCTGGCACCGTGAGAGTGTCACCGCCCTGCTGCAGGCGGGCGACGACTTCGGGAGGGGAACGCCGGATCGTCCGGAGCGGGTGCTGATCGAGTTCGTGTCGGCCAATCCCACCGGCCCCCTCCACGCTGCCAGCGGGCGCCACGCGGCGTACGGCGACGCGCTCGAGCATCGCAAACGCATCGCCGATCTCGTGCTCGTCGCAGAAGGAGAGACTCATGCCTAACGCATTCATCGTCGACGCCGTCCGTACCCCGGTGGGCAAACGCAAAGGCCCGATCGGCGCGGTCCACCCGGCCGATCTGGGCGCCCACGTGATCAAGGCGCTGATCGAGCGCAATCACTTCGATCCCGCGAGCGTCGACGACGTAGTGTTGGGCTGCATCGACACGATCGGCCCTCAAGCCGGCGACGTCGCGCGCACGTGTTGGCTCGCGGCCGGGTATCCGGACAGTGTCCCGGGCGTCACCGTCGACCGCCAGTGCGGCTCCTCGCAGCAGGCGATCCACTTCGCCGCGCAGGGGGTCATGAGCGGTACGCAAGACGTCGTGATCGCGGGCGGCGTGCAGAACATGACGATGATCCCGATCGGCGCTGCGTTCACGGTCGCCGAGCAGTTCGGCTTTCGCAATCCATTTGCGACGTCCGAGGGTTTTCGCGCCCGCTACGGCGAGCAGTTCATCTCGCAGTTCAACTCGGCGGAGATGATCGCGCACAAGTGGCTGCTGAGTCGCGAGCAGATGGAGGCCTACGCGCTCGAGAGCCACGAACGCGCTCTCGCCGCGATCGCCGAAGGCAGGTTCGAGCGAGAGATCGTGCCGATCGCGGGCGTGCGCGTCATCGGGCCGCTGCCGAAGCCGCTCGGCAGCGACACGACCTACTGCGCCGGCGTGATGGCGACGAGCAACGCGCGCGGCGCCGCGCTGGCGTTCATCGCGGCGCTCAAGCAGCCGGACCGGCGCACGGTGTGGAAGGAGGCGGGGTTCGAGGTGGCCTAATAGATAGTGTAAGGCTTGAACGCATTCATCGATGCAGAGCAGGTGTCATGGCGAAACGCAATCCGGCGCGAACGACGATCCACCCGCTTCGCGGCGAGTCAGACTATGACGCGGCCCTTGCTGCGATCGAACGCTATTTCGACAAGCCCCCGAAGCCCGGCACACCCGCGGCTGATCGTTTTGACATGCTTGCGCGGATGATTGAGGATTACGAGCGCAAACGATGGCCGATCGCGCCGTCCAAGCTCCTCACACCCGCCTTCCGAACAGCGCGATCGCGGCGATCGGCAGGATGAAGCTCACCGCGAACACCGTCACCATCAGCGGGGCGAGCTCGCCGTATTCCCCGCGCGCGACCGGGAAGATGTCATTGAGATACTTGGTCTGCAGCGCCCCGGCCTGCAGCGCCAGATTCATCAGCGAGGCCATCAGGGCGAACCAGGTGGCGCGGTGGCCGGCGGGCGCATAATAGGCGGTGAGCGTCAGCAGCGGCACCATGCTGAGCTGCACGAAGGGCGAGGTGGTCGCCGCGTCGAGGATCGCAATGGTGCGCGCCCCGAAGCCGAATTGCTGCTCGGTCCATTCGTGCAGGCCGTACACGAGCCCGAGCGTCGGCAAGGCCAGAACGGTGCCTGCAATTGTAATCCAGAGCAGCGTGCGCACGATTGAATATTCGGTGATCTGCTTGGCCAGGAACCACATCACCAGGACCGAGATGACGGCGCCGGTCTGCCGCAGGTGGCCATAGAACGCCTCGTCGAACTTGAGCACGTCGAGTGTCCACCAGAAATAGCCGTCGCCCGGCAGCGGCGTCGCGCGAAACGCGAAGATGATGATGGAGGCAAACAGGATCGCCTGCCGCGATTTGTGGTCAAGCTCGCGGGTAACCAGCACCAGCATGGTGCAGATCACCGCCATCGAGACCAGGAACACGATCTCCTCGGCGAACGGAAAGCCAGCCAATCCCATCAGCGTGACGACCACGCCGAACACGATGCCGCCGCCGAGAATGCGCCAATCGATCGGCCGGCGCTCGTTCGTCTCTGTGCGGATGAGCAGGACGCCGGTCACCGAAATGACCGGCACGATGAGCGCCATCAGAAACACACTCTGGCGGTCGTAGATGAAGGCGAGCCAGCCGGAGAGCCCCGACACTGCCAGGATGCCGGCGGAGAGCGCCAGGCGGCCGAGCAGCTGCACCATGCCAAGCTCGGCGCGCACATCCTCCTCCGGGCGCGCGTTGCCGGCCGCGTCGGTACGCGCCACGACCTCGGTCGACATCGCGTCCGCGACCACGTCCTGGATCACGGTGCCGACCACCACGATCATGCTGCCGGCAAGATAGAGCTGGTTGGCAGGCAGGATGGTGAGCCAGCCACCGGCGGCACCCGCCAGCGTGAGCAGTCCGCCGACCACGAAGGCGGCGCCCAACAGGATGTAGGACCGGCGCTGCGAGCCGAACAGCGGCACGCAATCGACGAGCTCGCCGAACACCATCTTCACGGTCCAGGGCACGCCGAGCCAGACCGCATAGCCGGCGAGATCGGACGGCGAGAGCGTCAGCTTCTCCTTGATCCACATGTCACGGCTGACATCGATGAGGCCGAGCGCGCCATAGGCAAAGTAGACCATCAAGAGCGGCAGATAGACGAGCTTGAACGCCTGGACCGGCCGCAGCAGGTTGGCGTTGATGGCTTCCGACAAGCTCTGCTTGGCGCCTTCGGCCTGCGTCGTCATATCACCTCAGCCGTTTGTGCTGATGCCGAGAAGCTTCGCCGCGGTGCCGGCCGCGACCATGCGCAAGTCTTCATTCGGCAACGTCACCGCCCCCTTGACTTCACCAACCGGATCGCTGCCGCCGACCGGATAGTCGGCACCGAGCACGATGCGGTCGGCGCCGACGCGCTTGAACAGGGTCGCGAGCGCCAGCGGGTCATACACACAGGTGTCATAATAGAAATGACGCAGATAGTCGCTCGGTTTCTTGTAGCCGATGTTCACGCGCGTCTCGGCTTTCTCGATGTTACGGTCGAGCCTGCCCATGCAGGTGGCGAAGTAACCGCCGCCATGCGCGATCACGATCTTGAGGCCCGGGACCGCATCAAGCAGCCCTTCATAGATCATCGAGGCCGCCACCTTGGCCTCCTCGATCTGCTGGCCGATCGAGTTCCAGAGCGCAAACTTGTGATACCAGGGATCGCGGATGCCTTCGGGATGAATGAACGCGACGATGTCGAGGTCGCGGATCGCCTGCCACAGCGGCCAGAACTTGCGGTCGCCGAGATAGACCCCGTCGACATTGGTGGGCAGCAGCACTGCCTTGTGGCGAAGCTCGGTCACAGCGCGGTTGAGCTCCGCGATCGCGAGATCGATGTCCTGCATCGGCAGCGTGACGGTGCCGACGAAGCGCTTCGGATAGCGCGCGACCCAGTCCGCGATGATGTCGTTCATGCGGCGCGTCAGCTTGGCCGCCGTCTGCGGGTCCGCCCACCAGGTCGACATGTGTACCGGGCCGGTGAACACGACATGCATGTCGATGCCGCGCTCGTCCATGTCGGCGATCTGCAGCTCGGGATCGAGAAACTTGCGCAGATTGGCGCTCGGCGCCGCCTCCTTCTTGCCGAAGCCGGTGATGGCGTTGCGGCTGGTGCAGATCGCGCGCAGCTCCTCGTCGAGCATGTGGGTGTGGAAGTCGATCACGAACGGGACGTCGGCGTGCTTCATTGCTATGTTGTTCTCCTCCGGCCGAGGGTGCGTTTGGCTGCAATCCCAGTATACCGCCCCTTGCCGCCTTCGCCCGCCCTGCTTACAAAGCGTCCTCCGATTTGCCTACCGAAGGACTTCGCCATGCGGCCCAGTCGCCGAGCGCCCGATGAGCTGCGCGCCGTTTCGCTCGAACGCGGCGTCGTGAAATATGCCGAGGGCTCCTGTTTCGTGAAGTTCGGCGACACCCATGTCCTGGTTACCGCGACGCTGGAGGACCGGCTGCCGCCATGGCTCAAGGGCCAGGGCCGCGGCTGGATCACCGCCGAGTACGGCATGCTGCCGCGTGCGACATCCGAACGCACGCGGCGGGAAGCCTCCGCCGGCAAGCAGTCCGGGCGTACCATCGAGATCCAGCGGCTGATCGGCCGGAGTCTGCGCGCCGTGCTCGACCTGCCGGCGCTCGGCGAGCGGCAGATCACCATCGACTGCGACGTGATCCAGGCCGATGGTGGCACCCGCACCGCCTCGATCACCGGCGCCTGGGTAGCGCTGCACGACGCTATCGCGTGGATGAAGACCCGCTCGATGCTCAAGTCGGAGCCGCTGCGCGATCATGTGGCGGCGATCTCCTGCGGCATCTGCAAGGAGACCGCGGTGCTCGATCTCGACTACGCGGAAGATTCCGACGCCGAGACCGACGCCAACTTTGTGATGACCGGCGCAGGCCGCATCGTCGAGGTGCAGGGCACGGCGGAGAAGACGCCGTTCAGCGAGGAGCAGTTCCTGAGCCTGCTCGCGCTTGCGAAGAAAGGCGTCGCCAAGCTCATCGACCTGCAGAAGCTCGCGGTGATGTAGGCGCGCGCCGCTCGATGTCGCATCGCCAAATCACTGGTCGCCTGGTCATCGCCACCCACAACCCCGGCAAGCTCAAGGAGATGCGCGAGCTGCTCGCGCCCCATGGCGTGTCGGCCGTACCGGCCGGCGAGCTCGGCCTCGCCGAGCCCGAGGAGACCGGCGCAAGCTTCCGCGACAACGCCCGCATCAAGGCGATCGCAGCCGCGAGCGCAGCCGACCTGCCAGCCTTCGCGGACGATTCCGGGCTTGCGGTCGATGCGCTCGGCGGCGCGCCCGGCATCCATTCGGCACGCTGGGCCGGCGAGTCGCGCGACTTTTCCACCGCCATGCAGAAGGTCGAGGACGAGTTGCGCGCATGCGGCGCGACGGTGGCCTCGCAGCGCGGCGCGCATTTCGTGTCGGCGCTCTGCGTCGCCTGGCCGGACGGCCATGTCGAGGAGTTCGAGGCACGCGTCGACGGCACGCTGGTGTGGCCGCCACGTGGGACCGCGGGCTTCGGCTACGATCCGATGTTTTTGCCCGACGGCTACGACCGCACCTTCGGCGAGATGACCGCGGAGGAGAAGCACGGTCTGCCGCCGCGCGGGCTTGGCCTCTCGCACCGCGCGCGCGCGTTTCTGAAGCTCGCGCAGGCGTGTCTGCCGCCGGCACGAAACTAGCGGCTACAACTGCGCCAGCCGCGCCTTCAGGCGCGGCGCCGCGAAATCCAGGAACGCGCGCAGCTTCAACGGCAATCGTCCCTGTCCACCATGCATCAGGCTGACGGGCGACGGCGCAGGCTCGAACCGCCGCAGCACCCGCACGAGTGTGCCGGCGTGCAGCGCGTTTGCGGCCTGATAGGAGAGAACGCGCGTCACTCCGAGGCCGGCGACGGCGGCATCGATGGCGGCTTCCGCGGTATTGACGATAAGCCGCGAGCGCACCATGACCGGCTCCCTGGAGCGGCCCGCGCCGAACGTCCATTCCTCGGGCGACGTGAGTCCCTGGAACGTGATGCAGTCGTGCGTCGCAAGCTCGCCAGGACTCTTTGGCGTTCCGCGCCGGCGGAAATAATCCGGGCTGCCACAGACCACTCGGGAGACCGTGCCCACACGAGCAGCCACCAGGCGGCTGTCCGGCAACTCGCCGATCCGCACCGCCACATCGACATGATCCTCCTGCAGGTCGATCACGCGATCGCCCAGCACGATGCGCAGATCGATCTCCGGATAGGCCTTGAGGAACTCGATGGCGACCGGCAGCACATGCAGGCGACCGAACACGATCGGTGCCGTGAGCGTAAGGTCGCCCCGCGGCGCGCTGTATTCTCCCGCCGCTGCGCGTTCGGCCTCGCCGATGTCTTCGAGGATGCGTTTGCAGGCTGCGACGTAGGCCTCTCCCGCGTCGGTGAGCGTGAGGCGGCGGCTGGTGCGGTGGAGGAGGCGCGTGCGCAGATGCGCCTCCAGCTCGGAGACCTTGCGGCTGACGGTCGCCAGCGGCATCCCGAGCTTGCGCGAGGCCGCCGACAGGCTGCCGCCTTCGACGGCGGCGAGCAGGGTCGTCATGGCTGCGAGACGGTCCATTTTGATGTTCCAAAAAATGGAAGGATGGCTATCGAAATTGCATGATACCGACGATTTGTGGAAAGGCCTAGATAACCGTCGCATGATGGAGAAGCAACCAATGACCGCCTATTCCAGCGACGTCGCTTTCACGCCGTCCGTCAAATCGGTGCAAAGCCGCAAAGGATCGCGCGAGGTCTACGCCCGCGTGGAGGAACGCGGCGGCTGGGAGACCCGTATCACGCCTGAGCTTGCGCAATTCATCGCCGCGCAGACGAGCGTGTTCCTCGCCACCGTGAATGCCGAGGGGCAGCCCTACATCCAGCATCGCGGCGGGCCGCCGGGCTTCCTGCACGTGCTCGACGACAAGACCATTGCGTTCGCTGACTTCGCCGGCAACCGGCAATACATTACGCAGGGCAATCTGGCGGACAATCCGAAGGTGCACCTGTTCCTGATCGACTACGCGCATCGTCAGCGCGTGAAGATCTGGGGCGAGGCGCGCGTGGTCGAGGGCGACGCCGCACTCATCGCGCGACTGATGCCCGAGGGCTACCGGGCGCGTCCCGAGCAGGTGATCCTGCTCACCGTCTCGGCCTGGAACGCCAACTGCCCGCAGCACATTCCGCAGCGGTTCGAGGCGGCCGATGTGGCCAAGACGCTGGCCGAGCGCGACCAGCGCATCGCGGCGCTCGAAGCGGAGATCGATCGGCTGCGCGCAACGGCATCGGCCTGACCGGAACACCGCCGGGCAAACGGCCGAAAACGTGGGCGGACCGTCAGCGCCGTGCTATGACCAAGAGGTCAATAGCGAATCGCGATCGCAATGGACCCGGGCACCACATCGACAGAAGGCAAGCCGACGGCAGCGCCGGCCTTCGGCGTCTATGTGCACTGGCCGTTCTGCCTGTCGAAGTGCCCCTATTGCGACTTCAACAGCCACGTGCGCCACGCCGCGATCGACGAGGCGCGCTATGTGCGCGCGTTTGCGGCCGAGCTTGCCGCGACCGCGGCGCGGGTGCCGGGCCGCACGGTGTCCACGATCTTCTTCGGCGGCGGCACGCCCTCGCTGATGCAGCCCGCGACCGTGGGCGCGATCCTCGACGCCGTCGCGAAGCATTGGAGCGTCGCCCCCGACGTCGAGGTGACGCTCGAGGCCAACCCGACCAGCGTCGAGGCGACGCGCTTTCGCGGCTATCGCGCGGCCGGCGTCAACCGCGTGTCGCTCGGCGTGCAGGCGCTCGACGACGCCGCGCTCAAAGCGCTCGGCCGGCTGCACAGCGCGCAGGAAGCGCTCGACGCGGTCGCGATCGCACGCACGGCGTTCGAGCGCTATTCGTTCGATCTCATCTACGCGCGGCCCGGACAGACGCCGCAAGCGTGGGCCGCAGAGCTCAAGCGCGCCATCGCGGAAGCCGCCGAGCATCTTTCGCTCTATCAGCTCACCATCGAGGCCGACACGCCGTTCGCGGCGCTGCGCGCTGCCGGCAAGCTCGCGATCCCGGGCGAGGAAGGCGCGCGCGCGCTCTATGACACGACACAAGAAGTTTGCAGTGCTGCCGGCCTACCGGCCTATGAGATATCGAACCACGCGCGGCCGGGCGCCGAGTGCCGGCACAATCTCGTGTACTGGCGCGGACATGAATATGCCGGGATCGGCCCCGGTGCGCATGGCCGGCTCGACGTCGCGGGCGCGCGCCGCGCCACCGCGACCGAGCGACGGCCGGAAGCCTGGCTCATGCGCGTCGAGGCACTCGGCCATGGCCTCGTCACCGACGAGGCGCTCTCGCATGTGGAAATTGCCGACGAGTTCCTCCTGATGGGGCTGCGCCTGGCGGAAGGCATCGAACCCGCCCGTTACGAGCGGCTCGCCGGCCGCCCGCTCGATGCGCGCCGCATCGCCATCCTGCGCGATGAAGGCGCGGTCGAGACAACGCCCGACGGCCGGCTGCGGGTGACGCAAGCGGGCTTCCCGGTACTCGACGCGGTGGTGGCGGATCTCGCGGCGTGAGCGGCATGGGTTCTGACGAACCAAAGCATGTGATCGTGGTTGGCGGCCCCAATGGAGCAGGCAAAACAACCTGGGCAATGCGTCGGCTTCCCGACGTTCTTACAATTCGAGATTTCGTGAACGCCGACGAGATCGCACGTGGTCTGTCGCCTTTCGATCCCGAAAGCAGTGCGCTCGCTGCGGGCCGGGTTATGATTTCTCGGTTAAGCGAGTTGATCGCTGCGGGACACAATTTTGCATTCGAAACGACTTGCTCCGGGCGAGGCCATGCTGGCTTCCTCAAAAAATGCCGGGCGAATGGCTACAGGGTGACGCTTGTTTTTCTTTGGCTGCCATCCGCGGAAGTCGCACTTGCTCGCGTTGCCCGGCGCATCAGCCAAGGCGGCCATCGAATCCCGGATGACGTCATTGTTCGCAGGTATGCCGCTGGCTTACGGAACATGCGATACTTATATTTACCGCTTGCGGATATCGCTCTGATCTATGACAATTCCGATGGTAGCGATACGCTGATTGCGGCCCGGCACTTGGATGGTCCGTTTATGATCCACGATCAAGGACGTTGGTCGCAAATCGAGGAAGCTACGCGATGAGTGATGTGGCAGCCGACCAGTTGTTTGAGCGAATTCTGCGTAGTCTCAAAGAGAACAGCGCCGAATTTGCACGAGAGAAGCATGCCCGGCGAAATGCGCGGATTCGCCAAATCGCATATGTTGGCGCCATATTTGCGAGCGGCGTCGCCATAGGGGCCCTGCTGACGAAAGTGCTGTGAGGCCCGCCGCCTCAAATCCCCGACCCGTTGAACGCCTTCGGCGCCGGACTGATCACCTGCCCGCCCGACGGCGTGACGCGCATGACCGCCAGCCCGCGCTGGTTGGTGCCGTCGGCGCGGAAGCGGAACAACCCGTCGATGCCGGTAAAGCCTGACGAGTTGATCAGCACCTGCTCCGAGAAGCGCTGGTCGCCATGAGTCTTGGCGAGCGCCGAGACGAGCGCGACCGCGTCATAGGCGAGCGAGGCGGTGCGCGCCGGATCCTGGCCGAAACGTGAGCGGAAGCGCGAGGAGAAATTGCGGAAGCCGGTCGAGTCGGGGCCGGCGTACCAGGCGCCCTCGAGCGCCGAGTTGGTGAAGATCTGCGGATCCTCCCACAGGCCGCTGCCGAGAATCTGCATCCGCTTGAGGTCGACCCCCGCGGCGGCCAACGCTTGCACCACCACCGGCGCGGTGTCGGAGCCATCGGGAATGAAGATGGCGTCGGCGCGAGTCGCCGCCGCCTGCGCAACGTTGCGGATCGCGGCTTGCATCTGGCTGCGGTCGGTGGGGTAACGCTCGAGCGCCACCAGGCGGCCGCCGCGGCGTGCGACCGATTGCTTGAAGGCGGCTTCCGCCACCGAGCCATAGGCATTGTCGGGGATTGCCGCCGCGAACGATCTCTTGCCCTGCGACATCGCATAGCTGACGATGCGATCGACGTCCGACTCCGGCAGGAAGCTCAGCAGATAGACGCCGCGCGTCGCCACATTGGCGTCGGTCGAGAACGCGATGACGGGCACATTACGCCCGCGCGCGATCTGGCCGACCGGTGAAACCGAATGCGCAAAAATCGGGCCGAGGATGATCTCGGCGCCTTCATCGATCGCCTGCTGCGCGACCTGACGCGCGCCGGGCGCGTTGCCGCCGTCGTCTTTGATCAGAAGCTGCAGGTCGGTCACGTTGAATTCGGCGAGCGCCATCTCCGCAGCGCTGCGCATCGCACTGCCGGCCGCTCCTGCATTGCCGCTCGCCGAGAGCGGAAGAATGAGCCCAGCCTTGACCTG
>Ga0081455_10009233_pt1 | contig 10163 bp, 14 predicted proteins | sample TabmetS3T2R1_FD_70207 | JGI IMG/M metagenome (GOLD analysis project Ga0081455, IMG submission 70207) | Tabebuia heterophylla rhizosphere microbial communities from the University of Puerto Rico - S3T2R1 | ecosystem: Host-associated > Plants > Roots > Rhizosphere ... | reverse complement strand
TGTGGAAAGTAACGCGCCGTTAGATGCTCTCAGCGATAGTTTGGCTCGGTTCGGCTACCCCTCCGATGGACCCCTCGCCTTGGTCGAGCGCACATTTGATAGAGTTCTCAAAAACCATAGCGATACCCCTTGGACCCATTCACCTTTCCGACCCCGGATTGCGCGAATGATGCCCCATTTGCGTCAATGTGATGCCATTGCGACGGACGCGAATATGCCCATCGACCTCTAGGGGACGGGGGGAAGCAATGTTGAGTCTACGCACTTTGGCAATCGTGATGACTGGGGCTGGGGTCTTCGCGGGTCTGCCATTGACGGTTGCGAGAGCTTGCGATGACGATCGGTATCCATGTCCCGTGAGGGCGGAGGCACTGACGCAAGAAACTGCCGATGTGCCGACTCAGCCTGCGCCGTCGGCTCAAAAGAAGTCGGCTCAGCCACAAAAGAAAGCGAAGCAGCCAGCAGGCCCCCATGAGACGGCGCGTGCAAAGCGCGAACGAGAGGCGCCACAAGCCACTGCCCGCGCAAAGGCGAGCAAATCGGCTGTGCAAGAGCAGACAACTGATTCTGTCTCGCAAGAGGCTAACCCCGTCCCGTCTCCGCGTGCAGATGAACCTCTCAATGGACCCCGGGACGAAAGTCTCGTGACGACTGCGGGAACGGCTTGGCCGGTTCTCCCAAACACCGAGCGCGCCGGTGGTAGCGCGCCAGGGGCGACGGGAGGAGAGACCGCGGAAGCGGCTAATGGAAATGCGGTGCGGCTGGTGAATTCGAACGAGGTCAATGACCTCGATCGTGCTCCCGCCACCGCATCGACCGGGTCGTCCTGGAGCACTTATCTGTTGTTGGTCTTGGGCGCAGCGCTGGCCGCCGCATCGGCCATATGGTTCTTTGCTAAAATGACACCCCTGTATGCGCGCCGAGCAGCAGGTCCGCGCATGCATATGCGCAACCACTGAGTGGCAGTAAATCCCCGCGGGCTGATGATGATCCGCACCTGCGCTTTAATCGCGGTGCTGATTGCGGGCGCGCTGTTTGACTTCGCGCTCGGCGGCGATCTCGTCGAGTGCGAGCTGCAGCGGGTCACCGGCGACGGCCGTCATTGGGCCTACCGCATCGTCGATGGTCGCGAGTGCTGGTATCCGGGACGGCCCGGGAAGCCGAAAAACGAATTGTTCTGGGACCGCGGCACCACGCCTTCCGCGCGCCAGCCGCTGGACCAGCCCGAGGCCGAGACCGAGCCATCTGAGCCGCCTTCCCAACTCGCGGCTGCGCCACCGGAGAAACCAGAGATCGCCGAGGCACCAGGGCAGTGGCATGCGGCCGCCGCCGATCAGTTGCTCGCGTTCACCTGCTGCTGGCCGGAATTGGAGGGGCACTCCCTGCCCCCACAGACGACGTCCGAAGGAGGCCAGCCGGTCCCGCCCGAAGAGGGCCGGCCGCCAGCCTGGCCGTTGGCCCTGCTACCACTCGGGCTGTATGCGCTGTGGTGGATTGGGAAGCCAAGAGGAGGGCTACGGGCTGTTCGTGCCGGCCTCACCCGCCTGCACCGCCATAATGCCTCCGGTGGCGTCCGCGAGCATCGAGAAGCTTCTGGGGCGGTCCGGGAACGCCCACGCATCAGGCGAGACGAGGAGCACCTGTCGCCTGGCGGCCAATCCAGCACCGGCGTCGATGAGAGCGTCGCAAGCCTCTTCGTCCTTTCGGCTAACGAACAACAGCACGTCGCACTCGCGAGCCTCGTCGATGCACCTGATCCAATGGCTCAATCAAGCGTCCGCAGTCGGCGACCGGGCCTCTATACCGAATTTTGTTCAGAGGTTGCGGCTTTTAACCGGCCGTAAACCATGCTCGACCATGCTGTGCAGCATGCCAAGTCAACCCGTTGCTTCGAACGATTGTCCCTTTGTGACCACATTTCCTGCGTCTCAACCATGGGAGGCGCCCGATCCGTTACCGGTGATGCGGCGGGAAATGAAGCTGCTGCTCATCGAAATAGGCCAGTTGCGCAGCGAGGTAGACGAATTGCGTGCAAAGGAAGAGGAGGCGCAAAACGTTAAGGAATTCCTTTACCGCGTTCTAGAGAGCCGAAACCAGTGGCGACGTGAAGCGCAACGCCTCCGCGCGTTGATTGCAAAAGTGCCGCCCTGGCTAGTATTCTGCGGGCGCTGTCTTGCAGCCTTCAAGGCGTCGCCAGACGGGTTTGATCCACATCAAAGTCCCTCACAGTGCTCGTGACTCGGCACAATTGCGACGTCGCTTGCGGATGCCCAACCAATGTTAGGGTGAGGTTGGAGTCAGAAAATTAGCGCGAGGAATTCCAACGCCGCAATCCATGATCAAGAATGCTAATGCGACGCTATGCGCCAGATTTCAGGAGCGCAGGAATCGGATGATACGAAGCGGGGAGAATGCGGCTCAGCCACGCCCCAAACCGGGAAGCCGATTGCTTTGCGCTCCGCCACAGCTTTGGTGGCTCTAGTAAATGACTGCGCGCGTGGAAATACCCGAAGCAACTCACCGGGGTAAATCGCGTAGGTCCCATTAGCACTACCTTGGCAGATTTTTCGCGGGCACGGGATTCCCAAATCACTTTTTCTGTGACTCATGGGTGGTCGGCTTTTTGGAGGGGCCGACCATGGTTAGCAGGACGTCGGATTGGAGAGACGATCTCGGACGTTGGCTCAAGCCGTTTCTGGATCGGTTGGGTCACAAAGCACGGCGACAAATGTGTCCGCTCTACGTGTCGGGACTGATCGGTCCTGGCGACCGCAAGAGCGTTCAGCCGATGGCGAAGCGGCTTGCGCTCGGCGCATGCGATCAATTGCATCACTTCATTGCGGCCGGGGTTTGGGACGCAACGCCTGTGGAAACCGAACTATTTGTCCAAGCAGACAGGCTCGTCGGCGGCAGCGATGCGTGCTGGTGATCGACGATACTGCGATACCCAAGAAAGGCACGCATTCGGTTGGTGTCGCTGCGCAATATGCGTCAGCGCTGGGCAAGACCGCAAACTGCCAGACCCTGGTATCGCTGACGCTGGCGCGAGGCGAAGTGCCGGTCGTACTGGCGTTGCGGTTGTTTCTTCCCGAGAGTTGGACGAGCAAGCGGTCTCGGTTGGAGCGAGCGGGTGTTCCGGCCGAATGTCGAACGGCACGAACGAAACCGGAAATGGCTCTGGCGGAGATCGATCGTGCCATCGCGGCCGGTGTGCGCTTTGGCTGCGTGTTGGCGGATGCCGGTTATGGGCTGAGCGCGCCGTTCCGTCAGGGGCTCACAGCTCGCAAACTTGCTTGGGCAGTCGGTATTCCGCGGCACCTCAAGGTATAGCTTCCGATGTGCGGATGATCTGGCCAGTTGCAAAGCGCGGTCGTCCCCGTCAGCGGCACGTTCCTGACATTCTATCGATACCCGCCGAGGATATGCTGGCCAACGCCAAATGGCGCACCATCAGTTGGCGCACCGGCACGAAAGGAAAGCTCAAGGCTCGTTCGCCGCTGTCCGGGTGCGGGTCGCCGACGGACCACCACAGCGGATCAGGGACAAGGGCCAACAACATCTGCCCGGCGACGGCGCTTGGCTCATCGGCGAACACAGGATTTCGGGAGAGAAGAAATACTATCTCGCCAACCTGCCAGCGAAGACCGACCTGCGCACCTAAGTGTCCGTCCGAAAACATATTGAATCGCTTGAATCTGTTGTGATTCAAAGGTGGTGGCCTGATTCGGGGAGGGTCACCGATGTGGACGCCGCAGAATCGCAAACGTTACGACCGCAGCCGGTTGCGATATCCGAGTGATCTGACGGACGAGGAATGGGCGCATGTCGCGCCTCTGATCCCGCCCGCCAAGCCTGGCGGCAACAAACGAACGGTTGATGTCCGGGAGGTGATGAACGGGGTCATGTACGTCTTGAGCACGGGTTGTCAGTGGCGCGCACTGCCCAAGGACCTTCCGCCAAAGAGCACGGTACATGACTATTTTATATTTTGGAGTTGCGACGGCACTCTCGATCGCATCCACCATGCACTCTATGTCGCTTGCCGCGAGCAGGCCGAACGCGAAGCGAGCCCGACCGCTGCCATCATCGACAGCCAGAGCGTGAAAAGCGCCGAAAAAGGGGGGTCTGCATCGATCCGCATAGCTATGATGCGGGCAAAAAGATCAAGGGCAAGAAGCGCCACGTTCTGGTAGATACGCTGGGTTTGCTGCTGCACGCCATCGTTCATCCCGCTGACATCCAGGATCGCGACGGCGGCATCCTGCTGCTTGCGACCTTGTTCGGGATGTATCCTTTCTTGCAGACGCTGTTCGCTGACGCCGGCTATCAAGGGCGCCAATTCCACAACGCGCTGAAAAAAATCTTGCCTCACCTGCGAACGCAGATCGTCAAGCGCTCGGATCAGGCCAAGGGATTCGTGGTGCTGCCCAAGCGCTGGATCGTTGAGCGCACGCTGGCGTGGCTCAACCGCTGCCGCAGACTCACCAAGGATTGGGAGAACCTCAATCGCACAGCGCTCGCGTTTTTGCGCCTCGCCTCAATTCGGCTTATGCTCCGAAAACTTTGTAATCCTCACTGATGTTTCCGGACAGACTCTAGGGCTTTTGAGCTGTGGACGCTGGTCAGTCCGCTCAGGTGAGGAAAGATTTTTCACGAGGCGGAGGAAGGATTGGGCCCGATGACCGAGGGCAAGACTCGGTTTTCGGCAACCTGCCGAGACTAACAGCGATACCGAGAGACCGACTGCGTGGCTGACGATGCAGTCAGGTTCGAACCGGTCTCCGCGCCAAATTCCCTGCTAACAGGGAAATTAACAGGGAATTTCGCAGAAACCGGCATGCATCCCGATTTTCGGGGCTGATCGGCACGCAGATCCAATAGTTTAAAGCCAAATTCCCTACGCAACGGAACAGGGAATTTCCAAACGCGCATCAGGGAATGCTTTTCAAGGAACAGGGAATCTCTACCGCAGATCATTGTTATCCAGCCGCCATGCCTCATCGCTTGGAACAGATGGCTGACGCGATGTCCGTATGGCCGCCGTCGCAACGGCATCGGTGACGATCGCGGCACTTCCCAGTGCTCCCGCAGCAAGGACCATGGCGATTGTGTGCGACTTGGACGGCCTCACGACGGCTGCCTCCGTTATATCGACTCGGCGATGTCTCGCTACCCTATCCCGTGCCGTTACCTCACAACGGGCCACGAAAGACGAAGAACGCTCCCGCCACGATCAAGGCAAAGCCGATGGCATAGTTCCAGGTCATGGGCTCCTTTACATAAAGCACCGAGAAGCCGGCGAACACGACAAGCGTGATCACCTCCTGGATGGTCTTGAGTTGAGCGGCGGTATAGACCGCGCTGCCCCACCGGTTCGCTGGCACGGCCAGGCAATATTCGACGAAGGCGATCAACCAACTCGCCACGATCACGCCGCCGAGCGGCACGTCCTTGAAACGCAAGTGCCCGTACCAGGCGAGCGTCATGAATAGATTAGATCCAACCAGCAGCAGAATGGGTAGCAGGTGCGGCGAAGCGAGCGTCGCCGCCCACGCCGCCGCCCTGCTGTGAGCAATGCTTGGCTTGTGCTCGACATAGCACTACCGGTTTTGACCCACAACGGACCTCGTTGCCTCGATGGGCACTTTCGGCGACAATACGCGATGAAATAGCGAGACGGGGTAAGGGCATGGCCGCGCAGCGTGCGGAAAGGCGCCTAGCGGCCATTTTTGCCAGTGACATCGTCGGCTACCGCCGCCTAATGGGAGCCGACGAGGAAGGCACGTTAGCCAGGCTTAATGCGCATCGGCGCGAGTTCCTTGAGCCAAAAATCGCAGAGCATCGGGGACGCATCGTCAAACGCACCGGCGATGGAATACTGATTGAATTTGCGAGCGCCGTCGACGCTGTTCGCTGTGCCGTTGAGATTCAGGACGGGATGATCGAGCGTAATTCGCCTGAGCCACCACGAGCGAACAAGAGCTGAAGAATATCGCCCGACCAGTACGAGTGTATCGGTTTCATCCAGGCGGTAGCACAATGGCAACACCTGCGCTTTCGTTGCCAGACAAACCATCTATCGCCGTTCTGCCTTTCCAGAATCTGAGCGGCGATCCGGAGCAGGAATATTTTGCCGACGGGCATGGTCGAGGACATCATTACCGGCCTTTCGCGCATCAAGTGGCTGTTCGTAATCGCCCGAAACTCAACGTTCACCTACAAAGGCCGCGCTGTCGATGTTAAACAAGTTGGGCGCGAACTCGGCGTGCGCTATGTGCTGGAAGGCAGTGTACGCAAAGCAGCGGAGCCCTTGGCAACGGCTTGGCGGCAGGCCGGTTTGCCGCCATAGAGTGGATGTGGCACCGCCTCGGATGAGACCAATGGCTCAATTGGGTGCACGCTATCGCGCCTCGCTGTCCGTTAATGGCACGAAGCGGCGGTTAGGAAATGTCCGCGTTTGCGGATTATGGCCGCAACGGTGACCGTCGTTTCAGGGCTGCACGCGATGGGCGAAGTTTCGCTTCATTGCGGTGGAAGGCGTGCCGCAATAAGCAGGATTGATTGCAGGAGTTTGGTCTACTGTTAGAAAGCTCCGCACACGCGGGGCTTTCGCTCTGCGCCGACAGCAAAATGGAAAAAGACTACCTGCTCCTCAAGCGCGCCTCAGCCTCCCGTCCTTCCGGCGAGTGGAATGATGACGACTACGACGTGCTCGCGGATGGCCTCATCGTCGGCCGCATCTTCAAGGTCAACGCCGCGCCAGTCGGGCAGCCGTGGATGTGGACGCTTGCCACGGAACATCACGAAAACCGCGCGCCGACACATGGCTACGCAGCAACGCGCGAGGCCGCTATGGCAGCATTCGCGAAAAGTTGGCGGCGGGAATGATTGTGATCGTGGCCGTACGGCAGCTCAGCGGACCGACCACAAATAAATCGCCGTCAAAACAAGTCCGATGAATGAGACAAGGACAAGCCCACCTGCAACTTGCCATTGGACCCAAAATGGTTCTGGCCCGACTGGCAAATCCAGTCGGTTCTGTTCCTCCCCGTTGAAGTAGGTCCTGTAAATCCAGTAAAGCCGAGACCTAAACTTTTCGATCGCGCTCTGAAATAACAACATCATGTACCAGTGGATAAAAAAAGTGACGATTGCGACTATGCCAAGCGTATTTCGTGCAAAATCCGTTCGACTAAAGTACTGAGCGGAGATTATGAAAATAGCCGCATATATGATTAGGGTGTAGTTGGTCGCCGCCCACTGCTGTCTCTTTAGAAAGATTATGTTGTCCACCGCATCCCTATAGGCCGCTCCTATATGCTCCGGCATTTGCCGCTCAGCAGTTGCCATCTGACCCTCCCTCTGCTCGTCCCCAAGCATGCCATCCTTACCTAACCGGCTCAAGGCACGGCGACGCAGCCATGGCTGCGCGTTCGCGAAGAGCTGGCCAAGTGAATGAGGCGCTTCTAGCGCTCCGGGTCAAGCAACCGAAGATTGACAATAGCGCACAAGAGACAGGGCGCTCTGAGGATTGGCAACAGCATGGGCGAGAGGTGCTCAAGCGGGTGCGGCGCGAGTCCCCGGCTGCGTATTTGAAGGTCTGTGCGCTTCTGGTGCCTCGCGAGATGAAGTTGGAGCATTCCGGCGGCGTCAAGGCGATGACGGATGAGCAGCTGGAGCGCGGGATCGAGCTTATCAAGGAGATGCTTGCGCAGCGCGAGGCGGGTGCGAATGCCAAGGTGCTTGAGGGGGAATCGGAAGTCGTCCCGAGCTGGCCAGCGCCTGATATAAGTCGGTGACTTGCCCAATAAGGGCATGGATGCGGCCGTGGCTCAACAGCAACAATTCCGCGCAGATGCAAGCTCGACGCGTCCACCAGAGCTGCCTGCGCCAATAAACAATCGTTCTTTTTCCTTCCTTTTGTCGCAGTGCACGCTGAGGCTTACGCTGCGACACAACTGTTCAGCTTGGGGGGAGGACCATGCGCCATGTCAGCGTTCTGCTCATGTCGGCGGCGGGCGCTCTCAATTCGAAGGAACACGATCAGCCCCTCGTGGCGCCGGCGCGCGCAGCGACACTGAAAATGGCCACGCCCGCCAAGGCTCACTTGATTAGAGGCCTTGCCACCGCCGCGATCTTGCTCCTCACAATTCCCCCGATTGCGGAAGCCGGTCCAGGGGGTGGGGGCGGCAGGAGCGGGGGCTTCGGCGGGCACGTCGGAGGCGGTGGAGCGGGCTTTGCTGGCCGCGGTGGGGGTTTCGGCGGGCACGTCGGAGGTGGCGGAGCGAGCTTTACTGGCCGCGGTGGGGGTTTGGGCGGGCACGTCGGAGGTGGTGGAGCGGGCTTTGCTGGCCGCGGTGGGGGTTTGGGCGCGCGCATCGGCGGCCGCGGAATTGGAGATCGCTCGCTGCGAGCGGGCCATTTCTCCGGGCGTTCCTTTGCGGCGCCGCGGGCGGGCGTCGCAACGGCACGATTCCCCGCTAACCACCTCGCAGGCACGCGCGTAGCCGGACCCGGTCGCGGGGTATTCGGCAATCGCGTCATTACCAACACGGCCTTGCACTCGCGCTTCGGGTTTGCGCGGTTCCACGGCAGGTTCTTTGGTTCAAGCTGGCCGTGGTGGTGGGGCGGTCTGGCCATCGGCTGGATCGGACCGGTGTTCTGGCCTTACGTCTATTATGACTTTTTCGACTATGTGTTCTGGCCGTATGCCTATGATGACTTTTGGCCCTATGCCTACGACGACGTTTATTACGGCATCTACGGCCCCTACGCCTATGGCGGCCCCGGCCCGGCCATTGCTGCCAGTCCCGACGTGGGCATTCGAAACACGACCGAGCGGCGCGTGGCGGTTGCCGGCGGTTCGGAGCAGCGCGCCGCCGAAGTTTGCAGCAATGGCGCCTCGGACCTGACGGACTGGCCGATTGCGCGCATCTCCGAGGTCGTGCAGCCGACTGAGGCCCAGCGTCCGGCGCTCGATGAATTGCGGGCGGCGAGCCAGAAGGCCATGGACATTCTCAAGGCTGGTTGCCCCAGCGACCTGCCAAGCACGCCTACTGGCCGGCTCGCCGCGATGGAGAGCCGGGTAAAGGTCATGTTGCAGGCGGTGCAGGTGGTGCGCCCGCCGCTTGAGCGTTTTTACCAGCTACTCAGCGATGAACAGAAAGCACGCCTAAACGCGGTATCGCCAGGTGGTAAGTCCAACGAGGAAGATCAGCGCGCTCTCACCAAATTCTGCCGCGAGCGCGCCCCGGCGGTTACGGACCTGCCATTCGACCGCATTGCCCAGACGACGCAGCCGACGTCAGCGCAGCGCTCTGCGCTCGACGAATTGAAAAATGTGTCCGCCAAGTCGGCAGAGGGGCTTAAGACTAATTGCCCGATCTATGCGGCAGTCACGCCCACGGGCCGCATCCAGGCTATGGAGAAGCGACTTGAAGCCACGCACAGTGCGGTGACGACCGTGCAGCCCGCACTCGCGAAGTTCTACGACGGGCTTAGCGACGAGCAGAAAGCACGCTTCAACTCGCTGCGTGTAGATGCCTCCGGAGGCTATGCCGGGCCCGCGACGGTCGTCGTTGATCAGGACCGTTCCCGCACCCTTGAGGGCGGCAACAGTGTCTCCTCGTCGACAAGCGTTGCGCCACCCCAGCACTTCGATGAAGAGTGATACGGCCCGAACACGGGTTGGTTCGAGTCGTAGTCTCAGTAGCCTCTCCAAAAATCCTTGAAGCGGTCAGGCGCCATTTCGGTGTAGCGCACCGTGTGCTGAATGTTCTTGTGCCCGAGGTAGTGCTGCAAGGCCCGTGTGTCGTGGCCATCGTTAGCGAGCTTAAAACCACAGGCATGGCGAAGTGTGGGGGTGGATAGGGAATGGCATCTTGGCGGCCTCGCAGACGCGCTGGATGAGGCGGTGGAAACCGATTGGGCCGATTGGGTCGCCGCGCTCGGAAACGAATACGTAGGCGTCCTTAGGGTACTCGCGTCGTAACTTGCGGAGAGCTCGCATCTCGTCACCCCGGATCGGGTGCACGCTGGCACTGCCGCTCTTGACGCGGTGAACATGCAGGCGGCCCTCGGATAATTCGATCTGCTGCCATTGCAGGTCGCAGACCTCGGACGCCCGCAGACCGTGTCGATAGGCGACCAGGATCATTGTCGCG
>Ga0081455_10009232_pt1 | contig 10163 bp, 7 predicted proteins | sample TabmetS3T2R1_FD_70207 | JGI IMG/M metagenome (GOLD analysis project Ga0081455, IMG submission 70207) | Tabebuia heterophylla rhizosphere microbial communities from the University of Puerto Rico - S3T2R1 | ecosystem: Host-associated > Plants > Roots > Rhizosphere ... | reverse complement strand
TCCGGCCGTACGGAACTTCGCCGAACCAGTGGTTGAAGATGCGGATCGAATTTTGCGATTCGACGATCGCCTTCTCGGTCAACCGCGTCGGCGTCATTCCGCCGATGTTTTCAGCGCCGCGCAGATAATCGGGAAGCTCCGAAGTCGCGTAGCCTTCAATCTGGTATTTCGCCTGTTCGTCGGCGACCGCCTGCTTCTTGAACTTGCCGTAATTGAATCCGGCGACGGCCAGAGGAATGTCGGAGACCCACTGCGAAACGGCGAAATCGGCCTCCTTGCCTTCCTTCACTTGCTTGCCCACGCCGACCAGCGTGTACTGCTTCGGCACTTTGAAGGTCAGATCGAAGGTCGCGCGGTCGTTGAACGCGTTGACGCTCGGATACCAACTAGTGCGCGCCCCGACAGAGAAGTTGCCGCCGCCTTCGTCTGAGAGAACTTTGTTGCCCTGATACTCCATGTAGATTTTGTATTTCTGCCCTTTGACTAGAGGCTCAGGCAATATGGCGTAGAATGAGCTGTCTTCATTCTTCTTCTCCTGAATGTAGTCCACTTCTTTACCGCCGAAGACGACTTTGGTCGCGCGCAGCGACGGCAGCAGTCCGAACCTGAAGACTCGTTCCCCGTCAGCCAAGGCGGCGAAGGTCAGTTCGCAGGTGGCCGTCAACTTGTCGCCGCTGATGACTGTCTCGATGCGGTAGTGTTCGGCGTCAATGATCCGTTTGTCTTCATTGGAGCTCGCGGTTCCGGCCTTCCATTCACTTTCGAGGTGCGACAGGTACCAGACGCCCTCTTCCTTGCCCGCCACGTCGTAATTGATCAGCGCTACTTCTTCGGGCGAATCTATCAGAAGGGGCGCCGCGCCATTCGGGCGAACGTGGAATCGCAGATCGCCATGCGACTTGCCGAAGATGTACGCGCTGAAAAACGGAGCGCGTTTGGGATTGTAGAGGTAACCGAGCATCGCGGCGTCAATATTCTCGACATACTCACCGGAATACATTGCCTCGGTAAGGCTGCGCGGCGTTTCAGTGTTACGGCGCATCCGGCTGCGAAAATCGCGGAGCGTATCTTTCATTCGCGGGTCGGGGGCGCTCTCTTTGCCCGCGGATTTGATCGCCTGCCAGGTCTCGTCAGTGAAATTAAACACCAAACGGTCGAACGGCTCGATCACAGTGTCTTTTCCGGTGAGCAGCCTGAGGTATCTCTTTTCTATGTCGAGTACGGGAGTCAGCGTGAATTCGCCGTCACCGGTGAAGACGCCGATGGCCACCTTGCCGAGAACGGGCGCGAGAAACCCGACGCGGCCACTGCGGAGCGTGATCGCGCCGACGTCGCGTTTCAACGTGAGGTTTGTCACTTCGTATGTCTCGGCGAAATCGCCGTCACGCAAGGCGCGATAGTTAGGATCGGCGTTCGGCGTGATTGACCCCTTCGCGGGCACGATGCTTTCGGCGCGTACCCCGGCTATTTCGAGTTTGATTTCTACGGTAGCGGCCTTGCCGCTTTCGATATTGAGATCACGTTCCGCGATTTTGAAACCGTCGCGTTTGACCGTTACTTTGTAGGCGCCGGACGCAAGCTCATCGACTTTGAATTGTCCCTGATTGTCAGTGACGGCGTCGCGCGTGGCGCCCGTCGCTTCACTGCGAACGGTGACTTGCGCGCCGGCGACCACCGCGCCGTTCGGATCCTTGACCGTTCCGGTGATCGTTCCGGATTGGCCGGATTGAGACGAAACGGTGTTCAAAGTGATAAAGCTGAATGCAAAGAGTAGCGAGACTGTGATGAACCATTGACGGCGCATACCTAAACCTCCTGTTTTGATAATCGTGCTGGGTCGATCTTATTAGATTTGGTTTCTAGTACGAGGACGGGGCGAGATTAGCACAACGGCGCCAGGTGAAGGAAAGAAATTTTGGAGAAAAAATCAGTACCGCGAGCTGTGGCGAGGGGGCTACCTAACAAAGCCCCGCTCGCTACAGCTCGCGGTACTGATTAAAACCGAAGGGCGACGGTCGCCCGTCGCCCTTAAGTGATTGATCTTTTATGCGGACTCGCCGTTTTTATCAACGGCGGCGGCGCCAACGGTCATTCTGATTGTTGACCTTCTGCTGGTGGTAGATGTAACCACCGGCTCCACCAATCGCCGCGCCAATCGCCGCTCCCTTTCCGCCGCCGAGCAACGCGCCAGCAACCGCGCCGATGCCGGCGCCAGCCGCCGTGCGCCCGACCGCTTTGCCGGTCGTGTCTTGGCGGTCATAATCGTAGCGGTAGCGATCCCGTCTGTAATCATTTCTGTAATCATTGTTGTAGTACCTGGACGAGGTAAAACCACGCCTGCGGCATCTGTCTTGCGCCATCGCGCTTGGAGCGGCGGCGGCGGCCAACAGCAAACCGAATACTACCGTCAAAATCACGCTCTTTTGCATTAACTTAGCCATCTTTGTTCTCCTCTCAATTCGTTTTGTGAGCAGCGACAAGCCGCCGTTCAAAGTATCGTTACTCAGTCTTCAAAAATTCGGAATCTGATCAGGACGCTGCTGGTTAAAACAACTGCCGTGCCGCTTCGCGCCAAACGCTAAAAAAAGGACTGAAGTGTCTTATTATCAACGACTTGCGAAATTCGCAGCATTAGCATAGCCGGCTCCATTAGACCACTTACAACACGTTTCGGTGTAGTGAGCTATGTTGAATACAACCATATCGTTCACCGTCAAACGGCGCCCTTGAGGCGCTCGACCTCCCGGCTCATACGTCCGAGCAGCATAAAACGCCACATCCTCCAGTCTGCTCGAAACGACCACAGCGGATATTGGAATGTCGCGGGCCTGTTATGTTCGACGAAGAAATGGCCGATCCAGGCGAAGCCGTAACCCAAGGCGAGTCCAAGTGGAATGAACCATAGATTGCCGGTGACGAAAGTCGAGACCAGACAAACAAGGCCCGCCGCGCTCCCGAAGAAGTGCAGAAGGCGACAGCCCGCCGCTCGATGCTCTCGAACGTAATAAGGCCAGAACTCCTCGAAGTTTTTTATGCGATCCTCTCTGTTTGCCATTTATTTGTGTCTATATGCCATATGTCATATGTCGGGCCATGCGGCCGAAGTTGAGCCGATTGATTGTCGGTTCGAGCGAATTTTCGCCCAACCCGGCCCTGAATTAAAGGACTCAATGATCAGGCGGGCGTTTTCTGAGTCCTCTCCGACGCACCCAATCGGCTGTGGTTATAACCATAGAAGAAATAGAGGATCAATCCCGCCACCAACCAGTATAAGAAGCGCCTCCAGTTAGTCCATCCGAGTTCGGACATCAGATAACCACAGGTCAGAACACCGAGCACGGGGATTAACGACAGGCTCTTCCTGAAACACTGGATCAACAACCCTGTGGCGCAAATCAGATAGATGTAGAGCGGGATGTTGTGTTTGATCACGTCCCATCCGTGGATCGCCGGGTCGGTCGGATCGGTCGCGCTGAAACGGCTTTTGACCGCGTCGGGATATTTGTAATAAAGCGCGGCCCAGATCAACACAAACAGCGCGGGCGCGATGTATTTCGAATTGATGTAAGGCGTCTTGAACCTGCGCTCTACGCGTTGATCTGAATTTTGAAGGACCAGCACGCCGCCGCTCACCAGGATGAATGCGAACAACGTCCCGATGCTGGTCAGATCGGTCACTTCCGTCAGATTCATGAACAACGAAGGGATCGCCACGACAAGCCCGGTGATGATGGTCGAAAACCATGGCGTCTTGAAACGGGGATGGATTGCCGAGAAGATCGGCGGCAGCAATCCGTCGCGGCTCATCGACATCCAGATGCGCGGCTGTCCCAGTTGGAAGACCAGCAGCACTGTCGCCATCGCGATCACGGCGCTTATCGCGATGATCCCCGAAACCCAGGGAACGTTGGCGCCTTCAGGCCCGAAGACGTATGCCAGCGGGTCGCCGACGTTGAGGTTCTTGTAGCTGACCATCCCCGTCAACGCCAGCGAGATCAGCACGTAAAGCACGGTGCAGATGATCAGCGAATAGATCATCCCTCGCGGCAGATCGCTCTGCGGGTTCCTGCACTCCTCCGCCGTGGTCGATATCGCGTCGAAACCGATGTATGCGAAAAAGACCGCAGACACCCCCTTCAAAACTCCGGTCGCCCCGTTGGGAGAGAAGGGACTCCAGTTCGCGGGGTGAACATAAAACGCGCCCAAGACGATCACCAGCAGGATCACCGCCAACTTGATCGCGACCATGACGTTCGACGCCGTCTTCGACTCCTTGATGCCCACGTAAACCAGGGCGGTGATGATGAAGACGATCACCAGCGCGGGCAGGTCACAGATCAGGCGCAGGCCGCCCACCGTGGGCGCGGTAGTCCAGGCCTGATAGGCATTGACCGCCGCGCCCATCCCATCCATCGCCCTGATCTGATCTAGCGTATTCCCCGCCTGTAAGAGCGCGCCGATCTTAGCCCCTTCCGCGTCGAAGCCACGCGAGGCCGAAAGGAAATCCATCGCCAGGTATTGAGGAATGTTGACGCCGTATCCGGCCAGCAGCCCCGTAAAATAATCGCTCCACGAGATGGCCACGGCTATGTTGCCGATGGCGTATTCCATCAGCAGATCCCATCCGATGATCCAGGCGATCAATTCTCCGAACGACGCGTAAGCGTAAGTGTAAGCCGATCCTGCGACCGGAATCATCGAAGCGAATTCCGCGTAACAGAGAGCCGCGAACGCGCAGGCGATCGCGGTGAAAACGAACAGTAGCGCGACCGCAGGCCCGCCGTTGTAGGCAGCGCTGCCGATGGTCGAAAAGATTCCCGCGCCGATGATCGCCGCAATGCCGAGAGCCGTCAGATCGACCACGCCCAAAGCCCGATTGAGTTTTTGCCCTCCGTGTTCGGCGTCGCCGAAGCCCGAGGTCGCGTCGAGTTGAATACGCTCGACGGATTTCTTACGAAACAGAGATGCCAGTCCCATAGTCTGCTACCTTTCTCGTGGAAAAACGTGGAAAGTTCCTGCTTCACAGTCCGCAACTTACGTCGATGCTAGAGACGCAAGTTCTTTGCCTCTCTTCAACGCAGTGGCCGCAAACTCCACAGGCGTTTCGCCGATGTAGCCACTTCCGGCGAGAAGGCTCACGCCTTCCATTTCTATATTGATCGCCCCGTTTTCGTCTCGGTCATGTTCGGCCCCACAGTTCGGACACTTCCACTCTCGTTCTCTCAACTCCAGATCTTCCTTGATGTATCCGCACTCGTGACACCTCCTCGAGGACGCAAAGAATCGTCCAACTTTCTGCAATTTTCCCCCAACCTCTTCGATCTTGTATTCCAGTTGATTGATCGCCCGTCCTACCCCCGCATCGTGCGTCGATTTTCCCGCCAGCCCTGCCCATCCCTTCAGGCACAGGTCTTCCACACACACGATTGAGAATCTCTTCGTAACCTCGCTCGTGAATTTATGCAGAAAGTCACTCCTCAGATTCGAGACTCTTTCGTGCGCTCGCCCAATCTTCAGCTTCCATTTCTTCCGATTGTTCGAGCCTTTCTTCTTTCGAGCCAGTCCGCGCTGGAGACGCTTCAATTTGTCCTCAGCCTGACGGTAATGAGCTTGGGTTTCGCTCTTCTCGCCATTGCTGAGCGTCGCAAACGTAGACAGACCGAAATCTATCCCGACACTCCTTAACGGACTCCTTGCTTGATGAGGAAGAGTCACAAAATCTTGAGTCTCTTCCTTAACCGTGATTATTAAATGCCATCTTCCGGCTTGTTCTTTTATCCGGCCGTTCCTGATGTGGCCGTTGAACCGCAGAGTTTCGGCCATATTCACGTCCCCTAGTTTCGGGACATAGACCCTATGACCGGAGACCGAAAACTTATCATTGTTCAATCCAAAACCGCCGATCTTCTTGCTGCGTTTGCGCCGACCAGGAAATTTCACTTTTGACTTCGGATTCGCTCCTTTTGTCTTGTAATAGGTATTGATAGCCTGACGAAGATCGGCGATCGCCACTTCAGCGGCGCATTTCGTTACTTCTCGAACAAAGGGGAATTCAGTCTTGATCCTCGCCCGGAACTCTATTTTGATCTCGTTCCAATCGATCTCCTGCCCGTCGGCTTTGCGTCGCTTGTATTCATCCAATGCCCAATTCCAGACAAAACGGGCAACGCCGGAAGCGCGGTAGAAATATGTTTTTTGTTCCGATGTCGGATTGAGCCTGATTTTATGAGCCTTGATCATCTTTGGGAGCTAGTTGAATGTATGGTTATAAGTTCCACTGTTTACCGCATTTTTCTATGTAATCAAGAGCCGGCTTCAATCTCATTTCAATGACGCGCCTGGGGAAATGCGGGGGTTGCACGCCCGATGGTTCGGAATCCAAGCGACCTGGTGGCCTCGTAGCGCAAGCATTATGAAGGCGCCAGGTCGCTACCGCTCCCTGTACCGTACCGATCAATCCGCCGCCACGACCTCACTCTTGATTTGCTCTTCGCCGACCTGGTCGCGCAGGCGATGATTGTAAGCCGCGCGTATGAAGCTGGCAAAAAGCGGGTGCGGCGCCAGGGGCTTCGATTTCAATTCGGGGTGCGCCTGGGTGCCCAGGAACCAGGGATGGTCGGCAAGCTCGATCATCTCGATGAATTTTCCGTCGGGCGATTTGCCTGAAAAACCGAATCCGGCCTCCGCCATGCGGTCTTTGTATGCCGGGTTGAATTCGTAACGGTGGCGATGGCGCTCGGAGATGAGGTTCGATTTATAGACGCTTTCGGCGAGCGATCCGGCGGTGAGCTCGCATTCATAGGCCCCGAGCCGCATGGTGCCGCCCATCGCCTCGACCCCGAGCAGGTCGCGCAGTTTGAAAATCACTGGGTTCGTGGTGTCGGGGTCGAACTCGGTCGAATCGGCGTCCTCGATGCCGCAGACGTTGCGCGCGAATTCGATCGACGCGCACTGCAGCCCCAGGCAGATGCCGAAGAACGGCTTCTTTTCGCGGCGCGCGTAAGTGATGGCGCGGATCATTCCCGGAATCCCGCGCTTGCCGAAACCGCCCGGGACCAGTATCGCGTCGACGTCGCTCAAGAGGTCTTCCCACCGGTCGTCGGTCATGAGGTCTTCGCTCTCGACCCAGCGGAGATTGACGCGCAGGTTGTTGGCGAAGCCGCCGTGAACGAGCGCCTCGTTGAGACTCTTGTACGAGTCTTCAAGCTCCACGTATTTGCCGACGATGCCGACGGTCACCGATTCGCGCGCGCTGCGCATCCGGTTGACGAGCGCGTTCCACTGCCGCAGGTCTGTGTCGCCGAGCGGCAGCCGGAGTATGTCGACGATCAACTGATCGAGGCCCTCGTGGTTGAAGATCAGCGGGATCTCGTAGACCGATTTGACGTCGGGCGCGTTGATCACGGCCTCTTGCGAGACGTTGCAGAAGAGCGCGATCTTGGCCTTCATCTCGGCGGGCAACTCGCGGTCGCACCGGCAGAGCAGGATGTCGGGCTGTATCCCGATGGCCAGCAGCTCCTTGACCGAGTGCTGCGTCGGTTTGGTCTTCAACTCGCCCGACGCGGCGATGAAGGGCACCAGCGTCAGGTGTACGAAGGCGGCGTTGTGACGCCCGACCTCATTGCCCATCTGCCGGATGGCTTCGAGGAAGGGAAGCGATTCGATGTCGCCGACCGTCCCGCCGATCTCGACGATCACGACGTCCATCCCCTCCGAGACGGCCCTGATCGCGTCCTTGATCTCGTTGGTGATGTGCGGGATCACCTGGATAGTTTTGCCCAGGTAATCTCCGCGCCGCTCTTTCTCGATGACCGACAGATAAATGCGGCCCGAAGTCCAGTTGTTGGCCTGCGTCAACCGAGCGCCGGTGAAGCGCTCGTAATGGCCGAGGTCCAGATCGGTCTCGGCGCCGTCGTCGGTCACGAAGACCTCGCCGTGCTGGAAAGGCGACATCGTGCCTGGATCGACGTTGATGTACGGGTCGAATTTCATCAGCGTGATTTTCAGCCCGCGCGCTTCGAGCAACGCGCCGATCGAGGCCGCAGCGATGCCTTTGCCGAGGCCGCTGACTACTCCTCCGGTGACGAAAATGTATTTTGGCATAAGCTCCTCGTGGGTTCGGGCGAGGTGCGGGTCCGCCGCGCCAGACATCCTGTGTATTGATCATCTCTGAGTTTTGAAATACGAGGTAGGAGCAAGAGTACCCGTTAGAAGGCTCTTCAGTCAATTCGCCCACTCGGCTAGTGAGTGGGGATAGCGGATTGCGGTTAGCCACAGAGCCACAGAGACACAGAGAAGGAGAGGAAAAGAGGCTTTCTCGGCAATATCTTTTCTTCTCCGTCTCTGTGGCTAACCGCAATCCGCAATCCGCAATCCAAAGGCATTCTTCACCGGAACCAATTTCTTAACCGGCTTCCCAGCCCGCGGCTAGACGGATTTTTCACTGTCGGGTTCGTTTCGTCTTGGGAATCTGTGAAGGTTGTGGAGTCTGGTTCGATGGACTCCTGTCCTCGGGGCAAGACGGGCGAGTCATCGATCTCCTCGCTCTCGCTTGAGGGCGCGAGGGGCGTCGAGAAAGCGAAATCATCGGCTTCCTCGGAACCCAGCACGTTTTTAGCGATCTCGTAATATTTCTGCCGCTCCGCCAATCCGTTCAAGCCGCCGTTGATCCGTTTGGTGATGGCGGTGAAGTCCTGAACGTCGGCCAGTTCATTCAAGCCGTTCAACTTCCAGAAAAGGCCCGCCGTGGAGAAGGCGTATTGCGGCGTCGCCGCCAGATCGGGATTGCCGACCAGATCGACGCCGAGGAGGTCGCCGTACTTCTCGTAATTGGCGCGGCCGGTGATCTGGATGGGGCCGCGCCCACGGTAGCGGAAACCGTCGCCCGGTTGAGTGTTGCCGAGCCTTGTGGCCACTTCGCTCGGAGGCTCGTATTTCTTCTGCTGCGCCGTAGGACCCCAGATCTCCTCCATATACTTCAGCTCGGCTGATTCGTGGGCGATTTGAGCCAGAAAGGCGGACGCCCGCAGCGGAGTGTCGATCTCGAAATTCCCCATGACCCTGTTTATGAAGGGCAGGTAAAGCTGACGCTTCGCCTGTGGCAGCCTCGGCATAATCTGTTGCAGATCATTATCGGAAAGCATCGTCGATTCCTCCTGGATCACAGCTTGCTGACATAGCCGTTAATTATGCCGTGTTCAGCGTTCAAAAATCCATGAGCAATTATGCTAATTCTTCGACGCCCAGAGCGTTCATGGCTAACTCGTAATATCTCTGGCGTTCCTTCAACCCTGTCGTCCCGCCGTTGATTCGTTTGGTGATGGTGATGAAGTCCTGAACGTCGGCCAGTTCATTCAACCCCCTAGTTTTCCAGTACAGCGCCGCCGTCGAGAACGCGAACTGCGGAGTCGCCGCCAAATCGGGATTGCCCTCCAGATCAAACCCGAGCAGGTCTCCATACTTTTTGTAATTGGCGCGTCCGGTGATTTGTATGGCGCCGCGCCCTTTGTATCGTTTACCGTCGCCCGGTTGAGTGTTGCCAAGCTCTGTGGCCTTCTTGCTGGGAGGCTCATATAGCTTCTGCGCCGGCGTGGGGCCCCAAAGCTCCTCCATAAACCTCAGTTCGCCCGATTCGTGAGCGATCTGAGCCAGAAAGGCGGACGCCCGCAGCGTAGTGTTAATCTCGTAGATCTCCATGACCTTGTTTATAAAGGGCAGGTAAAGGCGCCGCTTCGCCTCTGGCAACGTAGGCATGATCTGTTGTAGAGCGCTGTCGGTAAGCATGACTGAAGTTCCTCCTAAATGAAGGCCGGTGGCGGATTGAGAATACCCCGGCACTGGTTGCTGGATATGGCCTTGGCCGATTAATCGATTCGTCCGTAAATCTTGAAAAGCGGAGTAATTAAAACACGGGAGACCGTGATAGGCAATATTTTATAGACAGGATTTAAAGGATCATTCAGGCGCCGCTACCGCGCGCGTAAGCAAGCGGCCGGCTGATCGGTCAGTCGCTTGCCTACGCGCGGTAGCGGTACCGGCCTCACGTGTTCTGATTTAAAACTGAGGATCTGTGTCGCCTGGCCGACGGCCGTTATATGGCCTATGGCGGTTTGCAAATGCGTGTACGGGACGGCTGCGGTACGGTACAGGGAGCGGTAGCGACC
>Ga0081455_10009231_pt1 | contig 10164 bp, 11 predicted proteins | sample TabmetS3T2R1_FD_70207 | JGI IMG/M metagenome (GOLD analysis project Ga0081455, IMG submission 70207) | Tabebuia heterophylla rhizosphere microbial communities from the University of Puerto Rico - S3T2R1 | ecosystem: Host-associated > Plants > Roots > Rhizosphere ... | reverse complement strand
GAGGCGACCGCCGCCTATCTCGCCGACCGCCTGCGTGGCCGCGTCCGCGTCACGCGCCTCGCCAGTGGCCTTCCCGTCGGTGCCGACCTCGAGTACGCCGACGAGGTGACGCTGGGCAGGGCGCTGAGCGGGCGCCGGGAAATGTGAACCTAGACTGTCCGCCGTGACGACCACCCAGTTCGAGCCGCTTCCCGACCTCGCGGCCGCCGAGCCGAGCCTCGGCACGCTGGTGATGAAGTTCGGCGGGACGTCCGTCGCCGATCCGCAGAAGCTGAAAGATGTCGCGCGGCGGCTCGTCGAGGCGCGCGCGGCCGGCACCCGCGTCGTGGCGGTGCTCTCGGCGATGGGTGACACAACTGACGATCTCGTCCGGCTCGCCTACGAGGTCTCGCCGCGGCCCAAGCCGCGCGAGCTGGACATGCTGATCTCGGTCGGCGAGCGCATCTCCTGCGCGCTCGCGGCGATGGCGATCCACGACCTCGGCGCCGAGGCGATCTCGTTGACCGGCTCCCAGGCCGGGATCGTCACCGACACCGTCCACGGCCGCGCGAAGATCGTCGACGTTCGCGCCCGTCGCATCCACGAGGCCCTCGACCAGGACAAGATCGTGCTGGTCGCCGGATTCCAGGGAGTCTCGACCGACTTCGACATCACGACGCTCGGCCGCGGCGGCTCCGACACCACCGCGGTTGCGCTCGCGGCGGCGCTCGGTGCACAGGTCTGCGAGATCTACACGGACGTGAAGGGCGTCTTCACCGCCGACCCGCGGCTCGTCCCGAACGCGCGCAAGCTGCACGCGGTCAGCTACGAGGAGATGCTCGAGCTGGCGGCCTCGGGGGCGAAAGTGCTGCAGGTACGCTCGGTCGAGGTCGCGCGGAACCACGACGTCAAGCTGCACGTGCGGTCGACGTTCTCGCCAGAGGACGGCACCTGGGTTCGCGAGGAGGACGATCGGATGCTCGAAAAGGCGCTCATCTCCGGAGTCACGCACACGCGCGAGGAGACGCTCTACCGCGTCACCGGCACGACGGCCTCGCAGCTGTTCTCCGCACTCGCCGACGCGGGCGTGAACGTCGACACGATCGTGCAGACCGGGCCGGAGATCGTCTTCTCCGCGCCGACCGACGACCGCGACGCCGCGGTCGACGTGCTCGAGGGGCTCGCGGTCGAGTGGAGCTCGCGCGACGACCTCGGCAAAGTCAGCGTGATCGGCGCGGGGATGAAGAGCCACCCGGGTGTCGCGGCGAAGGCGTTCGAGACCCTCGCGCAGGCCGGGATCGAGCCCGAGGTCGTGACGACGTCGCCGATCAAGATCGCCTGCCATGTGCGCACGGACCAGGTCGACGAGGCCGTGGTCGTGCTGCACCGGGCGTTCGAGCTCGACACGCCCGACGCGGAGCGTAGGCATGCCTAGGAGCGTGGGCCTCTACCGGCTGTTGTCACGTGCGGTCATTTCAGACGGACGCGCGGGAAACCCGCGCGTCCTGAGGCTAGGCATCGCAAGCGATGCCTAGGATCGGCGTAGTCGGCGCCACCGGTGCCGTCGGGCGCGTGGTGGTCGAGCTGCTCGGCGAGCGCGGCTTCGACGACGTACGGCTGTTCGCCTCCGCGCGCTCGGCCGGCACCGAGATCGGCGGCCGCGTGGTCGAGGAGGCGACACCCGAAGCACTCGCCGCGGGCGACCTCGACGTCTGCCTCTTCTCCGTCGGCGCGAGCGCGAGCCGCGAGCTCGTCCCGCATGCCGTCCGCGGCGGCGCCGTGTGCGTCGACAAGTCGGCCGCGTTCCGGCTCGAGCCGGGCGTTCCGCTCCTCGTTCCCGAGGTGAACGGAGAACGGGCGCGCGAGCACGACGGCGTGATCGCCAACCCGAACTGCTGCGCGATCCCGCTGACGCTCGCGCTGAAGCCGCTCCACGACGCGGCCGGCCTGCGAGCGGTGCGCGTCGCCACGTACCAGTCAGCCTCGGGCAAGGGCGCCCAGCGGCTCCAGCGGCTGCTCGAAGAGCCGCAGGCCGAGCACGACCTGGAGGCCGACTGGGACTTCGACGGCGAGGAGTTCGACGAGGAGGTGAAGCTCCGCGAGGAGACGCGAAAGATCCTCGAGCTACCCGAGCTGCCCGTCAGCGCGACGTGTGTGCGCGTTCCGATTCCTGTGGGGCACGCGGAGTCGATCTGGATCGAGACCGACGAGCCGCTCGAGCCGGCTCGGGCGCGCGAGCTCCTGGCCGCGGCGCCGTCGGTGCGCGTCGAGGACTTCCCTAGCCCGCGGCGAGTCACCGGCGCCGACGAGGCGTTCGTCGGACGGATCCGCCGCGATCCCGCCGCCGCGAACGGCCTCTCGCTGTTCGTCGCCTGCGACAACCTGCGCAAGGGCGCCGCGCTGAACGGCATCCAGATCGCGGAGCTCGCCCTCGCGCAGCGCGCCGTCGCGGCCTGAAAACTCTCAAGACACAGCCGCAACTAGCCGATACCTAGGCCACATGCGGCCTGCACGGCTTGACCACACTTTTTTCGAGAACGAGCCCCGTTCCCACCTGGGCGCACTGCTGCTGCGCAAAGGGCTGCTCACGCACGACGAGCTCGACCGGGCGCTCGAGGAGAAGCAGCAGGGCGAGCTGCTCGGCGAGGCGCTCGTTCGGCTGCGCATCTGCTTCGAGGACGACATCGCGCGCGTCCTTGCCGAGCAGGCGAACGTGGAGTTCGTGGACATCGGCATCACCTCGGTCGACATCCGCGCGGTCTCGCTGCTGTCGTGGCGGGAGGCCGAGGAGCTCCGCGCGATTCCGATCCGGCTGCACCCGGACGACACCGTCTCGGTGGCCGTAGCCGACCCGACCGACGACTCGCTGCTTCCGGGCCTCAAGCTCGCGCTGGGCGGCCGGCCGGTGCGGCTCTTCGTGACGACGACCTCGGCGTTGCGCGCCGCCTGGGCCGCCGCCTACCCGCACCGCTAGCGGCCGCGAGAGCTACGGGCGGCGCGGCACCGGCGCGGGCTCGGGCAGCAACACGTGGCGGATCGCCCGCAGGGCCCTGGCGCGCTTCCCTTCCTCCACCACCGGCACCAGGCCACCGAGCTCCAGCCTCGCCAGCCCGACCGGACCGGCCGAACGCATGATCCGGAAGCCGAAGTCGACCAGGAAGTCTTGCGGAAAGACCGTGCGGTGAACGAGGAAGCGCTCGTAATCCGACTCGCGGTCCGGGTAGTGGTAGGCGAACGCCTCGAGAGCGGCCGCACCGCGGTCCTTCGCCTCGCCGATCGCGGCCAGGAAGAGCGACTGCAGCACCCAGGGGCTGCTGCGGTCGACGAGGTAAGCGCAGGTCACGAGCACCGCGTCGTCGGAGGGCGGCCCTGCCGGCATCTCCGCCGCCCGCGGGAACAGCGCCGCCGTGCCGTACTGCATCGAGCCGAGCGCGTGGCCGTCGTCGTCGTAGTAGATCGTCCCCCAGGCGCCGAACTCGGTCTCGGCCTTCTCGATCCAGCGCTGCTTGTCCGGCGTGCGGGCGGCCGTGCGCGACTGCCACCACACGCATTCGTGGCAGACCGAGGGCGCCGTCTCGAGAGTCGCGCCGGTCAGCCCGGCGATGCGAATACTCATGGTTGTGCGATCTCGTCGACGACGACGTCCACCGCACGCGGTCTCGCCCCGGCCATGCGCTCGAGGTAGTCGGCCACCCGCCGCTGCACCTCCTGGCCGACCTCCCGCGCCGGCGCTCCCCACGCCAGCTCGATGTGCAGCTCCACCGTGGCGGCGTCGTCGCCGGTGATCCGCACCGCACCCTGCCGGGGCAGCCGTCCCTCGACCAGCCCGGCGACACCCTCGACCTCACGGGCGGCATCGGCCGCGTAGCTGGCGAGCACGTCGGTGGCGACGCTCGCGCTGCCCTCCATCACTCCGATTGTAGGTTCAGTTCCGTCGCTTCAGGCCTTGCGAGAAAGCGGAACGGCACGAAGGTCGTGCCCAGGCCGGCCGAGAGGTGGAGGGTCGCCGCGGGCCGGCGGTAGAGCCCCTGGATGTACGTCCACCGGATATGCGCGAGCCGCAGGCGGCCGCCCGGCCAGGGGAAGCAGATCTGGCCGGCGTGCAGGTGGCCCGCCAGCACGAGGTCGAAGACGCCCTCCGGGATGCGGTCGACGACGCTCGGGAAGTGGCAGAGGAGGATTCGCAGGTCGGCGTCCGGGTCGGCGAAGCGCTCCGGGCGAGCCAGTCTGCGCCGGTACGCGCGCGGGTCGACGCCGACGATCTGCACGCGCTTGCCGCGTAGCTCGATCGTCCGCGAGTCGTCCGCAAGCAGCGTCGCGGGGTCGAGGTCGACGAGACCGGCGGGGTGCGAGAAGGGGTCGCGGGTGTGCGCGTAGTCGTGGTTGCCCAGCACCACGAAGCAGCGCGGAAGGCGTGCGACCAGCTCTCGCAGCCGCCCCTCCGCGGTCGGGCGCGAGAGCAGGTCGCCGGTGATCAGCGTCAGGTCGGGTTGGCGCTCCTCGACCCACTCGACCGCCCGCTCGACCGCCGTCTCGCCGCGCGACGGGATCCCGAGGTGGAAGTCGGACAGGTGTGCGATCCGCAGCCCCTCGAGCTCGGGCGGCAGCCCCGGCAGCGGGCACGCCAGCGTCTCCAGCCGCACCCAGCCCGCCTCGAAATGCCCCCACGCGAGCCCGGCCGCGGCCGCGGCCCCTCCGAGCCTGATGAGCTTCAACTACGCCTCGAGTTTTTCGACGACCGGCGCGACGGAGACGACGTGGCGCTTGAACTTCAGCTCCGACTCCTCGAGCCCGGCTGCGACGCCGATCAGCTGCGAGAGATGCAGGATCGGCATGGCGAAGTCCTTGCCGGTTTGCTTGCGCAGCTTCGACTGCCACGCGTCGAGCGACAGGTGGCAGAGCGGGCACGGCGTCACGATCGCGTCCGCGCCGGCCTCGCTCGCCTGCTCGATCGGCTGGATCAGCTCACCGAGCGCGGTCTCCTCGCGTGCCTGGATGATCGGGAAGCCGCAGCACTTGATCTTGGCCGGGTAGTCGATCGGCTCACCACCGCAAGCCTCGATGATCGCCTCGAGCGACCACGGCTGGTCCGGGTCCTCGAAGCCGAGCAGCTTCGACGGCCGCAGGATCTGGCAGCCGTAGAAGGGCGCGACCTTGAGGCCTTTGAGCCCCTTGTGCGCGACGGTCTTCAGCCGCTCGAAGCCGTCGCCCTCGGCGATCAGCCAGAGCAGGTGCTTGACGTCCACCGTCCCGTCGTACGGCGGTGCGCCGACCGTCTCGAGGTTCGCCGACACTCTCGCGCGCAGGTTGTCGTCGTTCTTCAGCTGCCAGTTCGCCTGCCGCAGGTTGAGCGTGCAGACGTTGCAGATCGTCATCAGCGTGTCGCAGCCGGTCTGCTCGGCGTACGCGAGGATGCGCGCGTTCAGGTGCAGGTAGTAGTCGGGCTCGGCCTCGTGGATGTCGCCGGCGCCGCAGCACGTGACCGACTCGAGCTCGACCAGCTCGAGCCCGACCTTCGGCGCGAGCGCCTGCGTCGAGGTGTCGAGCTCCTTCGCCGACAGCGACGCGAGGCAGCCCTTGTAGTACGCGACCTGCTTCATGCGCCGCCCTCCGGCTTCCTCGTCGGCTCCTCGCCCGGCGTGACGTCGGCCTGCGTGAGCGAGCCCATGCCCTCGTTCGCGCCGCCGATCTCCTCCGGCTTCTCGTCCGGGAGGTACGGCCTGAGCGTGCCCTCGGCGAACGGGTCGCGGCCGTTGTCCTCGTCGTGCATGTGCTCGAGCTTCGCGAGCGCGCGCTCGCCCTGCACGATCGCGTCGTAGCCGCGCACGCCCTGGTCCTGCACGAGGTCGTACAGCCGGCGCGACTCGCCGACGCCCTCCGCGACGTGCGGCGGGAACGGCGGCGGCACCTTGCCGTGCTTCAGCAGGCCGAGCGCGAACTTCGTCTGCTTGATCGCCGACACGACGCCCTGCGTCTTCGGCACGAGCTCGGTCTCGCGCAGCCAGCCGGTCGTCTTCGCGGAGTGGACGAACCACTTCGCGTGCTTCGCGCCCATGTCGCGCTCGATGCCCTCCTTCATCGACTCGGCGCCGAGCTTCGCGATCGCGTCGCGCGGGTCGACGCCCTTCGGGCAGCGCTCGTTGCAGAAGTAGCAGCGCGTGCACTCCCAGATCCCGTGCTCGTCGTTCAGCGTCTCGAGCCGGTCGATCTTGTGGCCGTCGCGCGGGTCGCCGACGAAGCGCATCGCCTTCGCGAGCGCCTGCGGGCCGAGGAAGCGCGGGTCGGACTCCATCGCGTTGCACTCGGACACGCAGCAGCCGCAGTTGATGCAGAGCGCCTCCTTGTGGATGACGTTCATGCGCTGCGGCGAGATGAGGTGCTCCTTGCCGTGCGGCGGCTCCTGGTAGCCGGGGCGCAGGTACGGGTCGACGGCGCGGAACTTGGCCCAGAACGGCGCCATGTCGACGACGAGGTCCTTGATGATCGGCAGGTTGCCCATCGCCGAGATCGTCGGCACGTGGCCGTCCTTCACGACGTCGTAGATGCGCGTCTTGCACGCGAGCACGGCGCCGCCGTCCATCCGCATGCCGCACGAGCCGCAGATCATCATGCGGCAGCTCTTGCGGTACGCGAGCGACCCGTCGTGCTTGTCCTTGACGATGTCGAGGCAGTCGAGGAGCGTCGCCTCCTCGGGCGCGTCGATCTCGTACTCGCGCAGCTCGCGGTCGCCCGTCTCGCGGTTGAAGCGCCAGATCTTGAGGCCGACGTCCATCTAGTACGTCCGCTCCATCGGCTCGAACCGTGTCACGCGAACCTCCTTGTACGAGAGCTCGGGGCCGTCGCCGTTCCAGCGCGAGATCGAGTGCCGCATCCAGTTCTCGTCGTCGCGGTCGGGGTAGTCGCGCGGCCGCGAGTGCGCGCCGCGGCTCTCCGTGCGCGCGAGTCCGGCCTGCAGCATGCAGCGCGCGAGGTCGATGCAGAAGCCGAGCTCGATCGCGCTGGTCAGGTCGGTGTTGAAGACGTCGCCCTTGTCCTCGATCACGACGCCGCGGTCGAACCGCTCCTTCAGCTCCTCGAGGTAGTCGACCTGCTGCGCCATCTGGTCCGCGTAGCGGAAGACGCCGAAGTTGTCGAGCATCGAGCTGCCGAGGTCCTGCCGGATCTGCCAGGGCCGCTCGCCGCCCGAGAAGTCGAGCATGCGCCCGAGCTCCCTCGCGGCGTCGGCCTCGGCGCTCGTCGGCACGTCGATCGTCGTGTGCGAGAGCGCCCACTCGGCCGCGGCGCGGCCGGCGCGGCGGCCAAACGTGATCGTCTCCATCAGCGAGTTGCCGCCGAGGCGGTTCGCGCCGTGCACGGACACGCACGCGGTCTCGCCCGCGGCGTAGAGGCCGGTGAGCTCGGTCGCGCCGTCGTTGTCGGTGTCGACGCCGCCCATGTGGTAGTGCGCGCCCGGCCGCACGGGCACCGGGTCGTAGATCGGGTCGACGCCGGCGAACGTCATCGAGAGCTCGCGCGAGCCGGGCAGGCGCTCGATGATCCGCTCGGCGCCGAGGTGGCGCATGTCGAGCAGCACGGAGCCGTTGATCCCGCGGCCCGCCTCGATCTCGGTCGTCTCCGACCGCGACACGACGTCGCGCGAGGCGAGCTCGAGCGCGTTCGGCGCGTAGCGCTGCATGAAGCGCTCGCCGTCCTTGTTGATGAGGTACGCGCCCTCGCCGCGGCAGCCCTCGGTGAGCAGCACGCCCGACGGGTAGAGCGTCGTCGGGTGGAACTGCATGAACTCCATGTCCTTCAGCGGCACGCCGAGGCGCAGCGCCATCGCCATCCCGTCGCCGGTGCACGCGTACGCGTTCGTGGTGACGCGGTAGATGCGCCCCTGGCCGCCGGTGCAGAGGACGACCGTCTTGCCGCCGAACGTCTTGAGGCCGCCGTTCACGAGGTCCCACGCGATCACGCCCTGGCAGCGGCCGTCGTTCTCGACGAGCTGCCACGCGAAGAACTCCTCGTAGACCGTGATGTCGCGCTTCACGAGCTGCTCGTAGAGCACCTGGATCAGCACGTGGCCGGTGATGTCGGCCGCGAACACGGTGCGCGGCGAGCCGGCGGCGCCGAACGGCCGCTGCGCGAGCTTGCCGTCGTCGCGCCGCGAGAAGAAGGCGCCCCAGTGCTCGAGCTGGTAGATGTCGCCCGGCGCCTCCCGGCAGAGGATCTCGATCCCGTCCTGGTCGCCGAGGTAGTCCGACCCCTTCACGGTGTCGAACGTGTGCTTCTCCGGGTCGTCGTCCCCCGCGTTCCCGAGCGCCGCGTTGATCCCGCCCTCGGCGGCGCCGGAGTGGCTGCGCGTCGGGTGGAGCTTCGAGATGACGCCCACGTCGGCCCCCGCGTCGTGCGCCTCGATGGCCGCGCGCATGCCCGCGCAGCCGGCGCCGACGACCAGGACGTCGTGGGTCGCTTCCACGAGACGGACGCTAGCGGAACGACCTGCTGCGATGCGCCGCTACGGACCGCCGCCTACGCGGCGGGGCCGGCGGCCTTGACGGCCGGGTCGGCGTCCGGGAAGCGCTCGAAGTTCGTGCGGAACATGTCCGCCAGCTCGCGCGCCTTCCGGTCGTACGCCTCGGGGTCGCGCCACGTCGAGCGCGGGTCGAGGATCGCGTCCTCGACACCGTGCACGTGCGTCGGCACCTCGAACCCGAACAGCTCGTCCTTGCGGAACGTCGTGTCGTCGAGCGCGCCCGAGAGCGCGGCGTGCAGCAGCGCGCGCGTCGCGGCGATCGGCATGCGGTGCCCCTCACCGAACGGCCCGCCCGTCCACCCTGTGTTCACGAGCCACACGTGCGGCTCGTGCCGCTCGAGCTTCTCGCCGAGGAGGCTCGAGTAGACCTCCGGCGGCTGCGGCAGGAACGGCGCGCCGAAGCACGTCGAGAACGTCGGCTGCGGCTCGGTGACGCCGATCTCCGTGCCGGCGAGCTTCGCCGTGAAGCCGGAGAGGAAGTAGTACCGCGCCTGCGCGTAGTCGAGCCGCGCGAGCGGCGGCAGGATCCCGAACGCATCGGCCGTGAGGAACACGACGTTGCGCGGGTGGCCGGCCATCTTCGTCGGCAGCGAGTTCGAGATCTCCTCGAGCTTGTACGCCGCGCGCGTGTTCTCCGTCTTGGAGTCGTCGTCGAGGTCGACCGCGCCGCGCTCGTCGACGGTGACGTTCTCGAGGATCGTCCCGAACGTGTGCGTCGTGCGGAAGATCTCCGGCTCGGCCTCCGCGGAGAGGTTGATCACCTTCGCGTAGCAGCCGCCCTCGACGTTGAAGACGCCGTTGTCCCCCCAGCCGTGCTCGTCGTCGCCGATCAGCTGGCGCTCCGGGTCGGCCGAGAGCGTCGTCTTGCCGGTGCCCGACAGGCCGAAGAACACCGCGACGTCGCCGTCGGGGCCGACGTTCGCCGAGCAGTGCATCGACAGCACGCCCTCGAGCGGCAGCAGGTCGTTCATGACGGTGAAGATCGACTTCTTGATCTCGCCGCCGTAGTAGGTCCCGCCGATCACGATCTCCTTGCGCGACGGGTGCAGCACGACGAAGACGCCGCTGCGCGTGCCGTCCTCGTCGGGATCCGATTCGACCGACGGCGCGTGCATGACGAGCGCGTCGGGCTCGAACCCGTCGAGCTCCTCGTCGGTCGGCGTGATGAAGAGCGTGCGCGCGAAGAGCGCGTGGTACGGGTGGTCGGTGAGCACGCGCACGTTGATGCGGTGCTCGGGGTCGGCGCCGGCGAACGCGTCGACGACGTAGACGTCCTGCGCCTCGAGGTGCGCGGTCACCTTGTCGCGCAGGCGCTCGAAGATCTCCTCGGAAATCGGCTGGTTGACGTCCCCCCACCACAGCCGGCCCTCGGAGCCGGGCTCGCGGACGACGAACTTGTCCTTCGGCGAGCGGCCGGTGAACGTGCCCGTGTCGACCACGAGCGGGCCGCCTTGGGCGAGCACGCCCTCGTCACGGCGGATGGCGTGCGTGTACAGCATCGGTGTCGTCGGGTTCCACCAGATGCGGCGCGGGTTGAGCCCGTGTGCCGCGAGTGCGCCCGGCTTGAGCGTCGTCGTAATGGCAGGTGCCTCCTCGCTTCCTGGATCCGAGATGGTATCCGCGGGCGGCGGCGACTGCGCGGTTCTCGTTTGCGGCTCGGCGTTCGCCTA
>Ga0081455_10009230_pt1 | contig 10164 bp, 12 predicted proteins | sample TabmetS3T2R1_FD_70207 | JGI IMG/M metagenome (GOLD analysis project Ga0081455, IMG submission 70207) | Tabebuia heterophylla rhizosphere microbial communities from the University of Puerto Rico - S3T2R1 | ecosystem: Host-associated > Plants > Roots > Rhizosphere ... | reverse complement strand
GCCATGCGCTCGCAGTGGGGCCGGAGGCACGCAAATGGTTCGGCTATTCCGGCGTCTCCGTCTGCATCGCGCAGATGTTCATCTACATGGCCTATGCGGTGGCGCCGATATCGGTGGTGACGCCGGTGCTGCAACTGCATCACGCGCTGCGCCTGATGTTTTCGCGCCTGCTCAATCCGCACCACGAGATCTTCGGCGGTAGGATGGTGCTGGCCACGGCGCTGTCGCTCACCGGCGCCGCTCTCCTATCGCTCGACGTGGAGCACGTCCTGGCGCTCGTTCCGCTGCCGTCCTCCCTCGCCGCCATCGCGCGCTGGCATTGGCCGTGATTAAGGGGCGGATGCCGCGTAACGGCAGCGGCACCATTGTGGCGGCGCGCGTCAACAAAATGCCAAGGGGATCGTGTTAGCTCGACTGAATGGTGGCAACAAAAGCAATGAACACTCGGAAAGGAACCATGCAACGCGCTCGAATGCTGCGCTGGTGCGCCATGCCGGCGGCGCTGATCCTGCTTGCGGGCGCGGCGCGCGCCGACGAGCCCGGTTCCGGGCGAGTGTCCGGCGCGCGCACTTCAAAGGAGTTGCCGCGCTGGCCGCTCGCTTCGCTCGCCAGCGCGGCGCGCGCGCAGGCGCCCGACGACGAGGCGACCGCGCCCGACCTCTCCGCCGAGACTCCGCTCGATCTCTCGACGCCCGAGCCGGACGCGGTCAAGCCCTTCCATCCGCGCGTGAGTGGCGGCTCCGCCGTCTCCGAGTGGAGCAGCAGGATGGGCGTCGACTATCGCAGGCCTTCGATTCCCGCGACGGATTTTCAGCCCGCTCCGCTGACCGCTGGCGCCATTCCGGATCAATCGACCGGCGTGGCCTGGGCGACGGTGACCGGGTCCGGCTTCGACCTCCCGCTCGGCTGGGATAAGGCCTCGATCGAGACGCGGCTCGATCCGTCGCAGGAGCAGGGCCAGTTCGGCACCACGCTCAGCCGCTCGGTGCCGGTGGGCGAGAACGTCACGGTGACGTTGCAGAACGGCGTCTCGCTCACCCGCCCGCTCGCCAACACCGCGCACGGCAACGGCTGGGCCAGCAGCCAGGCGCTGCGCTTCAACCTGTTGCCGACCGACACCAGCCTGTCGCTGGGCGCCAATATTTCCAGCACGGACGACAAGTGGCTGCCGTCGCTGAGCGCCGAGCAGAAGCTGTTCGGCACGCCGCTGAGCGTGACCGGCTCGGTGAGCGAGAGCGCGACCGGCGAGACCTCGAAGAGCCTCAAGGCCGGCTTCAAGCACCAGTGGTGAAATCGTTACGGCGTGCGGCGGCCCTGGCCCGCCTCCGCCCCTTTGGCATCGGGAAAGGCGCCGACCACGATGCGCGTCACCGGCGACACCAGCAGCACGCGATTGTCCGCCACGGCATAGCGATAACCGTCGGTCTGCGGCACGCGGCGGGTGACCTCGTCCGGTACTGCCTTGAGCTCGACCGAGAGCGGCAGCTCGGTGCCGACGTCGGCGTTGAACGCCGCGCCCGCCGGCTGCGCTTTGAGCGCCTCGAAGATGGCGCGGCGCTGCTCGTCGGTGAGCAGCTTGAACGTATAGGCAACGGTGATCAGCTTGTCGTCGGCCGCATTCTTCTCCGAGAACTTCGCGGGCACGGTGTCGGTGTTCTCCGGTGCACCCGGAACCGCGAGCGCGCCGTTGACGAACACCGCGTTGCTCTGCGGCTTCGCCGCCGGCGCGTGCGCGCTCGGCTCCTCCTTGCCGGCCTGGCCGGAGGGGGTCTGCTGCGCCTTGTCCTGCTGCTCGCGCTGCTGCCCGTCGGCGGCAGGCGGCGGCTGTTGTGCGGCGGCCACGCTCATGCCGCCGAGGAGAGCCAGCACCAGCGAGATCGCCTGCAGGGGATCGCGTCGCATCGTTGTCTCCTTCGGGCGGTTGAGGGCGGTAACGCAGACCAACGCCGCACGCGACCGCCGAGTTCCGTCGGGCGCGTTGGCGCGCGTGCGGCCGATCGACCTTGCCTTGACAACCCGGGGCGCTAAGCTCGCGCCGCCGGAGAGGGAGATGCCATGATTCTTGCACCGCTTGCCGCGGCGACGCTCGTCGTCGCGACCGCGACCGGCCCGACCGCCGAGCCGAGACTTTCGCCGAACTTGTCCATGGAGCAGAAGAGCGCGGCGATGCAGCCGCTGATGCGCTCCGCGACCGAGTGCATCGCGCGCGCGGTCAGCGCCAACCCGCACTTCGGCCAGCGCAACAGCGATCTCGGCGACCTGATCGTCGCCTCGATGTCGGGCTGCACCGCGCAGGTGCGGGCCATGATCGAGGCCTACGACCGCTATTTCGGCAACGGCGAGGGCGAGGCCTTCTTCATGGGCCCCTATCTCGACGTGCTGCCGGCGGCCGTGACCAAGTGGGTCAGAGACGCCGTCAAGTAGCCGCAACGGATGCGACGCAACGCAACAATGGCCCCGATCAGGGGCCATTCGCGTCTCGGGCATGGAGGGCGAAGTGGAACATTCCATGCTCATGCCGGTTGCATGTCCGTATCAAGGCCCAAGGAGGAACTCCCATGATAAAAATCGCTTTTGCCGTGGCGCTGGCTGCGGCTGCAGTTGTGCTGACGACAGCTCCGCTCGCCACTCCGGCCGAGGCCCAAAGCCTGAAGATGGCCCAAGGCGTCGACGTTCAGATCAGGCGGGACCGCGACGACGTGGACCGTCGCCGGCGGGACTCCGACGCCACCATCGGCATCGGCCCCGGCGGCGTCACCGTCGGCCCGGGGCAACGCTGCCGCACGGTCACGACCACGGTGGAACAGGGCGGCCGCACGATCCAGCGCAGGGAGCGCCGTTGCGACTGAACGGCGCGCGCCGAGAACGTTTCGCGGGAAGCATCCGCCCTCACACCGGCCGCGCCGGCAGCACCGGTTTGAGCACGAGCGCGAGCGGGAGCGTCAGCAGCACGACCGCGGCGACGACCATGACGGCCGTCGGCACGCCCAGCGCATCGCCGACCACGCCGTAGATCGCGGGGGCGATCGCGCCGGCGCCGATGGTGCCGGTATAGAACACGCTGAAGGCGTGCGCGCGCCGCTCGGGCGCGACCAGGGTCGGCACCGAGCCGTAGAGCACCGACGACGTGCCGTTGAGCGCGACGCCGAGGATCGGCAGCAGGGGGAGCGCGGCCTCGAGCGGGAGCGGCAGCAGTGCGACCATGGCGGCGGCGGTGAAGCCTTCCGTGAGCCACACGGTGGCGATGGTTCCGATGCGCGCGCCGATGAAGGCGCAAACGAGCTTGCCGGCCGCGCCGCCGGCGAAGACGAGGGTCAGCGCCAGCCCGATGGTCGGCAGGCTTGCGCCCTTGGCGGTGAGCACGAACGGCAGGAACAGGAGAAATCCCATGCGGGTCGCGCTGTCGAGCACGCCGATCGCGAGCAGGACCGGGAAGGCGAAGCGATGCCGCGCGCCGCGCGCGCTCTGCGCCGCACTCGCCTCGGTCTCTTGCACCGCGACCTCGCGCGCGTAGCGCGGGGTGAGCACGAAGATCGCCGCCCCCGCCAGGAGCCCGACCGCGCCGACGAGCGCGAGCGCCGGCCGCCACGACATCACGACGAGCAGCAGCGACACCGCCGCCGGCACGGTCATCTTGCCGATATCGCCGGCGAAGTTGTAGGTGCCGATCGCCTTCATCGAGCGCTCGCCGGCGAAGGCGCGCGCCATCAGCGTCGAGGCGAGCGGATGCTGGGTGCTGGCGCCGAGCCCGCCGACGAACAGCGCGACCACGAGCAGCGGCAGGCCCGCGCTCGCGCCGGCGAGGCAATAGCCGGCGCCGGCGAGCGCCGTGCCGAGCGCCAGCATCGCAGCCGTGCCCAGGCGCTCGGCGAGCAAGGCGGAGGGAATCTGGAACGTGGCCATGGTGCCGGCGAACAGCCCGCGCAGCAGGCCGAGCTCGGCATAGCCGAGCCCGAACTCCCGTTGCCAGATCGGCAGCATCACCAGGATCAGGTCGGTGTAGCCGTCGTGCAGCGCGTGCGTGCCGCAGGCAACGCCGGCGGCGCGACGCTCGTCGCGCTTGGCCGCAAGCGCCTGCACCTCGAGCGCCGGCTGGCTGGCGACGCTCATGCCGGCTGTCCCTTGTCCCGGCGTTCGACGAACATGCTGCTGACGAACGAGATCACCGGCTCGCCGCGCTGGTTCACGCCGGTGTTGCGCACGAAAATGATGCCCCAGGCGGGCCGGCTGTTCAAAGGCCGCGCCTCCACCACCTCGGTGGCATAGGAGACGGTGTCGCCGGCATGGACCGGCCTGAGCCATTCGAGGTCGCGGAAGCCGGGCGATGGTCCGAGTTGCGCGACCGGCTCGCCGCGCCCGCGCAGCTCCTCGTCCTCGCGGCGGCGGTAATGGATCAGAAGCCGTATCCAGACGCAGGCGGTGTGCCAGCCCGAGGCGCAGAGCGCTCCGAAATGCGAGCGCGCGGCTTGCGCCTCGTCGAGATGGAACGGTTGCGGATCGAAGCGCGCCGCGAACGCCTTGATGTCGTCGGCGGTGAAGGTGTGGCGGCCGAGCTCGGAGATCTCGCCGACGCGGATGTCCTCGAAGAATTTCATGATCCGCCGCGCGCGGGCTGCGCCACTTGCGCCGCATCCGCCGGGCGACGGGCGAACATCGGGCTGGTGATGAGGCTCATCACCGGCTGCCCGGAGGCGCCGACGAGCTCGAACCGGAACTTGACGAAGCCCATGTCCGGACGGCTGCGCGAGGGTCGGGTCTCGAGCACGGTGGCGCGCGCTTCGATGCGCTCGCCCGGACGCACCGGCGCCAGCCACTTCACCTCCTCGATGCCGGGCGCGCCCATGAAGCTCGCCTCGCCGAGCAGGCTGTCGCTCAGCATCCGCATCAGCAGACAGCAGCTGTGCCAACCCGAGGCGACGAGGCCGCCCAGCAGGGTCGCGCTCGCCGCGTGCTCGTCGAGATGCATCGGCTGCGGATCGTACTCGGCGGCAAAGGCGACGATCTCGGCGCGGGTGACGAGCCGCGATCCGCAAGCGGTGACCTGGCCTGGAGCGAAATCTTCCCAGTGGAGGCGGGGCACGGCGATCCTGCGCAGAATGTCTTCGGCGGTAAAAATACCTTCAGCGGACGTGGGCGCGCGCACGGATCGCGCCTTCCCGCGCAGCGCCCCGTCCGAGCGGCCCGAGTTCCCTAGACGCCGCCAGCGGCGGGGTCAATCAGGCGCCGCCGCACCGCACGGCTGCGAATCGCACGGCACATTCCACATTAACACCTTGGCGGCAGCGGTAATCGGTGTGGGGTCAACAATCGCGATTGCCTGGTCGCCTGCACGTCTCCCACTTTCCAGAAGCGATGGATGCCGCTCAAAATTCCGCGAAGACACGATTAACTGTCAGTATGCTCCGTGCTGGTCTGCTTCTTTTTTTTCTTCTCCTCGCGAATGGCGAACTCGACGCCCACGGCGATGGCCGCAGCAAGGATCAACAGCCAAGGATTCTGGTTTGCAACGGAAAGAAGGAGGCCAACTGCGCATATTCCCCCTGCTCTCAACCAAACTTGATTTGACGTCCAATACTCCTTCACCCTTGACGCGATCTCCGTCTTTGCCTGATCCAGACCGCGCGATAACCCAACCGCCCCCGCTTCGGCGTCTGCTCGTGCCCGCGTCAACCCCTCAACCGTTTCCTCAAGCGTCGCGACTTGGTCGCGTTCCCGCATCAACTCCTGCTGCGTCTCCGCTTGCTTCGCTGCGGCGTCCGATACTGCCCTGGTTAACTCCTCGACTGTTGCCCTAAGGGTCGCGACTTCGTCGAGGGCCTCGTCGCGTTCCCGCTTTAAGTCCTGCTGCGTCTTGGCTTCCTTGGCAATCTGCGCCTGCAACACTCTATCGCGATGTTCGACCCCCTCGCGCCGTGCGCGCTCGGCGACCAGCTCGGCCTCCAGCTCATCGATCTGCCGCCGCACCCACGGCGGCGTCAGCTTGGTTTCGAATTCTCGGCGGAATTTGCGCCATTCGTTGTGGTTCGGATCGCCATCCCAGTTTGCGAGGTTCGCAGCCTGCTGAGCGTACAGGCCCATCGGGAACTGCTCCGCCGTGAGTGGCTCGAGCAGAACCGAGATCAGCTTGCCTTGCTGCTTGGCGACCGTTGCTTCGTGGCGAACGTTGTCCGAGGAAACCGACGCTGGCGACCAGAACGCCATTGCGCATTTGGACTTCGCGAGGTGTTGACGAATCCAGCTGTCCCAGTCGAGCCCAGTGGGCACCTGCTGGTCCCAGAACACCTCGAAGCCCTGCGCCACGAGAGCGTCGCGGATGGGCCGCACGCGCTCGCGATCTACGCTCGAGTAGGAGAAGAAGATATCTGTCACGCCATGCCGACTCCCGCAGTGCGTGTACCGAGCAGCCAATACTAACCTAAGACGAGGAAGGATTGAATATGCCGGCTCGGTTCCGCAGCGGCCGGAACAACACCACCCCCCGACCCGGAAGAATGATCATAGCCGTCGCGTATGGGCAGCCGCCCTGCCCCTGGGCGCCGGCCGGTTAATCGGACCTTAACAAGCATTGGCGACCTTGATTGACCATCGAAACGCCGCGGGGCAGTGTTGGGATGCCTTGCGGCAAGGACGCAGGACGCGGCAGCGCAGTCGGAGCGTGCGGGGGGCTGCGAGCGTCGGCTGCAGGAATTCGCGTCAATTCGCTGGCGGCGCCCCCGCGTCGGGAGGAGGACCCCATGTTCGATTTTCGCGACTTGTTCCAGTGGGAACGCTTCATCACCCCTTCGATCATCAAGATCTTCTACTGGCTCGCGGTCGGCATCGCCGTCCTGTTCTGTCTCTCCGGCATCATCTCGGGACTGGCATGGATGTCGCTCAGCCCGCTCGGCGGTCTGATCTGGATTATCGGCAGCCTGATCGGGCTGGTGATCAGCGTGATCTTCGCGCGCATCATCTCCGAGTTCGTGCTGATCATGTTCCGCATCAACGAGCATCTCGGCGCCATCCGCCAGCGCGGCGGCCAGATGTGAGTCTGTATCACCGACGGGTTCTCTCGCCCTCATGCTGAGGACCTGCGCGGCAGCGTAGCGTGGCAAAGGCGTTGCACCGCAGCGCTGCGTTCCTGGCACCATGTTTCGCGCCTTTGCCCACGCGACCGAGGCGCTCCACGTGAGCACGGCGCACGCTGTCGAGTATGAGCGGATTGCACCAGCCTTTTGCGCGTGCGCCGTTGCCCACCCTACAGCGTCCGACCGGGACACAACCTACGTCGCGAAGCGGAAATGCATGACGTCGCCGTCGGCGACCACGTAGGCCTTGCCCTCGAGCCGCATCTTGCCCGCCTGTTGCGCTCCGGTCTCGCCGCCGAGCGCCACGTAGTCGTCGTAGGCGATGGTCTCGGCACGGATGAAGCCGCGCTCGAAATCGGAATGAATGACGGCCGCCGCCTGCGGCGCCTTGGTCCCGCGGGTGATGGTCCAGGCCGCCGCCTCCTTGGGGCCGGCGGTGAAATAGGTGATCAGGTTGAGCAGCGCGTAGCCGGCGCGGATCAACCGGTCGAGGCCCGGCTCCTTGAGCCCGATCGCCGAGAGATATTCGGCGCGCTCGCCCGCCGGCAGCACCGCGATCTCCGCCTCGATCTTGGCCGAGATGATGACGCAGGCCGCGCCTTCCTCCTGCGCGCGCGCCTCGACCTGGCGCGAGAACTCGTTGCCGGTGGCGGCGGACCCCTCGTCGACGTTGCACACGTAGAGCACCGGCAGCGAGGTCAGAAGGCCGAGCATGTGGAACGCCCGCTCCTCCTCCGGCTTGCGCTCGACCAGCCGCGCCGGCTTGCCCTCGCGCAAGAGCGCGAGCGCCCGGTTGACGAGATCGAGCGTCTCCTTGGCTTCGGCGGCGTCCTTGTCGCTGCCCTTGGCCTTCTTGGCGAGGCCGTCGACGCGCCGCTCCAGGCTGTCGAGGTCGGCGAGCATCAGCTCGGTCTCGATGGTATCGATGTCGGCGATCGGGTCGATCCGGCCGGCGACATGGGCGATGTCGGGATCGACGAAGCAGCGCACCACGTGCGCGATGGCATCGACCTCACGCACGTGCGCGAGGAACTGGTTGCCGAGGCCCTCGCCCTTGGAAGCGCCGCTCACCAGGCCGGCGATGTCGACGAAGGTGAGCCGCGTCGGCTTGAGCTTCGCCGACTTCGCGAGCTTGGCGAGCACCTCGAGGCGCGGGTCCGGCACCATGACCTCGCCCACGTTGGGCTCGATGGTGCTGAACGGATAGTTCGACGCCTGCGCCGCCGCGGTCGCCGTCAGCGCGTTGAAGACCGTCGACTTGCCGACATTGGACAGGCCGAGGATGCCGCATGTGAATCCCATGAAGTCTCTCGCATCGATTCGTGAACAGGCAAGCGATCAGTCGTCGTCGTCATCCGTCGCCTTGGGATCGAATCCTTTCGCCTGCATGCCCAGATGCACCTTGTTCTGGAAGCTCGCGTCCTGGCCTTTCATCAGCAGGTCGGCGTTGTCGGCGATGATGTCGCACAGCGCCTCCACCCACGGCCGCTCGTCCTTGGCGAAGTCGTTGAGCACGTGGGCGTGTACCAGGTCCTTCACGCCGGGATGGCCGACGCCGATGCGCACGCGCCGATACTCGTTGCCGACATGCGCCGAGATCGAGCGCAGCCCGTTGTGGCCGGCGACGCCGCCGCCGGTCTTCACGCGCACCTTGGCGGGCGCAAGATCGAGCTCATCGTGGAACACGACGATCTCACCGGGCGTGAGTTTGTAGAAGTGGGCGGCCTCCGCCACCGCCCGCCCGGACTCGTTCATGTAGGTGCCGGGCAGGAGCAGCAGCACGCGCTCGTCGCCGAGCGTGCCTTCGGTCGCGACGCCCTGGAAGCGGCGACGCCAGGGACTGAAGTTGCAGCAGCGGCGAATGGCGTCGACCACCATGAAGCCGACGTTATGGCGGTTGCCCGCGTGTTCCCCACCGGGATTGCCGAGCCCAACGAAGAGCAACATGGCTGGTACCGACGCTCATAAGATTGCGTCATGCGCGTGCTTGACCCGCGCATCCATCTTCTTGCGAAGAAGGATGGATTGCATCGGAACTCGGGCTTGCCCGAGTTCCGTCCTTAGTTAAACGCCGCAAGTCAGGTAAACCTGACTTGCGGTGTCAAGCCCGGCAATGACGAGTCAACAAAGGGCGAAGTGCCTTACTTCTTCTCGGCCGGCGCAGCAGCGCCGGGAGCGGGAGCGCCCGGAGCCGGTGCGGCGCCCGGAGCAGCACCCGGTGCCGCGCCCTCCGCCGGAACCACGCCGGCCTCGGCAGCTGCAGCAGCCGCAGCCGCGGCCGCAGCAGCCGCTTCCGCGGCGGCCTTCATTTCTTCCGCGTAGCCCGACGGCGGCACGATGGTGACGAGCGTCATGTCGGTGCGCGCCAGGGCCTTGACGCCCGCCGGCAACTGCACGTCGCTCAAGTGCTTCGAATAGTTGATCTCGAGGCCGGTCAGGTCGACCTCGATCGCCTGCGGGATCGCGTCCGGCGAGCAGATGAACTCGATCTCGTGGCGCACGATGTTCAAGACGCCGCCGCGCTTGATGCCCGGGCTGGCGGCTTCGTTGCGCACGACCACCGGCACGTTGACATGGACCTTGGTGTCCTTGCCGATGCGCTGGAAGTCCACATGCAGGGTGCGGTCCGTCACCGGATCGAACTGCACGTCGCGCGGCAGCACGCGGTGCTTGGTGCCTTTGAGGTCGACGTCGAGCAACGTCGCGTAAAAGGTCTTCTTGTGGATCAGGCGGTCGATCTCTTTCGGATCCAACGAGATCAGCGTCGGCTCCTTCTTGTCGCCATAGATGACGGCGGGGACACGACCGTTACGACGGGATTCACGGGCGGCCCCCTTTCCGGCGCGGTCGCGGAGTTCCGCGGCGACGCTTTCGATTGCTGCGGCCATAAGTATCTCCTTCAGGCTTCGCAATACCCCCACGCGAACCATTCGCGTGAAGACCGGTGGCCTCCAGGGGTGCCGACCGGATTTAATCCACCAACCTACTCTTTCTTATTTTGGCGCGCGGGGTTGGTGGGGCGGCCGCGCGCCAAAATCCTCAAAGGCTCAATCAAACAAACTAGAGACCGATTTCTCGCCGCTGATCCGCGACATCG
>Ga0081455_10009229_pt1 | contig 10165 bp, 7 predicted proteins | sample TabmetS3T2R1_FD_70207 | JGI IMG/M metagenome (GOLD analysis project Ga0081455, IMG submission 70207) | Tabebuia heterophylla rhizosphere microbial communities from the University of Puerto Rico - S3T2R1 | ecosystem: Host-associated > Plants > Roots > Rhizosphere ... | reverse complement strand
CGAGATGGCTGACGGTGAGAGTGGGCGCGACCGTCGGCACGTTGAGGCGCATCAGTCGAAAGACGGGCACGTCTTCGAGCAGGTCGCGGACGACCGTCTGCTGATAACTATTCACGGCGGCGCTGTTCAAGAACCACCCGATGAAGATCAGCCACAATCCGCTGATCAACCCGGTTCCGAAGAACGGCAATCGCACGCCGAAAGCCATCGCGACGCCGGCGGCGATGAACGTCCAGCCCGTCAATCGCCCGACGCCGGCGGCCCAGGCGGTGGCTTTGCGCAGGTCTTTCGTCGCGCTCCACAAGGCGGCGCGGAGGATTCGCCCGCCGTCGAGCGGGAATCCCGGAATCAGATTGAACAAACCGAGAAGGATGTTGATCGGCCCTAGCCATGCCAGCAAGGTGGTGAGCGGGCCGAGCTGCCGGGCGACCGTCTCAGCGTCTTGGCCCGTTATGCTCGACGTGGCGGCGCTGAAGGCCGCCAGCGCCAGAAAGATCATGCCCAACAATATGCTGGTGATGGGGCCGACCACCGCCATCAGGAATTCGGTCTTCGGCGTCGGCGGCTCGCGTTCGATGTTTGACACGCCGCCGAACAGAAAGAGAGTGATCCGGCGCACCGGCAACCCGCGCGCCTTGGCCACGAGCGAGTGAGACAGTTCGTGCAGCAGAATCGACGTGAAGAAGAGCAATGACGCGACGACCGCCAGCCCCCATCTCAGAGCCGCGCTCCAATCGGGATGCCAGGCGGGAAACAGGCCGGCGGCCAGGCTCCACGTGACCAGCAGGAAGATCAAGACCCAGCTCCAATCGACGTGGATGTTGATTCCGAATATCCGTCCTATATAGAGTCCTCGGTTCATATCATAGTCCGAGCGCTCGCGGTTGAGGGAAGACGCCTCTCTGCGTCCCCCCGGTGACGGCCGCGGCCATTCCGCGGGCTTTACTGAATCGTAATTCATCCTCTCCATCTGACGCCCCACCTCTCTCCACCAGCAATACGTCGCCGGCCGAAATCTGCCCCGTGGCGATCAGATTCGAGAGCGGGATGATCAGGTAACGTTCGATGGCCCGCTTCAGCGGCCGGGCTCCGTAGCGGCGGTCATATCCTTCGGCCAACAGGAAGGCCTTCACTTCGTCGCTGCATCTGAGCACGAACGGGCCGCGCCCCGCCGCAAGGATGCGGCGCTGCACAGTCTCCAGCTCCAGGTCGAGAATCCTGCGGATCGCCTTCTCGTGCAGCGAATTGAAGACCACGACCTTGTCCAGTCTGTTGATGAACTCCGGCGAGAATTTGCGCCGCGCGGCTTCGACGCCGATCTTTTCCAATCGCGCGTTAATCTCCTGCGAGGCGATCGCGCCCGGCGCGAACCCCATCGGCCCCTCGGTCACGAGGCTCATTTCGCGCGCCCCCAGGTTCGAGGTCATCACGATGACGCAATTCGAAAAATCGACGCGGCGGTTGTCGCCCAGCGTCAGCGTGGCCTTGTCGAGGATGCCCAACAGAAGCTGCCAGAGCGCGTCCGAGGCCTTTTCGATCTCGTCGAAGAGGACGAAGGTTAATTTCTTGGACGGGGTCTGGAAGCGGTCGATGTGCTCTTGCGAAAGCAGCGGTTGGGTCTCGCGGTGCCCCAGATAGCCCGGGGGCGAACCGATCAACTTTGAGATTTCATGCGAATGTTGAAACTCGGCGCAATCGACTTTGATCATCGCGTACGGGTCGCCGAAGAGAATTTCGGTGGCGGCCTCGACCGAGCGCGTCTTGCCCGATCCGGTCGGCCCCAGGAACAACAGCGCGCCGATCGGCTTCCCGTGCAGAGGCAGCTTCGCCAGATACAGTTGATACAACTGCGACAAGGCCAGCACCGCGTCCTCTTGCGCCACGACGCGCGCGAACAACTCCTGCTCGAAATACCTGGCTTCGTCGCACCTCTGGCTGGCGTTGAGCGCCACCCAATCCGTCGACGCCGGCTCTCCTGCGGCCGCCGCCACTGCCTTAACCTTTTGCGACGTTGGTCTCATATTCCACACTCCGCTCTCGATTTGATGAACATTCATTGTTAAACGACGCAAGCCCGGCGCCAGTTAAAAGCGCGCGGCGGATCGAGGATCGAGGATTGAGGATGGAAGATCGAAGGCGCCGGATCGAGGGTAAGGAATCAAAGATCGCGCCATTCAGCGTAAAGCGATCTTCTATTCTCGATCCTCGATCTTCGATCCTCGATCTTCGGCGCCTGTTCTTTGTTGATTCACTTGTTCCGAGAAAAAACAGAGTCGAAGTGTTCGGCCCGGGCGCCTGAGTCGCGGTAAAAGGCTTTTATCGAGCGATCACGCCTGTTTGCGGCAGCAAGGCTCATGCCGACAAAAAATCTTATTCGGAAAATGAGATGTGTGAGAAATGGCGTAAATACGAATGCGCAAATATAGATAACGCCGAATGTCCGTCCTCGTATTTGCGAAGGGCCGAAGAGTGTTGATCGCGCGGCGATTTGTCAGGCGCCGATTTTGCAAGGCGTCGAGGCGTGAACCTCCAGTTAAGGATTGGAGCGGCTTTAGCACGGTCAGGATGCAAGCGCCATCCGGTGGCATGAAGTGAGTGCGTGCCACGCCGTTCGAAAGCAAACTTCGGTTGCCGGACTTATCCTTCATCAGGACGACAGGGATAACGAAGGCAACCATTTTTTATGAAGATCGTCTGTCTGACCACAGAGATCGCAGAGAAGGAGAGATCGCAGGGAGATCATTCCGATTTCTCTCCATCCTTGCGTCTCCCTCTGTCTCTCAGTCCCTCCGTCTCTTTGTCTCTCCGTCTCTCCGTCTCTTCAAACAGCCCGGCCTCTGTCAGCCTTGCCACCAGCCACTGGCGGAAGATTTCGGCTTCGCGCGGTTTGCGAGTCCAGCGCGCGCGGTCGAACATCGTCATCGCCATCATCAATGCGTGGTGTTGGCCCGCCCGATCTCCCGCCGTTTCGAACTGGCGATAGTAACGCTCGATCAACTCGACGCTCTGGCGCGCGGTCGCCTCGTCTCTGTAGCCCAGCCTTCCGGCGAAGAATTTCGAATAGACGTTCATCGGGTGTGAAGTCGTGGTGTATAGATCGAAATACCCGCTCATCAGCCCCGCCTCTTGCAGCACCGAAGCGATATAACTGGGGCGAGCGCGCGTGATCATAGCCAAGTCCTCCACGCTGCTAATCCCCGACGTGAAGAGCGAAATTATCTGATCCTTCTTCGATACGCGCCGTTCCTTCTCCGCCGCGCGCTCCGCGCCGGTAAACTCGTATTCGTTGTCGTATTCATTGTCCGAAATCAAGTCTCTGTACATACCTCTTTAATATGCAAATTGCTGGCCCGATGTTTGCGAATAAAAAAAGACAAAAGGCGAAAGCGCGGCGCCGTTGGAGAGCCGTTTCAATGAGAGTCGATGATTTTTCAGTTCGCATAGCGACGCTACTGATATTAACTCCGCTGATTTCGTTCTCTCAGGCCGGGCAAACCGGCGCGAGGCGCGCGTTCAATCTCTTTTCACCCAAACAGGAGATAGAGATCGGGCGGCAGTCCTCGATCGCGGTCGAGAAGCGACTGCCGCTACTCTCCGACGCCGGAGTGAATGAATATATCAACCGCCTCGGTCTAACATTGGTCACGCGCGCGCCCGGCGAGCGCTACCCGTACAGCTTCAAAATCGTCAACGTTTCCGAGGTGAACGCGTTCGCGTTCCCCGGCGGGCCGATCTACGTCACTCGCGGGGCGATTGAAGCCGCGCGCAGTGAAGGCGAATTGGCCGGAGCGCTCGCGCACGAAATCGCCCACGTCGCGCTCAGACACGAGGCGAGTCAGGCGTCGAAGGCATATCTGGCGCAGGCCGGACTCGGCGCTCTCGGCGGCTTCGTCGGCGAAGACGCGGCGCCGAATATCATCGGCGCGATAGGCGGCTTCGGGTTCAACACGGCATTTTTGAAACACGGCCGCGAAGCGGAAGCGGAAGCCAATGCGCTCGGCGCGCAGATTCTGACGCGAGCCGGATACGATCCGCGTGAAATGACGGCCTTCTTCCGGGCGCTGCGTCGCGGGGAACGCGTCGAGGCCTCGAAACTGCGAACGTTCCTCGACGATCACCCTGACGATCAGGCCGAAGAGCAGGTCGTGCGGCCACAAGCCTCGCGGGTCTCCTCCGGCGATTTCCGTAGCTTTCAAACCCGCATCGCGGAATTGCCCCGCCCTTACGACGTCTTGAATATCGCCAGACGCGGTCCGACCCTGATTGAAGAGGCGTCGAACCAGGGGCCACAGAGCGTCAAAGTTGAACGGCCTTCGTCGCATTCTCAAAATTATTGGCATCCTGGCGCCTTCTGGTTCCAAGTGTCATATCCGGATAACTGGCTGGCCTACCCCAGCAGTGACGGACTCGGAGTCACATTCGTCCCGCCGGGTGGGGTCGTCGAGGCGCGCACGCCTCGCCTGGTTTACGGCGCGGTCATCAACCGCTACAGGCCGATCGGAGACAACAGTCTGTGGACCGGGCTACAGCAGCGCAGCTTTCGATACATAGGAGGCCGCGGCGCCTTGGTCGAAGCCACGAACGACCTCCTTGACAGCGCGCTGCAGAATAACCCGCATCTTGATTTCGCCCGCGGCTCGGACCGGCGCGGCTCAATCGACGGAACGCCAATCATCGCCTTGACGCTCGTCGGACGCTCGCCCGCGACCGGGCGCGGCGAGCGCGCGCAACTCTATGCGCGCGAACTCGAAGACGGCGACATCGTCTACGCGATCTTCGTCGCCCCCGACGACGAGTATGACAATTTCCGCCAGGTCTTCGAGCGAATGCTGCGCGGCCTGAAGATCAACGAAAGGGAACTGCGACGAGACTGATAAGCGGTTAGGCGGAAAGTTTGAAGAACTTCCATTTTTCATTGTTCATCGTTCATTTTTCATTTGTCATTGCCGCGGCCGCGACATTCCACAATGAAAAATGAAAAATGAACGATGAACAATGAAAAATGTCCTGATGATTACGCCCCCAAAATTTCTGGCGCCTGCTTATGGACAGACCCGCTCTTTAGCCTCAGCTTGCCTGCCGAAGCTCTTCAGGTTGATTTTCCTGCTGTTGGCGCTTCAGGTAATCGATAAAGCTCGACGCCGCGCGTTTGGATATCTCTTCCAGATTGCACTGCAGCAGCGATTGGCACTCCTGTTCGACGTTGCAGCCGATTTCGCGTCCGAGGTTCCGGATCATCCAGAGCTGTTTGGGGGTTACCAGGTCGCCCAGCGTCTTGGGCCGCGGGTCGCGCGCGACGCTCGGCGATATCCCGTTGTTCTCTTCGATGACGTCGGACTCGCGGCGGTAAAGGTCGCGGGCAATGCCGAATTTCACGGCGGCGCGTTTCAACGCGTCGTGCTCGGCCTTCTTGATGCCGGTCTCGGTGTCGGCGGGGCCGGTGCCGACGCCTTCGCGCGTCACGCCGTCGATGGTGATCGCCGCGGTCACCGCGACCATATCGCCGATCTGCGTGAGGTTGCGGACGGCGTGCGACCAGTCGGGCGCGACGCGGTCCAGGATGTCGGCCGCCGTGTGCCATTCGATGTATTCGACCCAGTGGGTGTTCCCTTGACGATCGGTCCACCCTTCACGCGTCTTGATCAGCCTGGAATCTATCGGCTGTCGCAGCGTGCGCAAAAGGTTCGCGAAGGCCAGCGGCACAATCTGCGCCGATTGCGCCTGCCCCGTCCGATCCGGATTACTCGCCTCCAGTTTGGGTTCGGCCACGGTTTCGGTTGTGGAACAGACTTCAGACTGTTCCGGCTCGGAACGGGCTGAAGTCTGTTCCGCGTCTTCTGCGGAACAGACTAAAGTCTGTTCCACTAGGGAATGTTTGACGGCCAGAATGTGCTCGCACCGAAAGGCCGGGTCGTCAGCCCACAGCCGCTCGAATTCGGCGCATGAACAATGCACGCGCCCGTTTTCATCCCGCCAAACTTCATAACTCTCCTGCCGCCCGCGCGCCGCGGCGGTTTTCACGAAATAGCGGGAGCCTTCGCGCGTCACCGATCCCATCGCCGCCAGGCTTTGCGCGCGCCTGTCCCGTTGAACCGCTTTTTTGCCTTCAGCCCCTTCAATCTCCTTCGCCTGTTCCTTAATCTGATCGACAGCGACTTCTGCAACAGCTTCTTTAGGCCTCATTCTCACGATGACTCCTTAAATCGACCCACACGACATTGGCGCGACACTGTGTGTGGCAAGCGAGTAACCCTGTGAACGCTTGTCTTGCCGCACCCGCCGCGCCGGCCTTCCAATGCCGCCCAATGCCGTATGGATCGATTTAAAATCGGCGCCCTGGATGACCCGAACCGAAGACCAGACAGCCCGATCTTTCATACAGCGACAATTCGAACCTCAGGGCGCCAAACACGGACCACAATATCAGATTGCCGATGGTGTTGCAAGTATGAAACGCTGCGTGTCGCCAGCGCAACGGTTTAATTGATGTGTACATATGCTGTCCGTTAATAAAGCACTAAGCGTATTGACGAAAGACAAGTTGAAGTGGCGAAGAGGAGGGAAGCGTAGGAAATGATTGCGGTGAATGCGCTAATGAGAGCAGGAGGGAATTGGGACACGTGGCACATTCCTTGCGAATGGCGAATGCTGCAATCGATCTTGTCTGCAAATCGGATCCGGGCAACTCGACCAGACGCTTACAAGCCAATTCACAGCGAAGGCGCCGGGGCGCAGGCTTCGTGGCCTCAAGGAAATCGACAGCGCCGCTGCGCAAGGCGCCGGCGCAAGAGAGGAGATAGATGAGCGCGATAATCAAATTCGCCGATCAAAAGCCAAGCCGGCCTTCGATCGCGGAGAGCCTCCAAGAAGAATTCAATAACATCAACTCGCCGGACACCCCGCTCGAGCAGAAACTGGCCTCCGCTCTCTCCTGTATCATGCAACTCCAGATGCGAATCTCCGATATGCAGGAAAAGATAGCGCAATCGGAGAGGGACGTAAGTATAAAAGAGATGCTGCTGCGCAACGCGACGCTGCGTGAACGTGAGCTGCGCACGCAATTGGTGGGAAGGTTCTGGTGATTATATTTACCCCGCCACGTTCGTTCGATCAGGGGCGCATTTCCATTTTCCATTTTCCAATTTCCATTTGATATTTGTCATCGGCCATTGCCCGCAGGCAGGCTTAGCCTACGCCCGGCGCATATCGGATGATTTCCGGAGCGACGACCGGTGACAAATATCAAATGGAAAATGGAAAATGCTCTTCCTCGAATTACCGCAAGGGCCAAAATATGGGAATGACCAGCAGTGTCACGGCCATTACGCAGATCGTAAGGATTCCTCCGACACGAACGTAATCGGCGAAGCGATAGCGGCCAGGCCCGTAAACGATCGCGCAGGCGGGTTCGAGGGGCGTGGCGAACGAGGTCGAGGCGGCGATGGCGATCGTCATGGCGAAGGCGCGCGGGTTGACGTGCAATTGTTGGGCTACGTTGATGGCGATCGGCGTCAGGAGCAGCGCCGCCGCGGCGTTGACCATCGTCTGGGTGAGCGCGACGGCGAAGAGGAAGAACCCGCCCATCACCACGATCGGCCCGTAATCTCCGAGGTGCCGCGTCACGTGTTGCGCCGCCAGCCTCGCGGCGCCCGTCTTCTCCATCGCCACGCCTAACGGCAGCGTCGCCGCGATCAGCACGATGATCGGCCACTCGACTCTGGCGTAGGCTTCGCGCGCCGTGATGCAGCCGGCCAGCAGCATCGCAGTCGCGCCGGCCAGGCTGCAGAGCGCGATCGGCGCCAGATTCAAACCGGCCGTGACGGCCACTCCGACAAAGATCGCGACGGCCCAGGCCGCCTTGTTTTTCCTGAGCCGAGTATGTGGGACGTCGTCGAGCGTCAGGAAATTCGGGTCTTCGCGCAGACTGTCGATGCGTCTGCGGCGGCCCTGGATGAGCAGCATGTCGCCGACTCTTAGTTGTATGTCTTCGAGGTTTTCGTAGAGCGCCTGGTCATGCCGGTAGATGGCCAACACGTCGGCGCCGTAGCGGGAGCGGAAGTGAATTTGTCTGAGCGTGCGGCCCACGAAAGTGGAATTCGGCGCGATGATCGCTTCGACAATCACCGTTTCGGTGTCGCTTCTGCCGTCGTGCCTGCCGTCGCGCCTACCGTCATAGAGGACCGCGCCTATTTGCGCCTCCTGGACCGACATCGTATCACTTTTGATCCCGAGGCCCTGGCTTTCCTTGATGCTCAGGATCTTATCGGGTTTTCCTCTGACCAGCAGCACGTCGCCGGGCCGCAGAACCGCCTCTCCGTGCGGCAACACGCGTTCGCCGCCGTGGACGATGCCGATGATGCGCAAGTCGTATTTGCCGCGGAAATCGGCCTCGGCCAACGTCCGGGCGATCAGCGGCGAATCGGGCAGCACGACGAGCTCGGTCAGGTAATCCTTCTCGGCCCGCCCCTCCGCCGCCAATCCATTCACACGCCGCGGCAGTAGTCGAGAGCCGAGCAGAGCCATGTAAAGGACGCCTGTTATGACGATCGGGACGCCGACTGGCGCGAATTCGAAGAGTCCAAACGGCTCCAGGCCGTATTTCGGCAGCAGGCCGTTGACCGCGAGGTTGGTGGGCGACCCGGCCAGCGTGCATTTGCCCCCGAGCACGGCGCCGAACGCGAGCGGCATCAGAAACATCGAGGCCGGCGTCCTGAGGCGTTTGGCGATGGCGATCACCCCGGGCATCAAGACCGCCGTCGTCACGACGTTGCTCATGAAGGCCGCGATCGAAGACGCCGTCAACATCATGATGATCAGCAGCTTGGTCTCGCCGTCGCCGGCCAGCCGGTGGAGCCTGTGGCCGACGGCCTCGACTACGCCGGTGTTGAAGAGCGCGGCCGAAATGACGAAGAAGCTGATGAGCGTGATGATCACCGGGTCGCCGAACCCGAGGAAGGCTTCCGCGGGCGTAATGACGCCGGCGAGCGCCAGGGAGAGCAGCGCCAGTATCGCGACCAGGTCCATCGGCAGCGCCTCGGTCACGTACAGGACTATCGCAATCAGCAGAATGATGAAGACAAACGCTATAGCCACAGTTACCAGTTTCAGGGGCGCGACGCCGAGCCGCGCCGCAGCAGATCGAAGATCGCCCGGATCACGTCCTCGAACGAAGCCGGTTTGGTGATGCAGAAGTCCGCGCTCGAACTGACCCCCGCCGGAATTTCATCGCGGCTGTAGCCGGTGATGACAATGATCGGAACCTGGCCCAGGGCGCGATTGGCGCGAAGTTTTCTGAGCACCCGCTGGCCGTCGATGTCCGGCAGGTTCAGGTCGAGAACTATGACGTCGGGCGAGAATCGTCGCGCCGCGCAATAGCCCGAGACGCCGCGGGCCGCCGATCTGGTTTCGCAGCCTTCGGCCTTGAGGAGATGTTCAATCGCTTCGCGCGAATATTCATCGTCCTCGATGATCAGGATGCGGGGCTTACGTTTCTCCATCGCTTTGATCTCCTAACAGGCGCGGAGTCACAAAGCCGATCTTCAGGCCCTTCTAAGAGCGCTCCTACGGACATTCCTCTCCTTCCTTACTCCTAGCGTGAGGAAGCAAGGGAGGCGCCATCGCCATTTGTCATTTGGCGTTTGTCATTTGGCGTTTGTCGTTTTGAAGAGTTTCATATTCCCAAAAATGGCGGACAGAAAAACACTGTTGTAATATTTTGCCTAAACACTGAACCGCAACCCGATTTTCGGAGTCGTCAAGCGCATGAAGAGAAGTCTGATCGCCAGCTTCATTGTGACAACCATCGCAGTCTCGATGTCCGCGACGGTCTGCAGTCGGTTGCTACATCTCTGATCTGAAATGAACATTGTGCTCAAGTTTTTCAGACTATTTACCGCAGAGGCGCAGAGGGCGCTGAGGCGTCACAGAGAGGGAAGGAGAAATGCCCCTCCGCCCTTCTCTGCGACGCCTCAGCGCCCTCTGCGCCTCTGCGGTCAAAAACACCGCATTCTCTTTCTTTATCTATCGATTGCCACAACTTTTGTTGCGCAAATGTTCTCCCCCCTTGCCGAGGCCGGACGCCTTTCGCAACAGATCACGTTCAACAAACACGTCGCGCCGATCCTCTTCGCGAACTGCGCCGCCTGCCACCACGCGGGCGGGGCGG
>Ga0081455_10009228_pt1 | contig 10166 bp, 10 predicted proteins | sample TabmetS3T2R1_FD_70207 | JGI IMG/M metagenome (GOLD analysis project Ga0081455, IMG submission 70207) | Tabebuia heterophylla rhizosphere microbial communities from the University of Puerto Rico - S3T2R1 | ecosystem: Host-associated > Plants > Roots > Rhizosphere ... | reverse complement strand
CCGCCGATACGAGATCCTCGCACATGGCGCGGTTGAGCGCGTTGCGGCTCTCCGGGCGATCGAGCGTGATGGTGGCGACCCCGTCGGCGAGGCCGTAGCGCACGGTGGTCAGCGTCATATCGCCTTGGCCTCCTTGAGCTCGGCAATGCGCTCGCGCGACAGCTTGAGCCGCTCGGCGAGCACGCGCTCGGTATGCTCGCCGAGGAGCGGCGGCCGGGCAACGGCCGGATCGTCCCAGCCCTCGAGCTTGAACGGCACGCGCAATGCGGGGAACTCGCCCACGGCCGGATGGGTGAAGCTCTGGATGAGCTCGCGCGCGACAACGTGCTCGTCGGCGAGGATCTCGTCGACCGCGCGGATCGGGCCTTGCGGTACGCCTGCCTGATCGAGCGCGCGCGCGACATCGTCGCGCGGCCGCGAAGCGATGGCGGCGGTGAGCCGCGCCATCACCTCGTCGCGGCGCGCGAGCCGGCCGCGGTTGGTGAGGAGCCCCGCGTCGCTGCCCCAGGCTTCGAGGTCGAGCGCGCGGCAGAGCGGCAGCCAGTGCTGGTCGCTCGCGGTGATGTGGAGATAGCCGCCGTCGGCGCAGCGGAAGCTCGCCGAGGGGACGCGCCCGGGATGCTCGGTGCCGAGCCGTGGCGGCACCTCGCCGAGTGCGAAATAACGCGCGGCGGCGAGCGTGAGCAGGGCGATCTGGCCGTCGAGCATGGAGAAGTCGATACGGCAGCCGCGGTCATCGGCAGTGCGGCCGGCGAGGCCCGCCAGGATCGCGATCGCCACCCAGAGTCCCGAGGTCAGGTCCGCGACCGGCAGCCCGGGCTTCACCGGCGGGCCGCCGCGCTCACCGGTCAGGCTCATGATGCCGCCCATGGCCTGGAAGATGGTGTCGTAGCCTTTGCGATGCGCCAGCGGTCCGCTTTGCCCGAAGCCGGTGCAGGAGACGTAGACGATGCGCGCGTTGACGGCGCGGATCGCGGCATAGTCGAGGCCGTAGCGCTTGAGCGTGCCGACCGGAAAGTTCTCGACGAGCACATCCGCCTGCCGCGCCAGATCGCGGATGATGCTCTGGCCCTCGGCCGAGCGCAGATTGACGGTGGCCGACTGCTTGCCGCGATTGCAGGCGAAGTAATAGGCGCTCTCGGTCGCGCCGTTGCGCGCGACGAACGGCTCGAAGCTGCGCGTCTCGTCGCCGCGGTCGGGCTCCTCGATCTTGATCACCGTGGCGCCCAGCTCGGCCAGGATCATGCTGGCGAACGGGCAGGCGAGCACCCGCGACAGGTCGAGGATGGTGACGTGCTGCAGCGGTTTCATCGCGCGGCTCTCAAGGCTTGCGGAACGCGCGCATGCGCTTGTTGACGTCGCGGCCCGCCTCCAGGGCCTGTGCGAACGGCAGATCGAACACACGGTAGAACAGCGCCTTGGTCGCGGCCATGGCCTCCCGGTCGACCGCGGCGAATTTTTCCGCGTGCGCGCAGGCGTCCGCCATCAGCCGATCGGGCGCGCTCACGCCATTGATCAGTCCCAGCGCCAAGGCCCGCGCCGCGTCCACCGGCTCGCCGCCGGCGACCAGCTCGAAAGCTGCCTTGCGCCCGACATTGCGCACGAGATTGGCCATCACTACTGCGGCGACGATGCCGTGCTTGACTTCCGGGTAGCCGAGCTTGGCGCCCGACGCCATCAGCGCCACGTCGCCCGCGAGCGCCAGCCCGGCGCCGCCGCCCATGGCCGCGCCGTTGATGGCGGTGACCACCGGCTTCGAGAGCTGCGAGAAGATCCCGTGCAGCTCCATGGTCAAGGCGGCGCGGCGCTCGACCAGCTGCGCATTCTCGGGGGTGAGCTCCTTGAATTCGGCGAGGTCGGCACCGGCGCAGAAGGCTACGCCCGCGCCGGTGAGCACGACGGCACGCACGCCGTCGTCGGCCTCGGCGGCACGCAGGCCCTCGAGCAGCGCCTGCGTGAGCGCCTGGTTGAGCGCGTTGCGCTTCTCGGGCCGGTTCATGGTCAGGATGCGCACGGCCCCGCGATTTTCGATCAGCAGCTCGGACATTTGTTGCCTCGTCAACAGCGGAACCGGGAAAGGCGAGCGACTGCGGCTTCGAACTCGGTGATGAGCCGTTCGACCACCTGCGCCGCGGGCAGGAGCTCGTCGATCAGTCCGACGCTTTGACCGACCTCGACCTTGCCCTGATCGATGTCGCCGTCGAACGCCGCCATCTTCAGGCTGCGGCTGGCATTGAGCGTCGCCAGGTCCTGCGCCGACGCCCCCGAGCGCTCGGCGGCGTCGAACTCGCGCGTGAAATCGTTCTTGAGCACGCGAATCGGCAGCTTGCCGCGGCCGATGAGCGTGGTGTCGGCGATGCCGGCGGCGAGCGCGCGCTCCTTGTAGGCGCGGTGCAGGTTGGACTCCGCCGTCATCAGGAAGCGGGTGCCGAGCTGCACGCCGTCGGCGCCGAGGCAGAACATGGCGGCGATGCCGGCGCCGTCGGCGATGCCGCCGCCGCCGATCACCGGGATGGCGACAGCCTTGACCACCGCGCGCACCAATACCAGCGAGCCCACCTCATCGGGCGGCGGATGGCCGCCTGCCTCGGTGCCCACCGCGATCACCGCGTCGACGCCCGCGGCCTCGGCCTTGCGCGCGTGCTCGGGCGAGGCGGTGACGTGCAGCCAGGTCACGCCGCGCTCCTTGAAGCGCGCAATGTGCTGCTTGGGGCCGCCCTGCGAGGCGATCAGGATCGGCACGCCTTCTTCGAGCACGATGTCGAGGAAGGCGGCGGCGCGCGGGTTGTAGAGCGGCACGTTGACGGCGAACGCCTCGTCGGTCCCCGCCTTCACCGTGCGGATCGCGGCGCGCAGCGCGTCCGGATACATCGGGCCAGCGGCGATCACGCCGAGCGCGCCGGCCTGGGCCACCGCGAGCGCGAGCTCGGCGTTGGACGACGCCCAGCTCATGCCCGCCTGCACGATGGGATAACGGATGCCGAGCAGCTCGGCGACGCGGGTGGAAAAATTCATTCGAGCTTGGCGCCGGTGGCGGCGACGACGGGTCCCCACTTCGCCTGCTCGGCCTTAACGAAGGCCGCGAATTCCGCTGGCGAGCTGGGCGCGGGCACGGCGTCCTGGCTGTCGAACAGCTTCTTGAGCTCGGCCGAGCGCAAGGTGGCGACCACGGCCTTGTGCAGCTTGTCGAAGCTCTCCGGCGGCACGCCCGCCGGCGCCGACAGGCCGTACCAGTTGTCCGACAGCACGGTCTTGAACCCGGCCTCGCCGGTGGTGGGCACGTCGGGCAGCGCCGCGCTGCGGGTCTGCGAGGTCACCGCCAGCGCCTTGACCTTGCCGGCGCGGATGTGCGGCAGCAGCACGGGAGTGTCGAGCACCACCATCTGCACGTGGCCGCCGATCAGGTCGTTCACCGCCGGCGCCGCGCCGCGATAGGGAACGTGCACGACGTCGATCTTGGCCTCGGTGCGCAGCAGCTCGACCGCGAGATGGGTGATGGTGCCGATGCCGGCCGAGCCGTAGTTGATCTTGCGCGGATTGGCGCGCGCATAGGTCACCAGCTCCTGCAACGTGTTCACCGGCACGGACGGGTGAACGACCAGCACTTCCGGCACGCGCGCCACCAGCGTGAGCAAGGCAAGATCCTTCTGCCAGTCGAACGGCATCTTGCTGACCATGAAGGGGATGGCGGAGAGCGCGGCCGCGCCGTTGAGCCCGATCGTGTATCCGTCGGGCGCGCTCTTGGCGAGTGCATCGACACCCGTGACCCCGCTGGCGCCGGTGCGGTTCTCGATGACGACCTGCTGGCCGAGCTCGGCGGGAAGCCCATTGGCGAGCGCGCGGCCGAACAGGTCGGCGGGGCCGCCGGCGGGGAAGGGCACGATCAGCTTGATCGGCTTCGTCGGAAAGGCCTGCGCCCAAGCCGGGTCAGGATGCAGCGAAGCGAGTAATAGTGCCGCGGGCAGCAGGGACCCGCCGACTAGCAGGAAAGTCAAACCTCGCCGGTCCATCTTGTCCTCCCACGATCGATCAGCCTTGCAGGCCTGTCGCGGCTCGCAGCCAATTCGTTCTCACGACGGATGAAGGCACGTGCCTTATCCGTGATCTTCCTGAGCACGCGCTCGAGGCAACCACGCTCGGACCTGGTGAAGCAGCGTCGGCTGTCTCTTGTGACGCCGCGCTTGCGCGTCAGATCGCTGCGTCCCTCCGGCAATGGTTGAAGGTGTAAAGTAGGTAGGCAACGATATCAACTATGCTCGTGGAACGGTATGACGGCGCAAACCTTGCGAGGCCACGGGACGAAACGGCAGTCGGAGTCGAGCGCACATGCCTGAGCAACCAGCGGCGGCGGGGAGTGCCATCGAGATCCGGATCGACGATATTTCCCAACTCTTTCATACTCTCGATCCCTTTCCGTTTCGCGAGCGGGATCTCGACGAAGAAGCAGAGGAGTTCATCGTCAGCTGGGCAAGAGAACTGCCCCGCGACCATCCGCTGCGGATCATCGTGCATTTGCCGGAGACGCAGGCGTCAGTTCCCGAAGCCGCCGAGATCGGCGCGGCGATCACCGGATATTTCGGTTATCGTGCACACATCATCGAGCTCGACCTTAAGGAGCTGTTTCGGGTCGGCCGGCGCGCCCTCGCCATCGGCGTCGCGGTGCTCTCCTTCTGCATCATCATCGGCCAGACCATAGCGAGGCTCGCGCCGCAGCCGATTGCCGGGGTGATCGCCGAGAGCCTGCTGATTTTCGGCTGGGTCGCAAACTGGCGGCCGATCGAGATATTCCTATACGAATGGTGGCCGATCGTTCGCCGGCGCAATCTCTACCGGCGGTTGGCAGCGGCACGGGTGGAGCTTAAGCCATATCGGAGCGACGCAAGGGGAGCAGTTTCGCGGCAAGCGTGAAGATCACGGCCGCGTGGAACGGTCGGAAGCTGACAGAGGCACTCGGCGCCATAGGGCGGCCGCTCACGCCGCCTTGGCGCGGTCCGCCGGATGCGCAGCCCGCGTGCCGATCGAGAGGCGATTCCAGGCATTGATCATCGCGATGACGATCGACAGATCCGCCAGCTCCTTCTCCGAGAACTGACGCCGCGCCGCGTCGTAGACGTCGTCGGGCGCGCGCGAGGCCGCGATGTGGGTGAGCGCTTCCGCCCAGGCCAGCGCTGCGCGCTCGCGCTCCGAGTAGAGCTTGGACTCGTGCCAGGCATCGAGCAGATAGAGCCGCGCTTCCGTCTCCTCGAGCTTGCGCGCTTCCCCGCTATGCATGTGCAGGCAATAGGCGCAGCCGTTGATCTGCGACACCCGCATCTTGATCAGCGCCATAAGCTTGTGATCGAGCCCGCATTCCTTGAGGTAGTTCTCCACGCCGACGAGCGCGGCGACGCCTTGGGGAGCGACGGTATAGGGGTTCACTCTTTGCGCCATGGTGGCCTCCGGGTTTGGTTTCAGAGCGTGGACGGTTGCGTTTCCAGCTTCCGCCAGTTCTGGCCGATGACGTGTCGGCGACGCGGCAAGCCTCGCGTCGCAGCGCTCGCGTTGCTCAGACGTTGCGTGCCAGGAAGTCCCACATCAGGCGCATCGCCGAGCGGCACCCGTCGAGCGCGCTCATCTGCATGAAGCCGTGCGGCATCCCTTCCATCACGTGCAGCTCGTAAGGGTTCGCGGTGACGGACAGGGCCTGCGCCAGCGCCAGGGAGTCGGCAAGGCACCAGGTATCCTCGCCCGCGCCGATGATGAAGCAGGGCGGAAGGGCTCCCGGCGCCACCGCCTTGAGCGGGCTTACGCGCGGATCGTCGAGCGAATCCTCGCCGCCCGAAACGTAGGTGTTCAATTGCTGCTGAAGGCCGGGGATCGATCTCGTGCGCTGCGCGGTCGCCTGGAGATCGTATGCGCCGTAGAACAGCACGGCCGCCCGTACCAGCGAGCGCAGGTTCGGAGCGCTCGAGGTCAGCGCGCTGAGCGCCAGGTTCGCGCCCGCGGAATCGCCGCCGATCGCGATCCGCCGACCGTCGCCGTTCCATCGCTGCGCGTTGTCCCTCGCCCATCGAACAGTGAAGACCGTGTCCTCCAGCGCGGCTGGGAACGGATGCTCGGGGGCCAGCCGATAGTCGAGGACGATCGTCAGATAACCCGCTTCGGCAAACTGCATCCCGAGCTTGCGAAACGAGGTCGGGCTGCCGAACGCCCAACCACCGCCGTGCAGGTAGATGGCCACCGGATGGCGACCTGCATCCTTGGGCACAGCGATGTCGGCGCAAAGGCCCGGGCGCAGCTCGACCTTCTGTTCGAGCGCGCCGATGGCCGGAAGATCCTCGTTGTAGATGACCGCCAGCTCTTCCCAGGCGCGGCGCTGCGCAGCAATGTCGCCGGCAGGATTCCAGCCCGGCAGCCGCGCCAGAACCTGACGGTCGCGTTCACTGATCATGCGTCGTATCTTCCCGCCTTCCGCAAGGCGCTGGCACAACGTGTCGCGCCGTCGATCTGGCTCGCGGGCTCGAAGCCCTCCTGCGAGCGGGCGGAAGGTTAGTTGAGGCGCGGCCGCCGCGCCAGCGCCGAGGTGCCGGTCGGGGCTTCGACGCTCACATCAGCTTCAGCGCCTTCAGGCTGGCATGCCCGTCCTTGCCGACGATCAGGTGGTCGTGCACGGCGATGCCGAGCGGGCGCGCGATGTCGACGATCGCCTTGGTCATCTCGATGTCGGCACGCGAGGGCGACGGATCTCCGGAAGGGTGATTGTGCAGAACCCAATTAGACCCAGTAGCACACTGATCTCATTTAACTTTTGCTGTTCACCCGGATGACAAGGGACGTGCATTGGGGGCGGTAAACTGGTGCTTGTTCGTGCTCATCACGTTTGGCCTGCATCGGTCGCGCCCCAATCACTTTGGAGCACGAGCAATCACTAATCATCGCACGCCAGCAGACTTCCGATCTGAGACATCAGAAGTTCCATTCGTCGGCGCGCCATCTAGTTTCCCGGAAATGAATTATCGCGCCGCGCGAGTGCGAGCCGACTGTAGCTTCGCAACGTTGCAGTTAGCTGTGGCCTGTGGTCAATTCGTACTCTTTCGCTCGCAGTTCGATAGTCGTTACGATCTTGCAGGCCCTGGGCTGGGTCAGTTGTGAAGAGCGTAGGCTTATGAGCCCAAGATCGCCCGCCCGGCGGTAACGGACTCTGCCCGGACCTTCAGGGCAACTCGTTTTAGAGTGAGAGGTTGGCGGGTCGGCCGTGACGGGTTGAGGTCCGCGAGAGAGGCTCGCGGCGCCCGTCCCGGAGATCCGCGATGTCACGTTCGATCGCTCGCGCTCGCGCCGGTCGAGACCGCACGAGCCTGTATCAGGAAATCACCGACAAGATCATCACCGAGCTCGAGGCCGGCCGCGTGCCGTGGAGCACCGTAGCGGCTAAAGCGCCGCTAACGATGCCGAAGAATGTGGAAACGCATCGCCACTGTTCACGGATCAATGTGCTCATCCTGTGCGGCGCACTCATCGATTGTGGGTTCAGCAGCCAGAATTGGCTCACTTTCCGCCAGGCCGTAGGCCTCGGCGGCAATGTTCGCAAGGGTGGGCGCGGCACGACACTTCTCTATGCTGACCACTTTTTGCCCGACAAGGAACGTAGGCGAGCCGAGTGCGATGGGGACGCCAACGCGATCCGATACCTCAAACGATTTACGGTGTTCAACACCGATCAATGCGAAGACCTCGTTCGACAGGTGCATATCGCCAGGATTCTCAGCAGCGAGAGCACGACGTACCGCTTGGATCAAGTCATCCTTTTGATCGCATCCGATGCGCTAGGGCACGACGCCCTCCAGAAAGCGATTTTGCGGACGCGACAAATCGATCATTGGTTGGCCTCTGATTTCGACGGAACAATCATGTTTGGCGAGGCCGATGCTGTGCAATATGCCGCTTGCGAGAACTCCGGTTGTCGCGCGCACGACAATCTGAATACTATCCCGCACGCAGCTAGTATCGGCGACGAGACGGCCGCGTGAGCGCCATGTCTTCGCAAGCCGCCGATCTGGCCAGCTGTCTCGCGCGTGATGCCGAGGCGGTGTGCCGCCATTACCTCTCGCAAGGCCATCGCGTGGGTCGCTACTGGGTCGTCGGCGATGTTGCGAACACGCCGGGCCGCAGCCTGTTCGTTCGCCTCGCAGGGCCCGACAGCGGGAAGGGCGCCGCCGGCAAATGGACAGACGCTGCTACCGGCCAACACGGCGATCTCCTCGACCTCATCGCCCTGAACCGCGGGCTGGAGCGTTTGCACGATGTACTCGACGAGGCGCGATCCTTCCTCAGCCTGCCACGATCCGAATTGCCGTCTGATCGTTACAGGCGACAGCCACTGGCCCAGATGAGATCGTCGGAATCCGCGCGACGGCTGTTCGCGATGTCGCGGGCGATTTCCGGCACCATCGCAGAGGCCTATTTGCGCAATCGCGGCATTAGTGCGTTGCATGACGTGGCCACGCTGCGCTTCCATCCCCGCTGTTATTACCGGCCCGATGCTGACGCGCCGGCCGAAGTGTGGCCGGCACTGATCGCCGCCGTCACCGACCTCGCCGGCAGCATCACGGGCGCACATCGCACCTGGCTCGATCCCTCCGGCGAGCACAAGGCCCCGATCGACACGCCGAGGCGGGCAATGGGGCATTTGCTGGGGCACGGAGTCCGGTTCGGGCTCGTGACCGATGTTATGGCCGCGGGCGAAGGCATCGAGACCATGCTGTCGGTGCGAAGCTCGTCACCAGACCTGTCCATGGTGGCCGCGCTCTCCGCCGATCATCTCGCCGCTCTTGTCTTCCCCGTAACGCTACGACGCCTTTATATCGTACGTGATGACGATCCGCCCGGCGACTCCGCGGTTGCGAAGTTGACCGAGCGAGCCCGGGCGGCCGGCATCGAAGTGCTTACGTTGTCGCCCACGCTAGGGGATTTTAATGAAGATCTCCGCCTCCTTGGCGTCGATCATCTTCATGGGGCCTTGCGCCTTCAGCTTGCCCCGGAAGATGTGCCTCGATTCCTGAGCTCGACGGACGAGTCCGGGTCAGGACGATGAGTCCGGGCTCGTTCTCGGACCTGTCGATCGCATTTGTTCGCGGTGATCCTGCCTTCCCCGCAAGGACCGCGCCCCCGGGCCTTCCAGAGGGCGATCGGACGGCAAGCGGTCCGGGCCCACAACGGCGGACGGCGGCTATTTTCCGCCGCCGGGATTTCATCCCACGTCAGATTCGTGTGCGCCCCGATTTCCCGGCTTTGCATCGCGAAACAAAATAGCCGCCGCCCGCCGTCCTCCGCTGCGCTCCGGCCGTTGTCGCCAACGCTCCGCGGTGCAGGCCCGGTCCGCCCGCCGTCGGGTGATCGCCTGAAGGCCGCGATGGGCGCGGCCAACCCGAGAAGGGGGACCACCATGGCGACCGATCGCGACGACGCCGACTTCGAGCCTCCGCACACGTCATCTCCCACCGATCATGTGCTTAGCGAGCTGCAGCTTTACGGCTATCGGCCCTTTCAGGACGAGCCCGATCCCCGACCGTTGCCACAAGCCAACGCCGTCAGCGGCGCCGTGGCCGACATCTTCGACGCGCTGATCGCGACGCTCGGTGACACGCGCCTCCAACCCGACCTCGAGGACCTGCTGTGGTCGACCGTCAACCTCTTCCACCGCGCTGCTAACCGCGTGCAACGCGAGCTCGACGGCAATGAGGACGCGCAGAAGTGCAGCCAAAAGGAACAGGACGGCTCGGAGATCCGTTCGGTCGAACTGGAACGCCTCGTGGCCGAGGGCCTCACACTTATCGAACGCCGCAGCAGCATGGAGCTCTTCCGCGACCTCGCCGCCGATCAGTTCGAGCGCCACACCGGCTCATCCTGGCGGCCGCGCTCTGGCTCGATGGCCAACCATCGCACGCTGACCGCCGCAATGATTGATAGCCGCGATTTTCTCGCTGCTAAACGCCGCGCCGAAACCGAGGTTCTGCTTCCCGTCGGACCAAAGATTGCCTTCACGGGCGGCCTCGACTTCAACGATCATTCCGCGATCTGGGCGACGCTCGACAAGGTCCACAACAAGCACCCCGACATGGTATTACTGCATGGCGGCAGTCCCAAGGGCGCGGAGCGCATCGCCGCCTGCTGGGCTGATAACCGCA
>Ga0081455_10009227_pt1 | contig 10166 bp, 12 predicted proteins | sample TabmetS3T2R1_FD_70207 | JGI IMG/M metagenome (GOLD analysis project Ga0081455, IMG submission 70207) | Tabebuia heterophylla rhizosphere microbial communities from the University of Puerto Rico - S3T2R1 | ecosystem: Host-associated > Plants > Roots > Rhizosphere ... | reverse complement strand
CCCATCCGTTTGGACCGACGGCTACGGGTGCACTTCCGCCGGCGGCCGGTGGCGAAAGACCCGGATCAACCCCCAGAGCGAGACGAGCGCCCAGACGCCTTCGAGCAGGAGGAATCCCCACTGCTCCTCGTGCCACGCGAGCACGGCAAGCACGGCCGCGCCGACGAAATTGAGGACGAGATAGACGCGCGAGCGATGGTTCAGGTGGCCGGACTGCGCGGCGGCATACGCGAGGAGGATCAGCAGGGCGCCGGCGATCTGAACTGCCTGAGCCACGCGGCGAGCGTACCAACGGTCGATTCCGCTCTTCCGTGGATTGCGGGACATCCGCAGCGAGGTTCCGTCCGCACACTGATGCGACTCGCGGCACGGGATGGAGAGTTCTCAGTGAGATGGTTGCTCGAGCTGTCGATGACGCTGCGAACCAACTTCGCGAGCTGCGACACGAGCAGTGGGCGGACTTCGGTCTCGCGATGTTCGTGGTCGCGCTCGCTCTTGCCGCCACGCACGTCGTGTCCGACCTGGCCCTGCCGCTCTTCGTCGGCGGAGTCTTCGCCATCGTGGCCGGCATGAGGGCTGCCTGGCGGCGCTGGGATCTCGTCGACCGCCTCGCAAGCGACCGCGACGCCCGCACGATCCCCGAGGTACGCGCGTACGCCGAGCGGAAGACCGCCTGCTCTAGGCGCCGTCGAGGATGATCTTGCCTCGTGCGTGTCCCTCGCCGATATACCGAAAGGCATCCGCGATCACGCTGAAGCCATAGCGCCTGTCGATGACGACCTCATCTTCCCGGTCTCGAGGAGCTCCCGCAGAGTCTGCATGTCCGCCTTGTTGACCTGTGCGATGAAGAACACGACGTTGGGGCCCGCCTCGAAGAGATCCGAGGTTGAGCCGGATCACGTGACTGATCGGACCCAACAGGCGCGTACCTCTCGAGGCTCCGATGAGGACGAAGCGCGCGCTCGGGGTGAGCACGCGCTTGCGAGCCGACCACGGCGTGTTCCCGTTGACTGATCAGCAGGTCGTAGCGGTCGAGTCCGCGCAGCGTCCTTGAACATCGCGGACTGGTACGCGCACGAGCACCTCGTCGTCCGCGGGCGACGGCTTCTCGATCTCCCGGAGCTCGATGACGTCCGGTGGACCGAACCTCTCCTGGACGGCAGCCTTCATCGTCCCCCTCCGGGGAGCGTTTGCGTGGGCCGCCAGGCGCGTGGCGCCGGGTCGAGCCGATCGGCGGTGCGGCGCATGAAGCGCGCGACACCACGGCGCATGGCCGACGGCTCCCGCTGGCGCTCTGCTGCTGCCTCTGCTTGGAGCTGAGCGCTTCGCTGCTCACAGAGTGCGAGCGCGTCGCGTGGGTCGGTGGTGATCATCATGACCTCCCGTTCACGGTCAGAACGACGTTGCCCGTCTTCTGACCTGTCTCTACGTACTTCGTCGCTTCGACGACGTCCTCGAGCGGATAGCGGCGGTCGATGACTGCCCGGTACTCGCCCTTCTCGATGAGCTCCTTGAGGAAGAGGATGTCTTCCTTCCTGTACTTCGCGAGTCCCATCGTCACGTTCTTGTCGCCGATCCACCGCGTCATCAAGGCGAGGATCGGAACGTGCGCGAGGAATCCGAGGTCGGTGCCGATGTAGTCCCCGGCATCCTTCAGCGAGCCTCTGCAGCGCATGAATGAGTGTTTGCCGACGGCATCGAAGATGACGTCGTACGTCCTGCCGTTCTTCGTGAAATCGTCTTGCGTGTAGTCGATGACTTCGTCGGCTCCAAGCGACTGCGCGAGCTCGAGGTTCTTGGTGTTGCTTACGGCGGTGACATGTGCCCCGAAGTGCCTTGCCAGCTGCACCGCCGCCGTGCCGACCGATCCCGACGCGCCGTAGACGAGGATCGTTCGTCCCTCGCGCAGGTCCGCGTCACGCAGACAGGACAGCGCGATGCAGGCGCCGTCGCAGACCGCCGCAGACTCGTCGAAGCTCATGCCGGCCGGCTTGTGTGCGAGTGCAGCGGTCTCTCGGACGCAGACGAACTCCGCATGCGCGCCGAAACCAGTGACGCCGAAGACCTCGTCGCCAACCTCGAACTCCGTGACGCCTGAGCCGACTTCTTCGACGATGCCGGCAAACTCCATGCCGAGGATCCGCCGCTTGGGCCGGCGGATGCCGATGAAGTACCGGACGATGAACGGCCGGGCGCTGCGCCAGCCGCAGTCCGTCCTGTTGACGGTCGTGGCACGAATCCTGACGAGGACCTCGCCGTCGGCGGGTACCGGAGGCTCGACCTCCTCGATCCGCTGGACTTCGGGGGGCCCGTAGCGGTCGTACACGACGGCTCTCATGCCGCCGCCCTGTCCGTAGGCCCGTCGACCCTGAGTACGACGTTTCCGGTCTTCTGCTGTGTCTCGACGTAGCGCGTCGCCTCGACGACGTCCTCGAGCGCGTAGACCCGATCGACGACCGGCCGGTACTTTCCGGTCTCGAGCAGCCCCTTGAGCAGGAGGACGTCCTGCTTCCGGAAGCGGGGGATCTCGAACACGACCTTCCTGTCGCCGACCTTCTTGTGGACGAGCCAGAGGAAGAGGTTCCGAAAGCCGTCCGTCGGGAGGTAGAAGCCACCCGGCTTGAGCGAGCCCTTGCAGCGCCGGAACGACTCCTTGCCGACGGCATCGAAGACGACGTCGTACGTCTTGCCGTTCTTCGTGAAGTCCTCTCGGAGATAGTCGATCACCTCGTCGGCGCCGAGCGACCTCACGAGCTCGAGGTTCTTCGTGTTGCAGACCGCTGTCACCCGGGCGCCGAAGTGCTTGGCGAGCTGGACGCCCGCGGTGCCGATCGAGCCCGACGCACCGTAGACGAGGACGTCCTTGCCGTCGAGTCCACCGACAGGGCGGTACGCGTTGAGCGCGCACAGGGCCCCGTCACCGATTGCGGCCACCTGCTCGTAGCCCATCCCGTCGGGGATCGGTGCGAGTGGCCAGCTCGCTGGTATCGCGATGAGCTCCGCGTGCGTGCCGGTGCGGAGGGCGAGATAGGGGAGGGCGCCGAAGACGCGGTCGCCGACCTCGAACTCCGTGACGTTCGCACCCACTGCTTCGATCACGCCCGCGAGCTCGTGGCCGAGGATTCGGCGCTTCGGCCGGAAGAGGCCGGACTGGAAGCGCTGGACGAACGGCGTGCCGGAGCGGAGATGGGCGTCGGAGCGCGTCACGGATGTCGCGTGGATGCGAACGAGGATCTCGTCGTCCTTGGGAACTGGTCGCGCCACGTCCTCGAGGTGCAGGACCGCCGGCGACCCGTAGCGGTCGTGGACGACTGCCTTCATGCCGGCACGTCCTCTCGCGGGGTAACTCTGAGAACGACGTTTCCCGTCTTCTGCCAGGAGTCGACATAGCGGTGCGCGTCGACGGCCTGCTCCAACGCGTAGACGCGGTCGACGACCGGCCGGTAGTGCCCCTCCTCGAGGAGCCGCTTGACGAACAGCAGGTCATCCCTCTTGAACCGGCCGAAGTGAAATCGCATGCGCTTCTTGCCGAACCTCGAGGTGAGCGGCGCCAACGCAACGTTCCGCAGCCCATCCGTCGGTACGAACACGCCGCCGGGCTCGAGGAAGCGCTTGTTGCGGAAAAACGAGCGTCGCTTACCGACGGCGTCTATGAAGACGTCGTATGCGTGCCCGTCCGGCTTGAAGTCCTCGCGCGTGTAGTCGATGACCTCGTCGGCTCCGAGGGAGCGCACGAGGTCGACACTCTTCGTGTTGCAGACGGCGGTGACGTGGGCTCCGTAGTACCGCGCGAGCTGTACGCACGCAGTTCCGCACGACCCGGACGCGCCGTACACGAGGACCCTCTTGCCTTCCCGCACATCCCCCGCCCGCATTGCCAGCAACCCCTGGTACGCCCCGTCCGGCACGGCAGCCGCGTCCTCGAGGGTCATATCCGCGGGCGTGTGCGCGACGATACGGGCTTCGGGCACGCAGACGTACTCGGCGTGGGCGCCCATCCGCATGCCGAAGACACGGTCGCCCACCCGGAAGTCGGTGACGGCGGCGCCAACGGCCTCGACCTCACCGGCAAACTCCTGCCCGAGGATAGGCCGCTTCGGTCGCCTGAGTCCGAGCATGAACCTCCAGAAGAGCGGCCGCGCTCGACGCATGTGGCAGTCGGTTTGACTGACCGTCGTCGCCCGGACATGGACGAGCACCTCGTCGTCCGTCGGCACCGGCCTCGGCACATCGGCCAGCCGGAGGACTTCCGGCCCCCCGTAGCGGTCGTAGACGACGGCTCTCATGACTTCCGCTCTTCGGCCCGCTTCAGATGGATGGGGCCACCATGGCTCCACGCCCGCCCGGCGCGATAGAGCTCAGCTGGACGACCGCCGGCAGGCCCGGGGCGGGCGCGGCGGCCGGTCGGGATCACCCAGCCGTCCTCGGCGACGATGCTGCGCCGGAAGTTCGCCGCGTCGAGCTGGACTCCCCAGATCGCCTCGTAGACCGCCCGCAGCTCGGCCATCGTGAACGTCGTTCCGACGAAAGCCGTCGCGATGCCCGAGACCTCGAGCTCGACGCGAACGCGTTCGATCGCATCGCGAACGATCCGCATGTGGTCGAATGCGAGGTCGAGGTCTTCGTTCAGCACTAGGGAGATGGGCGTGAGCGCGGCGTCCGCCGCGTCCGTGCCCGCCCGGATCGCTCCCACGTCGCGCAGCACCGCGAGATACCCGACCGTCACGACGTTCATGCGAGGGTCACGGCCGGGGTCGCCGTATGCGCCGAACTGCGTCAGCAGGCTCGGGACGTCGACGCCGGTCTCCTCGACCAGCTCCCGCCTTGCAGCCTCGTCGAGTGTCTCGTTCGGGCGCTTGAATCCGCCGGGGATCGCCCACATGCCGGCGTAGGGCGCCTCACCGCGGCGCACGAGCAGCACGTTGAGCGTGCTGCCGGACATCGTGAGGATGACGATGTCGACGGTGACCGCGAACGGCGGGAACTGCGAAGGGTCGTAGCCCTGGGGGCTCGACTCGTCCCGAGTTTTGGTCGTCATGACCCTTACCGTAGCAGCGAGTTATGGTCATGTCAACCAAAACATGAAACCGCGGGACGGCTCAGTCGTAGATGGATCGGCCCGCGCCGGGAGCTGCGTTGGCGCCGTACGGCGCGACGTCCTCCATGTAGCCGGGTTGCGCTTCGACTCGGCCGAACCACCGTCGAACGTGGGCATACGGCTCCAGGTCTAGGCCCGCCTCGTGCGCGAGATGCGTATAGCCGTAGACGGCGATGTCCGCGATCGTGTAGCGATCGTCGACGAAGAACTCGCGCCGGGCGAGATGCTCGTCGAGCAGGCCAAGCACGTCGTACGCGCCGTCCCTTCGACGGACGGCGTCCGGGTCGTCCGGCTTCAGCCGACCCACGAGGAGCCGGAAGCGCAGCCCACCCATCGTTGGAATGACGTCTGTCTGCTCGAAGATCAGCCAGCGCATCACCTCGGCCAGCCCGAACGGCTCCGCCGGCAGCAACGGCGTTCCGGCGGCGATGTACGCGAGGATCGCGTTCGACTCGCACAGGTAGCCGTGTTCTGTCTCGAGCACGGGGGTCGTACGCGCCGGGTTGATGCGCGCGTACTCGTCGGTGAGCGTCTCGCCGGCGAAGATGTCGATCGGGACGCGCTCGTACTGCAGGCCGAGCTGGGCGAGCAGCAGCCTGACCTTGTAGCAGTTGCAGGATGCTGCGTAGTCGTAAAGACGGAACATGGGCCTTGTGCTGAATAACGCGCGTGCACCCGAGTCTGTGAGATCCGCCGATGACTTCGCCCACTCGTCCCCGTCATAGACGACATGGCGACAGACAAGGTGCTCATCGGGGAGTGTGGGTGTCGCACGGTCCGGTACCGGGTCGCGGACGCCTTCCTGTACGCGATGAACTGCCACTGCTCCCGCTGCCGGGCGGCAACCGGCGCCGCGTTCAAGCCCTTCGCCGGCATCGAGCGCGAGAAGCTCGAGATCACCGACGGGCAGGACGTGCTCCTCGTCTTCGGAGACGAGGACTTGAACGACACCCGCTGCGGCACGTGCGGATCGCTGCTCTTCTCGGTCGTGCGTGACGGCGCCTACGTCCACGTCGCCCTCGGGTCGCTCGTAGACGAGCCCAGCATCCGGCCGACGAAGCACATCTATGTCGGCTCCAAGGCGCCGTGGTTCGAGATCACCGACCACCTGCCCCAGCTCGACGAGCTGGGGTGACCCGGTCGGCGATCGGTAAAGTCGGAGATGAGTTTCGAGGCCGTTAGAAGTCTTGTCTCTACACCCTCGAACCAGGGAGTGACGAAGTGGTGAACGACGCAGACCGCCGCGCTGCCCACGAACGGCTTTCGACCGGCGCCCTCGCGAACTGGATGCGTGCCTGCGCCGGTCATCCGTGGCGGGTCATCGGCGCATGGGTCGCCATCGCGGCGGTGCTCGTCTTCGTCGTCGCGTCCGTAGGTGGCGGGCTCAAGGACGAGTTCGAGATCCCCGGCTCGGATACGCAGAAGGCGACTGACCTCATCGAGGCAGAGTTCGCCGAGGAGCAGGGCGGCGTCTTGAACGTCGTCTTCGCCGCGCCGGACGGCCAGCGGCTCGACACACCGGAGCGCAAGGCGGCCGTCGAGGAGGCGATCGCAAAGCTCAAGACGTCCGAGTTCAGGCCGACAGAGGACAAGGCCGGGCTCGAGGAGGTCGGCAACCCCTTCAGCGAGGACACGTTCTCCGACGACGGCCGGATCGCGTACACGGAGGCTCAGTTCGACCGGGTGATCTACGACGAGGACCGCGACGCCGTCGTTGCAGTCCAGGAAGCCGTCCGTGACACGGTGGAGCCGGCCGGAGTCGTCGTCGAGTTCAACGGCGACGCAGAGTTCCCGCCCATCGAGCAGGGGACGCAAGAGCTGCTGGGCCTGATGGCGGCGCTCATCGTCCTCCTCGTCGTCTTCCGGACGTTCGTCGCCGCGGCGATGCCGATCGCGCTCGCGCTGACCGCCGTTGCCATGGCGTTCCTCCTCCTTTTCATCCTCGCTGGCCTGACCGATATCAACACGATCACGCCGCTGCTCGTGTCGATGATCGGCATCGGCGTGGGCATCGACTACTCGCTCTTCATCGTCACCCGCTTCCGGCAGCTACTGCACGACGGGCTGTCGCCCAAGGACGCCGCCGCCGAGGCCGGGTCCTCGGCCGGCCGTGCCGTGCTCTTCGCCGGCCTTACCGTCGCCATCTCCGTCACGGGCTTGGCGTTTTTCGGCCTCGACTTCGTGACGAAGCTCGGCATCGGCTCGGCGCTCGGCGTACTGACGACGGTGCTCATTGCAAACTCGCTCCTCATCGCCGTCCTCGCGAAGCTCGGGCACAAGATCGACCGGCTGAAGGTGCCGTTTCTCCGCCAGCTCGACGACTCCGAGGCAGGGCGACAGAAGACGCTCATCGCGCGCTGGGGTCGGTTCGTCACTGCACACGCCAAGCCGGTGTTCGTGGTCGTCCTGCTCGTTGCGCTGGGTCTCGCCACGACGTCGGCCCTCGTCCGTCTCGGTGCGTCCGACCAGGGAACGCAGCCGACCGAGCAGACCGCACGCCGCGCATACGACCTGCTCGCCGAAGGTTTCGGCGCAGGCTTCAACGCGCCGATTCCGATCGTTGTCGACCTGAACGGCGATGACGAGGCTGCGCAGCGCATCTATGAGCGCGGGCGCGGGCTGGAGGGCGTGGCGTCCGTCGACGAGCCGATCTACAACGACGCGGAGACGGTCGGGATCGTCTTCGTGAAGCCAGACGCCGCGCCGCAGGACGAAGAGACGAGTCAGCTCGTCGACCGCCTGCGGGATGACGTGGTGCCGGCCGCGACCGCAGGCAGCGATGCCGTCGCGTACGTGTCCGGCCTGAATGCGGCGTTCAAGGACATCGCCGACCGCATCATGGAGCGCCTGCCGCTGTTTCTCCTTTACATCATCGGCGTCACGTTCCTCGTGCTCGCGATGGCGTTCCGGTCGATCGTCATCTCGCTCACGGCCGCTGTGACGACGATCCTCTCCGCATTCGTGGGCTTTGGCGTGCTCACGCTCGTCATCCAGGAGGGCTACCTCATGGGGCTCACCGGCCTCGACCGGACAGGGCCGATCGAGACCTTCGTGCCGCCGATCGCGTTCGCGATCCTCTTCGGCCTCTCGATGGACTACATGGTCTTTCTCATGAGCCGCATCCGGGAGGAGCACGTGCACGGGCTGGCGACGCGGCAGGCGGTCGAGCATGGGATCGCCGCCATCGGGCGCGTCGTCGTGGCTGCAGCGCTGATCATGGCGACCGTCTTCGCGGCATTCATCCTCACAGCGGAGCGCGTGTCGAAGGAGTTTGGCCTGCTCCTCGCGGTCGCCATCCTCACCGACGCGCTCGTCGTGCGGATGACGCTCGTGCCGTCGTTCTTCACCCTCCTCGGCGAGAAGACGTGGTACATGCCGCGCTGGCTCGACCGGCTGCTGCCGAAGGTGACGATCGAGCCGCCGCACGACGGCGAGGCTCCGCGTTCGGTGCAGGCGAAGCCCGCGCCCGAGGCAACGCGGCCCTAATCTTTCTGGATGGTTGAGCTCACCCGACGCGCCTTGCTTGCGCGGGCGGGGCTGGCCACGGGCGCGGTCGCCCTGAGCAGAGTCGAGCGCGCCGAGGCCGCGCCTGACCTGAGCGACTGGCGGGCGGTGCGCGCGCCGTTCGCCCTCGCGCCCGCCCGGATCCACCTCACGTCGTTTCTCCTTGCCGCCCACCCGCGACCGGTGCGGGAGGCAATCGAGCGTCACCGTCGTCGCCTGGACGCGAGCCCGGTCGACTACCTGCACGAGAACGACGCCAGGCTGACCGGCGAGGCGCGGGCGGCGGCCGGCCGCCATCTGGGAGTCCCCGCCTCGGAGGTTGCCCTCACGGACTCGACGACCATGGGGCTCGGCCTGCTCTACACGCGTCTCGCACTTCGTCCACTGGACGAGGTACTGACGACCGAGCACGACTTCTACGCCACCCACGAGGCGCTCAGGCTGTCCGGTGCCCGCGTCCGTCGCGTGACCCTGTATGACGATCCGCGCCGTGGGACGGTGGACGAGATCGTCGCGAGGCTGCGGCGAGCCGTGACGGGGAGGACTCGGGTCGTTGCGCTGACATGGGTGCACTCGAGCACCGGCGTGAAGCTCCCGTTGCGGCAGATCGCGACCGCGCTGCCCGACCGCGTGCTCGTCTGCGTAGACGGCGTCCACGGCCTTGGAGCCGAGGCCGAGAAGGTGCGTGCTCTAGGGTGCGACGCGTTCGCCGCCGGGTGCCACAAGTGGCTGTACGGACCGCGCGGGACCGGTGTCCTCTGGGCTGGGGCTCGGGTTCGCGAGCTGATGCGACCCACGATCCCGTCCTTCGACGACGGTGAGAGCTACGGCGCGTGGCTCGCCGGCGGGGTGCCCCAGGGCAGTCCCAACGGCGCTCGCCTCACCCCTGGCGGGTTCCACTCCTTCGAGCACCGATGGGCTCTCGCCGAGGCGTTCGCGTTCCACGAAGCGATCGGGCGGGGGCGGATCGAGGCGCGGATCCGCACGCTCGTCTCGCGTCTGCAGGCCGGGCTCGCGGAGGTTCGGGACGTGCGTATCGTGACTCCCGCCGCGGCTTCGCTCTCGGCCGGCCTCGTCTGCTTCGACGTCAAAGGCCGTGACCCCACGGAAGTCGTCTCGCGCCTCGCCGCACGTCGGATCGTCGCCAGCGTCACGCCCTATGCACGGCGTCACGTGCGCCTTGGGCCCGGGATCGTCAACAGCGTCGAGGACGTCGACGCAGCCGTGAGGGCCGTCGCCGCTCTCTGAGCGGCTTAATCGCGCTCAGCCGATCGCATTGAAAAACGGCGGGAACGTGCCGAGCAACCCGAGCGCAATGAGGACGGCCGCCGCTGCTGCCACCCGCTCGAGTGGCGGGTCCGCACGACGCAATGCGAAGCCGAGCACGGCCCACGTACCGAAGAAGACGATGACTGACGCGGTCGTCAGGCCGGAGAGCTCGCCTACACGGTCACTCAGCGTCAGTGCGTCAGACACCGACGCGCTCACCGCGCTCAAAACCGACAGGAGCCCGAGTGTCAACGACGCGAGACCGGCGGCGAGCAGCACCGCGGCCGCGGGACCG
>Ga0081455_10009226_pt1 | contig 10166 bp, 10 predicted proteins | sample TabmetS3T2R1_FD_70207 | JGI IMG/M metagenome (GOLD analysis project Ga0081455, IMG submission 70207) | Tabebuia heterophylla rhizosphere microbial communities from the University of Puerto Rico - S3T2R1 | ecosystem: Host-associated > Plants > Roots > Rhizosphere ... | reverse complement strand
CAACTATTGCTGGACCTTCTGCGTTTAAAACAGGTCTGGGTCAAAGTGAGTGGCGCGGACAAAATCTGCAACACGCAGGTGCATTCCTATTTCGGGCTGCCGTTCGTGGAAGTGATTCCCTTCGCCCGCGCGGTTATCGCCGCTCGGCCTGACCGCATCATCTGGGGCACCGACTGGCCTCACTCAAACAATTTTACCCCAGGACATACGCCAAACGACGGCGATTTAGTCGATTTGCTCGCTGCCTTTGCGCCGGACGAACAAACTAGAAAAAAGATCTTGGTGGAAAACCCTGCGGCGCTTTACGGATTTGATTAATTCGTTAAAAGGAGTATCAAAAAAGAATCGCCAGTGCGCTCAGTGCGATCGGAATCTATCCAGTATACTTGTAAGGATACAAGCGATGAAACGCTATAACTTCAATCGAGACAAACAAATCCTTTTCATGGTTGGTATAGCGGCGCTCTGTGCCGCTGTCACAAACGTATCGGCAGCAACACTCAAGGGGAACGTTCGCTATGGAGGACCTCGAATGGAGAAGAAGACGCTGCCTGTGACGATTGATCAATATCTGTGTGGCAAAGAAAAAGAAGCGGGCGACTTGGTGGTTTCCTCGACCAATGGTATCCGCAACGTCGTCGTATCCCTCCACGGCGTCCCGCTTGGCTCAAAACCGCCGGTTAACGGGGAGCCTGTAAAGATGGATCAGAAACAATGCGTATTCGTGCCCCGCGTCGTCGTCGTACCGGTTGGGGGAACCGTGGAATTTCTCAACAGCGACCGCCTTTTGCACAATGTGCGAGGCGGCGGCAAGGAGAATCCGCCTTTTAACCGCGCGCAACCCCACGCGCGGACGATTTCTATCGTTTTCAAAAGCCCTGAGATTCTTCGCGTGGATTGCGATCTCCACTCCTGGATGCGTGGTTGGATAGTGGTCGCCGAACACCCTTTCTATGCCGTCACCAACGACGAGGGTGAATTCGTCTTTGAAAACGTCCCGCCGGGCAAGTACAAACTTCAGGCCTGGCAGGAAACCCTGGGACGCATCACCCAGGAAGTCACAGTGACGGGGGAAGGCGCTCAGACCATCAACCTACGCATGGAAAAGAAGTGACTTCCCCGGTCAACTACGGAACCACCTTAATTTTTTTTGACGCTTCCCAGGCCGCAGAATGAGTCGGCTCCTCTATCGCTCGCAGCGATCCTCCTTCGTCCAGTGCGATCGTGAAGGTGACCTTAGGAAACGAATAGACCGGGTGAAGATAAACTCGGGAGATCTCTGCGGAATTAATGTAGAGCGCGATGTAGCGGACGAAATGCTCGGTGAGCGACGGATGCTCGCCCCCGCTCCCAATCGAGACTGTGACATCAAACCATTCACCCCGCTTGACAGTATCGGGAGCAACGATTTTCGGCGTGTGCTTGGCATCGAAAGATTTGCGAACCTCCTTGAACTCCGGTGTGAACTGCTCTGCCTGTCCCGGCCAGACAGGTTGCGGCGTCAATCCACTGCCGATGAGCTGAGCTAGAGCGAGACCGATCACTACCATGCCGCCTTCGAGCCACTGCTTGTGACTGCTACTCATTTTCATTTTCCTCCCGTTATCGATCAACGTTGCGCTTTTTATGACCCGCTCCAGCGGAGAACATCGTAAGCCGTAACTCCCTCTTGCTTCCCGGCGACTCTCAGTAGCCCTAGCTCGCGAACCTCTACCGATCCTTTTACGCGCTCAAACGTACTGCCGGTAATGAGGATTTGCCCGGGTCCGGCGTTAGACTCGAACCGCTGAGCGACGTTTACCTCATTGCCGATCACCGTGTAATCCGTCCGCCGTTCCGAGCCTATGTTCCCGGCGATAACAGTTCCGGTGTTGATTCCAATTCCTACGTGGAGATGGAGATCCGGAAATCTTTCGAAGCTGACACTCTTTAGCCGCTCCTGCAGGGCAAGCGCACAACGCACAGCACCGGAGGGATGGTCTTCGTGGCTGACGGGCGCTCCAAAAAACGCCATAAATCCGTCGCCGCGAAACTTGTCGAGAGTGCCTCTGTATTCAAAAACAACGTCGATCACGTGCGTCAGATAAACGTTCAGGATGTCCACGGCGTCCTGCGGGTCAAGTCGCTCGGCCAGCGGCGTGAACCCGCGCAAATCGCCAAACAGAATAGTGACCTCACGTTTTTCCCCGCCTAACTTTAACTGACGTTCCGGGTCGGAAATGATCTCCGCAGCAACTTCTTCGGACAAGTACCGGCCGAAAAGCGTGCGCAGCAGGTGGTTTTTTGTCTCAATCTCATCGTGCAAGGTCTTGATCCTGAGAAGGGACTTGACACGAGTGAGCAGCTCCTCCCGGTTAAAGGGTTTGGTCAAAAAATCGTCGGCGCCCGCTTCAATGCCGCGGATCCGATGGGAAACATCGTGCAGGGCCGTCAACATCACCACCGGCAAGAGGCGAGTGGCATCATTGGCGCGAATCCTCTCGCAGACCTCATACCCAGACATGCCGGGCATCATGACGTCCAAAAGAACCAGATCCGCGGCGGCGCTCTTCACAAGATTCAATGCTGTCAGTCCATCATTGGCGGTGATAACCTCGTATTTCGCTGAGGTTAACGCTTTCGTCAGGAGGTCGAGATTCTGCTTGTTGTCGTCGACAGCCAGTATGCGAGCAGACCGACTCGCCATATCTTTATCTTCCTGTTGCTTCAAGTCTCAATTCTCAGGCGCAAACTTCCGAATCATCTGAAGCAGTTCGCGAGGACTATAGGGCTTTGCCAGGTAGGCAGAAGCGCCAGCATCCTTCGCCTTCTGGTCATCGCCGCTGAGCGCAAACGAGGTGATCACAATAATCGGAATGGCCGCGGTCTTGGGATCGGCGCGAAGCCTGCGGGTCGCGTCCAGCCCCGACAGCTTAGGAAGCTGGATATCCATAAGAATCAAATCGGGCAACTCGCGAAGCGCTGTCGCCACGCCCAACTCACCGTCCTTCGCTTCAATCAACTGATAGGCGGTGCGCGCAAGGAGCTGGCGGACAATCTTTAGATTGTATTCGTTATCCTCCACGTAGAGCACGGTCTTGCCGCTCATGAGGCTCCTCCATCATTGACGCGCAACGGGATTGAAAAGAAAAAAGTCGATCCCTTTCCCAGTTCACTTTCCGCCCAGATCCGGCCGCCATGCATTTCCACAAACTTCTTGGTGATGTTAAGTCCGAGGCCGGTTCCACTGAACTCCCGTGTAATCGCCGTGTCCACTTGCCGGAACTCAGTAAAAATATTTTTCAGCTCCTCCTTGGGTATGCCGATTCCCGTATCCGAGACCTGATAGAGCAGATCGCTTCCTTGTCGCTCTACCCAAACCGCGACGCGCCCACGTTTGCAGAATTTCAGCGCGTTTCCCACCAGGTTCATAAGACATTGGGTGATTCGCCTTCCGTCCCCGAAGGCGAGCGGGATATCGTCCGCGGCCGCGGCTTCGAACTCCAATCCCTTTTCCAAGGCCAGTGATTGAAGCGAGGTGCGGACGGTCTCCACCACGTCCTGCACGGAATACTCGCTCAAAACCAGTTCCATGTGTCCGGCTTCAATCTTGGAGAGATCAAGAACATCATTTATCAGATTGAGCAAATGCTTGCCATTCACTTGGACATCGATCAGCGGCTCTCGCAAGTGAGACGGCACCTCTCCATAGATATCGTCAAGCAGCATTTCAACAAATCCTAGGATTGCGTTCATCGGTGTGCGCAACTCATGGCTCATGTTGGCGAGAAATTCGGACTTGGCCTTGCTCGCCTCCGTGAGTCGCGCATTGAGCATCTGGAGTTCTTGCGCCGCCGCCCGCTGGTTTTCATATAGGTCATGGAGTTCCCGGCTCATTTGGTTCATCCGCTCTGCTAGAACGCCAAATTCATCCCGATTGGGCACGTCAATCGTGGCTTGGAAATTGCCCTTGGCGACCTCGGTTAGGAATCCATGCGCTTTCCGGACAGGCAAGATGAACGACCACGAGATTACGAAGCCGAGCAGCAGAGCCAGCAATATGGCACTTACCACGAAGACACCCATCAGGATCTTTGTCCTTTGAGTCGCTGCCTCGACGCTAGCTCTCAGGCCGGTCATCTTCGACTGCTCAGCGATAACGATCTGATCGACCAGACCCGCAATTTGTTCGTAGAGCGGGTACCCCTTGCCCGTTTGCAAGCTCATCGCTTCGTTCACCTTGCCGTCGCGCAAGAGGTTTGCAATGTCGGCCACCGCAGTCAAAGCTTCCCCTTGGGCAACGCGGATTCGCTGAATAACGTTTTGCTCTTCCGGCACCGCCGCCTCGGCGATGAGCGCAAGGATGTTGTTGAAGCGATTGTTTTCACGCAGAATCTTTTCCACCGTCTCCTCATCCCTTACGAGTAGCGCCATGGCGGTGAAATTCATCTGCAACGCGAGCGCGTGCTGGATCTGGCGCGACCACTCGACTCGCTTGTGCGCTTCATCCAGAAGCGTGGCTTGGTGCGACATCCGGATAATGGCTTGCAAGCTCAACCATCCCATGGCAACGACAAGCAAAGTGACAAGCATGAAACCAGTGACCAATTTTGCGTGCACTGAAATCTTGATGCCCGCCACCCAGTGAACAAGCTTGCCGAGCGGTGTTCGGTCTAGAAAGAAGTAAGGGATTTTTTCTCCCCAGTCTGTCGGTGTCGAGGCCATGCTACAGTTTCCTTCTGAAAGAGAAGGACGCATTAACGCCCCAAGCTACCGCAGCGTTGAATACTAGTAAAGGCGTATCGATAAGAGGAGAACCGGCACATCCGAGGCTGTCCTCGGTTTCACGCGTGGTACGCTTGACAGCGCTAGCCTTAAGGCATAGGAAATTGCGGACAAGACGCTGTAGCAAACTTCCAGCCGATGAACACGATCCGACAAATCATCGCCACACTCATTACACTTTTCTGGTTTAGCGCCCGTGCGGACGCTCTCGACCAGATCCGCATTGCGGTATCAAATCCAAACATGCCGAATTTGACCGTGGCCGTGGCTCAGCAAAAGAGCTTCTTCAGAGATGAGAATATCGAAGCGGAGATCATCCGCATGAATCCCAATGTCGCAATCACGGCATTGGCTACCGGCGATGTCGACTATTGTCAACTCTTTGCCGCGGTGGTCGGCGCTGCCATCGCCGGGCTGCCAGTGAGGATCGTCGCCGGTTTTCTCGATAATTGGCCAATGACTCTGATTGCGCAACCAGAATACAAGTCGCTCAAGGAACTTAAGGGCAAGACCCTAGGCATTAGCAGTTTTGGCGCAACTCCGGACGTCGGCGCGCGCATGATGCTGAAGCAGGTCGGTCTCGATCCGGAGAAAGACATCAGAGTTCTCGCCCTGGGCTCCGATGCCGCGAGGCTCACGGCGTTGAAACAACGAGTAGTGGACGTCGTCGTCATCTCGCCGCCCGCCGACGCGCAGATGGAGAAAGAGGGCTATAAAATTCTCGCCCGCGCCTATGAGCTTTTTAGTTTCCCTTATCTTGGTCTTGGAACTCATACCAAAAAAATGAAGGAGAAGCCTGAGGAAATTCGCCGTACGATCAAAGCAACGATTCGCGCCAACCGTTTTATCCGCGAGAATCGCGAAGAAGCAGCCCGGATACTGGTTGAGTGGGGAAAAGTCGAGCGGGACTATGCCTACGCTTCCTATGATTCGCTCCGAAATCTGTTCAACGCCGCCGGCAATGTTCCGGAGGACGGCCTCAAGCTCGTCATCGACCAGGCTCGACGCAACGCCAAGGTCGCGAGAGAGGTCACGCCCGCCGAAGTCGCCGATTTGACGTTTCTGCGGGATGCCCAGTCAGAGTTAGGCATCAAGCAGCGATAGCCGTAAAGTCTATGGACAAGAGGGAGTAAATCAAATGATTGTCGATTGGCACGCGCACGTTTATCCGCCTGAATTGGCCAAAGAGCGGCGTTGGGGCGGCATTTCGCCACTTACCATTGAAAACTTGCTGGAAGCTCACGAGCGCGTCGGTATCGATCTCTGCGTCGTCAGCAATACGATCCACTATCTCAGGGACAAGACTGCGGAGGAGTCATTGGCGTTTCTCCATCGTTGGAATGACTACGGAGGCGAGATTCAAAACCAGCATCGAGACCGGATTGTGGTTTTTACCAGTACCCTGCCCTGCGGCGGCAGCCCTTTTCTGAAAGAGCTTGAGCGAGCGATCGTTGAATGCGGCTTGAAGGGCGTGCTCATCAACTCGAGCCATCAGGGTGCGTACCCTGACGACGATGAGGCTCGGCCATTTTTTGAAATGGTCACAAGCCTTGGAGTACCGGTGATGATGCACGCGCCATCGGTGGGCTTTGGCGAGGAGCGCATGCGCGAGTACCGCCTGGCGTCGAGCGTTGGACGACCCTTTGACGAGTGTCTGGCTATCTCCCGCATGATCGTGCGTGGCGTGTTCGAAAAATTTCGCCAATTGAAATTCGTCGGATGCCATCTCGGCGGCGGCATCTGCGAGGTCATCGGCCGGATGGACTACGCTTACGAGCTCGGCGACAAGGTATCGGGGTTAGGTACCTATGAGCCGATGCTTATCACCAAGCGCCCGAGCGATTATTTGAGAGCCCTCCATATGGATACCGTGGCGTATCATCCGCCGGCAGTCATGTGCGCTTACCAAACCGTGGGCGCGAAGCAGCTTCTATTTGGCAGCGATGCGCCGCCGTTGTTGCCGCTTCTGCCGCGCGCGAAGAGCATTATCGAAGAGTTGCCGATACCCCAAAACGAACGGGAGGACATCTTCAGCCGCAACGCTCTCAAGCTCCTTGGGCGCTGACGCATAGCAGCGTTTGACACTCGCGTCCAACTGCGGCTAACCTGCTGCTCGATGATATGAGAACAGTCAGAATCTACTAGGGAGAACCCATGGCAGGACTATCCTACGACGATCTCATCGAACCGACTATCGTTAGACAAGTGTCAAAGAGCGTGGCGTACTGCCGCTGCACACGCTCGAAAAACCTGCCGTTTTGCGACGGCTCACATGTAGTCACGAACATCACTCCGCACATCCTGGAACTCGACGAACCGACGACCATCGCTATCTGCCGCTGCTGGAGATCTAAGGATCATCCCTATTGCGACGGCACTCATGGACGCCTGGTTAAGCCTAAAGAACGGCCGCCACGAAATCGAGAATAGAAACCGTTCAAACCGTTTCAGTCGTTCAAATCGTTTAAACCGTTTGAACGGAGCGCAGCGGTTGAACTCAGCGGAAGCGATTGAACAGTAAACGACAAATTAATAAGGAGGAAAACCATGGTCGAAATGAAAAATCCCATCAAAGAAGCCGACGCCAATCCAAAAGTTAATCATCTCAGTCTCTGGCGAACCGATCTGGCTTATTTCTGGGTGATCAATTGTGAGCCGAACCTTCAAGATGACATGCACTACCACGAAAACGATGACCATATTTTTATGGTCATGGAAGGCGAGTGCACGGTCCGCACGCCGCACAAGGAATTCGTGCTGAAACAATTCGACACGGTGCTGCTAAAATCGGGCGAGCCCTATCAACTTTGCAACACGGGCGAAGGAAGAATGCTCCTATTAGGAGCCGGCAATGCCGGCGTGGACGGCAAGCCCCGCACTCGCGTGCCCAAGATCCCGAGCCACATTCCGCTATCCGAGCCGATTGTCGTCTGAAGTAATATGTAGCGGCCTTCGCAATCCGGTTCCAGCTGCGACAGCGTAGGAGCTAATCCATGCTGCAGATGCCGATTGTCAGTCTGCTCGATGAAGCGCGACGGCTTGCCGAGCGCGGCCAACGGGTAAGCGTTCTTTGGCAGAAAGCCGACTCACTCGTCTTTGTCGCCCGTGGTCGCGAATACCGCAGCGAGTTTCACATCAACCCGAGCGACGAGACGATGTACATGATAAAGGGGAAGATGAATCTCCATTACCGGACTCCGGAGGGAAAAGAGGAAGTCGCGGTCATTCCCGAAGGCTCCGTCATCTACACCCCGGCCGGCGTCCCGCACTCTCCGCGCTTTCCCCCCGATGCCTTCGCGCTTATCTCGGAGCGCAAGAGGCGCGAAGGAGAAGTCGATCGCTTCCACTGGTATTGCCGGCAATGCGACGCTTTCCTGCACGAAGAGAGCTTTGTGGTGCGTGATTACGCGGAGGATCCTGTTTCCAAGGCCTACCGACGCTTTTTCGACAACGAGGATTTTCGAACCTGTAAAAAATGCGGCGATGTCATGCCCGCAGCTTAAACGCGCATGCCTCGGATCACAGACAATGTGGGTTTTCGCTGGACGCGAGGTCTCGGCGCTAGGATGGCGCAGCTCGTTGCGCGGCTAGTTGTGCCCTTCTCCGTGCGTTAGTGGTCAGCAAGCTGATCGCCGCAATCGTACACACCACAGAGCACACCGCGAAGGTCCAGTTGATGCCGATGGCGGAGGCCGCAGTTCCCATAAAAACGCTTCCCGCGGACCATAATCCTCGGTCCATGAAAAAAAGACTCAGAACGCGACCCAACAAATTAGACGGGCTTTCGATTTGGATGGCTGTGTTGCATAGCGCGCGCAGAGCGATTTGACAAAAACCGACCAGGGCCAGAAATGCGAAAGACAGGACGAAGATATGTGAAAAAGCGAAAAGGGTAAGAGATAGTGAAAAACCGACCACAAAAGCGCAGACCCAACGAGTTTGCACCCGGGTTTTTTTAATCGTCGCTAGAACCAAAGCAGCGATCGTCGCGCCCAGTCCCGGAGCCGACATCAAAACACCGAAACCCGTTGGGCCAACTCGCAAGATATTAGTGGCAAAGATGGGGACAAACCTGTTATACGGTGCGCCAAACAAGGCCACAACATAGGACAGACCGATAATATGAAAGATCCGTCTATTCCCACGCACATAAGCGTAACCTTCTTTGATATCCTTCCAGATGCTCTGCTTTTCAGCGCGCGCTTCCCAAGGTGGCAATTCCATGAGGTGAAGATTGTAGATGAGCGCCAAGAAACTTAAAGCGTTCACAAAAAAACAACCCGCGATTCCGATGGACGCGATCATGATGCCGCCTGTAGAAGGCCCCAAAATCTTTGACAGGTTGAACACCGATGATTGCAATCCAATAGCGTTGAGCAATTCCTCTTTGGGGACCAGACTGTTGACCAGCGACTGCCGCGCTGTCTGATTGATCGTATTGACGATCCCCAAGCAAAAAGACAAGACGACGATGTGCCAAAAGGTGATGACGTGGAACCACACCGCCAGCCAATAGATAATCGCCTGAATCATGGCCAGCGTCTGAGTGATTAACAGCACTCGCCGCCGATCAGAGCGATCGGCGATCGCGCCGCCCACGGCGCCAACCAATAGTCGGGGCATGCTGTCAAAAAAGGCCACGACGCCGATCGCCACGGGCGACCGAGTGAGCTCCCACACCAGCCAGCTCTGGGCGATGTTCTGCATGAAGTCGCCAGAACTCGAAATGAGCGCGCCTTCCAAAAGAAGACGAAAGTTTCGATGTCGGATTGTCCGAAGAGGTCTAATTTCCCAAAGTTTTCGCACGCGTTGCCGCCGCCAGTGGAGTGTCGACAATCAGTGTAGCGGTAAATGTACACCGATTGCAAAGGTTGGAGCCGAACGACGCTTTGTTAGGGCGTTCTCAACTCGACCGAGGAACGATTTGCCATTCAATCAACGCGCTGAGCAAGCAAATTTTGCTGGTAATTTCGCGATCAGGTGACCTATACTCCTGGCCGTAAAAATATCCAGCTTCTAAAAGCACGACGATGCAGTTTTCCTCATGGGCTTGAAGGAGGCGGTATGGTATATAGTCGTTGTTTACGGACCATCGTGCTCGGCATCGCTCTTAGCACATGCACGTGGTTTGCTTCAGCTCGCGCGCAAGAGCCTTTCTATCAAAATAAAACTGTTCGCATCATTGTTGGCGGCTCGGCCGGAGGCGGCTACGACACCTATACGCGCGCCATAGCTCGCCATATAGGCAAGCACATTCCCGGCAACCCAACGTTTGTTGTCGAGAACATGACCGGCGCCGGTAGCATTATCGCGGCTAACTACGTCTACAAAGTCGCCAAGCCCGATGGTCTAACGATGTGCCATTTCATTGGTGGAACTATTCTTCAGCAGGTCCTCGGAAA
>Ga0081455_10009225_pt1 | contig 10166 bp, 11 predicted proteins | sample TabmetS3T2R1_FD_70207 | JGI IMG/M metagenome (GOLD analysis project Ga0081455, IMG submission 70207) | Tabebuia heterophylla rhizosphere microbial communities from the University of Puerto Rico - S3T2R1 | ecosystem: Host-associated > Plants > Roots > Rhizosphere ... | reverse complement strand
GGCGCGCTCGTGCGGAGCGCTACGCGCGCTGTGTCACGGCGAGCGCTGCGCGTCGTACATGCCGAACTCGTCGCGAAGGACGTTGCAGATCTCGCCGATCGTGCAGCGCACCCGCAATGCCTCACGCAGCGGCGGAAGCAGGTTCTCCGTCCCGGACGCAGCCTCGCGCACGCGCGCAAGTGACTCCTCTGCGGCCGCCGCGTCCCGCTCCGCCCGCACCCGCGACGTCCGCTCGTGCTGGCGCCGCTCGGCCTCGGGGTCGATCCGGTGCAGCTCGATCTCCTCCGACTCCGTGACGGTTTCCTCGTACCGGTTCACGCCGACGATCACGCGCTCCCCCGCCTCGACCTCCTGCGCGTACCGGTAGGCGGCGTTCTCGATCTCGCCCTGGACGAAGCCCTGCTCGACCGCAGCCACCGCCCCGCCGACGTCGTCCACACGCGCGATCAGCTCCCGCGCTCGCTCCTCGAGCTCGTCCGTCAGCGACTCGATGAAGTACGAGCCGCCGAACGGGTCGGCCGTGTCGGTGCCGCCCGCCTCGTGCGCGAGCAGCTGCTGCGTGCGCAGTGCGATCCGCGCCGCACGCTCCGTCGGCAAGGCCAGAGCCTCGTCGAACGAGTTCGTGTGGATCGACTGCGCGCCGCCGCACACCGCGGAGAGCGCCTGCACCGCCACGCGCACGACGTTGTTCTCCGGCTGCTGCGCGGTCAGCGTCGACCCGCCCGTCTGCGCGTGGAAGCGGAGCGCCTGCGCCTTCGGGTTCGTCGCCCCGAAGCGGTCGCGCATGATCTCGGCCCACAGCCGCCGCGCCGCCCGGAACTTGGCCACCTCCTGGAAGAAGTGGTTGTGCGCGTTGAAGAAGAACGAGAGCCGCGCGCCGAACTCGTCCGGCGAGAGCCCCGCGTCGACGGCTGCCTGCGCGTAGGCGATGCCGTTCGAAAGCGTGAACGCCAGCTCCTGCACCGCCGTCGAGCCCGCTTCCCGGATGTGGTAGCCGGAGATCGAGATCGTGTTCCAGCTCGGCAGCCGCTCCGCGCAGTAGGCGAACAGGTCGGTTGTGAGTCGCATCGAGGGCCGCGGCGGGAAGATGTAGTTCCCGCGCGCGATGTACTCCTTGAGGATGTCGTTCTGGACGGTGCCGCGGAGCTTCTCCGGCGGCACGCCCTGACCCTCGGCCACGAGCTCGTACAGCAGGAGCAGCAGCGCGGCCGGCGCGTTGATCGTCATGGAGGTCGAGGCCTCGCCGAGTGGGATCCCGTCGAGCAGCAGCTCCATGTCCGCAAGCGAGTCGATCGAGACGCCTGTGCGCCCGACCTCGCCGGCGGCGCGCGGGTCGTCGGAGTCGTAGCCGAGCTGGGTCGGCAGGTCGAACGCGACGGAGAGCCCGGTTTGCCCGCGCTCGAGCAGGTAGCGGAAGCGGTGGTTCGTCTCCTCCGCCGAGGCGAAGCCGGCGTACTGACGGATCGTCCACGGCCGGCCGCGGTACATGTCGGGATAAGGCCCGCGCGTGAACGGGAACTCGCCCGGCGGCTCGAGCCCTGCCGGTGCGTCGTCGGCGGAGTAGACCGGCTTGACCTCGATCCCGGAGTCGGTTTCGCGCCCTTCGGTCGCTGCCATCGCCTGGATCGTACGCTCAGTCGGCGCTTAGCCCCTGCAGCGCGACGCGCACGCGCCGGACCGCCTCCTCGTGCTCGTCGAGCCGCCCGGCCAGCTCCTCGTCGATCTGCGCGAGCACCCGGCGAAAGACCGGCAGCCCGAGGTCGAAGATCTCCTGCCCGGCGGGCGTCAACGTGAGGAGGGTCGACCGCCCGTCCTCGGGGTTCGGTTCCTCGCGGACGTGCCCGCGCTCGATCAACCGCGCGACGAGGTCTCGGAGCGTCGTCCGGCGCACGCCCATCGCCTGGGTGAGCCGCGTCCGCGTCACCGGCTGGAGCGTCCCGACGAAGGAGAGTGGCCCGTACTCGTCGGGGTCGACACCCTCGGCGCGCAGCGCCTTCCGGCTGAGCTCCCAGCCGTAGCGCGCGGCGACCAGGAGCTCTTGCACAATCGCTCCGCGGACGATGGGCTCGGCGCCGGCCACCGCCGCGATCATAGGGCGGCCCTAGCCGCGCACGACCGGCACGAGCTTGCCCGCCGGGGTCAGCAGCTGGATCCGCTTCGGCTCCCACTGGTTGACGTACACCGCGCCGTCGGGAGCGACGGCGACGCCGTTCACGGTCCTCGAGGTGAGGATCCGGGTCGTCGCGCCCGCAGGCGTCGTGCGCGTGACGCCGCCGCCGGTCCCGTTGCGTTCCACGTCCGCCGAGTAGATGCTGCCGTCCGGGCCGACGGCGAGCGAGACGGTGATCCCGACATCGCCGCCGAAGGTCGTGATTCGCCCGCTCGCGAGGTCGACCCGGCGGATGCGCCGGTTCTCGGTGTCGGCGATGTAGAGCGCGCCGTCCCGGCCGATCGCCAGCGAGTGCGGGTGGAAGAGCTGCGCCGCCGTGGCGGGGCCGCCGTCGCCGCTGTAGCCCTCGGTGCCGTTACCTGCGACGACGCTCACGGTCCCGTTGGGCGCGACCCTCTTGACCCAGCCGACATAGACCGTGAAGTACAGGTTCCCGGCCGCGTCGACGGCGACGGCGCTCGCGTCGAGCGGCGGCGTCAGCGGCGTGAGCGCCGACCCGTCGAGGCGGTAGACGACGCCGTCTCGGCCGGCGGCGTACGTCTTGCCGTTCGCGACGTAGACATGGAAGACGCCCGGCCCGTCGGCGAGCTTCCGCGCCCGCGCGTGAGCGATGCGCAGGATCGACGGTCCCGCTCGCAGCTGGCCGACGACCAGCGACCCGAAGGGCTCCGCCGCGATCGTGATCGGGTCCTTGACGAGCGGATCCCGCGGGACGTCGACGGAGACCGAGCCAAGCCGTGTCGTCCGCTTCCCGGCCTTCACGGAGATCCGCCAGCTGCCGGCGAACGGGAACCGAAGCGTTGCCTGGTAGCGCCCGTGCCGCTTCGTCTGGCGCAGCCGAGTGGTGAGCGTGCTCGGGCCTGTTGCGCGCAGCGTGGCGGCTGTTCGCGGCGAGACCGCGACGATCGCGCGCCACGGGACGCCCTTGACGGCGTGCCGCGGCACCGAGACGCCGTGGACGCGCGGCGCCGGAGCCGCGCCGACCACGAGCAGCAACAGAAGAGAGAGAGCCTTGGTCACAGTAGGGCGGTTTCGCCATATCTATGGCGGATCCGCCATTTCGTGTCAAGGCCCTAGCCCCTAAGGTGTCGCTTCGCGACGAGCCACACGTCAGGAGGGTGCGGATGAGTCAGAGGAACGCCGTCTACAAAGGGGTGGTCGTCGAGCCCCGCGACCCGAAACGGCGCGGCCGGCTGCGGGTGTTCGTGGCGGAGATCGGCGACGAGGTCTGGGCGCGCCGGGCGACGCTCGACGCCGGCCACGAGCGCGGCACCTGGTTCGCGCCCGACGAAGGAGACGAGGTGCTCGTCGCATTCGAGAACGGCGACGCGCGCAAGCCCATCGTCGTCGGGGCGCTCTGGGGCTCGACCCAGAAGCCGCCCGAGAGCAAGCCCGAGCGAACACTCGTCCGGACGAAGCACGGCGCGACCGTGATCCTGGACGACGGAACCGGCGGCGTGGAGGTGAGCGACCTGCACGGCAACGTCGTCAAGCTCGCCGCCGACGGCATCACCGTCCACTCCGCCTCGAGGCTGACGGTGAAGGCGAGCATCGTCGAGCTCGAGGCCGGAACGCTGAAGGTCAACGCGGCAGTCTCCGAGTTCAGCGGCCTCCTGAAGTGCGACTCGCTCCTCACGAACAGCGTCGTCTCGTCCAGCTACACGCCGGGAGCGGGGAACGTCTGGTGACGGTCGTCGTGCGGCTGTTCGCCGGCCTGCGCGAGCAGGCAGGGTGGTCGCAGCGCGAGCTCGACGTCGCGACCGTCGCGAACGTGTGGGCGGCGCTCGGGCTCGGCGAGGAGCCCGAGGGCCTGCTCTACGCCGTGAACCGCGAGTACGCCGACCCGGATCGCGAGCTGCGCGACGGGGACGAGGTCGCGGTGATCCCGCCCGTCTCCGGCGGCGCGTTCCGTGTCACCGAGGAGCCGCTCTCGCTCGAGGCCGTCGCCGCGGAGGTGGCCGACGAGCGGGCCGGCGGCCTCGCGACCTTCACCGGCACCGTGCGCCGGCAGTCACGTGGCCGCGAGGTGACCCGGCTCGAGTACGAGGCCTACGCCGAGATGGCAGAGGACGTGATGGACAAGCTCGCGCGCGAGCTCGAGGAGCGCTACGACCTCTGCGCGGTCGCGATCCACCACCGCGTGGGCGTGCTCGAGATCGGCGAGGCAAGCGTGGTGATCGCCGTCTCGGCGCCGCATCGCCAGGACGCGCTCGCAGCCTGCAAGGACGCAATCGACCGCCTCAAGGAGACGGTGCCGCTCTGGAAGAAGGAGGTCTACGAAGGCGGCGAGGAGTGGATCGGCCGCGGCTCGTGAGCGGTCTCACCGCTGACGCCGGGGGTCATGACTGACCCCCGGCGTGGTGATTCGATCGCGGCCGATCGGTTAGCTCATTCGAACCAAACGTAGAAATGCCGGTCCGCGAGCGCGGCCGCGGCGACGCCCCAAGTGGTCGCGCGTGCCTGTGTGCCGGCACACGTGACAAAGGTCTGTCCACTCGCCGGGATCGAGCCCGCGGCAACGGTGTCGAAGACAGGTCCGATGTTGTTCGGCGCCACAACGATGTTCTTCGGAGTAAAGGACAATCCGGTGAAGCAGTAGTACCCGGTTGCCGGATGCGTGACATTGGCGTTCGTCAGCCCCTTCGACTGCACAGGGTCAACGGTCCCGTCCGAATGGACGTAGGCCCACGCGACGGCGGTACCCGGTGCCCCGGTGTCGCCCTTGTCACCCTTGTCGCCCTTCACGCCAGGCGTTCCCGGCGCACCCGTCTGGCCGGTGAGACCACGCAGCCCACGGTTGCCCTTCAGCGCCTTCCGCGCCTTCTTGCTGAGGTCCTTCGCCTGCAGCGACCCGTTCACAACCTGCGGCGAGGCGACGCTGTTCTTGCCGATCAGCGCCGTCGACGCGGCGTAGGTCGTCCCGCCGAGCGCGAGGAACAGCGCGAGCAGCGCGATGGTGTTTTGGCGCAGGAAGCGCCCGAACCCTCTGGTCATGAAAGACCTGCCTTTCTGATTTCGATGAGCCCTAACGGAGGTGGGAGCGATTCTGTCCCGGCCACAGGACGGCATCTGGTCACGGCGTCTTCCGCCGCTATCCTCAGATCAAGTGAGCCAGCTCACGCCAAGGCCTGAGCTCGAGCCCGATTTCCGCGACTACGAGCCGATTCACCCGGAGCCGGGCTGGAAGAGCCTGCTCAAGAAGCTCTGGGCGCCGATCATCGCGGTGATCGGGCTCGCCGTGAAGTTCGGCGTGTTCGTGTTCAAGTTCCTCGGCCTGTTCGTCTCCGTCGCCGCGTACGCGCTGATCTGGGGCTGGTCGTTCGCCATCGGCTTCGTCGCGCTGATCCTCGTCCACGAGCTCGGCCACTACGTCGAGGCGAAGCGGCAGCACCTCGACGTCTCCATCCCGCGCTTCATCCCGTTCATCGGGGCCTACGTCGCGATCAAGAACTCGCCGCTGAACCCGACGCGCAACGCGCTGCTCGCCCTCGCCGGCCCGATCGCCGGCGGGCTGGCGGCCGCCTTCTGCTGGGGGCTCGGCTCGGTGGAGCAGTCGTCGCTGCTGCACGCACTCGCGTACGCGGGCTTCTTCCTCAACCTCGTGAACTTGCTCCCGATCGGGATTCTCGACGGCGGCGCGATCTGGAGCGCTTACCGGCTGGCGAAGTCCGAGCCGATGGTGCCGCTCGCCGAGGGCGGCACCGCAACCATGCTGCCGGGCGCCGGCCGCGACCGGGCTGCGCTGATCCTGACCATGTACCTCGGGCTGGCGCTCCTGCTCGCCCTCGGCATGTGGGGAACGCACGTGCCGCAGTCCCGGCTCTGATGCGGGACCGCAGAATCCTCGAAGGCCTTGACGGCGACCTCCCCGCGCACGCCGCGGAAATCGGAGAGGAGTTCCTCCAGGGGTTCCAGACGGTCGAGCGGATCGGCCGGCCCGCGTTCACCGTCTTCGGCTCGGCGCGGGTCAAGCCGGACGACCCGATCTACGCGGACGCCCTGGAGGTCGGGCGGCGGATCGCCGAGGCCGGCTTCGCGGTGGTCACCGGCGGCGGCCCGGGAGTGATGGAGGCGGCGAACCGCGGGGCGCGCGAGGGCGGCGGCGTCTCTGTCGGCTTCAACATCGAGCTGCCGCACGAGCAGCACGAGAATCCCTACCTGGACATCAGCTTCACGTTCGACCACTTCTACGCGCGCAAGACGATGTTCGTGAAGGCGGCCGAGGGGTTCGTCATCTTCCCCGGGGGCTTCGGCACGCTCGACGAGCTGTTCGAGTCGCTGACGCTGATCCAGACCGGCAAGGTCCTGCACTTCCCGGTCGTGCTCTTCGACCACGGCTACTGGATGCCGCTGCTCGACTGGATCCGTGCGGAGCTGCTCGCCGACGGGATGATCTCGCCCGAAGACCTCGAGCTGCTGTTCGTCACCGACGACCACGCCGAGGCGGTGCAGGTGCTGGTCGATTGCTACGAGCAGCGCTGCGCCGCGATACCGGCCGAGCCCAAGAAGGCCGACGCGCAGTAAGCGGCGCGCGAGCCTCCTAGCTCGAGAAGGGCGAGACCGTGATCGGGCCGCTCTGCACGGTGAAGCCGTGCGAGTCGGTGGCCGTCAGCCGCTGCGTGCCGAGGGTGCGGAGCACAAGCCCGGTGAACGTGTGCTGCGCGACGTCGGTGGGCCCGTAGGCGTAGGGAGCCGGCATCGTCGCCGTGGGGTCGGTGCTCGTGAGCGTCATGGTCCCGGCGTAGTCGGCCGCGTTGTTGCCGAACGCATCCACGGCACGAACCGTCGCGTTGAACGCCTGGCCCGCGGTGGCGAAGCTCGTGACGGTCATGAACAACCCGGCCACCGCGGCGCCGCGCACCCTCACGACGGCCTGCTTCCTCGGGCCGAGCGGCTTGAACCGCGTCTTGCGAGGCGCGTTGGCGGGCCGGGTTTGCGTCAGGAACACGAAGCCGTCGGCCGAGATCTGCGGCGCCACGCCACGGTGGTAGACGAGGCTGAAGCTGTGGCCCTTCGCACACTTCGTCGCGATCACGACTCGGCGGCCGGAGATTCCCGAGATGCGCGTGCCGGGACAGCCGAGCGCCTGGAGCTCGAAGTAGCCCGGAGCCGTCGGGCTCGTCCGCTGCGGCTTCGACCAGCCGCGCGGCACGTCGACCAGCGTCGTCCCCCGAACCGCCGCCGTGTCGGCGAGGAAGCCGAAGGTGAAGTCGTTGGTGCTGCCCGCCGGGACGCGAGTCGGCGTGACCGTCATCTTGCCGATGCCGACGCGTGTCGCCGCCCCGCCCGCCGCAGCGAGCACCAGCACGGCCAAGCCCGCGCACAGCGTCGCCCGCCTTGCCTTGGTCACGAATCGCCCGGCCATTGACCCCGGCCGAGTCTACTTAGACGGCCGTACGGGCAAAAGCCCGCACGGCCTTTCTGGTCGGCGCCGCCTAGTCGGCGCCTTAGACTCGCGTACGGAATGAAGCTGCGCGAGCTGCCCTCGGTCGACGAGCTTGCCCGGGACGAGCGCCTGGCCGGAGAACCGCCGCCGCTGGTCGTCGCGGCGGCCCGGGAGGTCCTCGCGCGGGCGCGCGAGGACATCGCCGCGGGGGACGAGCCGGGCGACCTGGCCGAGCGCACCCTGGCCGAGCTCGCCGCGGCCCGGGCGCCCGCGCTGCGGCGCGCGCTGAACGCAACGGGGGTGATCGTCCACACGAACCTCGGCCGCGCGCCGCTCCCGGACGCCGCGCTGGCGCGGGCGCTCGAGGTCGGCCGTGGCTATTCGAATCTCGAGTACGACCTGGCCGCCGGAGGGCGCGGCTCGCGGCAGGACCACGTCGCAGCGATCCTGCGGCGCCTGACGGGCGCCGAGGCGGCGCTGGTCGTGAACAACAACGCGGCCGCGGTCATGCTTGCGCTGGCCGCGTTGGCCGAAGGGCGCGAGGTGCTCGTCTCGCGCGGTGAGCTGATCGAGATCGGGGACGGCTTCCGGATCCCGGACGTGCTCGCCCGCTCGGGGGCTCGGCTGCGCGAGGTGGGCACGACCAACCGCACGCGCGCGGCCGACTACGAGCGCGCGATCGGGCCGGAGACCGCCGTGCTCCTGCGCGTGCACCAGTCGAACTTCCGCGTCGTCGGCTTCACCGAGCAGCCAACGGTGCAGCAGCTTGCAGCGGTTGCGCGGCGGCACGAGCTGCCGCTGGTCGACGACCTCGGCTCCGGCGTCCTCGTCCACCTGGAAGGCGAGCCCTCCGCGAAGGAGAGCCTCGCCGCGGGAGCCGACCTCGTCTGCTTCTCGGGTGACAAGCTCCTCGGCGGCCCGCAGGCGGGGATCGTCGTCGGCCGCGCGGACATCGTCGAGCGGCTGCGGCGTCACCCGCTCCAGCGGGCGCTGCGCGCGGACAAGCTCACGCTGGCCGCGCTGGAGGGGACGCTGGGCCTCTATCTCGACCCGGAGCGCGCTTTGCGCGAGGTGCCGGTGCTGCGGATGCTGAACGAGCCCGCCGAGTCCGTGCGGGCGCGGGCCGAGCGGCTCGTGGCCGCCGTGGGCGGCGAGGTCGAGGAGACGGTCGCGCGCGTCGGCGGCGGCGCGCTTCCGCTGGCCGAGTTGCCGAGCGTCGCATGCGCGGTCGAGGAGAGCCTCGCCGAGCCCCTGCGGACAGGCGAGCCGCCGGTCGTGGGCGTGCTGCGAGACGGTCGCCTCCTGCTCGACTGCCGCACGCTCACCGACCACGAGGCCGAGGAAGTCGCCGCGGCGGTCGCCGCCGCGCGCGGATGAACGCCGCCCGCGCTCCTGAAGCAGTCCTCTGGGATCTGATGCGCGGCGCGTTGGCGGCTCGCACGCTCGGCCTCGTCGTCGAGCTCGGCATCCCGGAGGCCCTCGCGGACGGGCCCCGCCCGGTCGACGAGCTCGCCGCCGAAGCCGGCGCCGACCCGGAGGGCCTCCACCGCCTGCTGCGGGCGCTCGCGAGCGACGGGGTCTTCGCGGAAGAGCAACCCGGGGTCTTCGGCCACACAGCGGCCTCGAAGGCGCTGCGAGCAGGCGGCCGTTCGGGCGAGTTCGCGCAGCTCTTCGGCGGGGTCTGGCACCGCACCGCGGGCGAGCTCCAGGCTGACGGGCGGCCGACGTTCGAGCGCATCCACGGGACCGACTACTGGTCGTGGCTCGCTGCGCACCCCGCCGAGCGTGCGATCTTCGACCGGGCGATGGTCGAGGGCAAGGAACGGCGTACCGACCGGCTCGAGGTCGTCGAGTGGCGCGGCGACGAGACGGTCGTCGACGTCGGCGGCGGGAACGGCTCGCTGCTCGTCGCGCTGCTGGAGCGCAGACCGGGCCTGCGCGGCATCGTCCTCGACCTGCCCGAGACCGTGCGTGACGAGGAGGCGCTCGGCGAGCGGATCGAGTTCGTCGAGGGAAGCTTCTTCGAGCGCGTGCCGGAGGGTGACGTCTTCGTGCTCGGCACGGTGCTGCACGACTGGGACGACGAGAGCGCGGCGCGGATCCTGCGGACGATCCGCCGCTCGGCTCGCGAGGGCTCGCGCCTACTGGTCATCGACCGGGTCCTGCCGCCGGGAAACGAGCCGGACGGCGCGAAATGGCTCGACATCCTGATGCTCGCGCTGCTGGGCGGCAAGGAACGCACCGAAGCGCAGTGGCGTGAGCTCCTGACGGCCGGCGGCTTCGAGCCCGTGCGCTTCCACGAGGCGCTCATCGAGGCGGTGCCGGCGGGCCGAGCGTGATCGTCGAGCAACTCGCCCTGTGACGTTCTCGCCCGGGGACACGGTCGTCCTGCAGGAGGTCTGGCGCGACCGCGTCTGGGCGGCGCGGCCGATGCGCGTCGTCCGCGACGACGGCGACTTCGTCGCGCTCTGGTTCCCGCACGCCACCCGCTGGCAGGCGCCGATCGACGTGCCGGGCGGCGAGTGGGACGGCGACCGCGGCCCGCGGCTCGCGGAATGCGCGGCGACCGGCCGCTGGTTCCACCGGGAGCTCGAGTGGCAGGTCGACACG
>Ga0081455_10009224_pt1 | contig 10167 bp, 8 predicted proteins | sample TabmetS3T2R1_FD_70207 | JGI IMG/M metagenome (GOLD analysis project Ga0081455, IMG submission 70207) | Tabebuia heterophylla rhizosphere microbial communities from the University of Puerto Rico - S3T2R1 | ecosystem: Host-associated > Plants > Roots > Rhizosphere ... | reverse complement strand
GCTTCCATCAAACCGTCGGTCGCCACGGCGTTGCCGCCAAAAAATTTGCTCTCTCCCCTCCCCTGGCCCTGACCGGATGCGGCTGCGCGCGCGGCCCTATCCTGTTCTTCGCGACTCTTGCTCTCGATGAATTTCTCGTTATACTCAGCGCCCATTTTCGGGTCGCGCTTGTTGATCAGCTTGATGACTTCGACCCGGACGTCCCCACGCGGGGTCCAGACTTTCTTGTCGAGCTGCTGCCGGTTGTCATCCAGGGTCTCCTTGTAATGAGTGGCGGCAGTCTCAAATGCCCTCCGGAACAGATCGCGGGCAGTTTCCTTGCGGTGTGGCCAAAGGACGTCGGCCGCCACCGCCTGAATGATCGCCGCGCTGCGGCGATCATCAATACCGTTCGCCTCCTCTCCAACTTGCTGAACGAGATCTATCCCCCTCTGTCGAAGCTCCGCTAAGTTCGGCGTGTTCTCCACTTTTAGTGTGGCGCTCTCTTCGTCGGCGGGTTGCTTTGTGTCCTTAGGCGCTTTCTTCTCCTTCGACGGAGACGCAACCACCGGGGTCTGCGGTTTGCTCGGCGCCTGTACGCCGCCTGTGCGCTCTTTTGGCTTTGGCGCCGGTTGCTGCGAACGACCGCCGGAAAAGATAAAGCTGATTGACATTGTAACTGAGAGAAGAAGTGTCATCGTTGGTCGAAGTGGTTTCATGACGGGTCCTTTGATGGGCGATTGTTCAGGCTCGATTTCAAGCTACTACATTCGACAGTTCGACAGGCTACTTTATACACGATATCCGGTTAGGTGGCGAGATTGAAGTTGACGAAGCTAAGATGGAAACTCAGCCGCCTCGACGAAATGTCGGCCTCACAAGGCAGGTCGAGTTGACTGAAGCGACGGAGTCGGCGCCAATTACGCGGCAGCGTCTCAACCGTTTGAGTCTGTACGTCCATCATTGGCCATAACGCTCTCACAACCCGCGCCGTCATCCATTACCTCCGAGGTAATTGTCTCTCAACAAAGAGTGCGTGATTATGCAGAAAGGCGAGGCAAACGGGGCAAACGGGGCAAACGGTTGGATGACCGAGTGGTCGTCTCCAAACACGCTCCGGTTCCCCTTGCCGAGGCGCAAACGGCGCCGACGGAAAAACAGTTAAGGAGGCTGAGAAATGTCTATGCAAATACTTCGTACCTCGACGTTTCTTCGATGGACGCTCTTGGCTGACGCGGCGACCTGCGTCGCGACCGGATTGCTGATGATGCTCGGCTCCGGTCAACTTGAGCAGTTTCTGGGGCTGCCGGCAGGGCTACTGCGTTACGCAGGCGTCAGCCTGCTGCCCTTCGCGGCGTTCCTTGTCTATCTCGCAAAACGGGAGAATCTCTCGACGCAGGGGGTCTGGACTGCCATTGTTTTAAACACAATCTGGACGGCTGCCAGCCTTCTGCTTCTGATGACCGGACGGGTCGCCCCGACTGAGCTGGGTTATACATTCGTCATCGCTCAGGCATTGGGAGTTGCGGTGTTTGCAGGTTTAGAGTACTTCGGATTAAGGAAGTCGGCGACGGCAACGGTCGTTCCGGCTTAACCTCTTGAGGATAATGTAACCGCACGTCGAGCGAGGCGGATCAACAGTCCGCCTCGACCTCGCAATCCGCTGACGGAGCTGAGGTCCGCGCTCTTTATCATCGGAGGAACGGTGATGCGCGGCAAGTCAACCCCTTCACCGGAGCATGGCTCAACATTCCCGCCAAAGGCCCCAGAGCATCTGATCTGCGGGCCACGCTCTTCGACAATCTACTTCTTGAGCCCAAGCTCCACAGCCCGGTCATCGTGAATTACTTCGAACTGCCGGTTTCTTGTCGGGAAATATTTGGCGGGGAGGACGGGACACCTCTATTTGAGATACATGTTATTTGTGGCTCCCAAAATTGGATGAAGTATTCATAGCTGAGTTAACCTTACTATAACAGCATCTCCACCAATCAGGGTAACTAATGGCGGATAGTATGCTTTAGCAAGATATGTGAAAAAGTTAGGCAAGATATCTGAAAATGTACAACCACTCATTTTCCTGCTTGACACTCCAAGGCCCACATGTTATATGTTAGGCGTCGCTGTTAACACATCTAGAATTTCAATCCCCCCAACTGGGAATGGTATTCACAACTAGCCTTCTCGGTCAACAGCAAGAACAATATCTATTCATATCTTAGCCAAGATATTCGTGGGTAACAATATAGCTCTTTGCTCAAATAATTCATTGCTTTCAAAGGAAGAGAAAGCCGACTGAAGGAATTGAATCGAAACAATAGCAAAGCAGGCGAACTCTGTTTTAGTTTAGCGACCAACAAGCCCGCCTGCTCCCATACAATTCCCATCCATTACGGAGGAAACTGTTATGCAGAAACTACACCTGCCGATAATTCCTGTCAAGAGAGCCTGTAATTCTGTGGATAGTGGTTGAGCCGATTGCATGCAGTGTTGTCGGTGAGAGCTGCATTTTAACTCAGGCATTAGAGCGGAGTATTCAGGAATTTCCGTACGATCACAAAATACATTCAGAATAGAGAATCAAATCTCGCCTGAAAGGCGCTTAGTGCAGGTCGACCCTGTCCCATATGAGAGCTACTCGTAAGCTACTGTCAAGTTCGCTCTTGAGATAACGCTTCGAGCGGCTTAGTGGTTGAACCTATATGCCAATGTCGTTTGGTATGATTTAGACGTACTCAGTTCAAGCTTGAGAATTGGTATGTTCAAGAGCCGGTTACTATGCTCTTGTGGGTAGATTATTGCTCGATGACAGATACCTGGCGGCCGCTATGCAAGTTATCTCCTTGCCGGCCCTTGCGCTATCTCTCTTATCTCCATTTGCGGTAATGAGGTGAAAGTGAACCTCGAGGGGTTTGTGTGCTTATTACCGCGATAAGAACGATAACACTCTTGATTGAAGGAGAATAAACAATGCTGAAACTAATCGATAAGACTGTTATGTACATGATTCCGAAGCGAAATCTGAGGTTTTTGATTGCAATGCAGGTGATTCTGATCCTATCCGCGGCTGTCTCCGCTCGAGGACAGGGGGTCAGAGAGGTGAGAGATCTGTTTGGGCCAGGCCACCAACCCGCCCAAGAGATTTCCCCATCGGTGGTGCTTGTACCGCCGCCGGATGAAGAAACGCTACCTCGCCTCATATTCTGGAATCGAGTCCTCTTAGATGCCAACGCGCTCGACCATACGCCCGTAGCGCCCGGCGAGAATCGTGTCTTTGGCGAGCAAGTGGGACCGGCGCGTACAGCCCGGGCATTTGCAATTGTCCACATTGCAATCTCTGACGCAGTGAATGCGATCCATCGCCGCTACAACACTTATACCAATCTTCCGCAGGTACCCGCGAGCACATCCTTGGACTCTGCAATCGCCCTAGCCGCGCACGATACACTGATTGCATTATATCCTTCGCAAAAACCGAAATTCGATCAATTGCTCGCAGACGATCTCGCGTTGATACCAAACGGGAATGCTAAAGACGGAGGGATCGCGCTGGGGAGGAGTGCGGCAGCCAAAATCCTTGAGCTGAGAGCAAACGACGGATCCAAGCATCTCGAGCCTTGCGTCGTACTCCCATGTCCAACTGGCGGCCTGCTTTACTCCACGAGCAATGACCCGGGCAGGTGGCGTCAGGATCCAATCTCAATGAGCCCGCTAGCCCTCGGCGCGTTGTGGAGGGTTGTTGCCCCCTTCGTTCTGACATCGGCCAGCCAGTTTCGGACCCCGCCTCCGCCCCTCCTGACCAGCTCAGCGTATACGGCTGCCTTCAATGAGGTGAAACGACTGGGAGGGGATGGCGTGGTCACGCCGACAGAACGCACAGCAGACCAGACCATTGCAGGAATCTATTGGGGGTACGATGGAACTCCCGGTCTTGGCACGCCGCCGCGGCTGTATAACCAGATCGCGGTGCAAATTGCCTCCCAAATGGGAACGGATGTCATCGATCTCGCGCGGCTTTTAGCGTTGCTGAACGTGGGAATGGCCGACGCTGGTCTCTCAGCCTGGGACTCGAAATATCAATATGATTTTTGGCGGCCAGTGACCGGCATTCGTGAGGCAGACCCGGGGACAGGACCGACCGGCAAGGGGGACGGCAATCCGGCGACCATTGGTGATCCGACCTTCACTCCGCTGGGCGCGCCGTCCAGCAACCTGTTGGGGCCCAACATCACACCACCATTTCCATCCTATCCATCAGGACACGCAACGTTCGGAGGCACAGTGTTCCAAATCTTGCGTAGATTCTACGGAACCGATGCCATCACATTCACCTTTGTTTCGGACGAGTTCAACGGTGCAACACGAGACAACCGGGGCAATATTCGCCCGCGTATCCCACGTAATTTCTCCTCGCTCTCGCAAGCTGAGGAAGAAAATGGCCAGAGCCGAATTTACCTTGGTATTCACTGGGCGTTCGACAAGACTCAAGGAATTATCCAAGGCCGGAATGTGGCAAATTACGTGTTTGCGAATGCGTTTACGCCGCAATAGCCGTAACGCTGAAGCGAGTTGCGCGTAGCGATTCTTGGGTGTGTCCCACCTGTCCAACGGCTTGATGGGCCTAAGTTTAGCAGAATCTGCGTTTGTCCTTGGTTCAACCACAATTGACGAAGATTAGAACCAGGAGGCTAGCCCATTGGCGGTCGAAGGGTTAGCCGGAAATCCCGGTAAACAGGTGGGACACACCCCAATTCTTCAGTGCGCGTTCTCAAATCCGCGTCCCCCGTATATCCAGGAGAGCGTTAGATTTCTGGGGTCTTATGATGAACGGGTCGCAGTCACTCGCGCCGCAGCGCCACTATCGGATCAACTTTCGCCGCCCGTCGCGCCGGAATCCAGCATGCCAGCAGCGCTACGAAAGTCAGCAGCGGCGGAATCACGATAAAGGTCATCGGGTCAGTCGCGCTTACCCCATACAGCAGCCCCCCCATCAGGCGCGTGACGGCGAAAGCGGCAGCCAGCCCCGCGGCCACTCCGACTAGCGTCAGAATCATTCCCTGTCTCAGCGCCATCCGCAGCACGTCGCCCGGCCGCGCGCCGAGCGCAATGCGTACGCCGATTTCTCGCGTGCGCTGACTGACCGAGTGCGAAATCACCCCGTATAGTCCGACCACCGCCAGCGCCAGCCCGAGCAATCCGAACACGCCGACGAGCGCCGCGCCGACGCGGACAAACAGCAGGGCGATCCCGCTCAGGTGCGTGTTCATAGTTTTAAGGTCGTAGACCGGCATGTCCTGATCCAACGCGCTCACAACCTGACGCGCGGCGGCTGCGACGGCCGCAGGATCGCCTTCGGTGTGCAGGAAAAGAATTGACGCCGACTGGTAATTCTGCGCGAAGGGCAGGTAGAGGCACGGGCGCGGCTCTTCGCCAATGGACCCGTACTTGCTGTTCTTTACCACGCCTACGATCTCGACCGGCGGCCCTCCACGTTCGAGCCTGATCTGCCTGCCGATGGCCTTCTGCCACGACCAGTACACTTGGGCCATTGTTTCATTGATGACGGCCACCCGCGGCGCCGCATCATCGTCGCGCAAAGTGAAGGCGCGCCCTTCGAGGACCGGTATATTCAGAGTCTCGAAGTAATCGGCCGAGACTCGATTCGCAAGCACGTTGACCGAGTCTCCCTTCGCCGGCTCGCCGCGCTCGGGCAGAAAAACTTCCGTCGTCGGAATCCAGCCCACAAGCGATTTGTGCGTGCCCAGGGCAGCCGAACGAACATGCGGCAGTTCCTTCAGGCGATCAAGGAGCTGACGGTAAAACCGTTGCCCGCGCAGCCGGTCGTAGCTCTGCAATTCCGTGTCCACCGAAAACATCAGCACGTTATCCCGACGAAAGCCCAGGTCAATCTGCCGCGCCGCATACAGGCTGCGCAGGAACAGCCCCGCGCAGACGAGCAGCAGCAGCGAAGCCGCCACTTGCGACACGACCAGCGCGTTGCGCAAACGATGACCGCCTGCTCCTGACGCGCTGTCGCGTCCTCCTTCCTTGAGCGCCGAGCTGAGGTCGAGACGTGAAGAGCGGAAGGCCGGAACCAGCCCGGCAATGACGCCGGCGCCGAGCGCGACGCCCAGCAAGAAAAGAAACACGCGCCAGTCAGGCCTCGCCTCGAACCTGACCGGATTGTCGGTCGCCATTCTGACGGACGAGAGCATGTCGGTCGCCCACAGCGTGATTATCACCCCGGCCAGACCACCGAGCAGACCAATCAGCGCGCTTTCACTGAGCGACAATCGGATCAGGCGAAAGCGGCTCGCGCCGAGCGCGCTACGAATCGCCATCTCCTTCTCGCGCGTGACGGCGCGGGAGAGAATCAGATTGGATACATTGGCGCAGGCGATCAGCAGGATCAGCCCGACCATCGTCATCAGAATCGCGGCTATCCTCGGAACGATAGTCGGAGCGCTGATCGAAGGTCTGGCTTTAGTTTCCGGTACGACGAGAAAGCTCAATTCTTTGAACACATCGGGATACTGGCGCGCGATGTCGCGCGCCAGCGTTTCCATTGCGGCGCCGGCCTGCGTCACGCCCACGCCGGGCGCGAGCCGCCCCATCACTCTAAAACTTTCAAGGCCTCTCTGCGTAAACGTGTCCTGCTGGTTCTGATGCAATTGCGCCTTCATCATCAAGGGCGCGTAAGCATTGACTGTCAGGATGGGCTCCGTGCCGGGAAAGCTTTCCGGCGCCACGCCGATTATGGTGAATGGCTGGCCATTGACCTTGACGGTTTTTCCGATCGCCGAAACTTCGCCGCCGAACCGCCGCTGCCAGTAACCATGACTGAGCACAATTACCGGCGCCGACCCGATGGTCTGACCTTCGTCGGGAGTGAATACGCGCCCCTGCGCCGCCTCCACGCCGAGCATCGAAAAGTAATTGCCGCTGACCAGTTCGATCATGCCGCGTTCAGCTTCGCCGTCCACATTCAGGCTGACGATGTCAGGTACGTAGGCGATCACATCGGTGAAGACGTCACGCTGATTGCGAATATCCGCGTAGTTGAGATAAGACGTCCCATGCGGCGCCTCGGAACGCTGATCTTTGCTGGCCAGAACGACCAGCCGATCAGGCTCCCTGACTGGCAGCGGTTTGAACAGATAGGCGTTGACGACGCTGAATATCGCCGTGTTCGCGCCGATGCCGAGCGCCAGCGTGAGCACGGAGACAAAAGTAAAGCCGGGGCGCTTCATCAGCGCCAACGCTCCATAACGCAAGTCTTGAAACAATTCGTCCTCCAATCTCTCTACTTATTGCGAACTCCTCCGCCGACAGGAAGAGCAGTCGCTTCCGGTCTGGTCCATTGAATCCAGACTTCCGCCGCGATGAGGTGCAGCGCAAAGCCGATCCAAAACCCGGCGCCGAAAAATTCATACGGCGTCAAGCCTGAAAAGGGGCTTGTGGCGAAGAAGACGGCGATGATCGGCCGGATAGTGGCGACCGCCAGGCCTATCGAGAAGGCGCGAATCATCCATTCGCGGTGCAACGCAATTTCGCGCCTCAGAACATGTCGAAGCGCTTTGCCGAGCGCGAACAAAAACCACAAGCCAAACAACGTCGTCGCCGCCGCTTGATTGACGCCGCCGATAGACGGCATCGCAAAGCTCATAACCAGCGCCGAGACGCCGACCACCGCGCCGCATAGGAATAAAATGCGGCCGCTCCGCCTGTGCAATTGGAGATGGCGTTTGCGGAATGTGGGGCTGAACTGCAACGGCGCCAACACGATGAAGAGCAGTCCGGGAAGTATGTGAACCAGCGTCAAAACCGGGTAGCGCGCGAACACGTCATCCAGCGTTGCGAACTGCGCCAATTTGGGATTGGATGGGACAGCGGGCGGACTGTACCCATGAATCAAAATAGGCGCCAGATGCGCCGTCCTCCGCGCCACGGCGAACACGCCGATCAGCGCTAGAAAGATGACCGCGCCCCACAAAATGCGTCGGGCCCGAATACTAGGTTTCGTGCTCTCCATGTCTATCGCCGCCCTCAAGATTTACGCTTATCTGTCACAGGACGCGGATGATCGCCGCGTATTCTTCAATGCTAATTCGCGGATCCCGCATCAGTTTCGCGCCTTCCCCTCGACTTGGGCATCGTGAAGCCCGCGCCGATCAGCCAGATGAAGGCGGGGAATCGCCCAAGCGGGAGGAGGATCCCTGCCGTTGGAAAGACCAGGCTCAGAGCAGAAAGTTCGCAAATCGCGGCAACGATTAGCCCGAGCCACACGAACCAGCGCGGGATGAGTTTCGCAACCGCGGAAGGCACGGACACGCCGGCCAGGAGCAGTCCCAGCGTTACGACGTGCCCCGGTCCGCCCGTCACGAATCCGAACAGTTGAAGGGCGCGCAACGCGCTTGCTTCTGTGGCCATCCCGGGCTGGGTGATTACCCATCCGGCGCCGGCAGAGAGGGCGAGGAAGATCGATGCGGCGAATCCGCCGAAAAGGGCGATGTCAGCTCCCGCCACCCTCATCCCGAGAAACTTCAGCCGGCTCGTAACGGTCGCGGTGAAAATACCCAGCGGGATGGCGGCTCCGAACTGTAAGAACGCGGAGATGCGGATCACGTTGGCGTAACGCGAGAAATAATCCTGAGCCAACGCTACCGGCTCGTACGGTGTGGGAAAGCGCGCGCCCCCGGTCATCGCCCCGGTTACCGTGAGACTCAATGCGAAGAGGGAGACGAATACGACGCCCAACGCGCCGAGCGAGGGGCCGCGGTGAAATGAGACGTCCCCTGCTTTAATATTATTTGTTTGCCTTGCCATCCTGCGGTCCTTTCAGTGTTCACCCAGACAACGTTCCTCCGACACACCGTATTAACATTGCCGACGACAATTATTGTACAACATAATCATTAATATCATTAACGATTAAGCTATGCAATAATTTCCACATGAAGAAACAAGAACCAGGTCAACGGCGTCAGGGAGCGGCCTTCCTTCTTGCCCAAGTGGGGGCGCACGCCGCCGCAAGATTCGCCGAACGACTCGGTCCGCTACGCCTTTCGCCGCCGCATGCAGGGATACTTCGGGCGCTAGCCCAGTCCGCAGGTTTAAGCCAGCAAGAGCTGGCGTCGATGCTCAAAATCCACTCGAGCCGCTTGGTCGGGCTTTTAGATGAACTCGAAACGCGCGGGTTCGTAAAGCGGAAGGAGAATGCTGACGACCGGCGCACCTACGCGCTTCACCTCACGGACGAAGGGCAGGCAACCCTCGGTGAGATCGGTCGCATCGCCAAAGAGCACCAGGACTCACTTTTAGCGCCGCTCGGCAAAGAAGAGCGCGAACAGCTAGCAGATCTCCTCCAACAGATCGCTGACGATCAGGGGTTGACGCCTGGTGTTCACCCGGGCTTCAGCCGGATAGGGAGGAAAGGCAGGCCGACGTGTTAATTCGACGCAGCGTTTAGGGAGCTCATGTCCAACATCTCCTCTAATCAAAAATTTTTCCTGATGAAGTGTCGATTCAGGCGCCTGCTATTCGATTAACTGACGAGAGCAAGATGATCAATCAAACTTTTCGTTCAAATCGATAGGAGATAATGCAATGAAGTCAAATGAATACAAAGAAACGCGGATCAAGAATTATGCGCTTTGGACTGTTCAGTGGTTGCTGGCGCTGCTCTTTCTCTGGGCGGGCGGGGTAAAGTTGGTTCTGCCGCTGGAAATGCTCAAAGGACCGGTAGCGCTGCCGGGACTGTTCGTACGCTTTATCGGTGTGGCCGAGACACTCGGCGCGATCGGCTTGATCCTTCCGTGGCTCCTGCGCATTCGGCCGGTCCTGACGCCTATCGCCGCCGGAGGGTTAGTCATCATCATGACCGGAGCGACGGTGATCACATTGATAGGTGGCGGCGGCGCGTTTGCGATGTTTCCTGCGACAGTGGGGATACTTGCGGGCGCCGTCGCTTACAGCCGTGGGCGGGCGGTGTCGTACCGCATAGCTGGAAGTTCCCGGAACACCGATCCACGCCTCCATAACCATTTAACCGCCGCTTAAGCGCCAGACCTCTTCAGTTGTCTGCATTCTTCAGGCTGAGGATCGCCGACCTCAGCCTTTCGAGGATCTCTCTACGATTCCCGCCAGAGAAGACTTGCGGCGGGCCGGGTCTTGAGCAGCGTCAGGTAT
>Ga0081455_10009223_pt1 | contig 10167 bp, 9 predicted proteins | sample TabmetS3T2R1_FD_70207 | JGI IMG/M metagenome (GOLD analysis project Ga0081455, IMG submission 70207) | Tabebuia heterophylla rhizosphere microbial communities from the University of Puerto Rico - S3T2R1 | ecosystem: Host-associated > Plants > Roots > Rhizosphere ... | reverse complement strand
CTGCCGAATCTGGTGCAGGCCGCGCTCGACAATCTCCGCGCCGTCGCGCTCAAGCGGCTAGAGACCGGGGCGGAAGGCGACGCCGAGACGCGCATCGTCGAGATCCTGGCGCGCGCAGCCCAGGACATCCGCGGCTCGTAACGAGCACGCGTCAAATATTGCGCCAGGAGGGGAAGGTCGCGGCCGCGCCGTGCCTCACCCCTCCCGCGTCGATCAGCTCCCAGACCACGCCGTCCTCGATGAGGAAGCGCCGGCCTGACTTGGCGACGCGGATACCGCGATAGCCGCGCATGAAGCCGTTCCTGGCGACGGCATCGAGCAGCGCCTGCCGCTCGGCGCGGTCGGGCGCTTCCGCCGAGAGCCGCGAGGGGAGACCCACGAACTCCTTCCAGGAATATTCGAAGCGCGCCTGCGCGCATCTGTTGGCGTAGATGAATTTGGGGTCGGGATCGGTGTTGTGCGCGACCACGGCAAACGGGGCTTGCGTGTAGAGCCACTCGGCATCCTTGCCCTCCGGCACAAGCGGCCTGCCAACGAGGCGCGTATAGCTCCCCGTCAGCAGCGCAAAGAATGCTGGGTCGATCCTAAGGTCCGCCGCTTGCCGCCTTTCGGAGGTCATCACAGCGCTTTACCATAGTCGGGTGCAGCCGCTCACTCGGGACTTACCCGCGGCGGAAGGCCGCGTGCAACCGCCAGCGGCCAGAAAGCGTTGCCATCAGGCCATGGCTCATGCCCCGTCACAGGTAGACACGCGCGACCGGACGGGCGGCCGAGGGGTCAATACGAGAGCCGAGAAATCCAGGCGATACATCAACTTTCATGGCAAGGGGCCCGCGCTCGGAGCGGCCACAGTGCTCATGCTCATGTTCATGGGCGCCACCCTGCCTGGGCCGCTTTATCTCATCTACCGCGATGAGCTGCATTTCTCGCAAGTGACGCTGACCCTGATCTATGCCGTCTATTTCGCGAGCGCGGTTCTCACCGCCTTCTTCCTCGGCCGGCTTTCGGACCAGATCGGCCGGCGCGCGGCGATCCTCGTTGCCATTGCCGTCAGCCTTGTAAGCACGATCGTGTTCGTCTTTGCCGATTCGATCGACCTCCTGTTCCTGGCGCGCATCATGAGCGGATTCGCCATCCCGCTTGCTGCCGGCGCGGGCACCGCGTGGGTCGCCGAGCTCTGCGAGGACCATTGCGCCGGCGCGAGCTTGACCGCCGGGTTCACGCTTGCGGGTCTTGGACTTGGTCCCTTCCTCGCGGGAAACCTCGCCCAGTTCACCGCCGAGCCGCTGACCTTCCCCTTCCTGGCGCTGATGGGGCTCGCATTGACCGCCGCCGCCATCACTTTGCTCATGCCGGAGACGGTGAAGCGTCCGGTCAGGCGCTTGCGGGGGCTCTCCTTGCGCCCGCGAATTGGCGTGCCGCGCCCGCTTATTCCGGCCTTCATCGCGCCGGCGATCACCGCCTTCGCCGTCTTCGCTCTGCTCGGCTTCTATTCGGCGCTGACGCCAAGCCTGCTGGAGCAAGCGCTGCACCTCGAGAGTCACGCAATCAGCGGCGGCGTGGTATTCGAGCTCTATGCGGTTGCGGCGTTCGCGCTCGCGCTGACGCAATGGCTCAGCCCGCGCGCAGCCATGCTCGCCGGGCTTGCCCTTCTGATCCCTGCGCTCGCGCTCCTCGTGCTCGCCCCGCGCGACCATTCCTTGCCGATCCTGCTACTAGGTGCTGCGGTGGGAGGCGCAGCGGTTGGGCTTGGCTATCGCGGCAGCTTGCAGCTCGTGAACGCGCTCGCGCCACCGACGCATCGCGCCGAGGTCGTCTCCACCTTCCTCATGTTCTGCTATCTCGGCGTCTCGCTGCCGGTGGTCGGCATCGCCTTGCTGTCGGCCGCGACAACGCCGCTCCTAGCCGAGGAGAGCTTCGCAGGCGTTATCGCTGCCTTTGCGCTGATCGCGATCTTCACCGACCTCGGGCTCGGTAGGCTCCGCGCTCCGGCATGATACGTCGCCCTTGCCTACAAAAAACTATACGGATCGACGTCGATGACAAGACGGACGTCGCCCCTGGGCTTGGACGCGGCGCCGAGCCACAGCCGCAAATAGGCCTGCAGGTCTGCTTCGCGCGCGGCCTTGACCAAGAGCCGGTAGCGATGACGGCCGCGGATCACGGCAAGCGGCGCTTCTGCCGGACCCAGCACCTGGATCTTCGCCGCGGTGGGCGCCGCGCGGGCGACCTCTCGAGCGTAGCTCTCGGCCGCCTCGCGCGAGCCCGCCGAAACAAGCAGCGCGGCGAGCCGGCCGAAGGGCGGCATCGTCGCCTCGCGGCGCGCGGCGATCTCGCGCTCGAGGAAGGTGTCGCGGTCGCCGGACACAAGCGCGGCGATCACCGGATGCTCAGGCATATAGGTCTGGATCAGGCCGCGCCCTTTGATAGCGTCGCGCCCAGCGCGTCCCGTCACCTGGGTCAAAAGCTGGAAGGTGCGCTCCGCCGCGCGCGGGTCGGCCTGCGCGAGGCCTAGATCGGCATCGACCACGCCGACCAGCGCGAGCCCCGGAAAGTGGTGGCCCTTAGCCACGAGCTGGGTGCCGATCACGATGTCGACCTCGCGCTCCTCGATCTCGCGCAAGGTCTCGCGCAGATCGGCGATGCTCGGCGTAAGGTCGCTCGACAGCAGGACGCGGCGCGCGTCAGGAAAGAGCGCGGCGACCTCCTCGGCGATGCGCTCGATGCCCGGCCCGCACGGCACCAGCGAATGCTCCGCTCCGCAGTTCGGGCAGGTCTCGGGAATAGGCACGAACTTTCCGCAATGATGGCACTCGAGCCTGCGGCGGAACCTGTGCTCGACAAGCCAGGCCGAGCAGTTCGGGCATTCGAATTTGAAGCCGCAGTTGCGACACACCGTGACCGGCGCATAGCCGCGTCGATTGAGAAAAAGAAGCGCCTGCTCGCCGCGAGCTAGGGTCTCGGCCACGGCCTCGACCAGCACCGGCGAGAGCCACTTGCCTCGCTCGGGCGGGTTCGCACGCATGTCGATTGCCGAGATGGCAGGGAGGCCGGCCGCCTTGTAGCGCTGGCCGAGCCTGATATGGCGATAGCGCCCCTGCTCGGTGTTGACGAGGCTTTCGATGGACGGCGTGGCAGAGCTAAGCACGACCGGACACTTGCCAAGCGAGCCGCGCACGACGGCCATGTCGCGCGCCTGATAGGCGACGCGCTCCTCCTGCTTGTAGCTCTGGTCGTGCTCCTCATCGACGACGATGAGGCCGAGATCCGGGAAGGGGAGAAAGAGCGCCGAGCGAGCGCCGACCACGAGCTTCGCCTTGTTCTCGGCGACCGCCCGCCAAACGCGGCCGCGCATCGGTGCCGATACGCCGGAGTGCCACTCGGCGGGGCGCGCGCCGAAGCGCTCCTCGCAGCGGGCGATGAACTGGCTGGTCAGCGCGATCTCCGGCATCAGCACCAGCGCCTGCTTGCCGCCTGCGAGCGCCGCGGCGATCGCTTCGAAATAGACCTCGGTCTTGCCGGAACCGGTGACGCCGTCGAGCAGGCTCACGGTGAAGCCGTTGCTGGTATTGGCGAGCAACGTGCGCGCGGCATCGGCCTGCTCGGGCGTCAGCGTTGCCCGCTTGCGGGAAAGATCGAGCGGCATGGCCTGCCAGTCGGGCAAAGGCTCGGTGAGAAGCGTGCCGGCTTCGACCAGGCCGTCGATGACGCCGGGGCTGACGCCGGCAGCCTCGGCGAGGCTTGACTTGACCCAGATAAGGCCATTTCCCGCCGCTTCGAGCACACGGGCCCGGGCGGGGGTCATGCGCGATGGCGGCGGGCCGGCGAGGCGGACGCCATGGCGAGGCGCTGGCGGATCAAAGGCGCGGCCCGCGCTCATCATCATGCGTAGCACCATGCCGGGTGAGGACAGCGTGTAATTGGCGACCCAGTCGGCGAAGTCGAGGCTTACGCGCGGAAGCTTCGGCACGTCGTCCAGCACCTCGACGATCTCGCGGAGCTTGGCGCGCTCGATCTTGGGCTCCCCCTCACCTTCCGGCCGCGGCCAGACGACGGCGAGATATTCGATGGTGGCAAGCGGTGCGACCACGAATTGGCCCGGCTCGAGCTCGGCTCCCTTCGGCACGAGATAGTCGTAAGGCGCCGGCAGCGCGAGCGGCAGCAGGACCGGCACGGTTACTTGCTCGATCTTGGATTTGGCCAGGGTTCGCTCGCGGGTTTAGAAGGGGTTAACGACTCAGCCATCCATAGTAACCTTCGCGTCGCGCGCCGCTCACAAATCGAATTGGGGGATGGGACGCTTGGCCAAGAAGGCTAATTCACCCGGATATATGGGGAGCCGGTACGTCCGCGAGGCGGTCGAGGACTGGCTCGCTTATCTGTCGACTGAGCGCCAGCTCGCCGACAAGACGGCGGAAGCCTACGAGCGGGACATCGGCCAGTTCCTGACCTTCCTCACCGCCCACTTCAACGCGCCGCCCGACATGAAACGGCTCCTGACGCTGTCCGCCCGCGACGTACGCGCCTTTCTCGCCGCGCGGCGGAACGAAGGCGTCGGCAGCCGGAGCCTCGCGCGCACGCTCTCGGCGCTCCGCATGTTCTACAAGTTTCTCGAGCGGCGGGATTACGGCAAGAACGATGCGATCCGCGCGGTGGCGCTGCCGAAGCTCCCGCATTCGGTGCCGAAACCTCTCACCGCGCCGAAAGCGACCGCACTGGTCGATAGCCCAGATATCGCTTCGCCCGACGCGCCAGAATGGACGCATGCGCGGGATACCGCCGTGCTGGCGCTCCTCTATGGCTCAGGCTTGCGCATCTCGGAGGCGCTTGGGCTCGCGCGCAAGGACGCACCGGTCAAGGGGCGCGACATGCTGCGGGTCAAGGGCAAAGGCAGCAAGACTCGGGTCGTGCCGGTGCTGCCGATCGCGCGCGAGGCGGTTGAGCATTATCTCAAGCTCTGCCCGGTCGCGCTTTCGTCGGATGGCCCACTGTTCATCGGCACGCGGGGGAAGCAGCTTTCTCCGCGTATCATCCAGCTCAGAATCGCCCGCGCCCGTGCTGCACTTGGCCTGCCGGAGACGGCGACGCCGCACGCGCTCCGCCATTCCTTCGCCACGCATCTGTTAGGAGCGGGCGCCGATCTGCGCGCCATCCAGGAACTTCTCGGCCACGCGAGCCTCTCGACGACCCAGGGCTATACCGAGGTCGACCGGGCGCATCTGCTCAAGACCTACGAGAGCGCCCATCCACGCGCCTAGAAAGCGCGGCGCCCGACCCCTTTTAACCTTTGGCACCGGTCAGATCTGCTGACGGCCGCGGCCTCCCCGTAACCCAAATCCTAGCGATCTTGGCATTTTTTACCGCTGCTATTGCAGTACTGACCAGTCAGTCATTATATTTGGGGGAGAAGCCGGACCGGAGAAAGGGTTTCCGAGGCCCAGCCGTCCGGTTCCCATGAGGCAGGCCATGGCCGAGACGAAAACAGCACAACGCAGGAAAGCCGCCCAGCGACTCGTGAAGCGGCGCGAGCGGCGAGACACGCGGCCGCAGGAGATTGTTGCCGCCGCCTTCGAGGAATTCGCCACACATGGCTACGCCGCGACGCGGCTCGAGGACGTGGCCTCTCGTGCCGGCGTGAGCAAAGGCCTCCCCTATCTCTACTTCAAGACCAAGGAAGAGCTGTTCAAGGCAGTCGTGAGGAGCGTCATCACGCCGATCTTCGATGCTATGCGGGAGCGGATGCTCGCGACGGACTTGTCCTGCGAGGCCTTCCTCAAGGGACCGTTCCTGTCCTTCGTGCAAGAGCTCGTAGGCTCCCGCCGCGTGCTGATCGCGCGCCTGCTGATTGCCGAGGGCCACAAACATCCCGAGCTCACCAAGTTCTATTACGAGCAAGTCATCGCCAAGGGCAAGGAGACGCTGCGCGCCTTCATCGATCGCGGCATCGAGCGCGGCGAGTTCAAGCCGACCGCCCTGCGCGACTTTCCGCAGCTTATCATCGCTCCGGTTTTACTCTCGGTCGTTTGGCGCACGTTGTTCGAGCGTCACCACCATCTCGATACCAATGCGCTGCTCAAGACGCACGTCGATCTCATCCTCGACGCGATCAGGGCGCCTGACCGCAGGCCGCAAGACGGCAACGCGAGGGGAGAGTCGTAATGAAGCGCATCGTCCTTGTCATTGGCGGTCTGGCGATGGTGCTGATCGTGCTTGCGCTCGCGACGCCGGCCAACAAGAACGCAGACTTCCCGGGCTATATGGAAGCCGACCTCGTGCTTGTCGGCTCCGAGCAGGGGGGCCGGGTCGCTACGCTCAGCGTCGAGGAAGGCGATCACGTCAAGCACGGCGACGCCGTCTTCACGTTGGAAAGCTCCGAGCAGGAGGCTTCGGTCGCGGCGGCCAAGGCGCGCGTGGCCGAGGCCGAGGCGAGGCTCGCCGACGCACAGGCCCAATTGCAAAGGCCGGGCGAGATCGAGGTGCTGGAAGCCTCGCTCAACGAGGCGAAAGCCATGCTCCAGGTGTCGACCAACAATCTCGAACGTGCACAGGCGTTGTTCGACAAGGGTTGGACCACCAAGGCCGCGCTCGACGACGCGGTCGCCCAGCACGACCGCAATCAGGCCGCAGTCGCCGAGGCCGAGAAGCGCATCAACGCGGCAAAGCTCCCCGGCCGCTCCGACATGATCGATGCGGCCGCCGCCAATGCCGAGGCTGCGAAGCACGCGCTGGCCGAGGCGGAGAAGAATCTCGGCAAGCGCCAAGTGGCGGCGCCGGCCGACGGTACGGTGGAGGAGGTCTATTTCAGGCCTGGCGAGGTGGTGAATGCAGGCCAGGCGGTGGTGGCGCTTCTGCCGCCGCGCAACCTCAAGGTCCGCTTCTTCGTGGCCGAGCCTGTGCGGGCAGGCCTTCAGATCGATCAGACCGTGAATATTTCCTGCGACGGCTGCCCGCCCGACCTCCATGCCAAGATCAACTTCATCGCGCGCGATGCGGAGTTCACCCCGCCAGTCATTTTCTCGCGGGAGCAGCGGCAGAAGCTCGTCTTTCTCGTCGAGGCGCGCCCCGAAGGCGAGGCGAGCACGCTGACCGCCGGACAGCCGGTGACGGTCACGCTAGGCCCCGGCCAGCAACTGGTGCGGCGATGACGAACAAAGAGATCGCCATCGACGTCTCTGGGCTCACTAAGAGCTTCGACGGCCGCGTGGTCGTGCACGACCTGAGCCTCAAAGTGCCGAAGGGCGAGATCTATGGCTTTCTCGGGCCTAACGGCAGCGGCAAGACCACGACACTCCGCATGTTGTGCGGGCTGCTCACGCCCGACGCCGGCCAAGGCACCTGCCTCGGCTATGACATCCGCACGCAGCCCGATGAGATCAAGCGCAATGTCGGCTACATGACGCAGCGCTTTAGCCTCTACACCGATCTTTCGATCCGCGAAAATCTCGAATTCGTGGCGCGTGTCTACGGCGTGCGCGATCCGCAGCAGGCTGCACGCGAGGCGATCAGTCGGCTTGGGCTTTCCGGCCGCGCCGATCAACTCGCCGGCGATCTGTCGGGCGGCTGGAAGCAGCGGCTTGCGCTCGGCGCCTGCATCCTGCCGCAACCGCGGCTCCTTCTGCTTGATGAGCCGACGGCCGGGGTCGATCCCAAGGCGCGCCGCGAATTCTGGGACGAGATCCACAATCTCGCGGCCGAAGGCATCACCGTACTGGTCTCGACCCACTACATGGACGAGGCCGAGCGCTGTCACGAGATCGCCTATATCGCCTTCGGTGAGCTGCTGGCCAAGGGCACGGCGCGCGAGGTGGTCGAGCAATCGAAGCTTTCGACCTGGATCGTGTCGGGCAAGGACCTGCATCATCTCGCCACCAAGCTCGAGACTTGCAACGGCGTCGACATGGTGGCGCCTTTCGGCACCGAGCTTCACGTCTCGGGCCGTGACAAGGTTGCGCTCGATGCGGCAATCGCGTCGGCCAAGAAGGCGGACGGCGCGCATCGCTGGACGCGGGGCGAACCCACGCTGGAGGACGTGTTCATCCTGCTGATGGACAAGTCCAAGGACAATTTCGCATGAACGCCGCGGCTTACCGATACGACCCTGGCGAGCGCCGCGATCCCGGCTTCTTTCGGCGCATGTGGGCGATGGTCATCAAGGAATTCGTCCAGATGCGGCGCGACCGCATGACCTTCGCTACCATGATCTTCGTGCCGATCCTCCAGCTCACGCTGTTCGGCTATGCCATCAACACCGACCCGAAGCACCTGCCGACCGCTGTGCTTGTGCGCGATAACGGGCCGCTGACCCGCGCCGTGCTCGCAGCAATGAAGAACACCGACTATTTCGATTTTCGCTGGCAGGTGCACGATGCCGATGAGCTCGACAGGCTGGTCAGGGCGGGCGAGGCGCAGTTCGCCGTCGAGATCCCGGCAAGCTTCGAGCGCGACGTGCGGCGAGGCGACCGCCCTTCGGTGCTGGTCATTGCCGATGCCACCGACCCGGTAGCGACAGGGACGGCGGTCTCCTCGCTCCAGGGCCTGATCGACAGCGCGCTGCGGCGCGAGCTGAGGGGGCCTGACACTCCTATCACTAAGGCGGTGGCGCCGTTCCAGATCACCTTGCAGAACCGCTACAACCCCGAAGCCATCACCCAATACAACATCGTGCCGGGCCTGCTCGGCGTGGTGCTGACCATGACGATGATGATGTTCACCGCGCTCGCGGTGACGCGCGAGATCGAGCGCGGCACCATGGAGAGCCTGCTTGCCATGCCCATCAAGCCGGTCGAGATCATGATCGGCAAGATCGCGCCCTTCGTGCTGGTCGGCTTCGTGCAGATGACTATCATCCTGGTCGCCGCGCACTATTTGTTCGGCGTGCCGATCATGGGCAGCGTGTGGCTGCTGGTTGCGCTCTCCACGCTGTTCGCTGCCTCTAACCTTGCCGTTGGCTACACCTTCTCCACGATTGCCAATAATCAGCTGCAAGCGGTGCAGATGACGTTCTTCTTCTTCCTGCCGAACATTCTGCTTTCGGGGTTCATGTTCCCGTTCCGCGGCATGCCGGAATGGGCGCAAATCATCGGTGCGGCGCTGCCGCTCACGCATTTCATGCGCATCGTGCGCGGCATCACGCTGAAGGGGACTGGCTTCGCCGACATGCAGATCGACGTACTGGCGCTGTTCATCTTCATGGCTGTCGCCATGGGGCTTGCGCTGCTCCGCTTCCGCCGCACACTCGATTAGCCGATCTATCCTTCCGAAGTGCCGGGCATCCACGAATTTGCCTGTTCAAAAGACGTGGAGGGCCGGGACAAGCCCGGCCATGACAAGTGAAAATGTCAGAGACCACCAACAGACACTTCTGATGCTGCTCAAAGTCGCCCGCTTCGTCGCCGTCATGCTCGCCGCGCTCACGCTCGGGCTTGGCTTCTGTCACCTGATGCAGCTGCCGGCGCGCATGGGCTGGGACCAGTATCTGTGGGTCGGCTCGACGGTGCAGGGTGGGCTTTACAATCTGTTCGGCTCTGTCGGCGCGCTGATCGACGTTGCGACGGTGATCGCGCTCGCGCTGCTCGCCTATTTCGTGCGTGAGCATAGCCGGCCCGGCCTTCGCCTCGCGCTCACCGCGGCGCTCCTCTTCGCGCTCGCGCTCATTCTGTGGTGGATGCTGGTCTATCCGGTCAATGTCGAGCTGGCGAAATGGGTCAACGGACCCGTGCCTGCCGACTGGACCACCTATCGCGCCCGTTGGGAATGGGGCCACGCGATCATTTCGCTGATCGAGCTCGCGGGCTTCGCCGCGCTGGTTGCCTCGGTGCTTGCCGACACGCCGGAAGCGCGCCGCTAAACCTCGACTTCGATGTCGGTGCCGGTAACGCGCACGTTGTGGCGGGCGACCGCTTCATAGGCCGGATCGGCCAGGACCTCGCCTCGAATGACCTTGATGGCGACGGGAAAAACAACCTGACTCTAACGGCGCAGGTTATCGTAAGGACATTGATTTGCCCCAGCGACGAGGCGGCGAACAATCCGATTTTACAGAATCGCCGCCAAGGCGCTGGTTCGCACAATCCGCCGACGGCACAGGGGCTTTGGTACACAGGGTCGATGGGGCCAACCATTCCAGACCGGTGTGACTGGTTGCCACCCAGCAGCGATCCCGATTTT
>Ga0081455_10009222_pt1 | contig 10168 bp, 9 predicted proteins | sample TabmetS3T2R1_FD_70207 | JGI IMG/M metagenome (GOLD analysis project Ga0081455, IMG submission 70207) | Tabebuia heterophylla rhizosphere microbial communities from the University of Puerto Rico - S3T2R1 | ecosystem: Host-associated > Plants > Roots > Rhizosphere ... | reverse complement strand
CGAGTCGGCTTGCCTTCGCCGTTGGTGACCGGAATAGTGCGGACACATCGGCCAGCATATCACCAATCGACGCAACGAGGAGGAACGACATGACGGCGCGCCGCCTCCGCTTCGCCCACCGCACCGCGCTCGCCCTGCTTGCATCGGCCGCCGTCGGCACATTCCACACCAGCGACGGCATGGCGCAGACCGCCGACCTCGTGTTCGTCAACGGCAAGGTGTTCACCGCCGACGCGCGCTCCTCGCTCGCCGAAGGCTTCGCCATCAAGGATGGGCGCTTCATCGCGGCCGGCTCCTCCGCCGCGATGCGCGGCCACGTGGGCGCTGCCACCAAGGTCGTCGATCTCGCCGGCCGCTTCGTGGCGCCTGGCCTTGCCGACGGCCACCTGCATGGGGTGAGTGGCGGCCCCGGCATCGACCTCGCCAATGCGCGCTCGCTCGATGAGCTCTTCGCCGTGGTCGGCCGCGCCGCCAAGGACGCGCAGCCGGGCGCGGTCATCGTCAGCAACAGCGACTGGCACGAGGCGCAGCTCAAGGAGAAGCGCCTGCCGACCGCGCGCGAGCTTGATCAATACGCGCCGGTCAATCCGGTGGTGCTGGTGCGCGGCGGCCATGAATATGTGCTCAACTCCGCGGCGCTTGCGAGATGGGGGGTCACCAAGCAGACGCAGTCGCCAGCGGGCGGCGAGATTGGCAAGGATGAGGCCGGCGAGCTCAACGGCGAGCTCGTCGACAACGCGAGGAGCCTGGTGACGCTGCCGTCGCAGCGCGCGCCCACCCTCGACAATGTGCTCGCCACTCAGCGCACGCTCAACGGCTATGGCATCACCAGCGTGCGCGTGCCCGGCAGCTTCCGCCTGGGTGAGTTCTTTCACACGCTCGATCTCGTGCTCGAGGCGCGCAAGCGCGACCTGCTCACGCTGCGCTTCAACGTCAATCTGCCCGCCGCCCGCGCCGGCACCCGTCTGCGCGATCCGGCTTCGGTGCGCGAGCTGCTCGCGCGCTCGCCGCTCAAACAGGACGAAGGCGACGAATGGGTGCGCCTCGGCGGCGTCAAGCTCGGCGTCGACGGCGGCTTCGAGGGTGGTTTCATGACGCAGCCGTTCGTCGGCGCCATGGGCCGCGGCGGCACCTATTACGGCATCAACACCGTGCCGGCGGCGGACTTCACTGCGATCACACGGGCGCTCAACCAGGACGGCTGGCGCGTCACCACCCATGCGGTCGGCGACGCCGCGCTTGACGTCGTGCTCGGCGGCTACGAGGCGGCGAACGCGGATCGCTCGATTGCGGGGCGGCGCTGGGCGATCGAGCACCTGTTCGTGTCACGCCCCGACCAGATCGCGCGGCTCAAGAAGCTCGACATCGCGCTCTCGGTGCAGAACCATCTCTATCTCGCGGCGCCATCCCTGAAGAAATATCTCGGCATCGAGCGTGCAAGCCAGATCACACCGGTGAAGACCTATCTCGAGCAGGGCTTCCTGGTCGTCGGCGGCACCGACTCGCCGGTCGTGCCGGTCAATCCATTCTGGCAGTTCTATCATTTCCTCACCCGCGACACGATCACGGACGGCATCTATGGCGAGAACGAGCGCGTGACCTCGCGCATTGATCTGTTGCGCATGATCACCATCAACTATGCCAGGCTCACCGGCGAGGCCGACATCAAGGGCTCGATCGAAGCCGGCAAGCTCGCCGACTTCGTGGTGCTTTCCGACGACATTCTCTCGGTCGCGGAGCGCGCGATCCCGCAGATGAAGGCGCTTGCGACCTATGTGGCCGGCAAGGAGGTTTATCGCGATCCGTCGTATCAGTGATGGAGCTGCACGCACCGGCTTGTAGCCCGGATAGAGCGAAGCGAAATCCGGGTACGACGGTGCAGGCTGCTCCGCTGCTCCCGGATTTCGCTTCGCTCCATCCAGGCTACAAGATTGCCTACGACCCCGCGCGCTTCACGCCGCGCTTGTCGACATATTCCTTGCCGTCCATCGGCGCGATGTGGGGCGGATCGCGATCGAGATAGGGTCTGCCGATCCCATATTGCGCCCCGTGCTCGTCGATCCACTTCCACAACAGGTCGGTCGTGATCCATCGCTCGGCACGCGTCTCGCCCTTGGTGCTCACGACATCGGCTGCGAGCCCATGGCCATAGCCGCCGCGCCGGCTGCCGCCATGGTATGAGCTGTCGGTGGCAGCCTTTCTGCCGCTTGCGATCGATTGCCGATAGTCGTCGCGGAAGCCGCTTGTGATCCCAGGCGCGAGTCCGGCGTCGTCGGCCGCGCGCATGAGTCGGTAGAGCTTCAGCCTGAAGCTGCGTTCCATGCCGCCGATGACGTAATCCTGCATCGACATGTTCACTTTTGCTGCGGCGTCCGGATCCTTCCAGGTGAAGTCTTCATTCACAAGCTTGGTACGCGTCTTTGTGACGGTCCGTTTCTTGCCCTTCTTCTTGATCGTCACCTTGAAGCGCTCCTGCACCTTGATGGTGTCGATCTTGCGCGCGCGCTCGTACAGCGACCAGAGATATTGGTCGATGCAGTCCTGTGCGAGCAGACACTCGTCTGTCGGTTCAGGCGCGGTCACGTTAGGCGGGCTCACGATTGCCTCCGATGGGGTAACGGCCGCGAGCCTGAAAGCCGGCTCGGCGGGCGTTGCATCCGGCTGAGCGAGCGCCGCGTTGGGCAGAGCGACCGCGGCATTTGACCGCACGGGAGCAGCATCCGGCAGCACGAGCCCGGCGCTGGCCTGCCGGTGAGTCGGCGCTGATTTGACGCCCCGATCAGAATTCGTGGGGCTGGCATAAAGAAAAAGAAGCAGAGATGCCACGCTGCCCCACAGGAAGCAGTGAAACCCACGTCGGAGTCTCATGAATTTCCCCCGTCTCGCCTAGCCTGATTCTATATCAAAAAATGGCACGCGCGGGGCGGGTATCTGCCAGGCGAGTGCACCCATCGCCGCGATCGTTGACCCTGCTGCCGGGCGGCGCGCTCGCGCCGGACCTCGGCTCCGCTCTCCCCAAGGCGCGAGGATTCCGGTCCTCACCGCCAGTCCAGGCCCCAAGGATGTCCAGAGATGTCCAGGGCTGGTTTGACCCTTGTTGTTTCACGGCCAGGCTGAACGCAGCGGAAATGCTGCATTCAGAATCCGTTCATGACCCGCGGCAGGGCCGCGGTCGGCAGGACGCTCAGCAGGCGCTTTGTCTGCAACGCAGATCGAAGTCGTAGGAGATGTGTGCAAGGCCAAGAGAGAGAGACTGAGAGACACTGCGGGTTCGATTGATCGAACCAGCTCAGATGTCGTCGTTCATTCGTTTGCAACATCGAAGCCGAGGTAAGTTTCAGACGTGCGCATGTTGACGATAGCCAATCGGTGACAGCTGCGGAGGCCAATTGCCGAGCGATGTGATGAGCCGAGAACGCGAGCGAGCGATACCGCTCTTTATGAGATTGTTACACGCTTCGCACCGCAAAAAATGTTCAGTTGGATTTATGCGTGCTTTATTCTCGACTCTCTTCTCGCGGCAAATTGCGTCTTCGCGTGCTGATTTTTGACTTCGACAAATCAAGCGATCAAACTTTGTGCTGTGGCACGCGTGTGCCGCAAGCAGGCAATGCGGTTGGCCATGGCCGACAAGCCGCGCTGGCCAACCCGCTCTTCAAATGAAAAGCAAAACTCAACACGGGGGGTTGCCCATGTTTGTCAAGATCACGATCGCTATCGCTTTCGTTCTCGGGACCGCGTCAGGCGCACTGGCAGCGCCGAAGCAGAAGCAGCATACGAACCGCGCTCATGTACACGACACCCATGGCCAGCATGGCGGAAGCGCGTCTCGTGTGAAGACAACGCATGCAAAGACAGCGCGCGCAAAGACAGCACGTGCAAAGACGACGCACGCAAAGACGACGCATGTGAAGATGGCGCAGAAGCGCCGCACCATCGAGACTTATGCCTCGTTCGGGAGTCGCAACTGGTCCTTCGGGAGTGCGACGAGCGCGCTAGTGATGGTGAACCCGAACCAAGGCGGCCGTCATGCCGAGCTCTACTACACGCGCGCTCAATACACCGGGCCCGCGTCGCGTGCAGCCGCAACGCCACAGAGACACAGCAGCAACCCTGCCTACGATGTCTACGACACCCGCGGCTGGTATATCGGCTCGGACCCTGACGCAACCATCCGTTCCATGATGGCGATGGATCCGGCGTCTGTGGACTGACTGTTGCTGCTGTTGACGCGATGAGCTGCGCCAGCGATGCCGCCTAGCATCGCTGGCCCTCACTCTGTGGCCATTCGTGTTGCGATTCGAAGCGCCAATACCAGGATTGCCGTCGCCGCGATCCAGGAGCCCAACACACGAGCCACGATGGGCTGCCCGTTGCCACGTAAGACGCCCGCACCTTCGGCCACCAGCGCGAGCGCGACAATGGCACCGAGGCCGCTGCCGATGAGCATGCGAATGGTTTCGTCGGTTGATGTCGTCTCCGGCGTGGAATCAAGCGCGAACGCCAGACCGGCAATCGCAGCCAAGGGCCAACCGAGGACGGGTGGTCCCCATCCGGCGGCGATGAGCAAGCCAAGAATGCCGGTGGCAACGAGCAGGACGTCGGGTGCCAGCTTTGTCTCGATGGCGAGGCCCGCCGCAACGAGGCCGCACACCAGCGCCGCTGCGAAGATCAACAGGCCCGAGCGGCGCGCGAGCTGCTGTTGTCGCCCCAGCACCAGCCCGAGTGCCACCAGGCTTGCTCCGTGCTCAGGGATCAGCAGCGCGTGCAAGAGTCCACCGAGCACGCCGCGGATGCCCATGATGGGCGCGTGCGCCCATGCGGGCGTCGCCAGCATGAGCAGGTAGATCACAAGTGCAGTGCGCAAGAGCGGTTTCGAGAGCTGGTTCATATTGCCCGCACCAGATAGGCGAGGCCGATCAGCGCGATGACTCCGCCCGCTGCGCGCACGGCGATGCGGCCTGCGGGCCAGCGGGACAGCGTTCCAAACGCAATGCCGCTGACGTGCAGCATTCCGGTCGCGACCACAAAGCCCATCGAAAAGGCGACGGCATCGGCTCCGACCGGAAGCTCGGCACCATGGGCGTGACCGTGAAAGATCGCGAACGCCCCCACCAGCACCGCCGCGATCCATAGCGGCGGCTTGGCGGCGAGCGCCACCATCGAGCCAAGAATGATGGCCGACACCGCAATTCCTATCTCGACGCCGGGAAGCGGCACGCCGAGCACGCCAAAGGCCCCGGCGATGGCCATCACCAATGGAAACACGACCGGGAGGAGCCAAATTGCCGGCACGCCCAGGAACGCGCCCCACAGTCCGACCGCCACCATCGCGATCACGTGGTCGGGCCCGAAGATCGGGTGCAGGAAGCCGCCCATGAAATCGATGGCAACGCCCGCTTCCGAATGGGCGAGCGCAGGGGAGGCCATCAACGCGAGTACGAGGGACAGGAGATAGCGTTGCAACATCTGTCGGCTCCTTCAGGATGAGTAGCGCGTTCCAACACGCTCAGCCTCATGGTGAGGAGGCGCGCCAGCGCGCCGTCTCGAACCATGGCAGCAAATTCGGACTCGCGGCCATCCTTCGAGACGCCCTCGCCATAGCGCGTCGAAGACGCGCGTAACCGCGCTTATGGCTCGGGCTCCTCAGGATGAGGTCGGAGTGATGCTTGAGCAACCTGATCATGGTGTTGTGAACCTTGCCTGGAGATTGTGACCTGCGACCTTCGCGGAGAACACCACGCGGGCTTTTGCGCCGAGCGGCATCTGCAGCTGCCCGACAAATCGATTGGGTTCGGCGGGCGAGAGATTGACGGCGGTCGTCTTGCCGCCGTCCTGGACCACGGCACGGCCGGTCAGCCCCGCCGTCATCACGGGCGACTGGCCATCCTCATCCAGGATGTAGAAGGTGATCTCCTGGCCCTTGCTGACAAACTCGATCGGGTGGTTCTCCATCACCACGACATCACCGCCGTTCGCTCCCTTCGCGGTCTGGGCGCCGGCGCTCGAGGCCATCAGGGCGAGGAGGGGCGCGACGGCTATCGCGACCAAGATCGTGGGCAGACGAAAGCGCTTCCAGTGACGGGGCGCGAGGCCAAGAACAGCGCCGACAATGATGCCCAGCAGCAACGTCACGACGACCAGAACCGGATGATCGCGCGCCGCTGACCAGGCTTGCCCCCACCAGGACGTGGGGTTTGTAACCCCGTTGCCTGAGGGAAAGGGCAACGACAGCCGGCCGATCAGCAGATCGTCAACGCCCGGCGCCCTCACGTCGAAAACGAGCTCGACGGAGTCTCGGCCGCTGAACAGATTGGAAGTGAGCACATATGTGCCATCGGGAGATGATTCCGCCATCACAGGCTCTCCGTCGATCATGACTGTGATCTTTGCGTCCGTCACAGGCGTGTTGTTCTCGAAGCGATCGAGATAGATCGTCAGCCGGTTTTCCTTGAGCACGGCGACGAGCTCGTAAGCCTCCGACTCCGCGGTGAGCCGGGGCGCGTTGGCGGCGGTGGCGCCGCTTGTTGGCGGCGCGTGCTCATGGCCCTCATGCGCAGATGCAGCCCAAGCTATGCTCGTCGCAAGCAATAGAGCGGCGAAGCCATAAGCAGCTAATGCAGTTGTCCGGCGCGAAGCCGGTCGCCAAAGTCCAAACGACACGAGGGTGACCCCATATGCGCAAAGGTTCCGTGGCGTGGCCATCAGCCACGCGTGGTTACGCTATGCTGGGGGGTCTTGGCGGTCGGCGCGGCCCGTTGGGCTCAGTATCTCGATAGGGAGCTGTCGCTTCGATGGCCAACCTTGCGCCTGAACCCAGAGCGACCGTGCACGCCGTTGGGACGGGAAGGACGCCAACCACGATGGCCATGTTCCAACAACAGGGGCAGCCCGGCTCCTGGATGTGATCATCCAAGGCGCCATCGTCGTCATCGATGGCGTGCCGATGAGCGGTGCCGTCGGCGTGAACGTGGGCGACCTCGTGATGCTGCGCGTTGGCTTGATGGGAATGGCTGCGAGCAAAGCCGTGGTGATAGAGGCTCGTCTCTTCGGTCGCGCCTTCTGAGGAGGCAATGAATGTCGCTTGCAGCGTGAACGCAAGCACGGCCGCCATCATGCTGACAGCCGCGAAGCGTCCGAACAATGACTGCGCCGCGAAGCGCAATTTGCGTCTCCGAAGTTCCGTCGTTCCTGTCCAGTGAAACTACACCAAATGGCCCGAAGTGGTCGACCCCGGTCCTCAAAATTGAAAATAGCGCCAAAATACACATAGATACTGCAACATGCTTCCAGGAATAGCAGACAAGATATGAACTTCACTGCGGTATTGTATGCGCTGGCCTCGGCCGCGCTGTTCGGGATCTCGACGCCCATCGCCAAGATGTTGTTGGGGTCCATTCATCCCGGCATCCTGGCCGGCTTGCTTTATTGCGGTGCCGGGCTCGGCATTATGCTGTTGCGCTGGGCTCGCCGCAGTGTGCTCGGCGCAAGCAACGCGCCAGAGGCAGCCCTGACCCGCTCGGAGCTGCCGTGGCTCGCTGGGGCCATCATCGCAGGAGGCATTGTCGGGCCGATCCTGCTGCTGGTTGGCCTTTGCCGAACCGATGCCAGCTCGGTATCACTGCTGCTCACCCTGGAAGGGGCCGCCACGGCGTTGATGGCCTGGTTCATCTTCCACGAGAGCTTCGATCGCCGGATCGCATTCGGCATGCTTTGCCTCACCGCAGGCGCAGCGGTGCTGTCCTGGTCCGGCTCTCCGACATTGGAGAGCGTCATCGGTCCGCTCGCCGTCATCTGCGCTTGCATCGCATGGGGCATCGACAACAACCTGACGCGAAAGGTTTCGTTGTCCGATCCGCTGCAGATCGTCGCGCTCAAAGGCGTTGTCGCCGGTCCCATCAATCTGCTGCTGGGCTTCGCGGCGGGAGGCACCCTGCCCGATCTGTTGTCAGGTCTGGTGGCGGCGATCATCGGCTTCTTGTGCTATGGCGTGAGCCTGGCCCTGTTCGTGGTCGCATTGCGGCATCTGGGGACGGCTCGGACGGCTGCCTATTTTGCTACGGCTCCGTTCCTCGGGACGGTGGTCGCCGTCATCGCTTTACATGAAAGCGTTACCTATCAGCTGATCGCGGCAGGCGCGTTCATGGCGCTGGGCGTATGGCTGCATGTGACCGAACGACACGAGCACGAGCATGTCCATGAGCCGCAGACGCATTCGCATCCGCACGTGCACGACGAAACGCATCGGCATAGTCACGAGCCAGGTGATCCGACCGGCGAGCCGCATACGCACCGGCACACGCATGAGCCTCTGAAGCACTCACATCCGCATGTACCCGACATGCACCATCAGCATCGGCATTGAACGTGAGTGTGGCGGCTGCATCGCTTGTGTAGGGAGATAGCTGGCTTCGCCTCTGCACCCGCTCCACCACCGGGTTCCTCATCCCTGGCCGGCGCGCTTCAAGTGGTTTGGATTCCAGCTCTCTCGGCCTTTTCTGGTCGGTTTTGGCGGCTCCGGTTCGGTCAACCACATGTACAGCTTGATCGATATCCAAGCAGCCAATCCGATCAGGCTGGCAAACAGGGCGAGCACCCATCCGAACGCGATCAAGTACAAGAGCAAAGTCATGTGCTGTTTGCCGCCGAGTTCCCGTGTGTATCCTCAATAGCCCAGGTGAGTGCGCCGAAACGAGCCGCCAATCGCCATAGGCGCCGCAGGATGGCCATGTGGTGCTTCGATGCCAAGCCGGAAATCTCGGAAGACGCGCCAAAAGGACCCGTCGTAGGAATAACGTAGCGATATCAATCGAGTGGCTCAAGACTCCGGCTCGCCGGCGCTCCCTCCGCCGCCAATGGTTGCGTGAGTGGGTCCGCAGGCCGCACAATGGCTTCCTCGCTGCGAAAAGCCCACGCAGGCGGCGCCGCAACTGGCCGCCCGCAACAGCCGGAGCACCAAGAGATGAAACGAAAGAGCGCCTCCGCGCGCAATCGGGGACTTAGCAGCACATGCATCGCTGCGCTCGTGTTGGCTGGCGTGAGTCTTGCCGCAGCGCAGGCCGGTGCGCAGACCAACGCCGCGTGCTCCACCTACGGCAACTGGGTCGACGGGGCCGGCAATGCCATCGATGGCAAGGACCTCGTGCGCGATCTCGCCAGCAGGAGCGCAGTGGTGCTGTTAGGCGAGTCGCACACCAGCCCGGATCATCACGCCTGGCAGATGCAGGCGGTGGCGGCGCTGAGCGGCCGCGCCGACAACATGGTCCTCGGCTTCGAGTCGTTTCCGCGCCGCCTGCAGGGCGTGCTCGACGACTGGGTCGCCGGCAAGCTTTCCGCCGAGGCGTTTCTCAATGCGGTCGAGTGGCGGCGAGTCTGGGGCTACGACGCCGCGCTCTACATGCCGCTGTTTCAGTTCGCCCGTCTCAATCGCATTCCGATGGTGGCGCTCAATGTCGAGCGGAGTCTCGTCTCGCGTGTCGGCCGCGAGGGCTGGGCGGCGGTGCCGCCCGATGCGCGCGAGGGGCTCACCGACCCGGCGCCCGCGAGCGAGGGCTATCTGCGCGAGCTTGCCGCGGTGCAGGCGATGAAGCGGAACATGGCGCCGGGCGCCGATCCGCAGACGGCGCCCCCCGATCCTGACGAGGCCGCCATTGCCGAAGTGATGAAGCAACCCGAGTTCACGCGCTTCGTCGAGGCGCAATTGACCTGGGACCGGGCCTTCGCGCAGGGGATCGTCGACGCCAAGAAGAAATATCCCAACGCCACCATCGTGGCCGTGCTGGGCAGCGGCCACGTCGCCTACGGCTATGGCACGCCGCACCAGTTGAAGGCTCTCGGCGTCGCCGGAGTGACCTCGCTCATTCCGGTCTCGGTCGACGCTGCTTGCACGCGCGTCGGCAAGTCCTTTGCGGACGCGCTGTTCACGCTGCCACCGGGCGGCGATGAGGCGCCCACCGTCGAGCGGCCGCGGCTCGGCGTCGAGCTGGTGCAGGGCGAAGGCGCGCCGCGCATCAACCGCGTCGTCGGCAACAGCGTCGCCGAGGCGGCCGGCATCAAGGCCGGCGACCACATCGTGCGCGCCGCCGGGCTCGAGATGCGCAGCCCCGATGACGTCGTCGACGTCGTCGGCCGGCAGGCGCCCGGCACGTGGCTGCCCTTGAGCGTTCGG
>Ga0081455_10009221_pt1 | contig 10169 bp, 9 predicted proteins | sample TabmetS3T2R1_FD_70207 | JGI IMG/M metagenome (GOLD analysis project Ga0081455, IMG submission 70207) | Tabebuia heterophylla rhizosphere microbial communities from the University of Puerto Rico - S3T2R1 | ecosystem: Host-associated > Plants > Roots > Rhizosphere ... | reverse complement strand
GAGTACATCGCCCGCCAGCTCGCTCAGCCGATCCCGGATTTTGGCCGACATGGCCGCCCAGGTTTCCTCTCGCGTTGGGCGGCTACTGCCCAGCGGTAGTCCTGATCCCTGGTAGGTCGGTGCACGCGGTCCGCCTTGTCGACTTGCCCGCGCTGGCTCGCTCGACGGGGTTCGCGGGGCCGGGACAGCATCGCCCTCCTGCGGAACGAGTCCTCCCGGAGGCACACCTTCCTGGCTCATCGCTTCTTTCTACTACGCAGGTGACCTGTGGGTCGACCCGCCAAGATCTCACTGCGAACGCGTCACGATCTCCGCAACTTCTGCGTCGCTCAGCTCGATGGCATTCGCTCGCATGCTGCTCGCCTTCTGAGCGGCTGCAACGACGGCTTCAATCTCAGCCTCGTTGAGCCCATAGCTCGCCAATCCGGGAATCGATAGCGCATCGGTGAGGTCTTGTAGCCAGGCAGTCGCGTCCTCTGGGCCGGCATCGGGCTGCCCGGTGAGCAGGCACGCCACTTCACTCATTCGCTCCAGCGCAGAATTCTCGGGGGCTCGCTCCCGCAACGCTCGGAGGTTGATCTCGATCGTTGCGGCGAGCACTGCGGCGCAGACCGCGCCGTGCGGTGCGGAGAGCCGGGCACCGGCGGCAGCCGCAAGGCCGTGGACGGCGCCGAGGCCCGAGTTGGCCAGGCAGAGCCCGCCGAAGAGGCTGGCCAGCGCAAGATCCTCACGTATCCCGGGGTCTTCCATTCCCTCCTGATATGCCCGGCGCAGTGATCGGGCGGAGCGGCGTATACCATCCCGCGCCAACGCATCAGTGAACGGATTGGCGCGCCGTGACAGGAGTGGTTCGATGAGTTGGGAGAGCGCATCCATGCCACTGGCTGCGATGGTCGGCGCCGGCAGGCCGATCAACAGATCCGGGTCGACCACCGCAACCTTCGGCAACATCAGCGGGCTGCGCAGGCTCGCCTTGACTCCGCCGCCGGATAGCACCGAGTTGCGGGTCACCTCCGATCCTGTCCCCGCGGTGGTCGGCACCGCAACGCAAGGCAGGCCGGGCCTCTCGATGGGACGGCCGGCACCGATGACCTCAAGATGTTCCCGCGGATCCGTGCCTGTGGCGGCCAGCACGGCGACAGCCTTGGCCACATCGATTGCGCTGCCGCCGCCGTATCCGAGTACGGCGTCGCAGCCAGCCTCAGTCAGCAGCTCCACCGCTGCGCGGACCCGCTCGATCGACGGCTCCGTCGCAACCGCAAACGGGATGCTCGAGATGCCTACTTCCCGTAGTGCCGACCGGACAACATCCGCTCTCGACGTAGTACGGCCGGTGACGACTATGACGCGGCTGGCCCCGAGCCCGAGAAGCGCCTCCGGCACCTCGCTGAGCCTGCCAGCCCCGAAACGAATGTCGGCCGGGACTGCGAGATCGAAGCGAACCACCGGCTACCAGTCCTTGTCTTCCGGCGAAGTGTTGACATATCTACTCGCCTGGCGAGGCCGGGCCATCATGGGCGCCACTATGTCGCGCCACCGCTGATAGTGACCGGTCTCCTTGTGCGCCGCAGCCGCCGCCTCGTCTCGGTAGATCTCGACGAGGACCACACGAGCGGGATCAGCTCGATCGCTCAGCACATCGAAGCGCAGCACGCCGCGCTCGTTGCGGCTCGCAAGCGCGTTCTCCTCAGTCGCGGCGAGGAAACCTTCAAGCTGATCCGGGATGACCGCGACGTCGACATGGACAATAAGCAGGCTGTTCGGCACGAGCCGACCCTATCGTTCCTACTCATTCCGTTTGATCTTGACTCGAATGGCTCGGTAGCCGACCCCGACCGCAAAGACCGTCGCTCCACCGAGCACCGCCCTCAAGGGCAGCGTCAGCACCAGAATGCCGCAGCCAGCCATGCCGATGATCTGCAGGATGCGCGGGAATCGGCGAAGATCAGAGGACTGCGTGTACGCGGCGACATTGGCGATCAGGTAATAGAGCAAGACCCCGAACGAGGAGAAGCCGATCGCATCCGGCAGCTCTGTCAGCATGATCAGGACGCACACCAGCCCAGCCACGGCGACCTCGGCATGATGCGGCACCTGATGCCGATCATGTACTGCTGCCAACCAGCGTGGCAGATCGTCATGGCGCGCCATTGCCAGCGTGGTTCGGCCCACGCCCGCGATCAGCGCGAGCAGCGCGCCGAGCGATGCGGCCGCCGCTCCCAGCCGGACCGGCAGGTCTGCCCACGTCCAACCCACGGCATCGACCGCTGCGGCCAGCGGTGCGAGGCTTTCGGCCACCCCGGCTGGGCCGAGGACGAGCAGGACGGAGGCCGCCACTGCGAGATAGATCAAGACGGTGATGGTGAGAGCAATCAAGATCGCGCGGGGGATGGTGTGTTCCGGGTCGCGAACCTCCTCGCCCATCGTCGCGACGCGGGCGTAGCCGGCGAATGCAAAGAACAGCAGCCCGGCCGACTGCAAGATGCCATACCAACCGCCAGCCAGCAGATCCCAGGACCGAACCGACGACGTTGTGCCACCGCTGAGAGACGCCGCCATGACCAGCACCAGGACGGCGAGGACGATCATGATGATGATCTTGGTCAGCCCTGCCGTCCGCGTCACTCCGTGATAGTTGACCGCAGCCAAGATGATCACCGCCGCCACGGCGATCGGTCGCTCCCATCCCGGTGGCGCAACGTAGGTTGCGAAGGTGAGCGCCATCGCTGCGCAACTGGCGATCTTCCCCACGACGAATCCCCAGCCGGCTAGAAAACCCCACCACGGACCCAAGCGCTCCCGACCGTAGATGTAGGTTCCGCCGGAGGTCGGATACTGAGCGGCCAGCTGGGCCGACGCGGTGGCGTTGCAGTAGGCCACCAAGGCCGCGGCCGCAAGTCCGATCAGCAAACCCGCGCCCGCAGCACGGGCAGCGGGCGAGAAGGCGGCGAACACACCGGCGCCGAGCACCGAGCCCAGCCCGATGATCACCGCATCCAGCGTGCCGAGCCGTCGCGCCAGTTCAGGCTGGGTCACCAGTCCATCTCAGCAGCCCGGGATGCGGTGTACCGCGTACCCACGCTGCTGAAGCGTGGCGATGATCTCCGGAAGCGCCGCAACGGTCTGTGAGCGGTCGCCACCGCCGTCGTGCATCAGTACGATGCTGCCTGCCCGGACCGCCGGGCCAGTTGCAGCGTTGACGATGTGCTTCCGGCCTGGGCGGTCCCAATCCCGGGTGTCAACGGTCCACAACACCTGCCGAAGGCCCTTGCGCGCCAGGATCCGTCCGACGGCCGGATTGGTCGCACCGAAGGGGGGCCGTACGCACCTGCTGCGCGGTCCGCGCGCGACTTCGGAACTGATTTCTCCTGGTTTGAGCTTGGTCAGATCTGAATGGCTGTAGGTGTGATTGCCAATATTGCTGCCCTCGGCCCGTACGTGGGCTGCCTCGCCCGGGCGTTCGGCTTGGCGGAAGCCGAGCTCGAAGAAGGTCGCTGTGGAGTGAGTGGCCCGCAGAATCTCGAGAATGGCTGGTGTAAACCGGCTCGGTCCATCGTCAAAAGTCAGATAGACGATGCCGCGGCCCTTGGCAGACTGCTTCTTGATCGTCCAGGTTTCGGATTGGCGAGGGGGCTGCGATGCTTTCGGACGGCTTCGCCGGGACCGAGTCTTGTCCGGGGATGGCGATGGTGTCGGAAGTCTCGCCGATGAGCGAGCGGCCGGCGTCCGCGGCGCAGGAGCTTGCGTCTTGAGCGCGGTTGTCGGGTTTTTGGGGGCACCGACTGTCGGTTGTGCCGATGCGATGGCAGACGGTGATGCGCCGACCGCGCCTGGGCGCGCGGTGTCCTCGCCGCTCGCAACCGCGACAAGTCCAAGTACCAGCACAACGACAAGCAAGCCAATCGACTCTGGAGCGAGCCGGTTCATGAGCTATGCAGGCTGCGCGGAATTGCAACTGTGACCCCGAGCAACGGTATGAGCGGGACTGATCGTCCCCAGGACCTCTTCACCACCGCGTCCGATCGTACGTACGCTGGGGCCGCCTGGCAGAGCGTCCACCCCTTGAGCCAGGACTGCCAGGAGCTGCCGTTGCTAGTGCATTCGTATGCGCAAGAGAGGGTCTGGAATGGAGTATCGCGAGCTAGGCGGCACCGGCCTGAGGGTGTCAGTTGTCGGCTATGGCACTGCGCCACTTGGCGACATGTTCGGCATCAGCGACGAGGAGGACGGGTTACGGTCGGCGTATCGGGCGCTCGATGCCGGCATCAACTTCTTCGATAGCAGTCCTTCATATGGCACGGGCCTTGCCGAGGAGCGGCTGGGCAAGGTGCTGCGCGGTCGGCGTCACGAGATCATCGTCGGCACGAAGGCCGGTCGGTATGGACCTGAAGAGTTCGACTTTTCTGCGGCGCGAATCCGTCGCGGCTTCGAGAAGAGCCTTGGTCTATTGGGCACCGACTATGTCGACATCTTGCAACTGCACAACGTGGAGTTCTTCGACCTGGAGGGGCCAATCGGTGAGGCATACGGTGAGTTGGTCAGGCTGCGGGATGCCGGCATGTGTCGCTTCATAGGCATGACGGGATACCCGCCGGCGATGACTCGGAGGGTGATCAGGGAGTTCGATCTTGACGTGACGCTCAGTTATGCGCACGGCACCCTGCTGGACGATTGCTTGACTGATGAGGTCCTCCCGGTGGCCAAGGAGCGGGGCGTCGGCGTGATCAACGCCGCGGCGGTGGCCCTAGGACTGCTCACCGAGACGGGGCCGCCCCCGCACATAGCTCAAGTTGTCGGGAAGGAGATCTGTGCGGTCGCTCGCCGGATCGTCGAGGTATGCCGGCGTCACGGCGCCGACGTGAGTTTTCTCGCCAACCAATACTCCATCCAGCGATCGGGCTGCGCCACCACTTTGATCGGTACCACCAACCAGCGGCACCTCGACTCGGCAGTGGCGGCTTCAGCTGAGCCAATCGATGAGGAGCTGCTTGCCGATGTTCTGACCTCTGTAGGGGCCGACCGACGCCGCCACTGGATCAGTGGCCTGCCGCAGAACAACTGATGCTGCGGTCAACGACTCTGATTGTCGGCTCCCAGCAGTGGCGGTGGCTGGTGGTGCTGGGGAGTGGTCTCGACCTCCTCGTCGCCATTGATCTCGAAGAAGCGGAGCGCTGGACCGGGCAACTGAATCGGCCCGAGTGAGTCATGCTGCACGTCGATGATGAGTCCCTGGGACTTCGTCTGGTCCCACTCGTAGACCTCGTCGATGCTCCGCACCAGCCCGGCCGGGACGCCAGCAGTCTCCAGTCGGGCAAGCACCTCAGCCGCGGTTAGCGCCGAGAAAGCATCCTCGAGGATCCTGATGACATCGGCACGCCGTGCGACTCGTTGCGGGTTGGTCGCCAGGCCTGCGTCAACGTCCAACTCGAACGCGCTGCTGAGCTTCTGCCACTGGGCGTCGTTCCCGCAGGCGATCTGGATGACACCCTCTCCACAATGGAACAGCCCGTACGGGGCTATGGATGGGTGGTGATTGCCTCGTGCCTCACCGCGTACACCTGCGACGGTCCAGGCCGTCCCTTGATAGCCATGCGACGCAACCACGGCGGCAAGCAGCGATGTCCGTACGATCTGGCCGCGGTCCGTGCGGCCTCGCTCGTGCAGTGCAGCGAGCACACCGTACGCGCCGTAACCGGCGGCGAGAAGATCAGCGATGGGCACCCCGACCCGTTGTGGATCGTCGCGCCGAGAGCCGGTCACCGACATCAGGCCGGCCTCGCCCTGTGCGATCTGGTCGTAGCCTGGACGACCACTTTCCGGCCCGTCGTGTCCGAATCCGCTGATCGACAAAATCACCAGCCGGGGGTTCAGCGCCATCAATGCCCGATTACCGAGGCCGAGCCTGGCCAAGACGCCGGGGCGGAAGTTCTCTATGAGCACATCCGCTTTGGCCAGCAGCTGCCGCAGCTGCTCAATGTCGTCGTCGTCCTTCAGGTCGAGCGTGATGGACGCCTTGTTGCGGTTCGCCGTCAAGAAGTAGGTGGAGACTGGCTGGCCGTCGGAGCCCTCGACAAACGGTGGTCCCCAGCTCCGCGTCTCGTCACCCTCACCGGGCCGCTCGATCTTGATCACTCGTGCCCCGAGGTCGCCGAGCATCATCGCCGCGTGCGGGCCAGCAACGGCGCGCGAGAGGTCGACGACGAGCAGGTCAGAGAGCGGATTGGTCACACGGCAAGTCTCGCGCCTAGGTCGCCCGTGACACCGGCGACGTTGATCGTGGGGGGGAAAGCACCCACCGCGCCCGGTTGCGACAGCGATTCGGCAAATGTCCGGTCGGCAAGAACGAGATAGACCAGTTCGCCCTCATGCTCGGCGATGGTCCGATTCAGTTCTTCAGGAGTCGACACCTGGAGCAGCTCAGCCAGCCGCGTGCGCACCCGTACCGGATCCGCGCTGATCATGGCCGCGATCCGCGTCACGGCGTCGTCGTTGCTAGCGCCGAAGGCACCCACTGCGTCCAGATCCTGGGGCTCTGGCAGTGGCGCCTGTAGCAAGGCAAGCAGATCGACCCGGCCCACCCCGTAGTCCGGGTCCCACCCTGCCGGTACGACGCAGACCCCCGGCCAGCGCAAGGTGGTCAAAAAAGCAGCCTGGATCCGCCTTGTTCCGTATTTGTTGATCAATGACTGGCGGCCGTGATGCGCCAGCCACAGCGCGGCAGCAGCGGCCAGATATGCGACTGCGTAGGAAGTGCCGTTCGTCATCTGCACGATCGGGGTCTTGTCGTTGTACCCCGCGACGAACACGCACGAGCCGGGCATGCTCACGTCGACCGCACTACCACGCGAGGAGTCGACCCAACCGGTGTCGCCCGGTCCAGTGGCCGCCACTGCCAGGCAGTTGTCGTAGCTGGCTGGTGCGGTCACGATCTGCACGTAGTTGCCGGCCGCCGCCATCACGATCATGCCGGCGTCGACGGCCCGCTGTATCTCGCCTTTCAACCCGACGAAACCCTTACCGCCAAGGCTCATGGACACGACCTGACAACCCACCTGGCGAGCATGCGCAACCGCCTTGGCCACATCGGAGTCGAACACCTGGACCACGCTCTCGGTGGCGCGGATTGGCACCACAAGAGCGCGGCCGGCGAGGCCGACGATCCCCTCGGTCGGGGTTCCCTGCCCGACAATGACGCTCGCGGTCTTCGTGCCGTGTCCCGGGTTGGGCAGCGGCCAGGCCGGGTTGGGAATCAGGTCATCGATCGCGTCGTCATCGCCATCAATGACATCCCGGTCCCGGTTGAGGTCCAATCCAGTAGCCCCCAGATTCGGATGCAAGGTGTATCCGGAGTCTGGCTGGCCGACACTGATCCCGACACCGCCGCGGGTGGCGCTCGACATCTGCGCCATCGCCTCCGGCCAGCGCAGCAGCGTGTGCACCCAGTCCAGCGGTGGGGGATTGTTGGCGCATGGGTTGTCGCCGAAGGCCCCGATCACCGGGTCGGTGTCCACTGGTACCGGCACATCCGCCTCAACTCGCTGAAACTGATCACTCCGATACAACGTCAGTGCTGCTTCGTGGGACCTGCGGGCGTGCTCGGGAGTGCCGACGGGGTGCTCGCTCCTGGTAGTGAGGAGAAACAAACGACTACCTCGGGTGAGCCGCTGTACGCGCCAACCGGTGCCAAGTCTGTTCTGGATGATCCTGCTGATCTCGGCATTTCGCTGCGCCGATTTCGGCAGCACGACAACTCGGATTTGATGTGCAGAGTCAACCGCCATCTCAAACCTCACGGGCCTGGGTCGGCGGGCCTGTCCCGCCGCGCAGTATGGTAGCGATCTCGGTTCGCTGGATAGAGGCGGAGAGGCGCGTATGGGGTTCGCCGGCGAGGCCCAATCTGTCTATCCCATTGTCAATTGCGATCTTTCCGACGTTGTCGGTGCTCCCGGCTTGCCGGCTCCCGATGTCCTCGCTCAGACCTTGTCCAATCGGAATCATTCGTGGAAATCCGTGGGCGGCCCGGACACGCTATTCCTGGCCACTCCGACGGCCAGCGTGGGTGCGTTCGAGCCATTCCAGGCGCGCCTCGACCAGGGCGTAGGCAGCCAGCGGGTCCAGACGAGGTTCCAATCGGCTGTCTGCGAGCAGGCGACTCATCAGCAGTTGCTACGCGGCCGCCCGGTAATCGGAGCCCGGTTTCGCACGGTGTCCTCGCCCTCCGGGAGCGTGGTGCTGGGCGGCCCCGTCGCTGACCTCGCGCACCGCGATCCGGGACGGGTGCCTCGGCACTCCACCGCAACGGTGACGCAAGCGATCCGCGATCAGCTGGACGTTCCGCCGACCGCGAATATCGACGTGGAACGGGTGATCTGGCCGCTCGAGGGTCAAGGCGTATGGGCGTACCGCGCCCGCGTGACAGATGCCTTTGAGCCGCTCGACGTCCGAGCATACGTAAGAGGCGACGAGGAGCTGGGATTGCTCTACGCCCAGGACGTCAGCTGCTCGGGGAACTTTGGTGAGGGACGGGTGTTCCGCATCAATCCAGGCCGGGATCCGGTGCCTGAGGTGGTGCGGTTGGCGGGCCTGGAAGGCCGCCGCGGCGTGCTGAAGACCCCCAAGTTGACGCTCGTCCCTGCGGTCGGCGATGCCGTCACGAACCCCAAACGCGATTTTCGTCTAGAACCTGCACAAAGCGGTTTCGAAGAGGTCTGCGCCTTCCATCACATGGCCAAAGCGATGCAGTTCTTCGGCGATCTCTTAGGGCCTGACGTATTCAACGACGAGCTCTTCGGCCCGCTGACCATTCGAGTTCAGGACCGGACCGTCACATCTCAGGTAGGTGCCTTCTTTCCCGGCCAGAAGATGATCAGACTTGCCGATAGGCCTCATCCCGCGGCGCGGTCGGGTGACATCTGCATGCACGAGTTCACCCATACCGTGGTCCATCGAATCGCTCGGCTCGACGACGAATTCGCCACGCCAATCGCTCGCGGCCTCAATGAGGGCTTCGCCGACTACGCTCAAGCGACGTTCTTCAACGACCCGCGGTTCGGTGATTGGGTACGCGATGAGCCCGCGGGTGCGCGGCGGTGTGACGACAAGACCCTGCGGCTGAAGGCTGATCCACAAGACCCCCAAGATCGATACCAGGTCGGCGCCGCTTGGGCGGCTTTGCTCTGGGATTTCCGTACCGCGGTTGGACCCGGAGTAGCTGATGCCGTCACGTTCCATGCGCTGCAATTCCTGGAGCCACGATGCAGCTACGAGACCGCGCGCCAAGCTCTGCATCATGCCGATCTCGCGCTTTTTCCCGCACGCCGGGACGGACGTCACACGACGCAGATCGACGAGGTCTTCGATGGGCGGACGGCGTGAAGCTGGCTCTTAGGACGTGACGGGACCGGTCTGCTCGATACGCTCAAAGGGTGCAGGTCACCGTCAGCATCGTCGGCGGGATGATGGACGACCATCGTGTCACCACGATCTCTGATGATCAACTCATCGTCACTGACCACGGCAAGATCCGCGCAAAGCGGCAGCTGACCCCAGAGGCTGTTGATCAGGTGGAGCGGCTGGCGAACGAAGTCCTCGGTGTGACTATGCCCAAGCGGACTTATCCAGAGGCGGTCGACGGCGGCACAACGACGATCGAGATCGTCGCCGCCAAGACCCGGCACATCGACATCTGGGCCGGGGAGGATGCGCCCGAGCCTGTGTGGGCACTGCTCTACGCCGTGGAGGCGCTGGCTCGCGATGCAGCGTGAGCGTCAGGCCGCCGTGTCCGGCTGGCCATTTCCCTCATAACCTCCTGGATAGACCACTGACTTGAGACTGTTCGGATCCACATCGCTCTGCAGCGCTTCGTCGGCACGTTCAAGTCCGAATCGGCCGGTGACCAGGGAGTCGAGGTCGACGAGACCGCTGGCCACCAGGTGTATTCCTGCCGGCCAGGTGTCGGTGTAGCGGAAGATGCCGGTCACGGTGATCTCGAGGTTCTGGATGTGCTCCACCGGCAGCGGCATCTCAGTGTGGCCGACACCTACCAGTACGGCGGTACCGGCCGGACGTACGGCCTTGATGCCGGACATCACTGCCTGCGGCGATCCGGTGGCATCGACGAAGGCGTTGACGTCCAGACCGGCGGTGGCGACATCGGTCTCCCGTGGATC
>Ga0081455_10009220_pt1 | contig 10170 bp, 9 predicted proteins | sample TabmetS3T2R1_FD_70207 | JGI IMG/M metagenome (GOLD analysis project Ga0081455, IMG submission 70207) | Tabebuia heterophylla rhizosphere microbial communities from the University of Puerto Rico - S3T2R1 | ecosystem: Host-associated > Plants > Roots > Rhizosphere ... | reverse complement strand
CGTTTGTTTTCATGAAGCGCTTCAGCCGCAGTTCCGCGAATATCAGCGGCAGGTTGTGCTGAACGCCAAAGCGCTTGCCGCAGGCCTGGCCAAACATGGTTACCGTATCGTCTCAGGCGGCACGGACAATCATTTGATGCTCGTCGATCTTCGCCCAAAAGATATTAACGGTAAAGAAGCACAGGAAGTCCTCGATCGCGCCGGCATCACGGTAAACAAAAACGGAATCCCATTTGATACGTATCCCATCTTCAAACCAGGCGGTATCCGGGTGGGTACGCCCGCTGTCACAACGCGCGGTATGAAGGAAGAGGAAATGTTGGAAATCGCAGACTTAATCGCGGAAGCCTTCACGAATCGCACCGATGCGGACGCGCTGGAGAAAGTGCATCGCAGAGTCCTGGACTTGACCAGAAGATTTCCATTGCCCATCTGAGGCCAAACTCCTCTCAAGCCAACTCGAGAAATCCCGTTGCCTTAGTTGCGGGTTGAAGCCGCGGATCGTTCGACTTCACTAAGTTTACCCCGATCAAAGAAAGGCTTTTGCGGGGCAAATTTTCGCTCTACCTAACCTGCAAAAATCTGCGTAGCTTGCGTTATCCATGAATCGACCTGCCGATCAACCGGAACCCAATCCGCTGCGTGAAGGTTTATCTGCGCGCGCAGTGCCGCAGCCATGTGCAATCGTAATTTTCGGAGCCACCGGCGATCTCACTCATCGTAAACTTGTCCCTGCATTGTATAACCTCGCGGCCGATGGCGATCTTCCCCCTGCCGTGACGATCGTCGGGTTTGCCCGTCGCCCAAAAAATGACGACGAATTCCGGCACGATCTCGAAGAATCCACGCGCAAGTTTTCGCGGCAGCCGGTGCGCGATGAAATCTGGAAAAATTTTGCTCAGTCAATCTTTTACCACCGAAGCGAGTTCGAGGACGAAGCCGGGTACAAAACGTTGGCCAAACGCCTTGATGAAATCGACAAGACCCACGGCACCCGCGGCAATCGTCTCTTCTATTTTGCCGCTTCGCCCAATGAATTTGAGCCGATTCTCAAGCATTTGAAGGCTGCGGGATTGAACCAGACCTGTGAGGGAAGCTGGGCGCGCGTAATCGTGGAAAAGCCTTTCGGGACCGATCTCGCCTCGGCGGAAGAGCTTAATCGCATCATCCACAATTCCTTTAGCGAGGCGCAGACATACCGCATCGACCACTTTCTCGGCAAAGAAACCGCGCAAAACATCCTGGTGCTCCGCTTCGCGAACGCGATTTTCGCGCCGATTTGGAACACGCACTACGTCGATCAAGTCCAGATTACCGCGGCGGAAACGCTCGGGGTCGAGAATCGCGCCGGATATTACGAAAACGCGGGTGCCCTGCGCGATATGGTTCAAAATCATCTCCTGCAGCTCCTTTGCCTTGTTGCGATGGAACCGCCTACGGATCTCAGCGCAGACAGTATTCGCGACGAAAAGGTCAAGGTAGTGCGCTCGCTGCGTCACTGGTCCCGCAACGAAATCGCGGCCAATGTGGTGCGTGCTCAATACACTAAAGGCGCGATTAACGGAGAGCCAGTCGTCGGTTATCGCCAGGAAAAAAATGTTAATCCAGATTCAAAAACCGACACGTTCGTAGCATTACGCCTCTTCATCGATAACTGGCGCTGGGCCGACGTGCCGATTTATCTGCGTGTTGGAAAGCGACTTCCCAAGTCGGCCACTGAGATTTCCATTCATTTCAAAAAACCTCCGGCAGTCTTGTTTAACAAAGACTTGCGCGATGTGAACGTGCTGGTGATTCGCATTCAGCCGGACGAAGGAATTTCGCTGCGCATCCATGCCAAGGTACCGGGCACGAGTTTTCGTATCGAACCGGTTAAGATGGATTTCCACTACGGAACCTCTTTCGGTAAACCGAGTCCTGAAGCTTACGAACGCCTGCTGCTTGACGCCATGAGCGGCGACGCAACGCTTTTTGCGCGACGGGACGAAGTCGAAGAAGCCTGGGCTTTCATCGATCCCATCGAAGAAGCGTGGCACGCAAAGAAGGATGCGCCAGAGTTATACTTTTATCCTGCCGGCTCATGGGGCCCGGAAGCAGCCGATGATTTGCTCGCGCGGGATGGCCACACGTGGAGAAGACTGTAACCGATGCCTGCGATCGCTGACACAAATTCGTTAGGTTTCCCTGTCAAACTCAGCCAGATCGACCAGGAGCTCAAAAAACTTTGGCAGGAGAGCGAAGGCACCGCCACGCGCGCTTCACTCGTTAACCTCGCTGTTTACAGCGAGGATGCAGACGCTCTGAACAAGAATACGCAATTGATGGCAAGAATTACTGAGAGCCACGCTTGTCGCGCCATTGTTATCGAAGCCGACTGCAAGGCGTCTGAAAATCGCGTGGAAGCATGGATCAACGCGCATTGTCATGTTAGCAGCGTCGGGAGCAAACAGGTTTGTTCGGAACAAATTTCGTTTCGGCTCAAAGGCGGTTGTACTACGTTGTTGCCCAGCATCGTGTTTTCGCATCTGGATTCCGATCTGCCGTTTTACCTCTGGTGGCAGGAAGAACTTCGTGAACCGATGGATTCCCAACTTTGGGCGTGGGTCGATCGGGTCATCTACGACAGCCGGGGATGGAAAGATTTTCGCGCGCAAATGCGCTTGCTGGAGTCTGCGGAACAGGAAGCCAAGCAACGCATCGTGCTCTGCGATTTGAATTGGACCCGCCTGGACTCCTTTCGTCTCGCCCTTGCGCAATTCTTCGATCACCCAGCCTCACATCACAACCTTGCCAAGATTAACGGAGTGCGAATCGATTTCGCGCCTGGCTTCCGATCGACTGCCGTCCTTTTTGCCGGTTGGCTTGCGGCACAACTGAACTGGCAGAATGAGAAAGGAGAAATCGCGAACAAGGTTCGATTCGTTAACTCCTCCGGCGGAAAGATTGATATCGAATTGCGCGAACGAGCTGGAGAACCGATTGGCGAAGTCGCCGTGGAAACACCTCAGGTTGAGTTCTTAGTCACTCACGCCAATTGCGGCGATCTGTTGGAAGTTTCACGCGGTAAACCGGGGGAAAAACGGATGCCTCAGTTGATGCCCGCTGGAAAAAACGATCCAGTCAGCCTAATGAGCGAAGAGCTCATGCGCGGTGGTCCCCATCACGTTTACCTGCATGCAGTCGAACGTGTTCGCGATTTGCTGTAGGAAAGACAATTCCTCGGGTAGTCTTTTTGTCATTCCGATCGAAGTGGAGGAATCTCTGGCTCTAAGAATCGATAGTAAGAGATGTCTCGACTTCGCTCGACATGACAGTAGGCCTAATTGTGCCTGCCAGTATCAAGCAGCGCGCACAACTCGCGCACGTTTTTCTCAATCGAAAAGAGCGTTTGCGCTCGCTTGTAACCGGCCTCACCAAGTCTTTGGCCTAACGAGCGATCGTTAGTTACTTTTTCAATCGCTCCAGCCAGCGCCACTGCATCACCGGGTTGTACCAGAAAACCTGTTTCGTTCTCAACGACCATTTCTGGAATCCCACCGATCCTGGTTGAAACAACTGGCAAGCCAGTTGCCATTGCTTCCATGATCACGGTAGGCAAATTGTCCATGCCGCCCTCGGTCTCAGGGACACTCGGCATCACGAAAACGCTCGAAACCGCGAGCCGTTCTCTTAGTTCACGTTGCGGTTTGGGGCCGGGTAACTGAACAAGCTCCTTCAGCTCTAAGCCCTCGATCTGCCCGCGTAATTGATTCTCGAGTGGACCTTCACCGAAAATCTCGCACCGAAATGATGTTCCACGTTCCACAAGCAGCGCGCACGCACGAACTAAATCGACAAAACCCTTTTTTGGGATCAAACGGCCAATCGCAACGATCAATTGCGGATCGCCGGTAAAAGTCGCGCGGCCGAATTCGACCAGGTTCAAGCCATTGTAAACGCGATGGACTCGATCGGTGCGATCGGGAAAGCGCTCCCGCAGGAACTTTTCAGAATAATTCGTTTCAGTAATAATCACGTCCGCTGCCCGGATCAGTTTATCCAGACCGATCTCGAAATTCCTTGGCGCAAAGATGTCGTTGGCGTGCGCAGTAAAGCTGAAAGTGATTGGAAAAAATCTGGCGATCCAGAAAGCCGTGCGCGCTGCCATGCCGGCGAAATGTGCGTGAACGTGGCCGATTCCTTCCTCCTGCAGGCGCAGTCCGATGTAAACAGCCTGGTAAAGGCGAAGGAAGTCGGTGCGCCGGTCCCACTCATCGAGCACGGCAGTGATTTCCGGAGGGAGCCTTCTTTTTTTTGAAGCCCGCTGAACTTCTTCCAGTAGTTCCTTTTCCTCAGGAAGGTAATGCACACGGCTTACAATGCGCGGATCCCAATCCTGGGGTGGTTCGTCTTTCGGATTTCGGATTGAAAAAATTGGCGGGGTAGCACCCTGGCGGTAAAGCTCCTCTACCTCGCGATAGCAAAACGTTTGTCCGAACGAGGGAAACCGCTCAAAAAGGTAAGCGAATGGCGCCATGACTTCGCCACCGTTAAACCGTTAACGCGTTGAAGCGTTGAAGCCGTTTCTTCACCCGGGCTTTGTCATTCATTCGTCATAGGTCAGTTCTTGCGTGCAATTTGAGTCCGTTCATGATTGATCCCTCTTCACCGGAACCGGTTTCCCCTTTTCATCGACAGCTACGAACGTAAAGACACCGTGTGTGACGCGAAGCTCCTCTCCAGTCATGTAACGGGTCACCCATACCTCTACTGGAATGGTCATGGAAGTTCGACCAATTCTATCTATTCGCGCATAACACCTAACCGTGTCCCCGATTCTTACGGGCTGAAGAAACGACATCCCTTCCATCGCTACAGTCACAACCCGGCTTTTGGCGGTTTTCGCCGCAAGAATTCCACTGCCCAGGTCCATTTGTGAGGTGACCCATCCACCGAAAATGTCGCCGTTTGGATTGGTGTCCATAGGCATGGCAATCGTTTGAATCACTAATTCACCTCTGGGTTGCTCGGGCATTTGGCGCGAAAAATAACACAAGTTTCCTGTAGAGACAGCCGTGTCGACTCCGATCCGTCGACACCCCGCAGGCGACACGCCTGCCGCCACAGGTTCACCTACAAAACCAGCATGCAATCACCGTAGCTGTAAAAGCGGTACCGCTCGCGGATCGCTTCCTTATAGGCGTGGAGTAAAAACTCACGGCCAGCAAACGCGCTCACCAGCATGAGCAAAGTCGAACGGGGCAAATGAAAATTCGTCAGGAGAATGTCGACGGCCCGAAACTGATATGGCGGATAAATGAAAATATCTGTGGAGCCTTTCTGTCCGACCAGGTTTCCATCGGTGCGCTGAGCCGACTCCAAAACGCGCACCACGGTCGTCCCCACGGCCACAATCCGCCGGGCGCTATTGATTTTGCCTGCGGCAGAATGCGAAATAGAAAACCTCTCGGCGTGCATACGATGGTCGGTGACATTCTCCGAGCGCACCGGCAGGAATGTGCCAGTCCCAACATGCAAGGTGACGAATGTGTGTGGGATCTGGCTCAAAATCTCCGGGGTAAAGTGAAGGCCGGCCGTGGGCGCTGCCAGAGCCCCAGGGATCTGCGCAAAGACGGTTTGATAGCGCGCGGCGTCGTCAGTGTCCCCATGACGTCGAATGTACGGAGGCAGCGGCATCGAACCGCCAGAATAAGGATCGATATCTTTACTGAACACCACGATGCGCTCACCTTCCGGTGTAATTTCGTCGACACTCAAAGTGACATTGTCAATTTCAGCTGTCGCACCCACCCGCATTTTACGACCGGGGCTGACAAAACATTTCCATCGGCAATGACCAAGGCGCTCAAGAAACAAAAACTCAATCGCGCCATCGTCTGAAAACCGTCGGGCCGGCAGCACCTGGGTATCGTTCAAAACAAGAAGATCCCCCTGCTCCAAAAAAGTTTTCAGTTCGTCGAACCGTCGATGCTCAATTTTTTGCGTATCAGGGCGCAATACCATCAATCGTGAATCGCCCCGATGCTCGGGTGGCCGCTGTGCGATCAATTCCCGAGGCAAGCAATAATCATAATCGCTCAATCGCATGCTCATCTGCTGCTTTCAAGTTATCGTAACGCCTGATCTGTTGCACAAATGGAAGAGAGCGATCTTTCGCTTTTTTTCACCCATAAGGAGGCGCATATTTCCGTGATGGACTCACCGAACCGCGAGGCGGTTGACGAACTACTTCAAACCTATGGCGAAACGGGCGGCATTAATTACCTCGACGCCGCCGCCATGCTCCCGTCTCGGCTGGCTATCGAAGCGACGTGCGCCGAATTACTGAGCCTGATGTTTCCCGGCTTTCGCAGCGAACCGTTAGTGAGTTCGGAAGATCTCGCCGACAGGACGCGAGTTCGCATAAGAAACTTACACGCGCGATTGAAAACGGAAATTTGTAGGAGCCTCGGCAAGATCCCGCCCGACGAAGCGACCGAAACAAAAGCAGAAGAGGTCTTGAGCACATTCCTGAAGCAACTGCCTTCGGTGCGCAGGATGCTTTGGATGGACATTGACGCCGCTTACGAAGGCGATCCTGCTGCGAGGAGTTACGAAGAAATCATTTTAGCCTATCCCGCGCTGGAAGCCATCGCCATTTATCGAATGGCACACCTGTTATACGACAAGGTTCCCCTTATTCCGCGTATCATGACGGAATGGGCGCACAGTCGCACCGGGATCGATATTCACCCCGGAGCAGAAATCGGCTCTCACCTATTTATCGATCACGGCACGGGCGTTGTCGTTGGTGAGACCACCAAAATCGGATCGCACGTAAAATTGTATCAAGGTGTATCGTTCATCGCGCGCTCGCTGGGGGCGGGCCGCGCATTGCACGGAAAAAAACGCCATCCAACAATCGAAGACGGCGTTTGTATTTATGCGGGAACCACGATCATGGGTGGGGACACTGTGATTGGTGCCAATTCGACCATCGGCGCCAATGTTTTTCTAACAAAAAGCGTCCCGCCGAACTCGCTCGTCTATTACGAGGAAAAGGAAATTGCGATTGTGCAGAAGCGAAAGAAGCCGGTCACAACAGGCGATGCATCGCGAATGAATACGCGCGGACCTGACAGAGAAGCGGCCGCCGCACCGCCAGCGAACCCCAGCAAGCGTAAGAGCAGGAATAGGATTAAGAGTCGATGATCTACCTGGATTACAATGCAACGACGCCACTCTGCGAAGCAGCGCGCGAAGCGATGCTGCCGTATTTGGATAGACACTTTGGGAATCCATCGAGTGTGCACGCGGCCGGACGCGAAACTCGTGCGGCTATCGACAACGCCCGCGATGAACTCGCGGGATTATTGCGCATCAAACCGAACGAAATCGTTTTTACCAGCGGTGGAACAGAATCATGCAATCTCGCCGTCTTCGGTCTCGTCCGCTCTCCCGGCCAGAGCGGCCTGCCCGCCGTAGCCTCGGCGAAGACAGGTCATGTGATTTCAGCCAGGACCGAGCATCACGCGGTGCTAAACACGATCGAACATTTGGAAAAACATGAAGGCTTCGACGTTACCTGGCTGAACATTTCGCGCGATGGATTAATCGATCTCGATCAACTTGCCGATGCGATTCGATCTGAAACCAGACTCGTTTCGATCATGACCGCCAATAACGAGACGGGTGTTATTCAGCCAATGCGCGAAATTTCACAAATTTGCCGCGAGCGCGGAGTGCTGCTGCACAGCGATATGGTGCAATCGTTCGGCAAAATCGCTACCGATCTTTCCCTTGTCGACGCCGCTAGTTTTGCGGCCCACAAATTTTACGGACCAAAAGGGGCCGGATTCCTGTTTTTGCGCAGCGGTCTCTCAATCCAGCCGATCATGTTCGGAGGCGCTCACGAGAACGAGCGACGACCCGGAACAGAAAATGTGGCCGCAATTGTAGGAATGGCAGCAGCCGCAGAATGGACGGAGCAAGAGCATGACAAAGAGCAAGAGAGAGAAAAGATCTTGCGCGATGAATTGTGGAGTCGGATTGCGCAGAACGTACCTGACGCAAAACAGAACGGAGCGAACGCGCCACGACTGGCAAACACGTTGAACGTAAGCCTTCTGGGAATTGATTCTGAGATGCTTCTCATCGCACTTGATTTGGAAGGTGTCTGTGCCTCGAGCGGATCGGCGTGCATGGTGGGATCGGTCGTTGCTTCCCATGTTTTGCTGGCCATGGGGCTGCCGATGGAGCACGCGCGTTCCGCAGTTAGATTTTCCTTGGGCAAATGGACAATGGCCGCCGAGATCGAGGCAACTGGAAACGCCGTGCGAAAAATTGTTGATCGCTTGAATACCCGAAAGAGCGCGTATGCCGTTGCTTAGGCAACTCGAATTCGCGTTTCGCACATCTATACCGGAGGTCGTCGACCTCGGTCACCAGGGCGCTCTCCAAACTGCCGGGGTCAGCGCCCCCGGCTACAGCAATAGCGATCTACAATCAACAGCACGTGAACTACTGGGCTCACTCGGGGCGTCAAAGATCGCGACCGAGCTTCGCGTTGAATGGAATTCTCGTCTCAAAACAGCCGCTGGTCGCGCTGATTACCGCGAGAAACTCATTTCGCTAAATCCGCAGCTAGTCGAGCATCCGCGTGAAATTGATCGAACGTTGCGCCATGAACTGGCGCACATTCTCGCCCAATTTCGCGCTGGCCGCCGGAGAATTCCACCGCACGGCGCTGAATGGCAACAAGCATGCGTCGATTTGGGAATTACCGACGAGAAGCGCTATCACAACCTGCCTTTTCCTGTGCGAACTTACGTTGCGCGATTCGTCTATCGTTGTCCGAATTGTTGCCAGGAGTTCCCGCGAGTCCGCCGTCTGCGCCGCGCAGTCGCTTGTCTTGCCTGCTGTCGTAAACACAATGGCGGCACTTTCGATCTGCGGTTTCGGCTACGACTGGTAGGGACATCGCGCTGCGATGTCCGGACGCCGTAGCCCGGCGTCCCTACCTGACTTTGTCATGTCGAGCGAAGTCGAGACATCTCTTGAATGATCTCCGACCGCAGAGTGATCAGAAATATCTAGAGATTCCTCGTCTCCGCTCGGAATGACAAAAGACTGAGAGCGCCGCGCCGGCAGGGTAGAGCGGTCGGTTGGACCCAGTTTTGATAGGACTAAGTGGAAAGCCCTTCGGCTGCCGCGGCAGATGAAGTGCGGGCGGTCAAACTGACGTTGGAAGCAAGTAAATCTTAAGGTCTGAAGCTAGCTGCGCTTTGAAGCCGACAGAAGATAGACCGGCAGAAACGTAGTCAGTCGGTTGATCCACTCGCGTGTAGGTCAGCTGATATCCAGGGCAGCGCAGCGCGACTCCACCATAGTAGGAAAATGTCTTAGCATTGTTTGGCGGGATCTTAGTCCGCACCGCCCAGTTCCCTCCGGCGCGCGATACATAACTTCCACCAGCCGACCACTCGCATAGCAGAGGCTGATCTCGTAAACCATTGTTCACTCGGCAACGCTCGCAGCGAGGAAAAGAGGGGGCATGCGAAGACGCCAGCATGAACGAACCACAACATTGGCTAACGAGCATTAGACGAAAAATTCGCAAACCAAAGCGAACATTTCTTAGTCGCTAGATTTCGTTGTCACCTCTATCGCCCTTCGCCGCCTTCTCTCCGCGCAATTTTGCCTGGATAAACATGTCGATCTCGCCATCCATCACAGCCTGGACGTTGCTTGTCTCCGCACCGGTACGGTGATCCTTCACCATTTGGTACGGTTGAAAAACATAGGAACGAATTTGGCTACCCCAGGCGATGTCGCCTTTCTCTCCGTATTGCCGGTCGATTTCCGCGCGTTTTTTGTCCTGCTCGATTTCGTAAAGTTTGGCCTTCAACATTTTGATCGCCAACTCGCGATTACGCCCCTGACTGCGCTCGGCCTGACAGGCCACCACGATTCCGCTCGGTTTATGCAAAATCCGCACGGCTGTTTCGACCTTGTTCACGTTCTGGCCGCCTTTGCCACCGCTGCGAAACGTGTCGATCTCAAGATCAGCAGGATTGACTTCTATCGGAGCAGTATCAGCAATTTCAGGAACAACATCGACACTCGCGAACGATGTGTGACGCCGCTTGTTTGCGTCGAACGGCGAGATACGCACCAGCCGATGCACGCCGC
>Ga0081455_10009219_pt1 | contig 10170 bp, 6 predicted proteins | sample TabmetS3T2R1_FD_70207 | JGI IMG/M metagenome (GOLD analysis project Ga0081455, IMG submission 70207) | Tabebuia heterophylla rhizosphere microbial communities from the University of Puerto Rico - S3T2R1 | ecosystem: Host-associated > Plants > Roots > Rhizosphere ... | reverse complement strand
GCCCAGCCTGAAGTCCGCCACGGGTCCAATACAAGTTTCATGTGGACATTGCTCGGCGGTTTCAAAAACGCCCTCCGTTACGGTCTGACCGGCGATCACATCGATGCCGAGGAGGCGCTGCGAATCGGACTCGTGGTCAAAGTCGTGCCTGCCGATCAACTCCTGGATGAATGCTTTTCGATAGTCGAGCGCATCGCTCACATCCCGCCCGAGACGGTGAAGATCAATCTGCAGATCGCCACTATGGGGCTTCAGATGATGGGCCTGCGCGATGCATTAACTTTGGATAATCAGCTATCCGCGCCGGCACATGTCATGCTTCGTGAAGAACTCCGCCGACCTTTAGACGAGGCTCGCTTCAACGAGGGTACGAAGAAATATTTGATGCTGCGCGACGGGCCGTTTCAGCCGGAACCCTTTGGACCGAGATCGAAAAAGGGCCGGGGACTGGAGTGATGGAGTATTGGAGCGTCGGGGACCGCAATCCATTACTCCACCACTGCAACAATAGACTTGATACTAAAAGAGGAGCCATTCATGTCAAACTACAAAACGATTCTCTATGAGAAGCAACGTCACGGCGTGTTGATTACCCTCAACCGTCCCAATGCACTGAACGCGATGAATCAAGACTTACTTGGCGAGGTCGATCACGCGCTCGCCGAGGCTGAGACCGATCCTGAAATCCGCGCCGTGGTACTGACCGGCGCCGGCGGCACCTTCTCGGTGGGTGAAGATATCAGCGGCGACGAGCCCGCTACTGCTTGGCCCTATGGCATTCCCCAAGGAAGCTCCTTGGTGTACGAATACAACCGTTTCCGCGACGCGGATCGGAGAGACATTCTCGGCAGGCAGCTCTATCGCTGGGAGTATCCGAAACCAATCATCGGCGCTGTTAGCGGTTGGTGCCTGGGTGCTGCGTCATGGTTAGCTCTCACCTGTCATGTGACGATTGCGGCAGATGACGCGGTCTTTGGCCAACCGCAAGTGCGTCACGGAGCGAACACCGATTTTATCTGGGTGGCCCTCGCTGGCTTTAAAAACGCTCTACGCTACTCCCTCACCGGCGACCACGTCGACGCAAAAGAGGCCTTGCGGATGGGATTGGTGAATCAGGTCGTGCCAAAGGACAAACTCCTGGAAGAATGTTTCGCGTTCGTCGAGCGTGTTGCTCACGTCCCACCAGAAACCGTGAAGATCAATCTTGCCATCGCCACCAGCGGAATGGAGATGATGGGACTGCGGAAGGCGTGGACGTTGAATGCCGAACTCGCCGCCATGGCGCAGTTATCGAAACGGCAAGAGTTTAATAAGCATCTGGAAGATGCGAAAAAGAAAGGCGGCGTCGAAGCGTTCTTAGAGGCGCGAGACAAACCGTTTCAACCCGAGCCGTTCGGACCCAAGGCAAAGAAACGCAAATAGCTCGATGAGTGGCATGACGTTTTAATATCCATCGTTTCAATTCTCCAGGAGTCTCCATGTCGGACTATAAAGAGATCCTCTACCAGAAACAGCGCCGCGGCGTCCTTATCACGTTGAATCGTCCAGAAGCGCTCAACGCCATCACCCGGAGCATGCTCAAGGAATTCCATCAGGCGCTGGACGAAGCCGAGGCGGATCCGGAAATTCGAGTCATTGTCTTGACCGGAGCAGGACGCGGGTTCTGTTCCGGCTTCGACCAACGAACGACCAGTGGCCGACGCCGAGATATGCAATGGCCCCAGGGCATGCCCACCGACATGAGCACAGCGGACCTACTTAACTATTGGCGCAAGGATGACGCCAGGCTGCTGCACATTTTCGAGCTGACCAAGCCGGTAATCGGCGCCGTGAGGGGTTGGGCCATGGGCGGGGGCTGCTGGTTAGCTTTGTTCACGCATATTACGATCGCTGCCGACGACGCGGTGTTTGCCCAACCCGAGGTGCGCCATGGTTCGAATACCACTTTCATGTGGACCCTGCTCGCGGGATTTAAAAATGCCATACGTTACGGCATCACCGGCGATCACATCGACGCTGGCGAGGCGCTTCGCATAGGCTTAGTCAACAAAGTAGTACCGGTGGACCAGCTTCTGGAAGAGTGCTTCTCGATCGTGGAGCGCATCGCTCACGTGCCGCCGGAGACCGTGAAGATCAACCTTGCGATTTCCACCATGGGGCTAAATATGATGGGACTGCGGGACGCGCTAGCATTGGATTTTGAAATGTCGGTGGCGGCCCATATGATGCTCCGCGAGGAATTCAGACGGCCCCTCGACGAAGCTCGATTCAATCAAGGCACCAAGGCTTATTTGCAACTTCGGGATGGACCCTTCCAACCGGAACCCTTCGGGCCAAGGTCGAAAAAGCAACGAGGTCTAGAGTAGCATGGCGAGCTCAACTTTGGCTTCAATTCAATCACAAAGTGAAACATCTATTTGGCGCGACCTCGCTCCGCTTATGCGGCCAAAATCCGTCGCCGTCATTGGCGCATCGCAACGCCCTCCGGCCGCAGGTAGTGCTCGAGAACCCCGGGGCAATCGGGTCATTCGCAACTTGCGGAATTTCGGCTACCCGGGGCGAATCGTGGCTGTAAACCCGAAGTACAGCGAGGTAATGGATTGTCCGTGTTATCCCGATCTCGCTTCGATTCCACAACCCCCGGATTGCGTCGTCTTAGCGGTTCCCAACCGGCACGTGCCGGATCTGCTAGAGTCTGCTGCACAGAGCGGCGTCCGCGCCGGGGTAGTCTTCTCCGCAGGCTTCGCTGAAATCGGCGGGGAAGGCAAACGGCGGCAAGCGCAAATTGAAGCGCTCTCGAAGGAACGTGACTTCCTGATCTGCGGTCCCAACTGCTACGGCGTGTTGAACGTATTCGGCAAAACACCGCTCTTTGCTTCGCCTATTCCCCAGGGGTTTCTGGCTGGTCCGGTCGCGCTCGTTTCGCAAAGCGGGGGCCTAAGCACGACTATTGCCAACGCGCTGATGCTGAATCGTCACGTCGGTCTCAGCCATATCGTTTCCTGTGGCAACCAGGCGGGCGTAACGGTCGAGGAGTATTTTAATTACTTCATTGACGATGAGAATACCCGGATCGTTGCCGCTTTTGTCGAAGGATTCAAACAGCCAGCGAAGCTTATGGCGGTTGCGCAGAAGGCTCTAGTACACAACAAGCCCTTGATCATACTCAAGGGTGGCCGATCCGAAGTCTCGCAGCGCGCCGCTGCCACCCACTCTGGTTCTCTTGCCGGGGCAGCTGAAGTTATTGACGCGGTATTTCGTCAGACTGGTATTATTCAGGTCCGTACACTGAATGAGCTAATCGACACCGTGAGCTTGTTTTCCTGCGATACTTTCGTCAAACGGTACAATGGCGGGCGGCGCATCGGCGTCCTAAGCGGATCGGGGGGCGAATGCACGTTGGTCTCCGATGCCGCCATGAATGTGGGTCTCGAAGTCCCTGAGTTATCCGACGAGGTCAAAGCGCGCTTACCCGAAGGTTTGCCCGATTTCGGCAATTTGAACAATCCCCTCGATGGTACCGGTGCCATGTACGACGACGATAAGATCTTTCCGCGTCTGCTTGGAGCGCTCATCGAAGACAAGAATATAGATATAGTCACGGTGAATTTAGAGGCCAACGATCCGCGGCCCAAAGAACTTAAGAGCGGAAACCGGTTTTCGCGAGCCATCGCAGACGTCGCCGCTGGATCGGATAAGCCGATTGCAATTTTCAGTTCCGTCGTTGGAGGTCCTGTGGACTCTGAAATCCTGCTTCCACTGCGTACTGTGGGCGTGCCTTTGATGGAGGGTGCGGAGTGCGCGATGAGCGCGGTGCGTAATCTGGCGGACTATCACCAGTTCCGCAAGTCCAAGGAAGTGCCCAGTCAAAAAGACTCCGCATCGATCTTAACTCATCCCAAATTGCCCTCCGGAATTTTGCCGACGGAAGCAGCATTTCGCTTGCTGGAGTCCTTCGGCATTCCAGTCGTCCCAACCCAATTGACGCGAAGCGCCGAGGAAGGCGCCGCAGTTGCCGAAAGCATCGGTTTTCCAGTTGCTCTCAAAATCGAGTCGGCTCAACTCAGCCACAAGAGCGACATCGGCGGAGTGGCGCTGGGCCTTTCCAGCTCGGCGGAAGTCCGGGACACCTTCCGCCGCCTTCACGAGCGTGTAACTGCCAAGCTTCCGACTGCTGAAATCGCCGGAGTTGTGGTGCAACGGATGGCTCCGGAGGGTGTCGAAATGATTATCGGCATCAAGCGCGATCCTCTTTTCGGGCCGATTATCGTTTGCGGTTTCGGCGGTGTGCTCGTAGAACTACTCAAAGATGTCGCGATCGGAATTCCCCCGCTTTCGCGTCAACAGGCGCATGGCCTTCTCGCCGGGCTTAGAGGTCGACCGCTGTTAACAGGACTTCGCGGTAAACCCTCCGCGGATGTGGATGCGTTGTGCGATACCATCGTCCGGGTTTCTCAGCTGGCTGTCAGTTTGGGCGACCAGCTACTGGCTCTCGATATCAATCCCCTCGTTGTCCACGCAAACAAAGGGGGCGTTGTTGCCGTCGATGCTTTGGTACAAATCGATTAATAAAGAAGAAGAGAGAATTAGTACATTAGACCTAGATAGATCGGAGAAATTGCCATGGCTAGCCAAAACACCCCGTTAGATCCCGAAAAACAACCAGCCCTCGTGCGCATCGATGTGTACGAAGAGTGGCGCAAACGAGAAGGTGTTCCACGGGTTGGCGGCGTATACATTAAAGATATGAAGGCCGTGGAAGTGGGACCCTGGCCGCGCAAAGGCGATGGAGTCACCGGCGCACTTTGCTACCTGGACGGAGACGACGAAGGCGATGAGCACATCGTCGAGCTCCCGCCCGGGAGTTCAACTGCGCCTCTGAGGCATATGTACACCGAGGCAACCTATGTCGTCTCCGGACACGGTTCGACCTCGGTCTGGCGGGACAAGGGAGCGAAGCAGACTTTTGAGTGGGGACCAGGCAGCTACTTTGTCTTGCCGACCAACGCTTGGCACCAATTCTTCAACGCCAGCCTCTCACGAAGCGCACGCTGGTTCTCGGTGACCGACTTACCGCAACTGTTGCGTCAGTGGGCGAGCGAGGACTTTGTGTTCAACAATACCTACGACTTCAACGACCGATATGCCGGGGAGCCGGACTACTTTACCGCCGAGGCAAAACTTTACCGCGGTCGAGTCTGGGAGACAAACCTTATCCCCGATATCAAGAAGCTGCCGCTCTACGAGTGGAAGAGCCGCGGCGGCGGCGGTACTAACGCTTTCATGGTAATGGGCGCCGGTATGATGGAATCTCACGTTTCTCGCTTCGAATCCGGCCACTACAAGAAGGGCCACCGCCACGGCCCTGGTGCCCATCTTTACATCACTGAAGGCGAAGGCTACGTGCTAACTCAGCGGGGCAACGAACCGCGTATTCGCTGTGACTGGAAGGAAGGCAGCCTCTATCTTTCGGGCGCCGGCGAGGGACTTTGGCTGCACCAGCACTTCAACGTCGGTCCTACACCGGCAACCTACTTGGTTTTGAATCAGGGCCTTTCGCGCAAGTATGCGGTCAATCGGTGGCAGGCGAGCGAGTCTACTGTGCTACGCACGGGCGAGGTCAGTGGTAAGAAAGGCGGTTACCAGGTTGAGTACGAGGACGAGGAGCCGGATATCCATCATATCTTCGAGGAAGAGCTGCGCAAGCGCGGGATTACTTGCAAAATGAAAAACATGGTCCCCTGGTGTACCGGCGTGCCTGGAGCTGAAACGGCGAAGGCTCACTTCCCGGACGAGCATGGGCTCTACGAATAAGCGGTGGACCAACTCGGCGCTCCCTACTCTTCTTTTAAGATAAGTACGGCCGCAACCGATCCCAAAGCCGATCTCAGAGGACAAAATGCACGATGGTCCAAACCACCACGATCACGACGATCATGAATTTGACGCAGAGGAAGAGCATCCACTATGGAAATTGGACACGGTAACCCTTACCAGTGTTGGCATCGATGTCGGCACGGCGACTTCCCAGATCATTTTCTCACGCCTAATTCTGCGCAGGTTAGGTCGAGAGCTATCTAGTCGCTTTGTCGTCACTGAACGAAAGACCCTCTATCTCTCACCGGTCCACTTCACTCCGTACACCCTAGGCCGCGAGCGCATTGACGACCAAACGCTCGGCCGGCTGGTTGATTCCGCCTATCAGGAAGCGGGAATCACCCCGGAGCAAGTGGACACCGGCGCGATTATTCTCACCGGCGAAGCGATTCGTAGAGATAACGCGCGAGCCATTGCCGACCTTTTTGCAGCGCAACGCGGCAACTTTGTCTGTGCCAGCGCGGGCCACAATTTCGAAGCATTGCTTTCCGCCCATGGCTCCGGCGCGGTTGCCCTCTCGGCCGAGCGACAATCTCGAGTTCTTAACATCGATATCGGCGGCGGCACCACCAAATTGGCCGTCGCCGAGCGGGGAAAGGTCTTGAGTACGGCGGCGTTTCACGTCGGCGGCCGGTTAGTCGCCATTGACGACGCCCGAGCCATTTCAATACTCGAGCCGGGCGGGCGGTCCCTAGCCCACCAAATTGGACTCCAGTGGCAAATCGGCGATCGCGTGACCGCCGCGCAAATCGAGCGCTTGGCCGACCACATGGCGCGGGCCGTTCTTACACTCACTCGCGATGAAAATCCGGCGTCCGAATTTGAAGGGCTCTGGCTCACGCCGGCATTGAAGGGAGCGAAAAACTACGACGCGGTTATTTTTTCGGGTGGTGTCGGCGAGTATGTTTACGGGAAAGAAACCCGTTCTTTCGGTGATTTTGGGGCGCCGTTGGGAAAAGCGCTTCACCATCTGACCAACACAGGCGCTTTTGCTTGGCCTCTGGCGCCGGCTCGCGAATGTATCCGCGCTACCGTCATGGGCGCGGCGCAACATACGATCCAAGTGAGCGGCAACACAATTTATCGTTCCAGCGATAAGCTGCTACCGCGTAAGAATCTTCAAGTGCTGCGGCCCCCGGTCGATTTGAGCGATAGCATCGATGCCGCGGCACTGGCTCATGCCATCGAGAGCCATTTCCAGGCTTTTGATCTGAAGGAGGGAGAGGCAGAAGTCGCGCTGGTATTTCGTTGGGACGGACCTCCGGCAGCCGTCCGTATCGCCGCCTTCTGTCGTGGTGTGATGGAAGGCCTGCCGGCCACGATGCGCAACGGGCGTCCGATCTATCTGGTCTTCGACCGTGACCTCGCGGGGCTGGTGGGAACCATTCTCAAGAACGACTTTGAAATAAAAAACGACATGATTGCCATCGACGGCGTCGTGCTTCACGACTTCGACTTTATCGATCTCGGCAAGACTTTGGAGCCTTCCGGGACAGTTCCCGTCACAATCAAGTCTTTGGTGTTCCGGTTGTAGAACTCGCAACCCAGCGAGATAACTCTAGCGGTAAGGCTTTGCAATCTATTTGATCGCTTCAGCTTTCTTCAGCTCTTCAATTGTTTTGCTGCCTAGCTTTAAGATTTCATTAAACACTTGATCATTGTTTGCGCCGATCCACGGCGCCGGGCGCGCCGCATTGGCCGCAGAAAGCGAGGGAATTCCAGGCAATCCGTGGTGCACGATCTTGCCCCAAGGCTGGGCTTCGGTCTCGACGATATGGCCGCGCTCCCGCAGGTGAATGTCATAGTACAAATCTTCACCGGAAGAAGGTATTCCAGCGGCGATACCCGCCTCTTGCAGCAACCTAAAGGCTTGACGCGGCCTATACTTACGGGTCCACTGTGAAAAATTTCGATCAAGCTCTGTGTGATGCTGCTTCCGGCCGCTTTTCGTCGCAAATTTCGGATCGGCCGCCCAAGAAGATTTGCCGATCAAGTTAACCATGCTCTCCCACTCTTGATCGCCAGCACAAGCGATGATGATCCAGTTGTCTTCGCCGCGACAGGGGTAACAGCCGTAAGGGGCATAAGGTTCGCCTAGAACTTCCTGGTAACCCAGCGCGTCCCATTCGCGACCATTTACGGTGAAGTCCAAGATCGCTGGTCCCATCATCGAACCTTGTGCTTCGAGCATAGCCGCTTCGATGAATTGTCCCTGCCCGGTGCGCTGCTGGTATTCAAGCGCAGCCAGGACGCCAAGAGTCATAGTAACGGCGCCGACTCGGTCCGGCCAGGCAATTTTACAGCGCGTTTCCATCGGCGAGTCAGGATAGCCCCAGAGTCGCATGATTCCAGTATAAGCGAGGAGTTGCCAACCCCAAGCGACCCAGGACTTGAGCGGTCCAGTTAGTCCCCAGCCAGGCATCACGACTTGCACGATACCCGGGTTGATCTGCTGCAACGTTTCAAAACTGAAACCGAGCCGCTCCAAAACACCCGAGCTGAAATTGTCGACGACGACATCGGAGACCGCTACAAGTTGCTTGAAAAGCTCTTTGCCTTCGGGATGGCGCAGATTAATGGTACAACCAAGCTTAGCCCGGTTCATGTCGGCATGGGCAGCCGTCTCGCGATCTTTGCTGGGAACAACAGCGGACTCGATCTTGACGACCTCCATGCCGTAATACGCCAGGATGGCTGTTCCCAGTGGACCGGCATACTGTTGGGTGAGATCGGCCATGCGAAGGCCTTCGAGCATCGGTTTGCGCGCGCGTTCATCGAGCGCCAGTGGATGGTCGGACTGAGAAGCGTGGTTTTCCAGTTCAGCAAGGATCTCGTTCTTATGCTCGTCCAAAAGCGGGGCCGGGCGGCGCACCTGCATCGGCGTCAATGAGAGTCGCATAGGAAATCCGGGTGCGGTGTAGCGGCCGATAATAGGATGTTCGATCTCTTGAAGCCATTGGCGCGACCGAACTTGTTCACATTCAACGAACTGTCCCACGGTGTTGAGCGGAGCGGCGGCGAGATGGCGCCGTTGCGCCTCCTGGGCAAATTCCCCAGCGGTAAACTGACCGATGAAATGGGCGAAGGCCTTTGAAACTTCCGCTCCGTGCGCGTCACGGTATTTAGGATTTTCCCATTCGGGACCCGCAAGCGTCTTATCGGTCATCCAGTTCTGCGCGAACTCTCGCCACATGTGCGGCATATTGGTGGTGAAATGGACGTAATGTCCGTCTTTGCAGCGGTAGATGTTGGTACCGGCACCGCCATAGTCTTTGCCGCCGGGCCGCCGCTCCAGCCGATTCTCTCTCGTGTAGCGCGCAACCGAACTGCTGTTGGTGAAAGTCAGGGCTTCCTGAAGCGAAATATCGATGCGTTGGCCGACGCCGTTCAATCGGGCGTGACGAATCCCCGCAAGTCCCAAGGTCGCCGCCACGCACGCCGCGACCTGGTAGGCCAGGTGACTGGGCGCCGTACATTGTCCCTTGGTATCGTCGCCCTGACCATAGAGAAAACCGCCGGAAGCATTGGCGATGGCATCGCTGCCTTTGTAGTGTCGATGGGGTCCCGTGCGTCCAAACGGGCTCAAAGAAACAGTCACTAACTTAGGATTGATTTTCTTTAGACTCTCGTCGGTAAATCCCTGAGCTTCCAGATCGCCGAGTAGTGTGGCTTCCACGAAGAGATGAGCCGATGCGAGAAGTTTGGCAAAAATGTCGCGGTCCCGCGGGTTTGTCTTTAGATCCAAAACAATGCTGCGCTTGTTGGTATTGGCGTTTATAAAAGTCAGGCTACGTTCAAGATCTTCAATATTGCCGGCGAAGGGCGGCAGCAACCGGTTGGGGTCACCGCCTGGGGGTTCGACCTTGATGACGTCGGCACCCAAATCGGCGAGCAAGCGAGTCGAGTAGGACGCCGGGATATCGCCCAGTTCAACGACGCGGATATGACTCAAAGCCCCCGTGTTGTTTGTCTCTTGTGACTTGGACATGTTTTCTTTCTATCGACTTAGATTGACAACGATTCGCCCACGAATACCGCCCTTGAGAATCTGATCGATCTTTGGACTCAACTCTTCCAAAGTGCATTCCGACACAAGGTCACTGGAGAGATCGAGCTTCCAGTCCTGGGCGAGCTTTTGCCAAGCGAGCAAGCGTTCGCCTACAGGAATATCAACGGAATTGACCCCCAACAGACTCACGCCTCTGAGGATAAAAGGGAAAACGCTCATTGCGAGGTCCGCCGACATGGCATTGCCGCAGCAGGCAACGCAACCCTCCTCCTTGGTCGATTTGA
>Ga0081455_10009218_pt1 | contig 10170 bp, 8 predicted proteins | sample TabmetS3T2R1_FD_70207 | JGI IMG/M metagenome (GOLD analysis project Ga0081455, IMG submission 70207) | Tabebuia heterophylla rhizosphere microbial communities from the University of Puerto Rico - S3T2R1 | ecosystem: Host-associated > Plants > Roots > Rhizosphere ... | reverse complement strand
TCGTTCAAAGCGCCGCGATCGAGCCGGTCGTAGCCGCTCGTCTGGTCGATCCTCGCGTCCGTCACCCGACCGTTCACGTCGACCAGAACCGTCAGAACGACGCTGCCTTCCTCGCCCAGCCGAACGGACGCCTCGGGATAGTCCGGCCGCGCATTGGCATGGCGCGGATCGGCGGCCGGAGGCACATAGCGTGTGACCGTCAAACCGCCGGCACCGGTCGATGGCGTTTCGACGACAAAGTCAGGCATCGATGGAGGGAGTGGCTGCGGATCGATGACCGGTGCCGCCGGTGGTGGAATGAAAGGATCCTTCACAGCCGGCAGCGTCCGAATGACGAGGTCCGGCGGGATGACAGCGATTGGCATATGACCCAGACTTGTAACAAGCGCGCCAATCAAAACCACATGCAGCAGCACGACAAAACCCGCGCCGGACAAACGTGACGCGGACCAGGAATGGCCGAGACTTGCCATGAGCACTCTCCCTCCAGTGACGGAGGATCGGATTCAGCCCTTCCGCGAAACAGCGCGCAGAGCACGCCGTAGGATGGACACTAACGCCGCGGAGACTCGAACACGCCCGAAGCCGCTCCTCCTGATTGCTTTTGTGCGTCCACCTTAGGGAGATGGCAGAGTGTTGCTTCGTCTCAAGCTTACGCCGAAACCGGCGCTCGTGCGAGCGCGATGACTCTGTTTGTCTTAGGGCGGCGGGATCGGAGGACTTAGAAGTTCGGCACCTTGTTGTGCGCCAGCATCAGGATGTCGCTGTTCAGATTGATGAACCATTTGCCGACGGTGCAGCTCTTGGCCGCGAGCGCGCGATGCTCGTCGCCGCGCTTGCCTTCGAGCACCCAGACGGGCTCGCCCGCGCAATCGGGCGGGCTCATCACGCGCGGATCGACCTTCACGCCGGGCACGGACTTGTCCAAGGTCCAGAATTCGTTGGACTCGATGCGGGCGAGGATCGGGCCATATTCCGACGGCTTCAGATCGGCGACCTGCGCCTTGGGAAGCGGCTTCATGGTGAGCTCGTCCTTGACGAACGACGTCACCCAGAGCGAGGCAGACCCATCCTTGAAGGTCGAGATCCGCACAATGATCGGCTGCTGCGAGGGACGCCACAGAAACAGGCGATAGATCTGCTCGGGTTTTTCGCCCGTGTCCGGCATTTCCATCGGATGCCAGTCCGATTTGCAGAGGATCGTGAGGCTCGGACGCTTCTTTTCCTGTTCCTCGCCGCAGTTCTTCCCGTTGAAGGTCTTGATCTGGTCGCCTTTGAACAGCGCGACGCCGTCGGGGTCGACCCCCTTGTCGGCCTTGCCGCCGCCCAGCCCCAGAAACAGCGCGACGGTCATCGCGGCGATTGATGGCAATGCTTGCATGCGGTTCCCCCTGGCGTGCCCTTCCAGCCGGCGTTTCGAGCCTTACATGCCTTCAGGGCCGCGCTGGATGCCCACCGCGCCGGTGCGCGAGACTTCCACGAGCCCGAGCGGCTTCATGAGGGCGATGAACGCTTCGATCTTCTCCGAATTTCCGGTGAGCTCGAAGATGAACGAAGTATGCGTGGTGTCAATGACCCGCGCCCGGAACGCGTCCGACAGACGCAGCGCCTCCACCCGCTTGTCGCCCGAGCCGGCCACTTTTACGAGCGCCAGCTCGCGCTCGACGTAAGGCAGCCCCTCACTGAGATCGACCACGCGGTGGACCGGCACCAGGCGCTCGAGCTGGACGCGGATCTGATCCAGAATGAGCTTCGTGCCCGTGGTGACGACCGTGATGCGCGAGGTATGCGAGCCGGGATCGATCTCGGCCACCGTCAGCGAGTCGATGTTGTAACCGCGGCCGGAAAAGAGCCCGACGATGCGCGCAAGCACGCCCGCTTCGTTGTCGACCAGGATCGACAGCGTGTGACGCTCGAGAGGCTGATCAACGCGTGGCGGCATTTCAGTTCGGTGTCCTTTGCTCTCATCCTTCGAGACGCCGTCTACGGCGGCTCCTCAGGATGAGGATCGTGTAGTCGAATAACATTCGGACCTCATCCTGAGGAGCAGGCGAAGCCTGCGTCTCGAAGGATGGGCCCACGCTCAAACCAGCATCTTGCCTTCTTCCGAGATCTCTTCGCGCTCCTGATCGGACGACAGCATCATCTCGTTATGTGCCTTGCCCGACGGGATCATGGGGAAGCAGTTCTCGGCCTGATCGACGACGCAATCGACGATCACCGGGCCCGGCGTGTCGATCATCTTCTGGATCACGGCATCGAGCTCCGACGGCTTCTCCGCGCGCAAACCGGTCGCATGATAGGCCTCCGCGAGCTTGACGAAGTCCGGCAGCGCCTCGGTGTAGCTTTCCGAATAGCGCCCGCCATGGAGCAGCTCCTGCCACTGGCGCACCATGCCCATGTACTGGTTGTTCAGGATGAAGATCTTGACCGGCAGGCGGTGCTGCACGGCGGTCGACATCTCCTGGATGTTCATGAGGATCGACGCTTCGCCGGCGATGTCGATGACGAGTTTGTTCGGATTGGCGGTCTGCGCGCCGATCGCGGCGGGCAAGCCATAGCCCATCGTGCCGAGACCGCCTGACGTCAGCCAGAGATTGGGCTTCTCGAACGGGAAATGTTGGGCCGCCCACATCTGATGCTGGCCGACCTCGGTCGTGATGATGGGCTCGCGCGCTTTCGTCAGCTGATAGAGCCGCTGGATCGCGTGCTGCGGCTTGATGATGTCGGAGGAGTTCTTGAACCCGAAGGACTTCTTCGCGCGCCAGCCGTCGATCACGCCCCACCAGTTCTTGAGTGCAGTCTGATCGAGCTTGTGCGTGCCCGCCTTCCACAGGCGGATCATGTCTTCCAGCACATGAGCGACGTCGCCGATCACCGCGACGTCGACATGCACGTTCTTGTTGATCGAGGACGGGTCGATGTCGATGTGGATCTTTTGCGAGTTCGGCGCGAACGCATCGAGACGACCGGTAATGCGGTCGTCGAAACGCGCGCCGATGGCGAGCATGACGTCGCAGTCATGCATCGTCCAATTGGCTTCGTAGGAGCCGTGCATGCCGACCATGCCGAGCCATTGCTTGTCGGACGCGGGGTACGCGCCGAGGCCCATCAGCGTGGAGGTGATCGGCGCGCCGGTCATGCGCACGAACTCGCGCAGCAGCGTCGACGCCATCGGGCCCGAATTGATCACGCCGCCGCCGGTGTAAATCACGGGCTTCTTCGCGCCGGCAAAGAGCTGCACCGCCGCCTTGATCCTGTCGAGATCGCCTTTGACCTTGGGCCGGTAGGTGCGATGGCGGACATTCGCAGGGCCGACATAGGACGCCTTCGCGAACTGGATGTCCTTCGGGATGTCGACCAGCACGGGGCCTGGCCGCCCATTGGTCGCGACATAGAACGCCTCGTGCAGGATGCGCGGCAGCTCGTTCACATCCTTCACCAGCCAATTGTGCTTGGTGCAGGCGCGCGTGATGCCGACCGTGTCGCATTCCTGGAAGGCGTCGGAGCCGATGAGATGGGTCGCCACCTGACCGGTGATGCAGACGATGGGGATCGAATCCATCAGCGCGTCGGTGAGCCCGGTGACGACATTCGTCGCCCCCGGTCCCGAAGTCACGAGCAAAACGCCGGGCTTGCCGCTCGACCGCGCATAGCCTTCCGCCGCATGGGCCGCGCCGGCCTCCTGGCGCACGAGCAGATGCCGCAGCTTGTCCTGCTTGAACAGCTCGTCATAGATCGGGAGCACCGCTCCGCCGGGATAGCCGAAAATGTGCTCGACGCCATGATCCAGCAGCGCACGGATTACGATCTCGGCTCCCGAAAGCTCTTGCCCAGGCATCGTCCTGCTCATCTTTCCCCGCGTGCAGCTGCCGCACGCAAGACCAAAAACCCATGCTTTCGCACGCAACCACACACGCCGCGCGGCCCGGAGTTCACCGGGTCCGCACAAAGTCCGGTAACCTAAAGGGCGGGGCCCCCAGCCGTCAACTGATATCTGCTATAAGTGAAAAGATTGTATCCAAATTTCTTTCCGAAAATTTCTCTTCGAGCCAGTTCCACGCAATCATTTTATTACGGACCCAGGTGAGCTGCCGCTTGGCGTAGTGACGCGAGGCGAGCTTGGCCGCCGCCATGGCCTCTTCGAGGCTCATCCGGCCATCCAAATGCGCGAGCAGAGGCTCGACGCCGAGCGCCCGGCGGGCGGGCGCGTCGGCGGGCAAATCGAGCGCCGCGATGGCGCTCACCTCCTCCAACGCCCCTTCGGCCAGCATCGCGTCGAAGCGTGCGTCGATGGCGGCATAAAGCCCGGTCCGGGGGGGCGCCACTACGACGCGCGCCGCAATGTCCAGCCCTGGGGCCGCGGTCGCCGTCTGAAAGGTGGCGAGCGAACGGCCCGTGGCCTCCAGAACCTCCAGTGCACGGGCGATCCGCTGGGGATCGCTGGGCCTCAGCCGGGCGGCAATGACCGGATCGCGCTTCAGAAGCTCGGCATGCAGCGCGGGCGCGCCTTCAGCCGCAAGCCGCGCGCGCACCGCCCCGCGGATCGCCGCCGGAATGGGCGGCACGTCGGCGAGCCCTTCGGTCAGGGCCGCGAAATAGAGCCCGGTGCCGCCCACGACGATCGGGACGCGGCCCGCTGCGCTGGCCTCCGCGATCGCCGCGCGCGCGTCCAGGGTCCAGCGGCCGACCGAGTAGGTCTCGCGGGCCGAAACCGTGCCGTAAAGGCGGTGCGGCACTTTGGCTTCGTCCGCAGCCGAGGGGCGTGCCGTCAGGGTGCGAAGCTCGCGATAGACCTGCATCGAGTCCGCGTTGACGATGACGCCGCCCACGCGTTCGGCCAGTGCCAAGGCCAGCGTAGACTTGCCGCCTGCGGTCGGCCCTGCGATAAGAACCGCGCCTGATTTCACCCGTGTCATTGTTCCCATTCCGGCTCGCCGTATGGACTATGTTCTTTCGTTGATCGGCAATCCAGCCGAAGCGGCCGTCACACCGGACACGCTGATCCGCGCGATCCACACTCTGAATAGCGAAGGCGCCGTGCTCGGCAAGCCCACCACGCTCGCACAGGGAGTCGCGGGCGAAGTGCTGTTCAAGGGGTTATCGCCGGAGCGCGCCGCCAAGGCCGCCCGCGCGGCGTTTGCGGGCCGGCGCGTCGATGTGAATGTGCTCCCCGCCGAAGGGCGCCGGAAGCGCCTCATCGTCGCCGACATGGATTCGACGATCATTACCTGCGAATGCCTGGACGAGATCGCGGATTTCGCCGGGCTGAAACCGCGCATCGCCGCCATCACCGAGCGGGCCATGCGCGGCGAGCTTCCGTTCGAGGCCGCGCTGCGCGAGCGCGTCGGCCTGCTCAAGGGCCTGCCCGCCGCAACGCTCGATCAGGTCTATGCGGAGCGCGTGCAACTGATGTCCGGCGCGCGCACGCTGCTGCGCACCATGCGCGCGAACGGCGCGCATGCGGTGCTCGTGTCCGGCGGCTTCACGTTTTTCACCGAGCGCGTCGCGGCGGCGGCAGGCTTCGAGGCCCAGCGCGCCAACACGCTCATCGTCAAGGACGGCGCACTGACCGGCGAAGTGGGCGAGCCCATTCTCGGCCGCGACGCCAAACGCGCGACGCTCGATCAATGGGTGGCGGACAACGGCCTGTCACATCAGGATGCGCTCGCCGTGGGCGACGGCGCGAACGACCTCGGCATGATCGAAGTCGCCGGCCTCGGCGTCGCCTATCACGCCAAGCCCATCGTCGCCGAAGCCGCCCGCGCCCGCATCGATGTCGGTGATCTCACGGGGCTGCTCTATCTGCAGGGCTACGCGAAGAGCGAGTTCGTGGAGACATAGGCTGCTTCTACAGAATCTTGCGCCAGCGCAGGATGAGCAGCGTCAACCCGCCGACGACCACGATCACCAGCGACACGACCCAGAAGCCGAGCGGCGAGTTGAGCCCGGGCAGCCCGCCCAGATTCATCCCGAACATGCCGGCGATGAGCGACATCGGCAGCAGCACGGCGGAGAGAATCGAGAGCACATAGACGTTCCGGTTGGTCGCCTCGGCCAGCCGCGCGGCAAGCTCGTCTTGGAGCAGGCGCGAGCGCAATTGCACCGTGTCCAGATCCTCCGCCGTTCGCCCGAGATATTCGAGCCCTTCGCGCAGACCGGCGAGATCGTCGCTGCAGATCCAGGGCGGCGGCTTGGCGCACAGACGCGAGAACACGCGTTCCTCCCGGTGAAGATGCCGGTAGAGAAGGATCGCCCGCTTGCGCACCTCGCCCAGGCTCTGGCGCAGCCTTTCGGGCTCATCGCGCTCGATCTGATCCTCGGCTTGTTCGATACTGCGCTCGAGCGCATCCGTCGCGCCTTCGAGAAGCCTGCCCAGGCTTTCGACGATCCGCACTAGCACCGAAAGACCCGTCGTTGCGGTGACGCCTTGAGCGACCGCTTTGCGCGCACGCTCGACCGCGGCCAGGGGATGGCGCCGCGCCGTCACGATGGCGTGATCATCCGCGTAGAAATGCAAATGTCCGGGCCGCCAGTCGACCGCCTCCAACTCGTGACAGAAATCCGTCAAAATGCCCGTGACGCCCTGGGCCGTGGTTTCGATCCGCGCATAGGTCTCACGCGTCAGCAGCCATTCCTTGGCCCCGTCGGGCAGCCAGCCTTGCGTCTCCACCCAGTGCTTCGCCGGAGTCGTGTTGAGATCGAGATGAATCCAGACAACGCCGCGCCGCTGCGCGAGCCGTTGCTCGGCGTCCTTGACCTCCAGATCCCGCCCCGTTCCGTCGGCGTCGAAGCCAATGGCGAACACAAGGCCTTGCCCGAGCCCGAACGCAAACGGCGAGAGCCCCCCATGCGCAAATAGTCGCTGTTGGGCCTGTTCCACCATCCCTTCTCCGCGTTCGTCCGAGCCGCCGCGAAGAATGTTAGGCTCGCCATGTGACACATGCTAGGGGACGCCGATCACAGGACACGGCGCGAAGAACGACGGGGGCGTTATTGATCAAAACCCCGCAAGCACGAGCGAGGCTTTGCCGTGCATCGCGGGCCATGCGTCGCGGGCGACCATGCGCCCAAGCGCTTCCTCGAGGAAATCGGTCAGCGCGGCGCGGTTGTTGGCCAGCGTCGCATCGTCCATCGCGAGCGCGGGAGAGAACATCAGCGCAAAACGGCCGGGATTGTCGCGCGCGAAGCGCACATAGGCCTCGGTCAACGCGCCCAACCGCTCGGCCTTGAGCGACGTCGCCGAGAGCCCGTCGCCCAAATCTTCCAGCAGCATGAGAAACCCGTCCGCCGCCACCGCGGCGACGAGCGCGTCGCGATCCGCGAAATGTCGATAGGGCGCCGTTTGCGAGACGCCGGCCCGACGCGCCGCCTCGCGCAGCGTGAGCGCTTGGGGCCCATGAAGATCGACCAGCGCGACCGCCGCGTCGATCAGCGCGTTGCGGAGATTGCCGTGATGATAGGGGCGCGCCACTGTCCGCGCGCCACGGGCGAGGTGTGCGGCCGGTGTATTCCCGCTCACGAGGCGACCAACGGAATTCGATTTTTCGGCCATGGGCCCGGATACCCGATTCGTCTGTAAGTGAGTATGATCCTCCTGCCCGGCGGACAACAGAAGGAAAGGGCGTGCCGATGCAGCGTGTCGCTTGTCTTGCGCTCGCATTCGCGCTGCTTACGGGCAAGGCCGTCCTTTCGGCGGGCGCCGCTTGGGCCGACGACGTCACCGACGAGATGGAGCGTGCGCGCCAGCTCTACGCCCAAGGCAAGGTGAGCGAGGCCAAACAGGCCCTCGACATGGCCTCGCAGCTCATCACCCAGCATAAGGCAAAGCTCCTGGGCGACGTGCTGCCGCCGGCCATGATGGGCTGGACGACGAGCGACATGGACAGCTCCGCGCTGGGCAGCAACCTTCTGGGCGGCGGCATCGCCGCGAGCCGCGTCTATCGCAAAGGCTCTGAAAGCTGTCTTATTTCCGTCGTCGGTGATTCGCCTGCCATGGCCATGGTGAACATCGTGTTCTCCAACCCCGGGCTGGCGGCGGCGGCCGGCGCGCGCATCCAGCGCATCGCCGGACAGCGCGGTCTCATCACGAACGACGGGCAGGTGCAGGTGATCTCGGCCAACAACTACCTCGTCACCATTTCGGGTGCCTGCCGCGAAGCGGACAAAATCGCTTATGCCGGTAGCGTCGATTACGACAAGCTCGGAAGGCTCTGAATCGCCTGATGGAGCAACATCCTCCTTTTTCCGCGACGCGCCGTCTGCTCACCCGCCTCATCCTGCCGTTCCGCTGGCGCCCGTTGCAGGCGTTGGGCGCGTTGCTCCTGGGCTTCTTCATCGGCTTTCTGCTCGTCGCCCATGGCGTGTGGGTCGAGCTGCATCACTCTTTGCCGATCACGGACGGCAAGCTGGCGCTGCCGGGTCTCAAGGTGCCCGTCGACGTGCTGCGCGACGCCCATGGTGTTCCGCACATCTACGCCGACAGCGAGCATGACGCGTTGTTCGCCGAAGGGTTCGTGCACGCGCAGGACCGCCTCTGGCAGATGGAGTTCACGCGGCGCATCGGCAAAGGACGCGTCGCCGAGATCATGGGCGCGCGAGCCCTGCCGCTCGACCGTCAGATGCGCGCGCTCGATTTCGCCGGCGCGGCGCAACGCGCGTACGCCAACCTGCCGCCGCGCACGCGAGACGCGCTCCAGGCCTATGCGGACGGCGTCAATGCCTTCCTCGCCACCAACACGCGGCCCTTGCCACCGGAATTCTTTCTGCTTGCCACGCGGCCGGCGCCGTGGCAACCCGCCGACAGCGTGCTGATGGAGAAGCTGCTCGCCTTTCAGCTCGCGGGCAACGCGTTCGGCGAGATCGAGCGTCTGAAGCTGCTTGCGCGCCTCGGACCCGACAAGCTCAAAGCCTTCATGTTCCATGAGCCACTGCTGCCGACACCGCAGGCGCTTTATAGTGTCGCGCTGCATGCGACGCTGGGCGTTCCCGCAACGCCGGAGCGCGGCGCGTCCAACAACTGGGTCGTCGACGGGCACTGGACCAAGTCCGGCAAGCCGCTGCTCGCCAACGACACCCATCTAGAGCTGACAATCCCCGGCACATTTTACCTGGTGCAATTCACGGTGCGCGGCCGCCCGCTGATCGGCGCCTCGACACCCGGCCTGCCGGGCCTGCTGCTCGGCCGCTCGAACACGCTCGCCTGGGGCTTCACCAACACGGGATCGGATGTGCAGGATCTCGTGTTCGAGCGCGTCGATCCCAACGATGCCTCGCGCTACCTGACGCCCGACGGCAGCGCTCCGTTCGCGACCCGCGAAGAAACCATTGCCGTGCGCTTCGGCGATGACATCCGCGAAACGTTTCGCGCAACGCGCCACGGCCCAGTCATTCCCGCAGATCTTCTTCACGCGACCGACGTCACCCCGAAAGGCACCGTCATCGCGCTGCGCTGGGAGGCGCTCGGCGACACCGACGCGACGCTCCTCGCGGGCTTCGACATGCTCGAAGCGAAAAGCGGCGCCGATTTTCGCGAAGCCATGCGCCCCTATGTCGGCCCGATGCAGAACATGGTCTACGCGGACACGGCCGGCGCGATCGGACTGGTGGTGCCAGGCCATGTGCCGCTGCGCGGCGCAGGCGATACCACCCATGGCCTCGTTCCCGCGCCGGGCTGGCAAGCGCAGTTCGATTGGCAGGGTGTCGTGCCCTTCGACTCCCTGCCCCATCAGGATCATCCCGCGAATGGCCTGATCGTAACCGCGAACAACGACATCACGCCCAAAGGCTACACGCCGGTGCTCAACTACGAGTACGACGACGGCGCGCGGGCGCGACGCATCGAAGACCTGTTGAGCACGCGCCACGACCACGATCTCGAGACCTTCCGCGTCGTGCAGCTCGACACGGTTTCGCCGTGGGCGCGCGAACTGTTTCCACTCATGCGCGACGCGATGGCGGACACGCCGCCGCGCAGCCCGCTGGCCGGCGAGGCGCTTCGCCGGCTCGGCGCCTGGGACGGCGACATGCGCGGCAACCGCGCCGCGCCGCTCATCTTCACCGCGTGGATCCGCGAGCTGATGGTGACGCTTTACGGCGATGCACTGGGCCCACTGCTGCCCGCCATGTGGACGCCTCATTTCGAGGAGATCGCGCGCATCCTCAAGGACG
>Ga0081455_10009217_pt1 | contig 10170 bp, 3 predicted proteins | sample TabmetS3T2R1_FD_70207 | JGI IMG/M metagenome (GOLD analysis project Ga0081455, IMG submission 70207) | Tabebuia heterophylla rhizosphere microbial communities from the University of Puerto Rico - S3T2R1 | ecosystem: Host-associated > Plants > Roots > Rhizosphere ... | reverse complement strand
GCGCCTGGATCGCTACCCGCATGCAAGCCGAGCCCGAGCCAGAACCGCAGCCGAATCGAGCCCTGACGCGTCGGCGCTTCTTCGTCACCCTCCTGCTCCTGTCTTGCGTGCTGCTGTCGGTGCTGATTCGGCCACTGTTGAGTCCGTTTCTGATCGCTGCAGTGCTCGCTGGTGTGCTGTGGCCGCTGCAAGTTCGGCTGGCGCGGCGTTTGCGCGGACGACGCCAGCTTGCCGGAGGCGTGCTCGTTTTTGCCACGCTGCTCGCGCTGGTGGGTCCAGTCGCGGGGCTGTCGGCGTTCGTGATCGACGAGGCAGCTGACGGCGCTGCATTCGTCGCGGCAACCCTGCGCAGCGAAGGCTTCGAAGGCCTGCTGCGCGAGTTGCCGGATTCGGTGCGCCAGCGGGTGCAGGATGGGCTGGCCGCGCTCGAGCGTCACGCCAGCGGCGATGTCCGCAAGACCGTAGCCACTAAGCTCAACGAGCAAGCTTCCAAGGTGGCCGCCGCCGTGGGCGGCGCCCTGGCAGCCACGTGGGCGTTCGTGTTCGACGTCGTGATGATGCTGATCGCGCTGTATTTCCTGCTCACGCAAGGAGCCGAGTCCGTCGCCTGGCTCGACGACACCTTGCCGCTGCGGTCGGGTCAGACCCACGAGTTGCTGCGCGAGTTCAAGCGCACGTCGTACGCCGTGGTGGTGTCCACGCTCGTGACCGCCGCGGTGCAGGCCGTGGCTGCGTTGATCGGCTATCTGATCGCGCGCGTACCGCACCCGATCTTCTTCGCGGCCATCACGTTCTTCGGTGCGTTCATCCCCGCCGTTGGTGCCGCTGCCTTCACGCTGCTAGCGGCTGCGATCCTGCTCATCACCGGACATCCCTACCTCGCAGCATTCTTGGCGGTGTGGGCGCTCGTCGTCGTGGGCTTGGTCGACAACATCGTCAAGCCGCTGGTGCTGCGCGGCGGCATGGACATGCCGGGCGCCGTGGTGTTCTTCGCATTGATCGGCGGCCTCAGCGCCTTCGGTCCGATCGGCTTGTTGCTCGGCCCGCTCACGGTCGCGTTCTTCGTGGCGCTCTTGCGCATGTACAAGCGCGATTTCGCCGAAGCGTTGGAGCAATGAAGCTCAGTCGGGCGCTACGGCTTCGGCGTCACCGAGCTCCAACAAGCGGGTGCCGATCGCAGTCGCAAGTTCCCAGTACTCCGGGCTCAAGCCCTGATCGGCGTGCGCGGCCAGCGCGACCAACCCCACGTACGCGAGATTGTCGTCGAGCTGGCACTTGAGCAGCGTCAGCCGGTACTCGATCCCGATGCGGCTCGTCCAAACGCTCGTTCCCGCGAGGCCCGGCAGACACGCGCCTTCGATTTCGATCACGGTCTGGCCCGTATCTTCGAGTTGTTGTTGCCAGTAGCTGTTGGCGAAAGTATCGAGCGCCGCGTCTGGCTGCAGCTGCAGCGATGCCGCGCGCACGAGCGCTCCAGCGCGCATCACGTACAGCTGTCCGGCGCGCGTGCGCGAGCTATCGCACAGCAACGACAGCGCTCGCTGTGCGCGCGCCTCCGGCTCGTCGACTTGCTCGAATGCCGCGGCGACGCGTGTGCGCGCCGTGTGTCCGTCGCGCAGCCGTGCCCCGCCGAGCACCGAGGATTCGAACGCCGTCAGCGGCACTTCGAGCGCCAAGCCCGCCTGCTTGGCTTCTTCCTGCAAGCGACCGTGGCGCAGCGAGCGCGCCGGAGTTCCGATGCGATACTGCTTGGCCGCGAGTTCGGCGTAACGCGCGGCGGTGGTCGGGTCTTTGCCCCAGATCGCCACGCACGCGCGCGCGTCGTAGTCGACCGAGCGCCGTGACGGAACCATGTCTTCGCGTTGTTCGATCAAGCGATCCAGGCGTTCGGCTGCGAGCTGGTACTCGCCGAGTTTGGCTTCGGCCAGCGCCAGCGCGCGCACCAGATTTGCGGCGCCATCGCCCACCGCGAGCACTTGGCATTGTTCGTACGCGCGCCGCCCAACGCTGCGGGCTTCTTCGACGTGACCGAGATCCATCAGCACGGTGGTGTAACCCGCGACCGCGCTCACCCATGCGTTCAGGTTCGGCGGTGGATCGATGGACTCTGGATTCGCGACAGCGAGCGAACGCTCGAACGCATGCTTGGCACTCGGCAGATCACCGCGCAGGCGCTGGAAATAGCCGTGCGCCAGGTGCTGCTGCGCGCGCCAGCCCGGCGCTTCGGCCGCAACCTTCGTGATGCGATCGGCAACCTGTCCGATGCCTGCCAAGTCGCCCGCGTGCACCTGTGCCGCCAACTCGATCAGGAAGGGTGTGTCGAACATTTGGCGCGCGCTGGCCTGCACCGCCAAGACCTCGGCGCGGCGCCGGTGCTTCTCCGCGCCTTCGGCGTCGCCGTCGTAAATGCACAGCAGGCGCCGCAGCAGCACACCGTTGACCTGCTGCAGCGGATCCTTCTCCATGATCTCGATCCACTGCAGCGCGGTCGGGTAGCCGAGCCGCACCTCGAGCGCGCCGACCGCGTAGGCGATGGCGTTGCGGATCGCGTTCACGTTCGGCAGCTCGCGGCCGCTGACATCTGCCAGTTGTTCGTACACCTTGAGTACGCGCGCCCGCGCTTGCTCGGGCTGCGCCTTGTAGTTCATCTCGCCGCCGGCGATCACGTTCTGCCACAGCGCGTGCAACATGGGCGACAGTGGCGCGAACGGCTCGAGCATGCTCGGCAGCGACGCCAACAGCCGCGTATCGCTCGCGCGCGAACCGATCACGATCGACGTGGTCACGTACTGCGCCAAGTAGCGAACCGCTTCGTCGGGCGCGTAGCCGCGCTGTTCCGCGGGCGCAGCTGCGTAACGTGCCGCGTTCGCGTCCAGGGCTTGCTTCAAGCGTTCCGCAGCGGGCAAGGTTTCGGGCAGCGCCAGGTAATCCGCGAGTCCCGAGTCCTGTGTGAGCTGTTCGCGCCAGCTGGCGGCGTAGCGATAGTAGAGTTTGTTGTCAGTTTGAACACTCAGACCGATCAGCTGCCGAGCGATCTCGCGCAGCTCGCGCGGCGGGCGGCCTTGGGCGACTGCCAGCGGCAGCGAGCGTTCCAGCACAGCTGCGAGCACCTTCGGCTCGAGCTGCGTGCGCTCGTACAACAGGCCGCCCGCGGGCAAAGCCGCGAGCAAACTGCCCAAGCGCTCGAGCGCGCGCGCGCTGTGTCCGGCCAGCAACAGATGATGAACCTCGACGCCGCCGGCGGCTGGGGCGCGTGCGAACAGATCCGCGAGCGCGCCGTGATAGTTCGTTTGCTGTTCGTCCGTGAGCTGCGCGATCAGACAACTACGAATGCCGTGGTGACTGAGGCTGTACGTGCCACCGTTGTCCGTGAGCACGCCGAGGCGCAGCAAGGTTGCGAGCGCATCCGCGAGCTCGGCGTGCGCCTTCGGCCCCGCGAGTTGCGCGTAGTCCGCCCGCGTCCACGGCGCTTCGAGCGCGAGCGCTTGCATACACGCCAGATGCCGGGCTAGCTCCGGCAGCTGCTCCAGCTGTGCGCGCAGCGCTTCCTCGGCGTTGTTCGGCAGATCGTGAACGCTCAGTTCGGGCGGCAAGCTCCAGCTGCCGTCGGCGTAGCGAATCAGACCGCGGTCCAGCATGTGCTGCGCCAGCGCCAGCGCCGCGCGCGGATTGCCGTGCGCAAGCCGCTGAATGCGATCGCTGACCAGCGCCACGTGCGGCGCGTTGCCGAACACGGAAGCGAACATGGCTTCGATCTCCGCAGCCGTCAGCGGCGACAAACCGGTGCCGTACGAATGCCGGCGCAGGATCCCGAGCGCGAGCAATCCGCGCTGTTCGGTCTGCTGCAGCGTGCCGACGATCAACAAGCGCGAACCGCTCGCCCCGTGCGCCAGCGCCGCCAGCATGGCCAGCGAGGCTTCGTCGACGCGCTCCATGTCGTCGACGGCGATCACGATCGGCTGGTCCTGGCACACGCGCTCGATCCAGCTCGCGAGCGCGGTCTGTAACGCGTAGCGCTCCGTCGGCAGCGTAGCCAGCTCCAGCACTTGTGCCGGAGCGACATCGCTGCCCGTGGTGTTTTCGGGAGCTGCCAGCAACATGCTGGCACTGCCCAACTCGTAGGCGCAGCGCAGTGCGACCTCGGGCAACGCTTCCAGCATCTGCGCGACCAGCTCGCGCGCGCTGCTGAAGGCTGCGCCGCTCGCGGATTGCCCGCGGCTGCGCAGCACGGTCGCACCTTGGATCTTGGCTTCCAGCACGCAGGCTTCGAGCAGACGCGAGCGGCCCACGCCGGGCGCACCCTCGAACAGCACGCTGCGGCCACGGCCTTCGAGCGCGGCGCGCAGGTGGCGCCGAAACTGACGCAGCTCGCCGTCGCGACCGACCAGAGTCGGTGTGGCCAGATATGCCTGCGGTGCGTCGTGCGACTCGACTTGTGCGATGCCCGCGATCGCCGCCAAGCGCTGCATGACTTCGAACACGCTGTGCGGGCGGCGTGCGGGATCGATCCGCAGCAGCGATAGCACCAGCTCATCGAGCGCCGGCGGGATGTCCGCGACCACGTGGCTGGGTGGTGCCGGTTCACGGCGCCAGGCGTCGCGTAGCTCGGAAAACGCGCGCGGTGCGAAGGCCAGGCGCCCGGTGAGCGTGAAGTACAAGGTCGCGCCGAGCGAGAACAGATCGGCGCGCGCATCCAGCGCTAGCCGGTGCATGGCTTCGGGTGCGATGAATGCCGGCGTGCCCACGGTTTGCGCGCTCGGTCCCATGGCAGCCATGGCGCCAAAGTCGATCAGTTTGGCCATGCCGTTTTGGGTGCAGCGCACGTTGCGCGGACTGATGTCGCGGTGAAGCAGCCGTCGTGAGTGCAACAGCGACAGTGATGAACAGACTTGCACCATCAGCTCGCAGGCGCGTCGATAGGGCAGGGGTGCGAGCGCCGTCAGGTCGCCCCCGTCCAGCAACTCCATGGTGTAAAAGGGTCCAACGCTATCGACACCGTAGTCGTATACGGCGATCACGCTGGGGTGTTTGAGCTGCGTGAGCGTGTAGAACTCCGCTTCGAACAGCGCGTTGGCCTCGCGATCGCGCAGAGCATCGTTGCGCAAGGTGAGCTGTTTGAGCGCCAGGTCACCGCTGCGGCTGGGATCGCGCACGCGATACACGACGGCCATGCCGCCGCGTCCGAGTTGTTCCACGACCTGATACCGCGCGCCGATGCGCGCTGGAGGGTCCGAGTTGGCTAGAGCGCTCTCTGCGGCTACTGTCGACAAAAGCAGTCCCGTCGCTGCGGCGTAATGGTCAGCATATCGCGGGGCCGCGTCGAAAAAAACGCGCCGCACGTATGACTATACAGAGACGCGCCTGGCAGTTCACCCTGGGATCCGCACGCTCACACGCACGGCCCGGCGGCGCGCCGTGCTCGGCGGCGAGGTATGTCAGCCGTCACGGTTTGGCGACTGCAATCACTACGCGCCGCCTAAACCCTGTTACACTATTGCGCCTCCCGGGAACGTTTGGTCGTAGCCGGCACTCGGTCGACCTACCTGTGAGGCGTTCCCCATACACTTTGTTGGTTTGGATAGAAGGTGCAGGTGCAGGTGATGCGTGAGCGACGAGAATCGCGGGTTGCGACGATGATCATGCTGGTGAGCGCGCTGTCTGGCTTGGGCGCGCTGAGCTGCGGCGACGACGACACGTCTGCTGCGCCCGGGAAAAAGACCAAGAGCGACGCTGGGCCCGACGCTGTTGCCGATGCCGCCAAGCCTGCCGACAAGCCCAAGGATAGCCTGCCTGACGACTTCCTCGGCGACGCAGGCGACGGCTGGAAAACCCTGATCACCGGTCACTGGGAGATCGAAGCCGGCACCGAGACCTATCGCTGCGTGCGCTTCACTGTGCCCGAAGACGTGAATGCCAGCGCGTTTCGCGCACTGAGCCCCCGCGGCACGCACCACACCGTACTTACCGTCGCCGAAAACGCGACCGAGTCCGACGGGATCACCAAGTGTTCGGCACAAACCAATGCCCAGCGCAATCTCGGCGGCTCGGGTGTCGGCACCAACGACTTCTTCTTGCCGGAAGGCGTGGCGATGCGCTTGCGCGCGGGCCAGCAGCTGCTGTTGAACTTGCACTTGTTCAACGTGTCCGACTCGGCGCTGTCCGGTGTCAGCGGCACGCTGATCAAGACCGCGAAGGAGAGCGACGTGAAGGAATGGGCCGAGGGTGTGCTCGCGGGACCCGTCAATCTCACGATTCCGGTCGGGGGCCCGACCGTGCAGAGCGGCAACTGCACCTTCAAGGAGGACGCCACGATCTTCGCAGTGCTGCCGCACATGCATCAGCTCGGCATTCACTTGAAAACCACAGCGCACAGCTCGCTCGAGGGTGACGTCGTAATGCACGATGGCGATTACAGCTTCGACGAACAGATCGTGTATCCGTTCGACAAGCCCGTGAAAATGAAGGCGGGCGACAAGGTGCAGATCGACTGCACGTACATGAACACGACCAGCAAGACGGTCAACTTCGGCGACAGCAGCTTGGCCGAGATGTGCTTCGCAGGTCTGTTCCGCTACCCGTCCACCCCGGGCAACTTCCTGTGCACGAACTGAGGCACGCTTAGCGGTTGAGGCCAGCCAGGCCGATGCCGTCGGGATAGTAGCTGGCGGCGTTCGCGCCGGGTTTTCCGTATGCCGCCGCCAGCTGCGACACCCATAGCGAGAACAGCCCTTCGTGCTGCAGCGGCGGAGTGATCCCGGGCCGCGCGTACAAGCCGGGTTGAAAGCCCTGATCGCGAAAGCGCGCGATGAACGTTGGGTCGCGCGACAGGATGTGCAACGGTGCGTTGAGCGTGACGTCGCCCGGACGGTTCGCTTCCAGTCGCGGTTGGTGGTCGCCGAGTACGATCACCACGATCTCGCGCGCGGGTTCGGTTTCGAGCACGTCCAGCAGGTTGCGCCACTCGTATTCGATGCTGCGCAGATAGCTGCTTCGCAATGCCGTGCCGATGGCCTGGGTGTGCGGCAGCGCCGGCCAGCGCGGGTCGGAAGCTTCTTCTGGCCCGCGGTCGTTGAGCGACTTCCAATCCCGCACGTACGGCGGCACTTCGCTACCCCAAGGGTAGTGCGTGGACACGCTCATGAAGAATACGTAGCGCGGTTCGGGCACATTGGCGCGCACCCGTTCGCGAAAGTGCCCGAGCGCGAACTGGTCGGGAATGTGCCCCCAGCCGTAGTTCGGCCCGTGATAGTCGAAGCCGTCGCCATCGAGGTTCACGTCGTGTTGGTACAGATCCACGCGGCGTAAGCCCGCGCGCTGCTTGTTGCCCGGTTGCAGCGCGTAGGTGTGATAGCCCTGGGCTTTGAGAAAACGCGTCAGCGACGGCACGCGCGGCGCAGACAGTTCGAATGCGGAGTAGGGCACGGGGCGATCGATCATGATCCCGGTTTGGACGGTGGCGATGCTGAACCACGAGGTGCCACCGTACACGGGCGCTGCGCTGTAGGTGCTGCAGGCGTGATAGCCGGCGGCTTCGAGTCGGATCTGTACGCGCTCGAGCAAGGCACGGTAGGCGTCGGTCATGTCCCAGGTGGCGAGGATCTCCCCGTACGCTTCGATCATGAACAGGTAGAAGTTGGGCTTGGTCTGCAGCACGACTTTGTTGAACTCGTCGTAGCGATCGTCGACCGAGCCATCCCGCAGCGGCGCCATGCTCAGCATTTCGGCGCGCGACGCACGAATGTTGTACAGCATGCGTTTGGACGCCCACTGCATCACGGGCTGATCGCTGTCGATGCCGAAGTAGGCGAACGAAGCCGTGGCCACGGCGATGAATCCCGAGCAGATCCAGACCAGACGCGCGCGGCTCCAGCTCAGCGACCGCTCCTGCAGCGTTCGAATCGCGAAAGCAGCCACGCGGATCACGAGCAACAGCCCTGCGAAACCTGCTGCGAGCAACAAGCCCACGCGCAGCGAAAACATGTCTTCGATGAAGTGCGTGAGATTCAGCGCGAGCCGCCAGTCCTCGCCAAGCGCGGGCGGGCGCGCATAAAAATAGCGAACCGCCTGGTCGTAGCCGAGAAACAGCAACAGCCACACGTACAGCCCGACAGCCGCCCGCACGGCTGCGCGCGCGCAACCGAAGCGCGCCGCCCAGCTTGCAGCCATCAGCAGCAGGCCCAGATCGAACGACACCCGAAACACGTCTAGGTTCGGCCGGCGCAACACGAGACCGAGCAGCGCCTGATACGGATTGCGCAGCGCGGGATTGCCCAACACCGCAAACGCGCGCGCATGCGGTTGCGAGAACACGAAGCTGGGCGCGAAAACGAGGCAATTCAGGCCCAGGACGGACAGCCACGCCAGTGCCAGCCGCAGCCGTGTCCCGCGCGCAACGGCGTCCGTGCGGTCCAGGAACGACTTCGACATCAGAGCTGCCAAGCGCACAGCCAGCCTTTCCACGCTGCACGCGTGTAGCTCCCAGCCTTATACGCGCGGCCTGCACGTATTGCACCCGCGTTTTCACGCGAGCGGGGCCGGGGTTGCCTCGCGCGCGACAGGGTGCATGCTGATTCCATGCAGGACGCCGATCCCGCAGCTGAGCCGCGCGCGCATGGGGCACGAGATCCGCTGCACGTGGAACGCGCGCTCGAGCAGATCGCTACCTTGTTGGGGTTTTCGGGAACTGAGGCTTGGAAGGCGCGCGCCTATCAGCAAGGAGCTCGCATCGTGGCTGCGCTCGGAGAGCGTGTCGGCGTGCTGGTGAGCGAAGGTCGGCTGCGCGAAGTGCCGGGGGTGGGCGCGAGCTTGAGTCGACAGATCGAAGAGCTTTGGAACAGCGGCAGCTCTTCGCTCTTGCGCCAGCTCGAACAGCGGTATCCTCCGGGCGCGGCGCTGCTGGCCGGCGTCCCGGGCCTCCGCCTGCGCCGCATTCGCGTGCTGCACGAAGCCTTGGGCATCTCGTCGATCGCGCAGCTCCGGGCCGCTATCGATGCGGACCAGATTCAGAAGCTGCCCGGCTTCGGCAAGAAGAGCTCGCAGAAACTCGCGAGCGCGATCGAGCGCTTGACCGCGTCGGACACGCAGCCGATCCGGCCGCTGCGCAAGCGCTTGCTGCTCGCGGATGCGCTCGAACTCGCAGCGCAGCTCGAACGCACTCTGCTCGAATCGGGTGCCGCGAGCGCAGTGAAGCTCGGGGGTGCCGCGCGTCGCGGTGAGGAACTCGTGAGCGAACTCGAGTTGTTGGTAGTGACCGACGAACCCGCGTCGGTGTGGTCCGAGTTGCGTGGCCTCCGCAACGTGATCGTGATCGACGCTGCCCGCGGCGAGGCGCAACTCGTGGCCGGCGTGCCATTGTGCCTGCATTTCACGGATCCGCAGCACGCCGCAGCGCGCTGGCTGCTCGCGACCGGCTCGACGCCGCACGTCGAGGCCTTGATCGCGCGAGCTCGACACGCAGACCTCGCGCTGAATGCCGACGGACTCTTCGATCGTTCGGGCGTGTTGCATCCATGCGCGAGCGAATTCGAGCTGTATCGAGCCCTGGGCCTGCACTACGTCCCACCCGAGCTGCGCACAGACGCGAGTGTGCTCGGCAGCGCCGAGATGAGTGACTTCGCGGATCTGATTCAAGCCAGCGACGTGCTCGGCATGATCCACTGTCATACGACCTATTCCGACGGCAAAGACACGATCGAAGCCATGGCGCGCGCCGCTGAACGCATGGGGATGCAGTACATCACCATCACGGATCACTCGCCGACGGCCCACTACGCCGGCGGTGTCGATCTCGACAAGCTCAAGCAGCAGTGGGACGAAATCGCCGAGGTGCAAGAGCGAGTCAAGATTCGAATCCTGCGCGGCACGGAGTCTGACATCCTCGCGGATGGTTCACTCGACTATCCCGACGCGATTCTCGAGCAGCTCGACGTGATCATCGCCAGCATTCACGCGCGCTGGAAGATGGACACCAGCGCGATGACCAAACGCTTGACGCGCGCGATGCAGTTGCCGCTGTTCAAAATCTGGGGCCATGCTTTGGGTCGGCTGTTGATGCATCGCGAACCCTTCGCGTGCGATGTACTGCGTGTGCTGGATGCCTTGGCCGAGAGCCGCGGCGCAGTGGAAATCAATAGTGACCCGCAGCGCCTCGACCTCGCACCCGAGTGGCTC
>Ga0081455_10009216_pt1 | contig 10171 bp, 10 predicted proteins | sample TabmetS3T2R1_FD_70207 | JGI IMG/M metagenome (GOLD analysis project Ga0081455, IMG submission 70207) | Tabebuia heterophylla rhizosphere microbial communities from the University of Puerto Rico - S3T2R1 | ecosystem: Host-associated > Plants > Roots > Rhizosphere ... | reverse complement strand
CCGCAACATTCGTTGTCGAACGCGCAGCGGCGCTGCTCGAACTCGAAGATAGGCCGTCCGTGCGCCCTGTCTTCAACCTCACTGGGGTCGTCCTCCACACCAATCTCGGTCGGGCCATTCTTCCCGAAAGTGCCGTGGAAGCCGCAGTCACGGCCATGCGGTCGGCGGTGGCATTGGAATTCGACTTGAAGTCGGGTGAGCGGGGCGAGCGGGATGACCACATCCGCGAGCGCCTCTGCCGGCTGACCGGTGCCGAAGACGCCATTGCGGTCAACAATAACGGGGCGGCGGTTCTGCTCGTATTGGCAGCTTTGGCGCACGGCAAAGAGACGATCGTATCGCGCGGCGAATTGATCGAGATTGGTGGGGCGTTTCGCATGCCGGCGATTATGGAAAGCGCCGGAACGGTGCTGCGCGAAGTCGGCACGACGAACCGCACGCACCCGAACGACTATACCGCGGCGATCGGACCTCAAACGGGCCTGGTCATGAAGGTCCATAGGTCGAACTATGCCATTCGCGGGTTTACCACCGAAGTTTCCGTCCGGGAACTCGCCGCGCTGGCGCGCGAGAAGGATGTTCCAGTAGCGGACGACCTCGGTTCCGGCACTTTGATTAACCTGTCGCGTTATGGACTGGCGAAGGAGCGGACCGTCCAGGATGCGGTTCGCGACGGCGCAGACCTGGTAACATTTTCGGGCGACAAGATGCTCGGCGGCCCCCAGGCGGGTTTCATTGTTGGCCGCGCTGACCTAGTTAGGCGCTGCGCCAAGCATCCCCTTAAGCGGGCCATGCGGCTCGACAAGATGCGGCTTGCCGCGCTCGAGGCCACGCTGCGCCTCTACGAGGACCCGGATCGCCTGCACGAGCGGCTGCCGACGCTGCGCTATTTCGCCCGTCCCGCCGCAGAAATCGCAGAGTCCGCGCGCGCCGTTCTCGACGTTGTGTCCGATTGGGTCGGACCAGACTGGTCGGTGGAAGTTGCCGACTGCAATAGCCAGATCGGCTCCGGCGCCCTGCCGCTCGAGTTGCTCCCAAGCGCCGGTCTGCGGTTACAGCCTCGCGCGCAATCCGCCTCGTTGACGGACATGTCGACGCGGCTTCGCGGGCTGCCGATACCGGTAATAGGCCGCATTTCCAACCGCGCGATCTGGCTCGACATGCGGTGTATGGACGATGCTGCAGCATTCAGGAGCAACCTGGCCGCAAGCGCTGATAGCTTCCCTGTAAACACACGATGAACCTTGAGGTTTGATCGAAGTGCAATTGGACCGACGTTCTTTCGTTAAGGCAAGCGGCGCGGAGCCCAAGCCTCATTTGCGCCTCAGGTCCGACTTCGTGATCAGGACGGAGATCCAGGTACAGAAGCAGGCCGGCGTGACGCAGGCCTGGGTGCCGGTGCCGGCGGTTAACGACGCCGAGTGGTTGAAAGCCCTCGGTAGCACCTTTACCAGCAATGGTAGCGCGGAGTTGAAGCGCGACGAGGCGACCGGCGCCGAATTCGTCCACGCCAGCTGGCCAGAAAGCACCGAAGCCCCGGACATCGAAGTGGTCAGCCGGATCTCGACTCGCGGCCGCGCAACAACGTTCGATGCAACCCGCGCAGCAGTTCTCTCGGATCCTGAAAGCACCCTCTCTACCTCGGGCAGGTGCGCTGAGCACCAAGCTCACCGACAGCCAGATGCCGCCCTCCGTCATCGGCGCGGTGCTCAGGAACACTGCGACCGGCGAGACCGAGACCGTCGATGTCGACGGCATCTTCGTCGCCATCGGCTACACGTCGGCGACCGCCGTGTTCCGCGACGAGCTCGAGATGAGCCGGCCAGCTGTTTCAAGGCGGGAGCGACCCAAACCACATCGCGGGGGTCTACGCGGCCGGGGACGTTATGCACGTCTTCCCGCCAGGCCGTCACGGCAGCCGGCATGGCCGCGCTCGAAGCCGAGCGGCTCCTGGCGGAGGAGAACCTCGCGGAAGCGGCTGAGTAAAGTGCCTGGCACAACAAGAGAGGGACTGGCCAGGTTTCCGCGTCCGAACTTCACAAGGAGCTACCGTGGATACGCGATCTGAAACTCGCCTGAGTCACCTCTCGCACGGAGGCGGTTGCGGCTGCAAACTTGCGCCCTCTGTGCTGCAGCAGCTTCTTTCGGGCCACCCGGCCACGTCACATCATGAGCGGCTGTTGGTTGGCCCCGAGACCGCGGACGACGCCGCGGTGTGGGAGCTCGACGGCGGCACCTGCCTCATCGCCACTACCGACTTCTTCATGCCGATGGTCGACGATCCGAGGGACTTTGGGCGCATCGCCGCGACTAATGCCATCTCAGATGTTTATGCCATGGGCGGCACGCCGATCTTTGCCCTCGCCATCCTCGGCATGCCGATCAATGTGCTGCCTACCGAGACCGTGCGCGACATCCTGGCCGGTGGTGCCTCTGTCTGCGAAGTGGCGGGCATCCCCGTAGCAGGTGGGCACTCTATCGACTCGCCCGAGCCCATCTACGGCCTCGCCGTCATCGGCACCGCTCGCAAGGAGGAGCTGCGCCGCAATGCCGATGCGCGCGAAGGCGATGTTCTGATCCTCACCAAGGCGCTGGGTGTGGGCATCTATTCGGCCGCCTTGAAGCGGGATGCCCTGCCGCCTGACGCCTATGCGGAGATGATTGCATCGACCACCCTGCTCAACCGGATCGGCAGCAGCTTCGCCCGCCATCCCGATGTCCATGCGATGACGGACGTCACCGGCTTTGGGTTACTGGGCCACACACTTGAGATGGCGCGAGGATCGGGCAAAACCATCAACATCGAGGCCTCTGCTCTTCCCTTCTTGACGCAGGCCAAATCCCTGGCAGAGCAGGGCTTCGTCACAGGCGCGTCGAAGCGCAACTGGCTGAGCTATGGTGATCACGTCGAGCTTCCGACCGAAACGACCGACTCAATACGAGCGCTGTACTGCGACCCGCAAACGTCGGGCGGCCTGCTAGTGTCCTGCGCGTCGGCCGAAGCCGGTGCCATCTTGTCCATGTCGATTGCCGGTGGATATCCTGCGGCGCGCATCATCGGAAGCGTCTCGGCTGGCGAGAGCCGAGTGGTTGTGCACCGCTGATTTCAACACCCGGCAGTTTATGCCTTTATGCCCGTCGATCCGGCCACCCGTCCGAGATGATCACGGCTGGTCGCCGGTCGATTGTCACCACGCGATCAGCCAGCTCCCGGATATCGTCTTGAACGTGTGACACGATCATCACTGTCGTGCCTTCAGCTCGAATGACGTCGTGAACGACCCTGCGCAAGTCTTCGGCGAGGTGCATGTCGAGCGAAACAAACGGCTCGTCGAGAAGAAGCATTTTCGGATTGACCGCCAGGGCGCGGGCGATCGCCACACGGCGCTGCATGCCGCCAGACAATTGATGCGGATAGGCGCGTTCGACGCCATGCAGACCGACGCGGTCGAGAAGTGTCTGCGCTCGCTCCACCCGGGTGAACGGTGCAACGGCGCAGATATTGTCGAGCGCGCTGAGCCAGGGAAGCAGGCGCGCATCCTGGAACAGAAAGCCGGTCGCTGGCGCCGCGAAGGCCGGCGTATCGTCAATAGAGATAGTTCCCTCGAAACCGCGATCGATGCCAGCAACCATACGCAGCAGAGTCGACTTGCCGACCCCGGAGGGCCCGACAAGCGCTACAACCGATCCTGCCGCAACATCCAGCCTAAATTCGCTGAATACCGTGCTCTGACCGAAGCGCTTTGAGGCGATGCGAATGCTTATTGCAGGGCCGGACGCCATCGCATCACCCGGTGTTCGATGGGCCGCAGTAACAGATACTCTATCGCCAGCACGACCAGCACGAATGCAACGCTGTAGGCGAGAATGTCCCCCGTATCGAACAACTGAAAGAAGATCGAAATCCGGAATCCGACCCCGCCATCTGAGCCGAGCAGCTCGAAGACGAGAACGATCTTCCAGACGAGCGACAGTCCAGTGCGCGCCGCTGCGAAGAGGAATGGCATGAGCTGCGGCAGGGCGATCTGCCTGAGACGGCTTCCGAGCGGCAGGCGATAGGCTACCGCCAGCTCGTCGAAGTCGCTCGAAAACGACCGTACGCCTTCTCGGATGGTCACGGTCACCAGGGGGAGCTTGTTGGCAACAACCGCAAGCAGCAGAGCCGACTCCGTCAGCCCCAGCCAGATGTAGAGGACGATGGCCACGACCACCGCCGGAAGGTTCATACCCACCACGAGCCATGGCGAAAACAACCGGTCGAGCCACCGGATCCGGCCCAGCGCAATGCCGAGCGCCGTACCGACCGTCATCGCGACTGAGAAGGAGATCACGACGCGGCTCATTGTCTTGCTCATGTCCGACAAGAGCTTGCCGTGCGTCAGCTGTGCCCACAGATCCGCTGCCACCGTGACAGGCGTCGGGAAGAGGCGGTTGGCGAGGATCATGGCAAGCACTTGCCAGCAGATAACGAGGAGGGGGAATGAGGCGATCTCCAGCGCCAAATCGTAGTGCCGGCGACCCACCCGGTGAGCGCTCCCTGTGTCTTGCTGCTCTATTGGCCGTAACCCGTCCAGAATGTCCCCTCGGCGAGCACCGGAATTTCACCCACGACGTCGGCGCCACCATACTGACCCAAGAGCGCGAACGTTTGCCGGGCGGCTTCTACCTGGTTCGGACCATAGCTCTTCACGATGCCGGCGCGATACTCGTTTCGCAGGGCCGTGAACGTGGCGTCGTCCTGCGCCTTCATGAGCGGCCGGAGGCTTTCCCAGATCGCATCGTCTTCGAGCAGCACTTTCTTGGTTGCGAAGGATGCGTCGAGGAAAGCCTCGAGAGCCGGCTTCTTTGAGGCGGCGGTCGCTTCGGTAAACGTCCACCCCAAAAGCGGCGGCACCTCCGAAATCCCGATCGCCGAGAGCATCTGCGGAACGGAGACGAGCTCGGTCTTTCCGGCCAAGACCGCCTGTACGTTCCAGTTCCACAGGTTTAGGGCCGCGTCGACCCGTCCTGAGCTCACCAGCTCATTGACCAGCGGCGGGGCGCCGAAACGGACCACGGCGTCATCGTCGAGCTTCCGTCCGGTGCGCTGAGCATAGTAAGCTTGGAGGATTACCCAACTTTTGTCGACCGGGCTCCCCGAGATGGCAAGCGTCTTGCCTTTGAGGTCATCGACCGTCTTGATGTCGCTCGCCGGATTGACGATCAGGCCACCCACGGCAAGCGAATGCGGAACGATGCTGAGCATATTGCCACTGTTGCGCTGGATCGACACGTAGACGAAGTCCGAGAGGATGACATCGACCCGGCCAGCCTGCAGAGCTATCTGGCCCGCCTTCGCGTCGGCCAGCGGAAAGACCGTGACCTCGACATTGTTCTGCGCATCGAGCCTAAGCTTCCGCATCGCCTCGAGCTCCCATAGGACCGTGCCGCTTTCAATCGCGCCAAGGGTGATCTGCAGGGGCGATTCTGCCGCAAAGCAGGCGCCCTCCAAAAGGAGGGTGAGCAGCGTCACGAGGAGGACTCGAAGGGCGTTGGTGCAAAGTCTCACGGTTTGGCCTCAGGGCGTCGCTGTCAGCCTGCAATCACGCTGCGGATACGCGCCAGATGACATTGCCGACGTCGTCAGCGAGCAGCACCGCGCCGTCCCGTGCCAGCGCGGTTCCGACCGGGCGTCCAAACGCGAACTTTTCGTCAGGCGCGAGGAAGCCGCTGAGGATGACGCGCGGCTCCCCGGTCGGATGGCCGTTCGCAAACGGCACGAGCACCATCTGGTATCCGCTCAGCATGCTGCGGTTCCACGACCCGTGCTGGCCGATCGCCATGCCTTCGGGACATCCTGGCAATGTGCCCGCAGGTACCCAGCAAAGACCGAGCGAAGCAGTGTGCCCTCCCAGCGCGTAATCGGGAACACGGGCCCGCGCAACCATGTCGGCATTCTGCGGGACACGATCATCGACCACCTTGCCCCAATAGGAATAGGGCCAGCCGTAGAACGCACCGTCGACCACCGAAGTGAGGTAGTCGGGCGGCGTTTCGTCACCGATTCCGTCGCGTTCGTTGACGACCGTCCAGAGTGCGTTGGTCGTCGGCTCAAACGCCATGCCCACAGGATTGCGCAGGCCGGATGCGAACATGCGCTCGTGACCCGTTCCGAGATCCAGCTCGAAGATGCAGGCACGGCCTTCCTCGGCAGCGAAACCCTGATCGGCGATGTTGGTCTGCGAACCGACGGCGACGTAGAGGCGCTTCTTGTCGGGACTGACGATCAGGTTACGCGTCCAGTGGCCGCCAGTTTTGTAAGTGGTCAGGCGGCGCGGAGACGCCGTGATGCGGGTCTGGCCAGTTTCATAGGGGAAGCTCACAACTCCGTCGGTATTAGCGACGTAGAGGGTGTTGTCGACGAGCGCCATGCCGAACGGCTGCGTTAGTCCCTCGAGAAGTGCGTAGCGGGCCTCGGCGACGCCATCTCGATCTTCGTCGCGCAACAGGGTGATGCGATTGGCGCTCTTGCCAATGGCCCCCGCCCGCCGCATCGTTGCCAGGTTAGCGTAGTCGAAGGCCGAGCGTACGGGGAACGGTGGCGTCAGGGCTTCGGCAACGAGAACATCGCCATTTGACAGAACCAGCATCTGCCGTGGATGATCGAGTTCACGAGCAAAGGCATTGACCTTGAGGCCCGGCGCCACGACCGGCAACTCTCCCTCGCGCCAACCCCGAGCCGTCGGCATCTTCAAAATTGGAATCGTCTGCGGCTCCGCCTTCGGAATGGCAGGCGTTGCACCATAGATTGGCGCCGGCGCCGCTTTGCGCCAGCGCCGTGCCATGATCGCGCCGGCACCCACCATAGCGACGAGGCGTGCGACTACGCTGAGGAGGTCCAATTCATTCACCGAAAGGTTGTCGACGCCGACATACCTGCCCTACCAAGCCCTTGGCCATCGCTATCGAACAGTTGCCGAGCTATGATGGCCATAGGCCTTTGCAGCGACTACCAGCCGCCATCCACAAACAGGTTCTGTCCGCTGATCATCCGGGCTTCCTCGGAGGAAAGAAAGACCGCGGCGTTGGCGATGTCGACAGGATCGATACGAAGCTTGATGCTCTGATTTTCTAGAATCCAGTTGTGATACTGTTCACGCCGATCGCCGTAATGCCGGTACTCGGCCTCCGACAGCACCGCACCAGGACCGATACCGTTGACGTTGATATTAAAAGCGCCAAGCTCTCGCGCGAAGCTTTTGACTAGGCCGTAGAGGGCCCCTTTCGAAGCGACGTAAGGGACGAAACCATCCCACCGGCCGTTGAGTGTCAGCGAGGTGATGTTGACGATCTTGCCTGCCTTGCGCTCCCTCATCTGCTTAGCGACACAGCGCGTGAGAACGAAGGCAGCTGACGAATTGATGCGTACTTCTTCCTCGTACTCTTCGATGGAAAAGGCGTCGTAGGGCCGATTGTTCACATAGGCCGCATTGTTGATCAGGATCTCGATCCCGCCGAGCTCATCCGCGAGCTTCGACACCGCTGTGTTCGTGGCAGCCAGATCGTTCAGATCGCAACCGAAGTAACGTGTTCCGGCGGCCAAGTCCTGAACGATCTTTTCGGCGTTCTCAGCGCCCGGACGATCGAGCGCGATAACAGTCGCTCCTTCCTCGCCAAAACGCGTGACGAGGCTCCGCCCGATCGTGCCGAGGGCACCCGTGATCAAGGCTTTCTTTCCGGACAACCGAGGCATCTTCTTATCTCTCTTTCGAGCAATGGGCGGTGGTGGGGTTGCCTTTCTTACAGCCGGGGAAAAAAGAACTATACTCAATTTTCCGTTCGGGAATATGATGGTCCGCTCGCGTCAGACTGCAGGGGCCGAGTCTAGATCCATCGGCCGCTAAGACTTTGTCACCATGCGGGCCCCCGCGCAGCGCAAATCCGCTATATAGCACTTGGGCAGCAGCCTGCAAAGGACGTTTGCACCAATTCCCACAATCTGCAATTCCTTTTGGACTGCGGCGAGGTCCAGACGATCTGGACCGCTGATATCCTGGCTGGCTATTCCAGCGCAGGACAGGCTACGAAATGAGCACCCCGCGGCCGATGCCGCCGGGCAGGAGTATGCATGGACCTCGGACTGACGGGAAAGCGGGCGCTGGTCACGGGAGCCTCAAAGGGGATCGGAGCTGCGGCAGTACGTGTGCTTGCGGCCGAGGGCACTAATCTGGTCTTGGTCGCCCGCGATCTGCCGCGCATGGAGCAGCTGAAGGCGGAGATTGTCGGCCGACATCCCAAATGCGTTGTCGATTTATCGACATGGGCATGCGCAGTGACGATGCTTGCCAGCTCGTGGCCAAGCGTGCCGGCGCTTTGGACATTCTGGTCAACAATGCCGGCGACGTGCCGTCGGGCAGCCTGTTGGATATCGACGAGGAGCGCTAGCGCCGCGGCTGGGATCTCAAGATTTACGGCGATATCAATCTCTCGCGCGAGATTTACCGCAACATGGTCGCCGCCGGTCGCGGGGTCATCGTCAACATTGTCGGGACGACAGGCGAACGCCCGCGCGGCAACCAGATCGCCGTGGCGAGCGGCAACGCCGCGCTGATCGCATTTTTTCCCGCGCCCTCGGACTCGAGAGCGTCGGTCATGGCGTCCGCGTCCTTGCGGTCAAGCCGGGCGCATCGAAGACGGATCGGCAGATGGACCGCTGGAAAGCACGGGCCACAGAAACTCGGGCGACGCGTCGCGCTGGCGCGAATTGGTCGCCGATTACCCGTTCGGGCGACTGGCAAAGCCCGAGGAAATTGCCGCCGTGGTGACGTTCGTCGCCTCCGAGCAGGCATCCCACATGTCGGGAATCGCCGTGACCGTGGACGCGGCGGCCACCACCAACGAGGACAATCTCGAGCCGGCCCGCGCTCGAGGAACTGGAGGCATCATGACCATGAAAGTCGGCGTCGTCAGACTGGGCGCGATGGGCGGCAACGGCGCGACGTCTGATCGAGAAAGGCTTTGCCTTTATAGCGTTCGACACGAGGCCGAGCAGGTCAAATCGATCGCCGGGGCGGTGGGCGCAAGCTCGCCGGCCGAGGTCGCCAGCAACAGCGACATTATCCTGGCCTTTCTGCCCTATTCGCGGCAGGTGGAGCAGGTCGCGCTGGGCGAAAACGGCCTCGTTGAAGGAGCACACCAGGGGCAGTGTTCGTCAACGTGAGCACGAGCTCGCCTTCGACCACCAAGAAGATCGCGGAGGCGCTGGCGCCCAAGGCCATTGAGGTCATAGGCTCGCCCATGAGTGGCGGGCCCGCACCTGGCTTTGGCCGGCACGCTGGCCCTGGTCGTGGGCGGCAAGACCGAGGCGATCGAAAAGGCGCGCCCGGTGCACGAGTCGCGGCTACGTGCTCGGGCTGAAGGCGCTGTACGGCGACGAGGCCTAGCTTAGTTTCCGTCCGTAAACGGCAACCGGTTGATTATTTGTTGAATCGTGGTTTGGCGCGAGCAAGCGAGCAAGGCCCGCGGTTTCAGATATTTTGGATCATGCCACTGATTCCAAAGCCCTGCCACCGCCGGAGCCGATAATGCGCCAAGAACGCACCGTCCAAGCCAGCATATTCGATGTTTTCGCCATGCACGAGATCGGCCGCGAACTCGAGGCGATTTCGCAATGGCTGGATGAGCATCGCGACCTGCTCGGCTTGCTGAGGCGCGACTTGGTCCGGGTTGGCGTCAAGGCAACCGGGCGGCAAGGTCTGCCGGCCGAAGCGGTGCTGCGATGCGCGCTGCTCAAACAATATCCGGCAGCTGAGCTACCAGGAGCTGGCGTTCCACCTTGAGGACTCCGCCTCGTTCCGCGCCTTTGCCCGCCTGCCATGGTCATGGAGCCCGCAGAAGTCGGTGCTGCAAAAGACGATCAGCGCGATCCGGACCGAGACTTGGGAAGCAATCAATCGGGCAATCCTGTCGAGCGCTCAGCAGGGGCGGCTGGAGGACGGCAACGTCGTGCGGCTGGACAGCACTGCGACCTCGGCACTCATGCACGAACCGAGCGATAGCAGCCTGCTGTGGGACGCCGTCCGCATTATGGTGCGCATGTTGAAGCGAGCCGATGCCTTGATTGGTGGCGCTGGCCTTGAGTGGCGTGATCATTGTCGCGCAGCCAAGAAGCGTGCCCACAAGATCCAGTTCA
>Ga0081455_10009215_pt1 | contig 10171 bp, 7 predicted proteins | sample TabmetS3T2R1_FD_70207 | JGI IMG/M metagenome (GOLD analysis project Ga0081455, IMG submission 70207) | Tabebuia heterophylla rhizosphere microbial communities from the University of Puerto Rico - S3T2R1 | ecosystem: Host-associated > Plants > Roots > Rhizosphere ... | reverse complement strand
CGGATCGAGTCCCTTGTACGCCATCGCCTCGCGCAACATGTCGAGCGCCCGCTCCCAGGAGGGGCACTCACGCCACCAGAGAAGTTCGACGCGCGGCGCAGAAGCCACGAATCCCAGGCTAGCTATCGAAGATCCTTCGCCTTCTACCTTCGCTTAGCGCTTCCGCCGCCGAGGCTGTCGGTGTCCTCGGGCCTTGGCGAGCAGCTCGCGCTGGCGGTCGGTCAGCTTGCCGATGAAGGTCAGCTCGGTGGTCCCGGCGTGCGGGTGCTCCTCGGCGCGGCGGCGATTGATCTTCAACGGCAGCACATCCAGGACCGTAGCCGGTAGACCAAGTCGAATTTGGAGGCAAATTGGAGGCGGGCGGATGATCCCGGCGGAGATCCAGAAAGCGGAAACCCCGCCGGAGCGGGGCTTTCCTTGAAGGTGAGCGACCGGACTCGAACCGGCGACCACCTGGACCACAACCAGGAGCTCTACCAACTGAGCTACGCCCACCGCGTCGCTTTCAATCTAGCGTGACCCGGGGCCGCCGATGCGGCCCCGGGTGCACTTATCGGCGCTGATCAGCGCGCCGGCAGCTGCGCCTGGAAGAAGGCCATGGCATCGGCCTCCCCGCTGGTGACCACCGCGACGTGGTTCGCCCCCGAGTACTTGTTGTAGGAGACCTGGTCGCCGGCCTTCACCAGCTCGTCCTTGAGCTGGTCCGTATAGACGGGGAAGACCGTCGTGTCGGCGGTCCCCTGGGCGATCAGAATCGGTGCCGCCGTCCGCACCAGCGGGTTCATGCCGGCGAGCACCGGATTCACCGGGGTCAGGTCGGCCCCGGATCGGACCAGGTGCGACGGCGGGATCCCGCCCAGCTCGTTCGGCGCCGCCAGCTGTTCCAGGCACTCGGTTTGCAGGCGCGGATAGAAGGCGAGCACCTCGTCGGACAGCAGGGCGTTCTCGTTGATCGCGCTCGACTGCGTGGAGGCCCCGTCGAGAATCATCGTCGCCAGGGCGGTGAGCGCGCTCGGCGCGGTGAGGTTCGGGAGCAGCGGGACCTGCTCCAGGATGTGCGAAGCGGGTGCGAAGGCGACGGCGCCGCGGAGTCGCAGCTTCGGCGTCCAGGTGCTCGCCTCGCCCGCGGCGAAGAGCGCGGACTGGCCGCCCTGTGAGTGGCCCGAGATCAGGAAGCGCTTGCCGATCTTCGGATCGAGCTGGCGCGCGGCGCTGACGATGTCGAGGACGCTCCTGCCCTCGGCCTCGCCGATCAGGTACGGGTGCTTGCCCGGTGTGCCGAGGCCCTGGTAGTCGGTCTGCACCACGGCGTAGCCGGCGCGCAGCCAGTCGTTGAGCTCGGGATTGATGTAGGAGATGGACTGCTGCGCGGGCGAGGTGGCGCTGTTCCGAGAGGGCGCGCAGGCGTCGGCGAGGCCGGTCGTGCCGTGGGCCCAGCTGATCACCGGCCAGCCGTGCTTCGGCGGCTTGCCCTTGGGGACGCTCACTGCTCCCGAGACCGCGGTCTTGGCGCCCTGCGGTGTCCGCGATGAGTAGAGGACCAGCTTCGTGTACCTGGCGTCCGTGAGCTTGACCAGTCCGGTCGCCTTGCGAGCCCAGATCAGCGTGCCGTGCTGCTTGGGCAGCTTCTTCGGTGGCTTGTAGAACTTGAGGCCCTTCGGGCCCTTGGTCACCTTCGCATGGGCCTTCCCCTTCGCCTTCGCATCCGCCCGCTCCGCGCTCGCCGCGCACAGCAGGAGGGCCGCCGCCCCGATGGCGACGATGGCAAGGGTCTGCCGTACACGATCCGGAACCGCGTGCGCCTGCAACTCGTTCTCCTCTCTCAAGCCGAGGTTCCCTCCCCGGCATCTGTCCCCAGAAAGCTCCGGCAATCTAACCCACGCCGGCGAGGAGAGTTTCGGACACACTCCAGCGGATGGAGACCACGCGACTGCTGCTCAGCTGCCCGGACCGGCCCGGAATCGTCGCGCGGGTCGCCGGCTTCCTGGCCGCTGCCGACCGCAACATCATCGACGCGGACCAGCACTCGACCGACCGCGAGACCCTCTTCATGCGGCTCGTCTTCGAGGCGGCCCCCGAGGGCGACCGCGACCAGCTCTATGCGAGCTTCGCGACCGAGGTCGCCGAGCCGCTCTCGATGGATCACCGCTTCGCCGAGGCCGGGCGGCTGCCGCGCGTCGCCGTGATGGCCTCGAAGGAGGACCACTGCCTGCTCGACCTGCTCTGGCGCTTCCGCTCCGGCGAGCTGCCCGGCGAGCCCGTACTGGTGATCTCGAATCATCCCGATCACGAGGACGCCGTCCGCTCGTTCGGCCTGCCCTACCACCATCTCGTGGTGACGCACGAGAGCAAACCCGACGCCGAGCGGGCCGCGCTCGAGCTGATGCGGGGAAGGATCGACCTGCTGGTCCTGGCCCGCTACATGCAGATCCTCTCCGGCGAGTTCCTCCAGAGCCTCGGCTGCCCGGCCATCAACATCCACCACAGCTTCCTGCCGGCCTTCGCCGGCGCCGATCCGTATCAGCGGGCCTGGGAGCGCGGGGTCAAGCTGATCGGCGCCACTGCCCACTACGTGACCGAGGACCTAGACGCGGGCCCGATCATCGAGCAGGACACCGCCAGGGTCTCGCACCGCGATGAGGTCGGCGACCTCGTGCGGATCGGGCGCGATCTCGAGAGGCTGGTGCTCGCCCGAGCGGTCCGCGCCCACCTCGAGGACCGCGTCCTGGTCGATGGCGAGCGGACGGTGGTCTTCTAGCGCCCCCGGCAGGATTCGAACCTGCGGCCCGCTGCTTAGAAGGCAGCCGCTCTGTCCACTGAGCTACGGGGGCGTGGGCGCATACGGTAGGCCCAGCGCACGATCAGACCGACATTCAGTTGTCGAGCAAAATCTCCTCTCGCCCGACAAATGTCCAGACCGCGTGGCAGTTGGCGCACACGAGCTCACACTTCGCGATCTCGTCAAGCACACGCTCGCGGTTACCGCCTTTGGCGAGATAGCCCAGAGTGGCGGACTTTTCATGGCCGGGTAAATGATCCCAGTGCATCGCAACTGGGTGAAAGTGGCCCCCGCAGTCAGCGCATGGCTTGCCGGACTTCAGACTCACGTACCAAGCGAAGAACTCAGCTTGGCGACGGTTGTTCTGTTCCTGTCGTCGCTTCTTGTGTCGCTGATGGTGGGCGGCCGCATAATCCCGGCGGCATGGCTTGCACCACCACTGATAGTCGTCGTGCCAACGGTGGAACTCCGACAGAGACTTCCGCTGACCGCACCGCCTGCACTCCCGTAGCTCGGTAGGCATCACGAACATATGTTCGTCTCATATCCGGACGGAAGTCAACCTGGCGTACCCAAAAACCAGCAGGCCCGCCTCCCCATTTTCAGGGAGGGCAAACTTAGGTATGCTCCCGCCCAGCTTCAAGGGCTTGCTCAGGGGCACACGCGAGCGGGCACATTGGAAGGGGCCGGCGCGCGGAGCCGAACGGGAGTGGCTCCTCGGGTTGGTCCCTTCGTCTTGCGCGTTCAGGGCAGCAGGTACTGGAGGCTGCGGCCGAGCACGTCCGCGCGAGTGCTCGGGTCGCTGATTCCCTCGAAGCCGAAGCCGAAGTAGAGGGTGTCGTCGGTCGCCGAGACCGCGCCCTCCTGGAAGCCCACGGACGGGGTCCGGATCCAATCGTTGGGGTTGTTCGCGCTGCCCGGCTGCGGACCCGGGATGGTCCAGCCGTCCATCGGGTCTGCGTCGTCCTCGAACGAGCTGGTGCCGTCACCGCCCGTGACCTGGACGTCGTCGACGAAGGCGCCGACACCCTGCGTGCCCCAGTCGCTCACATAGGAGATCGAGATCTCCACCTGCTGCCCCGCGTAGGCGGAGAGGTCGACGGTCCACGGCTCCCAGCCGTCGGAGCGGCCCGAGGACGCGTTCCATTCTCCGCCGGTCGCCGGGTTGCTCCCCGAGCAGTCGGCGCCCTGGTAGCGCTCGAGCCACGGATGGATCTCGTGCCAGCCCTCGGGGCAGGAGTCGCCCGTGTCCGTGGTGGTGTGGCCGTTCACGTCTGGCAGCGTCGTCCAGTCGTCCTGGCCGACCGTGTGCGCCTCGACGAACATGAAGTCCCAGTTCGGCTCGGTGCTGTAGGAGGTCTGGAAGCTCATGGTCGGCGATGAGGCACTCGTGAGATCGATCGTGCGACTGATCCGCTTGTAGGTGATGTCCGCCCGCTGCGAGTACATGTAGCTCGACCCGTCGGGTGGCTCGAAGGAGCCCGCGGCGCCACTGAAGTTGGCGGGAGCGGTGCCGGCGAACTGCGGGTACTGATCCGGCTTCAACAGGCTGCTGGTGGTGACGAACGAGGCGGTGTGTATCTGGTTGTCGGCGCTGTCCGGGCCGTTGAACATCCAGCTCGCACCGTTGAAGGGATCCGAGACGCCGTCGACCGGCAGCGGCTGCCCGTTCTCGTCCGTCCCGGCGTCTGAGTTGTAGAGGTAGGCGCCGAGGTAGAACTGGACGAAGTCGTTCTTGTCCGCGATCAGCTTGCACCGCGGGAGCACCAGCTCGCCGTCGACGACACACTGCTCGTTCGCGACCGGGTCGAAGTACTGAGCGCCGGCGTCGCCGTTCTCCAGGCCGCCGGCCCACTGGCCCGTGTAGAGGAGCTTGCCGCCGTCATTCAGGTACTGGCGCATCTCCAGGGTCATGTCGTTGGCGAGCCGCGACGCGTTCCCGGGCCCCCAGCCCGGATCGCGGGTGACGACGTCATTGCCCGTGTACCAGAGCACTGCGTCGTAGTGGTCGAGCACGCCGAGGCTGTCCGGGGCCTCGCGACCGTTGGCGTCGACGTCGTAGACGTCGTAGGGGATCCCGTTCGCGTCCAGCGCATCCTCGTAGTAGCTCAGGAAGTTGGGCGCGTCCGGAGCCGTGCTCGCGTAGGCCGGGGCGTTGGATGCGCCTGTGCGGTCCTCGGCGGCGACTATCAGGACGCGAGCGTCGGCGTCGTCGACGACCTGGAAGCTCTGGTGGTCGCTGCCGATCGTGCTCGACCTCGCGCGCCCGCCCTTCGCCTGGCCCTCGAACCAGTACTCGACGTCGTCGCCGACGGCCAGGCCCGGGATCGAGCCGCGCAGGTACTGGTAGTAGACGTCGTAGGCGTTGTTCCCGCCGAAGGTTTCGCCGTTCGGCGAGCGGCTCGCCGCGGCCTTCTGGATCGGTCCGCCGTTGATCCGATAGCGGAGCTCGACCTTCTTCAGGGCCCGCTTCGCCAGGACATCCACCGGCTGCGCCGATCCGCCCGCGTAGGAGGTGTCGACGGCGAGGTCCGAGAGCGGGTTGTGCGTCTTCTCGGGGTCGATCGACGCGACGTCGAAGTAGAAGGCCTTCGTGTCGATGCCCATGTGCGAGATCGGGTCGTCCGGGTCATGCGCCGAGCGGGCGATCCGCAACGCGAAGTCGAGGTTCTTCTGGAACTCCTGCTTGACGAGCTGCTCGTCGTCCGGGAACACGAAGCCGCAGCCCTCGCACCCCTCCTCCAGCTCGGGGGTCCAGCCGAGCGACCTCTTCGAGGAGTGCGCCCAGTCGTTGAACTCGCCATTGGTGGTGTAGAGGTCGGCGCCGACGCCCGGATCGAAGCCCGCGACCGCCGGGTCGTCGTCGGTGCCGGTGAGGGCCACGTAGACCGGGTCATCGGCGGACGGCGTCGACGTCTGCCAGCCCTGCGTGTAGAGAAGGAGCGGGCCGAAGGAGTGGTAGCTGACGTTGAAGATGAAATTCGCCTGGTTGAAGAGCCCCATGTCGGCGCGAGTCTCGGGCTCCGACCCCGGCGCGGTGCCCCGATAGGTGTCGCTGGAGGTGACGTCGGTCGAGCCCTCGTCGTCGTAGCCCCAGTGGTCCGGGTAGTTCCGGTTGATGTCGACCCCGTCGCCGACCTCGATCGTCCCGTCGCCGTTGATGTCGCGGAGGTTCTTGCGCCAGAGGCGCTCGTTGTCGAAGGTGAACTGGTAGCCGTCCGCATTGACGACGGGGACGAACCACAGCTCGGTCCTCTTCAGAATCTGCTGGACCTGCTCGGTGTCAGCGTTATCGAGGTACCAGCGCAGGAGCCGCATGTCGACCTCGGTGCTGATCCACTCGCGCGCGTGGGTGGTGCCCTGGTAGAGCACAGCCGGCTTCTTCCGCAGCTTCGTCCTCTTCACGTTGTTGGTGACGCGCACGGCGAGCAGATCCCGGCCCTGGAGCGTCTGGCCGTAGACGCGCAGCTGGGCGAGGTTGGGGTGGCTGTTCACGATCTGCCGCAGCTCCGCCGCGATGCCGTCGGCCCCGTCGTAGTCGCGCCAGACGTTGAAGCCGTTGGTTGCCTGCTGGGCGGCGCGCTGGTCCTGGGTGCGCCCCTGGTTGTCGCGGACGACCTCGAGGTCGATGCCCTCGTCCTCGAGTCGCCGCTGCTCTGCCGGTGCAAGGACGAGTGCGACCGTGACGCCCCTGGCGCTCTGCCCGACCGGGGTGATGTCGTAGCCGCTTCTCCCCAGCGCCGTGGCCCTGGCCGGATCGACCGTCGCCTGGTACAGCTCGAGATCGTTCCCCCCGACCCTGGGTGAGCTCGGCGAGCCGGCGGTTGACGCCACGAGAGCCAGCAGCGTCACCGCTGCGAGAACCGCCAACGCCGTCAACCGCTTAGCCAAACCCCATCTCCCTGATGGTTACTTCCTTGCGGGCGCCCCCTACCCGTCGTCTATTTGCTCCAAACCGATTGGACAGACGGATTACTCTCCCCGGCAGGAGATGCATTCGCGAGAGGTCACCTCCCTCGGACGGGCACGTCGGGAGTTCCTGCGCAAAGAGTCGCCGTGCGCGATCGGCGCGGGGATCCTCGCACTCTTGGTGATCCGCGTGCTCGTCGGCGATCCGAGCTGGAGGGACGCCGTCGCGGTGGCGACGATGGTGGCGATCTATCCCTTCGGCGAGTGGGCGATCCACGTCTACCTCCTGCACGCGAAGCCGTTCAGGATCCGCGGCAGGAAGGTGGACACGATGGCGGCCCGGGCGCATCGGGCGCACCACCAGGAGCCGAACGACCTCGACATGGTGCTCCTCTACTGGTGGCAGGCCGCGGCGTTGATGCTGCTGGCCGTCCCGTTCACGGTCGGCGTCGGGGCGCTGGTCGTCACCCTGGCTACGGGCCCCGTTCCGCTTGGTGACCTGATCAGCGCCGCGCTGGCCGGGTTCTGCATGATCTTCCTGTACGAGTGGACGCACTTCCTGATCCACACCGCCTACCGGCCACGGACCCGCGTCTACAAGACGATCCACCGCAACCACCGCCTCCACCACTTCAAGAACGTGCACTTCTGGCACGGGGTGACCAACAACCTCAGTGACCGGGTGCTCGGCACCAACCCGGATCAGCGCGAGGTGGCGAAGTCCAAGACGGCGCGGACGCTCGCGACTGAATGAGCCTCGACGAGCGCTGGATCCGCTCGCTGCACGTCGAGGCGATGCGACACGCCGATCTCCACGCCGGGCACGAGCCGCACGTCCTCTTCCAGGCATCGACCATCGGCGCGCTGCTCGAGGGCGCCTTCGAGGGCGACGTCACGATCGCGGAGCTGGCCGAGCAGGGCGACCTGGGGCTGGGCACGGTGAACCACCTCGACGGCGAGATGATCGCGCTCGACCAGCGCTTCTACCGGGCCGACGTGGACGGCGGTCTGCACGAGCTGGCCGGCTCTGAGCGGACCCCATTCGCCGTGGTCGTCCCCTTCAGGACGGGCATCGAGTTCGACCTGGAGGGATCGCTGGATCATGACCGGCTGCTCGCCGAGATCGATCGGCGCATCCCCGCCGATGCGGCAACTTGCGCGGTGCGCATCGACGGGCGGTTCGAGCTCGTCCGGGCGCGCTCGGTGCCACGCCAGGAGCCTCCGTACCGAGCGCTGACGGATGTGGTGGCCGGGCAGAAGGTGTTCGAGCTTGCCGACATCGACGGGACGATGCTCGGCTTCCGCTTCCCCGAATACGCCGAGGGGATCGAGGTGAGCGGCTGGCACCTCCACTTCATCAGCGAGGACCGCTCACGCGGAGGGCACGTTCTCGACTCGCGCTCCTCCACGCTGCACGTTCAGCTGGACCCCTCGGGCGAGCTGCACGTCGAGCTGCCGCCCGGAGTGGAGCTCGCGGACCCCGACCACGCGAAAAGCACTCGCGAAGCGATCGATCGCGTCGAGCACTCGGGTTAGTCGGGGCGCCCGGATTTGAACCGGGGACCTCTGCCACCCAAAGGCAGCGCGCTACCAGGCTGCGCCACGCCCCGATCGCGGCCGAGTCTAGGGTGTCGTCCTCATGGCGGAGGTGCTTCCCCTTCAGGCGGCGCGCTACGAGCTCGACAGGGTCGCGCTCGCCGACGTGGTCGCTCCCCCCTACGACGTGATCGACGAGGAGCAGCGGGCCGAGCTCGCCGGCCGCTCGCCGTACAACGTCGTCGAGCTCGACCTGCCACGTGATCCCGTTGGCGGCGATCCGTACGGGCACGCCGCCGAGCTGCTCACCGCCTGGACCGGCGATGGGGTCCTCACCCGCGACACCGAGCCGGCCATCTGGGCGCTCGAGCAGGACTACTCCGCACCTGACGGCTCGCGGCTCACCCGCCGCGGCTTCCTCGCCCGCGTCGAGCTCGCGCCCTACGGCGAGGGAGTTCGCCCGCACGAGCGCACCCAGCCCGGCCCGAAGGAGGACCGGCTCCGGCTCACCCGCGCGACCCGTCACAACCTCTCCCCCATCTTCGCCCTCCATCCCGGCGATGCCTGGCGGCACTTCGAGCCCGCCCTCGCTGGCGCGCCCTGGGGCGAGGTCACCGACGGGGAGGGAACCAGCCACCGCGTCTGGCGGATCGAGGACTCGGCCGTCCACGATGCGATCGCGACCGAGCTCGCGCCCGGGGAGCTCCTGATCGCGGACGGGCACCACCGCTACGAGACCTCGCTCGCCTACCAGGCGGAGGTTGGCCCGGGCGGTCCCCAGGACTACGTGCTGATGGCGCTGGTCTCGCTCGAGGATCCCGGTCTCACCGTCTTCCCCACCCACCGCCTGATCTCCGGCCTCGCCGACGACCCTGTGAAGCAGGAACGGCTCGGGACCGGACTGAAGGAGGTGTTCGAGGTCGAGGAGGTCCCCGCCGACCAGCTCGATCCCGCCGGGACCGAGGGCGTGGGCGTCTTCGGATACATCGACTCCCACTTCAAGCGCGCCTACCGGCTGCGGCTCGCCTCCAACCCGGCCCTCGGTGAGGGGCTCGGCGGGCGGTCCGAGGCCTATCGGACTCTGGACGCCGCGATCCTCGAGGAGCTGATCCTCAAGGGGATCGCCGGGATGACCACCGAGGACATCGCCGCGAAGCGCCGCATCGGCTACACCCCTCACATCGGCGAGGTCCTGAAGAAGCTCACCGCGGGCGACTACCAGGCGGGCTTCGTGCTCCGCGCCACGCCGGTCGACCAGGTGCGGGCGGTTGCCGCAGCCGGAGAGACCATGCCGCCGAAGTCGACCTACTTCTTCCCGAAGCTCCTCACCGGGATCGCCTTCAACCCGCTCGCCTAGGCCGACGCGGGCAAGCGGGTATGGTCGCTCCCGTGGTCAAGATCTACACGAAGAAGGGCGACGACGGGACCACCTCGCTCTGGTACGGCGGCCGGGTCGCCAAGAACGACGCCCGCACCGAGGCTTACGGCACGCTCGACGAGGCCGCATCGGCGCTGGGTGTCGCCCGTTCGCTCTGCGGCGACGAGCGAGCCGAGCTCGCCGCCGACATCCTTCGCCTCCAGGACGACCTGTTCATCGCCGGCGCCGAGCTGGCCACCGCCCCCGAGGCCTCCGAGCGCCTGGTCGACGGCGTCAGCCGCGTCACCCCGGAGATGACCGAGGAGCTCGAGCAGGTGATCGACCGCCACATGAGCGCGGTCGAGCTCCCGCCCAAGTTCGTGATCCCCGGCGGCACCCAGCTCTCCGGTCAGCTCGACCTCGCCCGGGCGGTGCTGCGCCGAGCCGAGCGGCGGGCCGTCGACGTGGCTTCGGCCGAGCTGCAGCGGTTCCTCAACCGCGCCTCCGATGCGGCCTACGCGATGGCGCGCGCCGCCGACGTCGACGATCCCGAGCTGTTCGCCGGACGCGAGCGCGAGGAGCCAAAAGCG
>Ga0081455_10009214_pt1 | contig 10172 bp, 6 predicted proteins | sample TabmetS3T2R1_FD_70207 | JGI IMG/M metagenome (GOLD analysis project Ga0081455, IMG submission 70207) | Tabebuia heterophylla rhizosphere microbial communities from the University of Puerto Rico - S3T2R1 | ecosystem: Host-associated > Plants > Roots > Rhizosphere ... | reverse complement strand
AGTGACGATGACCAAACGTCCGTTTTGGGTCTTTAGCGGATATTGAGATACTTTCGCGCCATGTCCGCTATACTTGTCCCTTCCGAAAATCACATCCGCACATATTGATGATGTAGTCCGGACAAAATGGGGAAGGCTTGCTGTTATCTTGCGCTAGCAACAAAGCAAAAAGGCCCGGGATTTCCCCCGGGCCTCGTTTTTGCGTCGATGGATTGATCGATTAGTAGTCCATCCCGCCCATGCCGCCGCCGGGCATCGCCGGAGCGGCCTCCTTCTTCGGCGCTTCGGCGACCATGGCCTCGGTTGTGATCAGCAGGCCGGCGACCGAAGCCGCGTCCTGCAGGGCGCAGCGCACGACCTTGGTCGGGTCGATGATGCCCTTGGTCACGAGGTTTCCGTATTCTCCGGTCTGGGCGTCGTAGCCGTACGAGTACTGGTCCTTCTCCATGATCTTGCCGACCACAATCGACCCATCGGCGCCGGCGTTGATCGCGATCTGTCGGGCCGGAGTCTGAAGCGCTTTGCGCACGATGTCGACACCGTGCCTCTGGTCTTCGTTCTCCGGGCGAAGGCGCTTGAGCGCCTCGACCGCACGCAGCAGGGCGACACCGCCGCCCGGCAGGATGCCTTCCTCAACCGCGGCGCGGGTCGCGTGCATCGCGTCATCGACGCGATCCTTGCGCTCCTTCACTTCGGTCTCCGTAGCCCCGCCGACGCGGATCACCGCAACGCCGCCGGCGAGCTTGGCCAACCGCTCTTGCAACTTCTCGCGGTCGTAGTCGGAGGTGGTCTCCTCGATCTCAGTCTTAATCTGGTTGACGCGCGCCTCAATGTCGGCCTTCTTGCCGGCGCCGTGAATGATTGTGGTGTTCTCCTTGTCGATCAACACCTTCTTGGCGCGGCCGAGCATATCGACGGTCACTTTATCGAGCTTGATGCCCAAGTCCTCGCTAATCGTCTGGCCGCCGGTCAGGATGGCGATGTCCTGCAGCATGGCCTTGCGACGATCGCCGAAGCCCGGCGCTTTCACCGCCGCGACCTTAAGACCACCGCGCAGCTTGTTGATCACGAGGGTGGCAAGCGCCTCGCCCTCGACGTCTTCAGCCACGATCAGTAGCGGCTTGCCGGCCTGCACCACCGCCTCGAGCAGCGGCAGCAATTCCTGCAGGCCCGACAACTTCTTCTCGTAAATGAGGATGTAGGGATCCTCCATTTCCGCCCGCATCTTGTCGGCATTGGTGATGAAGTACGGCGAGATGTAGCCGCGGTCGAACTGCATGCCTTCGACCACGTCGAGCTCGGTCTCGAGGGATTTCGCCTCTTCGACCGTGATCACGCCCTCGTTGCCGACCTTCTGCATGGCCTTGGCGAGGAAGTTGCCGATCTCGGTATCGCCATTGGCCGAAATGGTACCGACCTGGGCGATCTCTTCGTTGGAGGTAACCTTCTTCGAATTTTTCTCCAAGTCTTTAACGACGGCATCGACGGCGAGATCGACGCCGCGCTTGAGGTCCATCGGGTTCATGCCGGCGGCCACCGCCTTGGCGCCTTCCTTAACAATCGAGGCGGCGAGTACGGTGGCGGTGGTGGTGCCGTCACCGGCGACGTCCGAGGTCTTGGACGCAACTTCACGCACCATCTGCGCGCCCATGTTCTCGAACTTATCGGCAAGCTCGATCTCTTTGGCGACCGTCACGCCGTCCTTGGTGATGCGCGGGGCGCCGAACGATTTATCGAGCACGACGTTGCGGCCCTTCGGGCCGAGCGTCATCTTCACTGCATTGTTGAGAATGTCGATCCCGCGCAGCATGCGGTCGCGGGCATCGACGGAAAATTTGACGTCTTTAGCAGCCATTGGTTTGTGTTCCTCTGATCTAAATATGGATCGGCAGCCTTAGGCGGCCTTCTTTTCATCAACCTCTCCTCATTGCGCCTTTTCATCGTCCGGTGAGCCTTTAATCTCTACTGCGCGTTCGGCTTTGCGTTGCGCAGATTTTTCCTCTCTCTTTCTCTGTTTTTGCTCGCTCCGTGCCTGTGCAGCACGTTTGCGATCAGCGCGTTGCAGACCGTAATTCGGTTTGTAAGCCATGTGGTTTCCTTTCGGAATTGAACACTTTGCAAACTAGCTAGCTGCCGGGTCGTGGGGGCGCTTTCGTACCGAACGGTTGCCCCCACCCAGGAGTGCCACCCTCATCGTCCGACCTGTCAATCACAGGCTACACGCGTTAAACTGCCTTAAAAAGCCGAAGGTAGTGTTTGTGGTCCAGACGGTATCGCGGCTGCTTCCGGAGGTTCCGCTTATTCTCGTGACCGCCATCGCTACACATTTGGTCGTGTCATTTGCGCAGACGCCGCTGCATTACAAGCTCGGCCACCATCCTTCTTCTGAATGCTTCGCTGCGCTGTAGCTAAGCGTCGTCAGCGGCGCGATTTTCCACGGAGGCGAGCAGTCGGCGAAGTTCTTTGATCTCCGCCTCTAGTTCGGCAATTCGGGTATCGCGAGCGTCTGCGGCCATTGCGTAGAAGTGGGCAGGCTAGGTAGCGGCAACTTCTACCAAAAATCGGAATTGCAGCCATATGTCTTTCGACGTAGGAACGTGCGACGTAGGAACGTGGAACTTTCATTTAATTTGCGCCTTGCAAAAAAAACTCCACGCATTAGCTGTGTATTATCGAGTTCCGGCCGAACGACTTGGCCTCGCCGCGCTCTACGCGTCGGACTAACGACCTCCCCAAATCTCGAACACAACCGGGCCGCACAACTGTGCGGCCTACCGACCCACGTACCTGAAAGAAAGTCATATGACGCAAGGCACGGTAAAATGGTTTAATGGCCAAAAAGGCTTCGGCTTCATCCAGCCGGATGACGGCGGCAAGGATGTGTTCGTGCACATCAGCGCTGTCGAACGCGCCGGGATGCATAGCCTCAACGAGGGACAAAAGGTCTCCTTCGAGGTGGTACTTGATCGCCGGACCGGCAAATCGTCGGCGAACAATCTGCAGAGCCTCTGATCGACAGTATCGATAGCCGTAGCGCCTTGACCACGGATGTACTGGCAAGGCTTATGGCTGAGGCCCGCGTCCGGTTCGCCGGTCGCGGGTTTCCCTTTCTAGCGCCCCCGTTGCCAGTAAGCCCATCGGCCACGTCCGGTAGATGAGTCTCACTCTTTGGAAGCAGCTCCGAGAAAAATTGTACGGCGGTGAAATACCCGCCTCAATGACGCCTTCCGGATACCAGGGCGCAAATCCGGCTGGTAAATTGCTGCCAGCCTCATCGCCGGCGAAAGCATAGAGCCCGCCGTTTGCTTCAGACTTGAAAATGTAGATCTTCATAGCTGCGAACGTCTTCTGGGCGGGCGGCCGCGCTCGGCGGCCTTAGGCCACCGTTGGCATCAAGAGCTGGCTTCTTGCGCGGGGCCGCGATCGAGCCGTCGAAGATTGCTTTCTTAACGGCACCCAACGCTGTGTGCTGATGCACCTCGCTTAGTGCAGTCGCCATGTCCGCTTTACACCCGAAAGCGGGCATTCGGCAGGCGTGATGAGCATGTCCGCTAAGGGCCAATAGCGGACAATCACATCCCGATAAATCCGTCGTTTTGTGACCGCCGACAGCACGCAACGTACGAAATTTAATTAACGCGCGGCGCGTCACCGGGCTGGGGCAGCGCATTCAGATCGTCAACCACTTGTCTGAAGTATTCTATCGCGATGTCTCGGCCGAAATTTGCCAGCATCGTGCCGATGCCCGCGCCAATGAGCAACGAGGCCACGTCGATGGCTGAAAACTTTGTCTGCAAGCCGACCGCTACATGCGTCATGTGCTTGCGAGCTTTCTCTAACTCAGCCTCATCCCTTCCATCCAAATCGTTCACGCCAGCTTTCCTTTTCTGTTTCCCTGTGATCGAGCGCTTCCGAAAGCGTGTCGGCCCAATATTCCAGGGGCGGCTCCCATGGATCTGGTGACCTGTCCATATATCCTCCGGCCCCCGCCACCTTTGACAGCATTAGCTTCCGAAATTTTCCCGAAATCAATAGTCTTGCTTCCAAATTGCTGCCGCCACCTGTGCATCTGGAAGCAAAAAATTTTGCTGGCAAAGATTCGCGAGTCGGGACAGAGGGATGGTGGCGCGCCAGTCAGAATAAAACTGCGAACACGTATATCATTGCAATACAGCTTTAAATCCGAGTCGATGGTTCACGCAACTGCCCCCTAAAGCGGAAACAGAAGTTCGCCGCAAGACATCTCGACCTGGTGGGCCCGCGGAGCGCTTCGCAAAGAAAATGCAGTGTGAGGGCATCTTTCGTGAAATGAAACGACGGCGCTTTTATGAAAAGCCCCCCGAGCAGGCTGCTCGCGAGAAAACGAGGCGGTGCGCCGGCTCCGTAAGGCCGCTCGCAAGAAGGCAATTTGTGATGGCTCGATCGCGGCCCCGCGCAAGAAGCCGGGTCACGACGCCAAGCCCAAACCCACTGGCGCGCAGCCGCAAATACTGAGCCATGCCGATTCACATTTACCGTATCAATCAACTCGCAAAGCGCGCATAGTGATGCAGTGAATCATGGTGACGCCATCGATAGGATGATGACCTATTCTCTCTGGGGGCTAGGATTCTGATCTCAGCTGGAACAGTTTTAGCCTTTATCATTTGGTGAGCGCACCGCGGGGATGGCTCGCAATCTTCTGCTTGCCATTGAGGACAATCACAATGGTTACAGGCACGAAACGCGTGAATCTTACATCGCAGTATGCTTTCTCGCTTGCGAAGGGTGATCTTAATCGTACGGACTTTTCCGTAGTGGTGAAGAACCGAGCCCGCATGCCGAAGCCTTGGCGATGGGAGATCTACTGCGCCGGACGCCGAAGCCCGATCGCACGTTCGAACAATTTTTTCGAATTGCGAAGCACGGCAAGTCAAGAGGGCAATGTGGCGCTCGATGAGATGCTGACAAAATTGAGGTTTTAAGGCAACGTCACCGCCTACTTGCTGCCCGTTCCGCTTGACGCTGAGGCTGTTGCGGCTCCGATGTTATTGTCAGGGACTATCCCACAACACTAGTCGTGGACTTGATGGTCGAGAAAATCCCTTCCACTGCCCCTCTTGCAGCCAATGTTACGCGGCGCTCGATACGGGCTCTCGCGCGATATCGTGAGCCCCGTCACTGTCGCAGCATTTTCGAGATTGCGGTCACGCTCGTGCCATTCGCGGCGCTTTGGGCGTTGGCTTGGGCAGCGGTGCATTTCGGATATTGGGAGCTATCTTTTTTGCTAGGGATACCGGCTGCCGGTTTTCTCGTGCGATTATTCATGATCCAGCATGATTGCGGACATGGTTCCTTCTTTCGCTATCGTCTGGCGAACGACTGGGTGGGACGGTTTCTTGGTGTTTTGACGCTGACGCCGTACGACGACTGGCGCCGCGCACATGCCATTCATCATGCAAACAGCGGCCATCTGGATCGACGGGGAGTTGGCGACATCGACACGCTGACAGTGCGTGAATTTCAGGCACTCGCCTTCTGGGGCCGGGTTCGCTATCGCCTGTACCGACACCCGCTCGTCATGTTCGGTCTCGGCGCCGCCTACCAATTCCTTTTGCGCCACCGGCTGCCGATTGATTTGAAGCGTGGCGGCTGGCAGGCCTGGGCCAGTGCAATGGCGACCAATCTCTCGATCGCAATCGTGGTTATCACCCTGGTTTGGTTCGTCGGTATTGGTCCGTTCCTGCTCGTGCACCTACCGATAACGCTTCTTGCCGGCTCGGTGGGAGTCTGGCTGTTTTACGTACAGCATCAGTTCGAACAAACGTTCTGGGCGCAGGGCGGGGAATGGAGTTTTTACGAGGCGTCGCTTCGTGGAAGCTCTCATTACGACCTGCCGGGAATTCTGCGCTGGTTCACAGCAAACATCGGCGTGCACCATGTCCACCATCTGTGTAGCCGGATACCGTATTACCGGCTGTCGCAAACGCTTCGGGACAATCCCGATTTGCGTAGCGTCAGTCGGCTCACGCTGTTTCAAAGCTTTCGCTGCGTTCGGCTTGTGTTGTGGGATGAGAGCCGCAGGCGGCTAGTTTCGTTCCGTGATGTCCGGGCGGGAGGTTAGGGTTGAAGGTCGACGGCGCATCTCGAGCGACGGAAGTGCTGCGAAGACTGTGGGAGGGCCGCTTAGAGTCCGCGAGTGCGCCGATGCGCTCTGGGTGGCCGACTTACTCTTCGTTTTCGACCAAATCATCCCGTACCGCCCGACGCACACTAAAGGTGAATAAATTGCACGGCTCGCCGCTGCCTTAATAGAAGCGGATGGCTAGCTACGTCGCCGTTGGCCTTCGATTTCAATGAGCATCAAACGCGCCAAGGTTTCTGGTGTGCTGCTTCCTAGATGGGTAGTTTGTTGTCGCCCATCGGGCGCTATGACCGTAATCCTCCCGCCGAATACCGACCAAATGCCGGAAAGGTGCTTCCCGTAGCGCTCGGAATAAAACGAAATTTCCCTTTGCATAAGGAAGCCTGTAATGACCAATTGCGGCTTATAAGCGTCTATTGAGTCTATTCAATTACCGAACTCATTCGCGAAGGCGGCGGCTATAGCCGGATCAACGAAGCACTACCGAATATTATTGCGGCCATTTTGGTCGCGCCATCCATCACCGCGCTTGGCTTCAATGCCGTGTCGATCATGAAACTCATACATGGTGTCAAGCCTCTTACCGAGGCCGCCTGGCGGCACGACCATATCGACAAATTGCGGGAAATCCTTCTCGACAGCCTTCGCACTTTGTCTAGCGGAAACGTGGGGCCGAAATCAGTGGTTGTCCGGACCAAAGTAAAAGGTTCCTAGGTCTAGCTCGTCGATCTGACGAGCCAAATAACGCCACTGATGCGCCAATTCTTCAAAGGTCTTTTTCGCCTGCCGATCATTACATGATGCTGCCTGCCGTTCGCAGTCATCTGCATTGTCGCGAAATCGGTCGGCTCGAGATTCGATCGTATCCTCCTCTTCTTTAAAACGCTAATGTTAAGGGGAGCGAGATTGTTCCCCGCTTTAACACAAAGCGAGAATTGCCGGGCTCCAAATTGAGAGCGACATGTTTGGTCACGGCGGAGAGGAACAACAATATGGACTTGGGGCCATGACCACTGCAAAGCCACGCCCACCGCTTGCGGCAGGTGAAACCCGAGCCTATCCGGTGCTGCCGCTGCGCGACATCGTCGTATTTCCACATATGATCGTGCCCCTCTTCGTCGGACGCGAGAAGTCGATTCTGGCGCTCGAGGAGGTGATGCGGTCCGACACCTTCATCCTGCTCGCCACCCAGAAGAACGCGTCTGACGACGATCCGGCGACCGAGGCCATCTACGAGACCGGCACGCTTGCGAGCGTGTTGCAACTGCTCAAGCTGCCCGATGGCACCGTCAAGGTACTGGTCGAGGGCGCTCAGCGCGCGAAAATGGTCAAGTACACCGATTGCAGCAAGTATTATGAGGCCGAGGCGGTCGCGCTCGGCGACACGATGGGTGAGCGCCTCGAAGCGGAAGCCTTAGCGCGCTCGGCCACCACCGAGTTCGAGAGCTACGTGAAACTCAACAAGAAGCTGCCGCCCGAGGTGGTCGGCGTCGTGCAGCAGATTGAGGACTATGCCAAGCTCGCCGACACGATCGCCGCGCACCTGGCCCTCAAGATTCCCGACCGGCAGGCGATCCTTGAGACCACGGCAGTCAATGACCGACTGGAGAAAGTGCTCGGCCTGATGAAGAGTGAAATCTCCGTACTGCAGGTCGAAAAACGTCTCCGCACCCGCGTTAAGCGGCAGATGGAGAAGACTCAGCGCGAGTATTTTCTCAACGAGCAGATGAAGGCGATCCAGAAGGAGCTGGGCGACGAGGAAGGTCGCGACGAGTTCACCGAGATCGAGGACAAGATCAAGAAGACCAAGCTCTCGAAGGAAGCACGCGAGAAGGCGACCCACGAGCTCAAGAAGCTTCGGCTGATATCGCCGATGTCGCCGGAAGGCACCGTCGTGCGCAACTACCTCGATTGGCTGCTGTCGATCCCGTGGAATAAGAAGTCGAAGACCAATAAGGATCTCGTCCACGCCCAGCAGATCCTCGACCACGACCATTTCGGGCTCGAGAAGGTCAAAGAACGCATCGTCGAATATCTCGCCGTGCAGCAGCGCGCCAACAAGCTGACCGGGCCGATCCTGTGCCTAGTCGGTCCTCCGGGCGTCGGCAAGAGCTCGCTCGGCAAGTCGATCGCGCGCGCCTCGGGCCGCGACTTCGTGCGCGTCTCACTCGGCGGCGTACACGATGAGGCCGAGATCCGCGGCCACCGGCGCACCTATATCGGCTCGATGCCCGGCAGAGTCATCCAGTCGATGCGCAAGGCCAAGACCTCGAACCCGCTGTTCCTGTTGGACGAGGTTGACAAGATGGGCGCCGATTTCCGCGGCGATCCGTCATCGGCTTTGCTTGAGGTGCTCGACCCTGAGCAGAATCGCATGTTCAACGACCACTATCTTGAAGTGGACTACGATCTCTCTAGTGTGATGTTCATTACCACGGCGAACACGCTCAATATCCCGCCCTCGCTAATGGACCGTATGGAGATCATCCGCATCGCCGGCTACACCGAAGATGAGAAGGTCGAGATCGCGCGCAAGCACCTGATCCCGGACGTGACCACCAAGCACGGCCTTAACGCCACGGAATGGGCGATCGACGACGAGGCGCTACTGACCATCATCCGCCGTTACACGCGAGAGGCGGGCGTGCGCAACCTCGAGCGCGAGCTCTCCAACTTGGTCCGCAAGGCGGTCAAGGAACTGAGCTTGCCAGAAAAGAAGTCGGTGAAGATCTTAGCCAATAACCTCGCCGAATATCTCGGCGTGCCGAAGTACCGCTACGGAGAGGTCGAGGGCAAGGACCTGATCGGCGTCGTTACCGGGCTCGCCTGGACCGATGTCGGCGGCGAGTTGCTCACCATCGAAGCCGCTATAATGCCCGGCAAGGGCCGCATGACGGTGACCGGCAACCTGCGCGACGTGATGAAGGAATCGATCTCCGCGGCGGCTTCCTATGTCCGCTCAAGGGCGCTCGATTTCGGCGTCGAGCCGCCGCTGTTCGACAAGCGCGACATCCACGTCCACGTGCCGGAGGGTGCCACGCCCAAGGACGGACCGTCGGCCGGCGTGGCGATGGCCACCGCGATCATCTCTGTGCTCACCGGCATTCCGATCAAGGCCGATGTGGCGATGACCGGCGAGATCACGCTGCGCGGCAGGGTGCTGCCGATCGGCGGCCTGAAGGAGAAGCTGCTCGCGGCGCTGCGCGGCGGCATCAAGAAGGTACTGATCCCGGAGGACAACGCCAAGGATCTGGCGGACATTCCGGACAATGTGAAGAACGGAATGGAGATCATTCCGGTCTCGCGTGTCGGCGAGGTGTTGCGGCATGCCCTGGTGCGCATGCCGGAGCCGATCGAGTGGGTCGAACCGGTCGATGCGCCCGCAGGCGTGGAAGGCGGGGACGACGCAGGCGTGTCCCTGGCACATTAGAATTGCCCTGGTTGCAGCGCACAAAGAGAGAGCCGGGCTTCGCGCCCGGCTTTTTCATGTGAAAAACCGCAGAATTCCGGGCTTTTTTCTGCTTTTTCCTAGCTTTTCGACTTGGGTTCCGGAACGCTTCTTTCTAAAGTCCGTTTCCTGCCGGACGAGTCGTAAGTTCCGGTTTTCTCATGGAAGGGAATTTTGATGAACAAGAACGAACTGGTGTCCGCTGTCGCCGACTCCGCAAGCATTTCGAAGGCTGATGCACAGTCGGCTGTCGATGCGGTGTTTTCCGTTATCACTGGCGAACTGAAGAAGGGCGGCGATGTCCGGCTTGTCGGCTTCGGAAATTTCACCGTGTCAAAACGCGCTGCTTCGACCGGCCGCAACCCGCAGACCGGCGCGGAAGTGAAGATTCCGGCACGCACCGTGCCGAAGTTCTCGGCCGGCAAGGGCCTCAAGGACGCGGTCAACTAAGACCTTTTCTCTTGAAGACCAGAAAAGCCGGGCTTGCCCGGCTTTTCTTTTTGCGGATCAGGCCGTGGGCGCGTCGCTCCGCAGCAAGCCTTCCTTTTTCAGATCCGCCCACAAGGCGGCGGGGATCTTGACGTCCAGCAGCGCGCGGTT
>Ga0081455_10009213_pt1 | contig 10172 bp, 8 predicted proteins | sample TabmetS3T2R1_FD_70207 | JGI IMG/M metagenome (GOLD analysis project Ga0081455, IMG submission 70207) | Tabebuia heterophylla rhizosphere microbial communities from the University of Puerto Rico - S3T2R1 | ecosystem: Host-associated > Plants > Roots > Rhizosphere ... | reverse complement strand
CAGCTCAGGACCCATGATGGCGTCGCGGAAACCAGGAAAGTTCTCCACCTCGGTCGTAGTCATCAAGGCGCCGCCGGCGTCGATCTCGCTCTCGAACACGAGGGGTTTCAGGTCGGCCCGGGCTGCGTAAATTGCGGCGGTATAGCCGGCTGGCCCGCTGCCGACGATGATGACATCCCGTACGGATTCGCTGCTCATAGTTTCCTTTGTCAATGTGCCCGTGTGGGCTGTAACCCTATCCGCGAAACAGCCACGGCCTGCTCGCTATTCCGAAGGAAGCCTCGGCGGGGCACGACAGCAGAGGGCCCTGGTTCATCGGATCAGGCCTCGGGTCTTCAGCAGCTCCGCGGTTTTGCGCGAGCGCTTGTCGAGCTGCGCCTGAGGTGCTCGACCCAGTATCCACGTGAAGAGGGCCGCGTAGCCGCCGCGTAAGAGCGCAACCGGAGCCACGACGCGGGTGGTTCCTCCATCCGGAACTTGCACGGTTAGCCGGTAACTCGGCCCGTTCGGAGTGACGAATTCGCTGACGGCCACCAAATCAGCCGCCTCGATGGTGTGGAACTGTCGGAAGCGGCGGACTGTCAGCCGGGATCCGTCAACGAGCAGATAGGCCCTGGTCCGCAGGTAGATCAATCCGACAATGAGCGCCCAGAGCGCCACGACGACGACGAGCGCAGCCAGCCAGCCGTTGGCCTGACTCCGAGCCAGCACTCCAACGCAGATCGCCGCAGCGATGCTGGCGAAGGTCGCAGGGGTACGCCAGTTGTAGGAAAGCTCGAGCGGGTGGGGCATCTAGCAACCTGCCTCCACCTGCTCGAGGTGGCTCAGCAGCGGCAGCAACGATGCCCGGCCGCGCGCACAGCGACTCTTCACCGTGCCCGGCGCACAGCCGAGAATCTCGGCTGCATCATCGATGGAATAGCCCTCCATGTCCACCAGTACCAGAGCCGCGCGCCGATCAGCATTCGTCTCGCTAGCGGTCACTGCATGACCTCGACCTCGTAAATGCCGCCGCGGTAGCCGTTTCCCTCCTTCGGCAACGAGGTCAGATACACCAGGACATATCGCGTGGTCACACCCTGCTCCGCTGTCAGCGTCGCCGATTCTCCGGCCTCCGATTCGGCGGCCACGGTACGCCAGCGTTTGTCGGAGCTCATCGGTGGCTTTGGAGTTTGGGATGGGTCGGTTTGCGGGATTCGGAACTCGACATCGGTACCGGTGCCGCTCAATTTGAGCTGAACCGAGCGCACAGACTGGGCAGCGTTGAGATCCAGCACCAGCCCGACGCCGCGCTTGATGTTGCCCAGTTTCGGGTTGCCGAAGTACTGCATCGTCCGCCAGCGAGTGGCGGTGTTGCCGTCGTAGGCGAGGCTCACTTCGTCGGGATTCTCGGTCTTGTCCTCGCCTTGGGGATCGAAGTCCTGTGCGTTGGCGATGGTCAACTTCTTGGGCTGCGTCGGTGCGGGTTCGGCCGCAGTGCTGGTTTGTTCGCTCGAGGTCTGAGGTTCGGGCGAGGAGGAAAGGCGGCGATCCAAGATGATCGCAGAGATGATTCCCGCTGCGATCAGCAGCACAGCGAGCACCAGCAGCAGGCCGATCCACCGCCGTCGTCGCTGGGTTGCGGACGGCGGCGGTACCGGGGCCCTGGTTACCGTCGGGCGGTTCGGCGTTGCCTGTCCTGATGGATACCTTCCCGCTGACACCCGTGTGTGCTGGGTGGTCGGTGGAGCGCTGGCAGCCGGAATCGTCCGGGTGCGGATGGCTTCTTGCCGGATGGTCGTCTGGTCCAGCAACGAGGAGACGGGCGGCGCGGTAGCTGCCCGATCGGGCGCCGACGTCCTCCCGCCCACAGCGGGAATCGGCTGACGCAGCCGGCGCTCCAGGTCAGGTGCGGCATCCGCGTTGCCGAGCACCTTGGTCAGCGCAGTGACGATGCCGCCGGCAGTGGTGATGGCGGGCGCGTGATGGCGCGGCGGATCGCCAAGAATCTGATCGCACACGTTGTCCAGTGCCGGCGATACGCCGGCGCGTACCTGTCGAGGCGTCATCCAACGGTGCGCCACCATCGGGGCATTCGACAGGCCGAACGCTGGACCACCGGGCCAGCGGCACACCAGCGAGGCATAGAGCAGTCGGCCGAGATCAGTGACATCGATCAGCTCAGGGGTGTCGGCGCCGTGCACCACGCCATTGGCAACCGGCCGGAGCGCCGCCTCAATCAGCAGCCCGACGATCTTGACGTTTCCAGATGGAGTGATGATCACCGTCTCCGGGCTGATCCGGCGGTGGTAGAGGCCCATGCTGTGGACTCCGGCCAGGGCGTCGGCAACCTCGCGAGTGACCCAGGCGGCTTCCAAGCTTGATAGCGGGCCGTGGCTCAAGATCACCTCAAGCGACTGGCCGGTCGCATACTCACAAACTATGTAGGAGCCGACCGCTGGATCACTGCTGTGCACAGCGTCGAGCACGCGAAGGAAACGAGAATCTGTGGCCACCGATGCCCTGCGCGCCGCGGTCAGCAACTCCTCTTCGCCAGGGTCTCCAGGAGTCAGTAAGTGCACCAGGACGGATCGGGAGAGCACCTGGTCAAACGCGCGCCAGGTGACGGTTGGCCGGGACTCCCCGATGAGCTCCTCAAGGCGGTAACGCGCGGCAAGCACGGTCCCGGCTGGCAATGTTGCCGCCCGGGACCCTTCCCCGCCTTCCTCGACACCCTGCGCGGCTGTCGTCTGAACCATGGGTCCTGCGCTCTCCTCACCGGCTGCTTCGATGCTAGGAGACGGTGGCCGGATCACCGTTGGCGAATCGCCGGATGAGGAGAAGTCGGCATATCGATCACCGCTCGCCTCGATCACGGTCTCCTCACGTACTTCCAAATTCTCTGGTTTGGAATCGCCACCCCGCCGTAGCAAGGTTGCCACGATCTGACTGACCTCGTGGATTCGCATCAACCGAGCCATCAGCAAGAACAAGCCCACCGCTACCACGCCGGCGACGGTCAGTCCTAGCGCCAGGGCCAGCCTCGAATCAGACCGGCTCGCGAACGCCCAGGAGATCAGCCACGCCACGATTGCTGCCGGAATCACGGCCAGCAGCAACCGTACGCAATGCCTGACCAGCTCTTCGGCGTCAAGATCTTCAAGCGTGCGACGAAGCCTGGAGAAGGAAACCGGCAGGCCAATCAGGTAGGCAGCCGAATAAGCGAGCGCCAGGCCGGTTGCCACCAGCGCTGGATTGTCGAGCAGCAACACAGCGGCTACACCGAAGACGACGTTGGCGCCGGCGATCAGACATTGCAAGAAGAAGGTGGTACGCGTGTCCTCGAGCGCGTAGAAAGCGCGCAGGAGGACGTATTGCACGGTGAAGGGGACCAGCCCGATGGCGAGAGCCATCAAGGCGCCGCCGACGTATCCGGCGTCCTTGGCGCCCTGGCCGAAGCCGAAGATGAGATGTGCCAGCGGCAGCCCTAATACCAGGAATGCCACCGCTGCCGGCAGTAGCGCGGTCATAGCAAGTCGTATTGCCCGCATTGTCTCGGCAGCGACAGCAGGCCGATCACCGGCAGCCGCGAGCCGCGAGGCGGTCGGCAACATGGCGGTTGCAAGCGAGACCGTGATCAACGAGTGGGGCAGGATCCACATCGCGTACGCGTTGGAGTAAGCGGTAAGACCGGCGCCCTTGCCGCCGACGGTGGCGCTGCTGGCGAGCTTGCTCACCACGACCAGCGCGGCCTGAGTGACCAGGACGAACCCAAGAGTCCACTTGGCCAACCGGAATGTCTTACCCAGCCCGGTGTGCTTGAAGTCAAAGCGCGGCCGGTAGTGATAACCGCTGGCGCGTAGGAACGGGATCAAGAAGGCAGCTTGTGCCGCGATGCCGAGTGTGGAGCCCAATCCCAGCAGGAGCTGCTGGCCAGTCGTGAACGGTGCACCGGTCGAAGTCCGTTCGAAGACGATCACGTACAGCAGCAGAACGATGATCGACACCACGTTGTTGGCGATCGGCGCCCACATCATCGGCCCGAACTTGTCACGTGCGTTGAGCACCTGCCCGGCCAGTACATGCACGCCGTAGAAGAAGACCTGCGGCATGCAGTAGTAGCCGAGCATGATCATCGACTGGTACTGCGCTTCAAGCTGTGGGGACTTCCAGCCAGGAGCGGAATAGAGCCAGATGATCGCCGGCACGGCGAGCGTCAGCAACAGTGTGATCAATCCGAGCGCTATAAGGCCGGCGGTCATGATGCGGTTCGTGTACGCCTCACCGCGGTCGGCATCAGTCCGAGTTGCTCGGACGATCTGGGGCACCAGAACGGTGTTGAGGACGCCTCCGGCCAGCAGGATGTACATGCTGTTCGGCACGGTGGTGGCGATCGTGAACATCTCTGCCTGGCGGGTGCCATTGCCGAACAGATACACCAGCAGAATGAGCCGAAAGAATCCCAACACCCGGGAGGTTCCGGTCCCCGCCGCCATCAGCGCGCTTGCCGAAACCAGCCGCCTCGTCTGGCGGCGCTCCTCCGTCGACGGGCCGCCGTTTGTCCCCGCCTCGGGTTGGCTCACCTTCGGTGTCGAGGTATCAGACATCAAGTCTCTCTGCCGGCGCGGAGCTCAGCGCGGGAAGGTCGCCCGAAGCCGTGTCGCCTGCCGAAGGTCCGGCAGGCCCCCCGCTGCCAGTCTTGGTCCGTTCTTTGGCCACCTGGCGAATACGCAGGAATGTGCTGCCCACGAGGACGATGCCGGCGGCAATGGCGATCGCCCAACCCGTGGTGCCGTTCTGGGTCACCTGCACCTCAATGTCGAACGGTCGGCCCACCGGTCGACCAGACTCGGTCATCAACTGCGCGGTTACCGGAACGACACCATTGGCCTTGGCGGTCACCTCCGCGTTGTCGGTGAAGCTGTCCTGCGCGTTGATATGCGAAGCCTTGATCGTTTTGATGGTGAGCCGCTGTGGGTTGTCAGAGTTGAAGACCAGTCTCACCTTGACAGCTCCGGCGTCTGGGCGTGCTGGATCGGCTTCCAGGGTGTTCCTGATCGTGATCGGGAACTCCACGCCCTCCCGTGCCACGGTCTGCACTCGGGCGCTGCTGCGAATCTGGATCTTGTCGAGCAGGATGTCGTCCAGTGCCGCCTGCTGCGGACCGAGGAAGGCTCTACGTGACTTGTCATGCTTGCGCCACTTGGCGCTGGCGGCGCGAGCGACAGCGGCACTGCCTTGGGCCCGTGCGTTCGTCGCATCGACCAACAGGTCGGCGTACGTGTCGTTGCTCCAGTCGAACTTTCTGAGACTGTTGAGCTGGCCGGGCGTGAGCTGGGCGTCACGCGCGGCCGAGCTGTAGCTGAACCTCTGCGACCAGGACGCAGGCGTGGATTTGAGTAGCTCGCTCAGAGTCCGGGGCTTCAGCCAGGGCGCCTCGAGTTCTTGCGCACGGCTCGCGGCCTGCGCTGCCGTACTGATCAGCCGAACCGTTCCGTGGGCCAGGCCGTCTCGCGCTGCTGTTGCCTCGATCCACGTTTCGGCGAGCATCCGCTGTCGAAGGTGAATCGGAGTGCTGCGCGGATCCGGGCCGGGTCCCCCGCCCTGGGTGCCCTTCGCGAATCTGACGATCGGCACACCGTTAGGCCCCGCGAGCAGCGGCGATGGGCCCTTGGCCGAAGTGTCGGCAAGCAGGATCGCGTCGGGCTCCAGCGCGGCCGCGGCCTTGGCCGTGTCCGCGTCGGCCGTGCCTCCGGCTGGGAGCACCAGAAGTGGTAGCGATCTGGTTGATTCCACCAGCTTGTTGGCGTTTGCCGCATCGTTGAGCACACTTTCCTGGCCGTCGTGAACCAGCGCAGCGACGTCAGGCGTGCCATAGAGCAGCCGATGGCCGTCGTGCGACGACCGGATTCTGTCGAAGCCCTCGAGCCATCGGGTGGCGTCGGCTTGACCGGTGCCGGCTGAGGTCGTGCCCTCGGAGTCGAGCACTTGATAGCCGGCGGCCATAGTCTGGAGTTCCTCGATCAAAGCGGGGTCCACGGCGAAGCTTGTGGTGGGGGTCTCCGCCGCCTTCAACAGAGCGGTCAGCCGACCGTTTTGGCCGACCTCAGCGGCGAGATGATCATCAGAGAGCACCCCCTTCCGAACCAGTGAAGGCCGGGTGTTGAGGACCACAAGTGACGTCATCGTCAGCGAGCTGCGGGGCTTCCGTGCCACCACCGGGACGAAAACTCGGGAACGGCCGATGGCCACGTTGTTGCCGCGCTGCAGGACGTGAACCCCCATCAGATAGACGCCGTCGGTAGGCGATAGCTCGAGATCGGAAACCCTGACTCGCAGCTGGAAGTCGACGGATGCATTGGGTGCGAGGTAAGGAGTCTCGGCCGTAAATAGATCTTGGAAAGATCCGGTGTATCGGGCGCCCAGCGGATCGTTGGACTCTGACGCCAGCGCCTGCTCCAGCCCGGCGCGCCCGAGGATGGGCGCCTGATTGCGCCAGAAGAGGGCTTCCAACCTGTAGAGCCGCTCTTTGGTGATGTTGGTGACGCGACCGGTGACGGTCATTTCACTATCCCGAGTGGGCAGCTCGGGCTCCATCGACGTCAGAGTGATGGCAACCGAGGCGACCGGCTCACTGGCCGCTGCCGGTGTCGGTGTCAGCACCCAGCCCAATAGTGGGCCCAATAGTGAGCCCAAAAGTAAGCCCAACAGTAAGCGGAGCCCCGAAACCGCGACTGTCCGCAGCGCGCGGGCCGTACGCACCGCGCACCACCTCCTCACCTTGTCATGGTAATTCGGTCATCGGCCCTGAGCTGATGTCGCCGGATTCCAAACGCGTTTCAAAACCAAGAGCCACGACCGAAGCGGATTCATGCGCGAGCGATGAGCGACGACCTCGGCGGATCTCCGCGCGCGATGCGCGAACGCCCCAAGGAATAGAATCGCTCAGCGTGTCTACTTTCCAGCTGAGCTCAGTACAGGCCGCAGCGGTGGCCGAACTGCTGAGAATCGCACCGGTCGCTGATCGGCTGGGCGAGCTGTTCAGCAGGGCCGGACACGAGCTCTATCTGGTTGGCGGCAGCGTACGGGATGCCCTGCTGGGCAGGCTCGGACACGATCTGGACTTTGCAACCTCGGCGCGTCCGGATGCGGTCGAGAAGTTGCTTCGGAAGTTCTCTCCGGCCGTATGGACCATCGGCAAGGAGTTCGGCACCATCGGCTGCAAGGTCGACGCAGGCGATGTGAGCTGGATCATCGAGGTCACCACATACCGCTCCGACGTCTACCCCGGGCATAGCCGGAAGCCGGAGGTCGCTTTCGGCGACACGCTGCACGATGATCTCTTGCGCCGCGATTTCACGATCAACGCCATGGCGGTGTCCATTCCGGACAAGAGGTTCGTCGATCCGTACGGCGGATTGACCGATCTGGCACAGCGGTTGATTCGAACTCCCGCGACGCCGGAGAGCTCGTTCAGTGATGATCCGCTGAGGATGATGCGCGCGGCCCGCTTCGTGGCCCAGCTGGGATTCCGTCCGGCGCCCGAAGTGGTCGCTGCCATGAGGGATATGGCCGACCGCATTTCGATCATCTCTGCCGAGCGGATTCGCGACGAGCTCAAGAAGTTGTTGCTGACCGACCGGCCGCGCCCTGGTATCGACTTGCTGGTGTCAACCGGACTGGCAAGCAAGGTACTGCCGGAGCTGCCAGCCCTGCGGCTGGAGAGAGACGAACATCACCGGCACAAGGATGTTTATCAGCACAGTCTCACAGTGCTGGAACAGGCGATCGAGCTGGAGAATCGGCTGCCAGAGCAGCCGGATTTGATCGTCCGGCTGGCGGCGCTATTACATGACATCGGCAAGCCGGCGACTCGCCGGTTCGAGCCTGGCGGGAAGGTGTCGTTTCATCACCACGATGTTGTCGGCGCCAAGCTCGTGCGGAAGCGGTTGACGGCGTTGCGGTTCAGCGGCGAGGAGGTCAGGGCGGTTTCCGATTTGGTGGCACTGCATCTGCGCTTCCACGGGTACGCCGGTGGGCAAGATCGCGGCGGAGCGTGGACCGACTCTGCGGTTCGTCGCTACGTTCGCGATGCCGGTGATCAGCTGGCCAGACTGCACGTCCTGACCAGGGCTGACTGCACAACCCGAGATTCCGCCAAGGCGGAACGGCTTCGGAGGGCCTACGACGACTTGGAGCGTCGCATTGCCGAACTCGCTGCTCAAGAGGAGCTGGACGCCATCCGACCGGACCTGAATGGCGTCCAGATCATGGAGATCTTGGGGATTCCGGAAGGCCGCGATGTCGGCCGCGCGTATTCGTTCCTGCTAGAGCGTCGGATCGAGGAAGGACCGCTCGGCGAGGACCGCGCTCGCGAAGCGCTGCTGGCCTGGTGGGCTGAGAACCAGTCGTAAGCTCCGCGCGCCAGCACCTAGGAGCCTAATTCTCAAATTCTGCGTCCTGTTCCGGAGTATGAACTACGTTGGATATGCTCCGCCGGGCAAAATGGCACCTATTGATCCCGTTGCGATGTCATTTTTGACTAATTCGTGGGTATAGAAGCTGTGATCTCCATATCCAGCAGACTTGGAAAGAAGGAACTAGCGTGGCGACCAGGGTTTTGACCACTCTCCAGGACGACATCGACGGATCCGCAGCGGTTGAGACGGTTCGCTTCGCTCTGGACGGTGTGGAGTGGGAAATCGATCTGTCCGAGCGCAACGCCAACCGGCTCCGCAACAGCCTCGGCGACTTTATTGCACATGGCCGCAAAGTAGGCGGCAAGCGCCGCACACACGCCTCATCGAGCCATGTCGATACCAAGGCCATCCGGAAGTGGGCCCAAGCCAACGGCATCGAACTCAACAAGCGCGGCCGTATTCCGATCGAGGTCATGGAGCGCTATCGGGCCGCTGGCGACGGAGCCTCGCACTGACACCAGCTGATTGGGGACGGATCAGACCGAACGTCGAGGCCGTCCGCGCACTGCCGAGCGCGCCAACGCTGATCCAGCTGGGGCGTGCGCTGGCAAGTGCAGGCACTGTGCCCGTCGCCATCTGAGAACCGGCATCGATAGCTGACTGACAGACTTTCCAACGGGGTTTGGCCGGGCCCAACCGTGGCAGACTATTCCTTCGGGTCGCCGACGGTGTGGCCCCAGATGCGTAGGACCGGGGAAGACGCCTAGGTGAAGGTACGAGAGATAAGACGCCATGGGCATCGTGAAGGCAGTGCCGGTATGACGGCGGCGAGCGATGCCCATGATGGCCAGACCCAAGACGGCCAGACCCAACATGGGCGATCGCGAGTAGGTCGAGCCCGACAAACTGAGTTCGAGCCGGTCTATCACCATTACGGACCCCACCGCGCTGGCTTGCCACCGCTTGTTCCTTACTTCCGCGAGCTGTGGCGGCGGCGTGCCTTTGCGGCCGAGATGAGCCGGGCCACCATGCGCGGCGCCAACACCTCGACGTTCTTCGGGCAGGCGTGGCTGATCCTCAACCCCTTATTGCTGGCCGCTGTCTATTACATCCTGGTGACGATCATTCGCCGCGAGAACGATCCAGCTTTCTTCGCTCATCTCACGCTGGGAATCTTCGCGTTCCAGCTGGTGGGCACTTCCATTACGAGCGGTGCGACCTCGGTAACCAGCTCCGGCAAGCTGCTGTTGAATACGCCCTTTCCGCGGCTACTGATTCCGTTGTCTGCGGTGCGTACTGCATTCTTCCGTTTTCTGCCCACCGTGCCGGTCTATTTTGTCTTCCACGCGATCTTCCTGACTCACGTGTGGTCGCCGAAGATGCTGTTGTCTTTGTATTTTCTTGCCACCATGATCGTATTCGCGATGGGGTTGGCGGCCTTCTTTGCGGCACTCCAGGTCTATTTCCGGGACACGTCGAGTTTTCTGCCGTTTTTCGTACGGATCTGGATGTACCTTTCCCCGATCTTGTGGGCCCCTGAACACGTCATCGGCCGATTTTCCGGGCCGATCATGACACTCATCCAGCTCAACCCGATGTATTCGATGATCGGCGGCTATACGGAGTTGCTGCAGAACGACGCGTTCCCAACCCCGTACATGTGGATATCCGCTGCGGTGTGGGCGCTGGTGGCTGCGGTGATCGGTTTCTTGTACTTCATCTCGAGGGAGCGTGAGTTTGCTGTCCGTCTTGTCTAACGGCGAGCTCCCGCTG
>Ga0081455_10009212_pt1 | contig 10173 bp, 11 predicted proteins | sample TabmetS3T2R1_FD_70207 | JGI IMG/M metagenome (GOLD analysis project Ga0081455, IMG submission 70207) | Tabebuia heterophylla rhizosphere microbial communities from the University of Puerto Rico - S3T2R1 | ecosystem: Host-associated > Plants > Roots > Rhizosphere ... | reverse complement strand
GGATGTGGCGTGGCGATGTAGACCACATCGACGTCCTCGTCGGCCATGATCTCCTGATACGACCCGTACGCGCGCGCCAGGCCGTGCTGGGTGGCAAAGGCCTGGGCACGCTCGGCGGATCGGCTGGCCACAGCTACCGCCTCCGCGCCTGATACATAGGGAAAGTCCTTGATCACCAAGGATGCAATGCGGCCCGGCCCGATGATGCCCCAGCGCACATTCGGTAAATCGTTCATCCGGCCGACTCTCGCCGCTGCCGCATGGTGCCGGCGATCGAGGAGATGAAGATCGGGATGAAGATCAGCCACCAGTAGCTCCAACTGGTGGCGAAGCAGAACAAGATGACCGCTGGCCATGAGGCGGCAGCCAGAACGGCGAGCACCGTGTCGGTCTTGCTTCGCTGCGGAACGGCGGGATGCACGTGATGTGCGATCTCCGGGCTGTGTGCCGGAGTGCGCTGCCACGGTGGGATTTCGAAGGAATGTTGCTGCTGTGCCTGCTGCCATGGCGGGGCCTCGTACCGGGGGCCGTTTTCCAGAGTCGGCGGCCGCGGATCAGGCAGATCGTCGAACAAGGGTGCAAGGTCCGATGCCGTTTTCGCCTTGAGCGCGCGGCTCATCCGATCGTCGAATTCCGATGAGTCGATGCGGCCCTGCGCCATGTGTTCCTGAAGAAAACCGACCGCCTGGTCACGGTCGGCATCGCCGATTCGAGGTTCTACCGATCGCCTTGGCGGATTGGCCGGCTGGTGTTGAGGCGCCTGCTCGGCGGGATCCGGCTCGGGTGCGGACGGCTCAGTCACAACCACCAGTATCCACTTCGTGGCGTCTGGACAAAGATCAGTCACAACAGCCAAACCACTAGACTCGCGACGTGGGACAGGAGCCAGCGTGGGCCGCGTAGTACAGAAGTACGGCGGCTCATCGGTGGCTGACGCTGAGAGCATCAAGCGGGTCGCCAAGCGGATTGTCGCGACAAAACAGCAGGGCGATGACGTGGTCGTGGTCATCTCAGCGATGGGTGACACCACTGACGACCTCATGGGTTTGGCGCTCCAGGTGTCCCCGCTGCCACCCCCTCGAGAACTGGACATGCTGCTGACTGCCGGCGAGCGGATGAGTGCGGCGCTGCTTGCCATGGCAATCCATGACCAAGGCATGCATGCCCGCTCGCTGACCGGCTCTCAGGCCGGCATCATCACCACCGGCACTCACGGCAATGCCCGAATTATCGATATCACCCCAGGCCGCATTACCTCCGCCCTCGACCGCAACGACATCGTGATCGTCGCCGGCTTCCAAGGGGTGGCGCAGGACACTAAGGATGTGACGACGCTGGGTCGTGGCGCCTCGGACACTACCGCCGTCGCCCTGGCGGCTTCGCTGGGCGCCGATAATTGCGAGATCTATACAGATGTCGACGGCGTCTTCACGGCCGATCCGCGGATCGTGCCGAGTGCTCGTCGCATTCCTGAGATCAGCTATGAGGAAATGATGGAAATGGCGGCTTGTGGCGCCAAGATCTTGCACCTACGCTGCGTTGAATATGCCCGCCGTGAGAACGTGCGGGTGCACGTACGCTCCTCATTCTCCGACAAGGACGGTACTTGGGTGCAAGAGCCGAGAGAAGGAGGGGCAATGGAGCAAGCGATCATCTCCGGCGTCGTCCATGATCGGAGCGAAGCCAAGATCACTATTGTTGGTGTTCCCGACCGAGTGGGCGAGGCGGCGCGGATCTTCACCGCGGTGGCCGACGCGGAGATCAACATTGACATGATCGTGCAGAATGTCTCCGCAGTGGAGACCTCACGCACTGATATCTCCTTCACCCTGCCCAAGGCCGATGGGCAGAAGGCGATGGAAACGCTCGATGCGTTAAAGGCGGATGTGGGCTTCTCCGACGTGCTCTACGACGACCAGATCGGGAAGGTTTCGGTCATCGGAGTCGGCATGCGATCACACCCTGGTGTCAGCGCCAAGTTCTTCTCAGCGCTCGCCGGGGTTGGCGTGAACATCGAGATGATTTCTACTTCGGAGATCAGAATATCGGTGATCGTTGATCAAGAGGATGTTGATCGAGCTGTTGTCGCCGCGCATACCGCGCTCGGGCTGGACGCCGCCGAGGTGGCGGTGGTCTACGCCGGTACCGGCCGCTGAGCGCTCGTCATGTAGCTGATGCCTCCAGTGCTGTGGCTCTCTAGCTCAACAGCTGGACCTAATACCCTTCCTCTTCTTCCTTGTCATCGGGATGTGTAGTTACAGGCAGGGGACGAGTTTGCTGCGTCGCAGGCACCGTCATTGTGCATGGCAGGACGACCTTTGGGATTGTCAATATGACGCCAGATCCGACGATCTCGGCGACGGCTGAGACACAATAATTGTCGGTCCCGTTAACCTGGACAGAAGCCGTTTCATTACCCGTGCTAGATACCATTTGGGTCTTGTCCGCGGTATATGCCAGCGTGACTTTCACAGTCCCCGCAGCAGTGGGGTCGACCTTCGTCGCTGTCGCGCACTTCCGGCCGGGATCCGTGGGGTCCACGTAGGCCTTGAGGGTCAGGCTGGGTGAAGTCGAGGACGGTGGTTCGCCCGGTTCGAGTGTGCCGGTGCATGAAGATACTGAGCTACCCGAAAGGGGTGGCAACGACTGGGAGGTTCCGCTTGTGGTCCCAGCCGTAGACGGAGACGAGCTGATGCCCCCCGCCGCGTAGCCTAAAAGCGCCAGGAACAGGATGAACAGGATGAAGCCGAATGCAGTGTCCGTGGAGTCGTCAGCCATGCCTCGCCTCGATCAATACCGTGCAAAACACTTGTTAACCATTGCTTCTTCCGATCAAACGTCGTGCAAAACAATTGTTGTCAATGCTTTGCGTCGATCAAAACGTCGTGCAAAACACTTTGATCATGGATCGCATCCATAGGCGATGTCAAGCGGGGGGCGTGCCTGGATGCGATAGGCGAGGTCCAGCGCGCTGCCTAGGTCGACTGATGTTGCCATGATCTGCTCCTCAGCTCGATGAGCTCGCCACGGTGACGCACTGTTGATCAGCATTGTCCCGGATGCTGAGTGCGGCACGCCAGACACAGATGCGGAGAGCTCCACCGGCCTGGTCGCCGTCGTCGGTCTGCCAGCGTTCGAGGTCTTACTGATCATGGCCCGCCCGGTCTTCCTGGCCGGCGTGATCATCGCCATCGCTACGCGGGGTGAACTCGGGCTCAACCCCAAACGCGGGTGCCGGCTGAATCTGCTCCGTGTGCGCCGAGCTCGTTATGTGCCCTGAGCTTGCGATGTGCCGTGAGCTTGTCGAAGGGCACAAGTTGAAACGCGCTCACTCACCTCGCTTGCGCTTCTTGGGCTGCTTTGGCGGCAGTTCCGCAACATAGGCGAGCGCCGCGTTGATCCATCCATCCAGCTCGTCAGCGCTCATTGTTTCGGGCAAGCTGACATATCCACCCATAGGGCGCTCAGCCGGCCCGAATGTGCCGCCTCCCAGCCCCCGCAGCCGCGCCGCATCGGCCGAGTTGAGCTTCACGCCGATATCAGACCCGAATAGCCCCATGAACATGTTGCCGTTCACAAAGGCGGCGATGTTCCCGAACATCGGCTTGATGTCAATGTCCGGCCCTGATGGAACGAGCGCTCGGAAACGAGTCTTGTCGTCATCGGTTGGCTTGGGGATTTGCACCGTGTCCTCCTCGGATCAGTGCGACGTACTTGTGAAACAGGCAAGGTGACGAAGACCGGAACCGACCAATACCGTACTGCTGAGAGTCGAGCGTACGACGGGAGCCGGAATGACGCCTAGCCGTTCAGCCTTGGTGACCGGCGGCGCCGGCGGCATTGGCAGGGCGATCGTGGAACGGCTGGCAGCAGATGGCCTGGGCGTCTCAGTGGCCGATCTGTCGCAAGATCAAGTGCAAGCGGTGGTTGCCAATCTTGACGGTCCGGAGGTTGCCCTCGGCCTGACGGTGGACGTGACTGATGCAAAGAGCGTCGAGGAGATGGTGGCCGAACACGTCCGGCAATTCGGCGGCCTGGACGTCATGGTGGCAAACGCAGGCATTGCGGTAACTGCTCCGCTCGTGGAGACGACGGCCGAGCAGTGGCAGCTGATCATGGACGTGAACCTCAGGGGAGTCTTCCACTGCTACCAGTCGGCGGCTCGCCAGATGATCGCTCAGCGTCGGGGCGGTCGGCTCATCGGTGCTGCCTCGGTCGCGGCACATCGAGGAGGGAAGTGGCAAGCCGCGTACTCAGCTTCCAAGTTCGCGGTACGCGGTCTGAGCCAGTCGGTCGCTCAGGAGCTCGCTGCCCATCAGATCACTGTCAACGTCTACAGCCCGGGTGTGGTGCATACCCCCATGTGGGAAGGCATTGACGCGGAGATGACCCGTCGTCGCGGTACCGAACTGGGTTCAGAGATGGCCGGCATGGTGGCCGGAATTCCCTTGGGACGGCTGGAAACGCCCACTGATGTGGCGGGGGTGGTGTCTTTCCTCGCCTCGCCGGACGCCGACTACATCACTGGACAGTCCATCGTCGTCGACGGCGGGATGTGGTTCTCGTGAATGGCATCAAGCAAGCTGTCGGCCCTGATGATCTTGGAGAATGCGAGTGAGGCTCTATCTGGACACCGCCGAGCGCAGCGCGGCGGAATCATTGCTGGCGACCGGTCTGTTCTACGGTGTGACCACCAATCCGACGATCTTGCAACGTGCGTCAAAAGGAGTTGCTGATCTTGAGGACATCTACCGCTGGGCTATCGACGCGGGCTCCCGAGAGGTCTTCTTCCAGGCCTGGGGATCAGAGGCTGCCGCACTGATCGAACGCGGACAGTGGCTGCATGATCTTGGTCCGGAAGTGGTGGTCAAGTTCGTCGCAACACGAGCCGGCTCCACCGCCTGCGCGGCGCTCGCCGCCCGAGGTGCGCCGACCCTGCTCACCGCGATCTATGACCCGGGACAGGCGATCGTTGCGGCCGCCGCCGGCGCCACCTACATCGCTCCCTACTTAGGGCGGTTGAACGATGCGGGTCGCCAGGGAATTGCCGAGGTGGTCGCCATGCACGAAGTGCTTGTCGCCACTGGAAGCACGACGAAGGTGCTGCTCGCCAGCATTCGTAGCGTGCCTGACATGGTTGCGCTGGCCCGTCACGGCGTGGACTGCTTCACCATGGCCCCGGCTGTCGCGGAACAGTTCTTCACCGATCCGACCACCGCCGAGGCCGCCCGTACCTTCGAAGACGCCATTCGCGGGACCTCAGCATGACGCCCGAGGTCGATGCCCCGGCGGTGGTAGTCGCAGGCGACGCCCTTATCGATCTGACTCCGACCACAACCGTTCGCGGGGAGCGCGCGTACGAGCCGCATCCGGGCGGATCGTGTCTCAACGTTGCCGTGGGTCTAGGCCGCCTCGGGGTACCAACGGCGTTCCTCGCGCGACTGTCCAGCGACGCCTTCGGTCAGATGCTCCGCGCCCAGCTTGCTGACTCTGGAGTGCATCCGACCTACCTGATCGACACCGACGATCTGACGACGCTGGCTGCGGTCCACCTGCGGGGCGGTCAGGCGACGTACTCCTTCCATGCCCAGCGTGCGGCCGATCGAGGCCTCCTGCCGGAGCATCTGATGACGCTGGCCCCGGGAGCCGCTCTTCACCTTGGTTCGATCGCGCTCGTACTCGAGCCGGTAGCTTCCACACTCGAGGGGTTGCTGCAGCGGGAGACCGGTCGCCGGGTCATCAGTCTGGATCCCAATGTGCGGCCGGGACTGATCCCGGACCGTGTGGCGTACCTGGACCGGTTCGAGGGGTGGGTGCGGTTGGTCGACATCTTGAAGGTGAGCGAGGACGATCTTGCCTGGCTCTATCCGCGCCGTCTGCAGGTCGACGTCGCGGCGGACTGGCACGCAGCTGGCGTTCCGCTCGTGCTCGTGACGCGGGGTGAGAACGGGGCTATCGCCAGTACGCCATTCGCGTCGGCTGCCGTCAGGGCTCCGCAGGTCCCTGTGGTCGACACCGTCGGTGCGGGAGATGCGTTCATGTCCGGCGCTCTCGCGCACCTGCACGAGCGGCGCCTATTGTCCCGGGATGGCTTGCTGTCCTTGGACGAATCGGGCCTTACAGACCTGTTGCAGGCTGCCTGTCTGGTCGCGACTCACACATGTACCCGAGCAGGGGCGGACCCGCCCCGCCGACAGGAGCTTGACGCACACTCTTCGAGTGGTCCACGAGAGGTCACGTTCAGTCTTGCCGATCTGGTGGAACGGGCCCGAGCGCTGGCAGTGCCCGGTCAGCGCCACTTGCTGGGCATCACCGGGCCGCCGGGCGCCGGAAAGAGCAAGGTCGCCCGAGATGTGGTCGACAAGCTCGGCCCTGAGCTGGCTGCGTTCGTTCCCATGGACGGCTTCCATCTCAGCAACCACACCTTGATCGGCTGGGGACGCCGGGACCGCAAGGGAGCTTGGGACACCTTCGATGCGGATGGCTACGTCCACTTGCTGCGCCGGCTGCGGAACCAAGAGGAGCAGATCGTGCACGCCCCCGACTTCGACCGCGACGTCGACGAATCCATTGGTGCCGCGCTGCCGATTCGCCGTGAGGTGCCCCTCGTCGTGACCGAGGGCAACTATCTGTTGTGCGACTGGAGTGGTTGGGCCGGTGTCGCGGCGCTACTGGACGAAAGCTGGTATCTACAGCTCGACGACCCAACCCGCCTGCAGCGGTTGGCCTACCGTCATCAACAGCACGGCATGAGTCAGGAAGCGGCTGCTACCTGGGCTCGCACCACCGACCAGGACAATGCGGTGCTGATTGCGCAGAGCATGCCGAGAGCGGATCTGGTGATCACTTTGGCCGAATCATGAAGGCGGTCTGTGGCCAGCCTTCCGCGAAGGAGATCACGATCACGGGTTGGTGAGGGTCATCGACGTATGCAAGATCCTGGGAACTCACCGCTCACCCTGGAAACGCATCCCAGCTACTGACAAAGACCCGAAACGGCCATTCCTCAGCTCAACCGTGATGCGTTTTCAGGGCGGTTGGCGTCAGCCGACCGGTGTCATGAGCAGGGTGGCATGCCCCAACAGCCGTTCTCCCTATTTGCGCGTGCATCTACTTCAGCTGGCTAGCCGGGGCTACCGATTGGGGCCGGCGCAGGCTGGACTAGCGTTCGGCTCGGAGTCGGGCAGCGACGCGCGGTCATGGCTTCTTCGCGTACAGCTCGGCCGCCGTCGAGGCCTGAGCGGGGTACTACTCCAGCTGCTCGCGGCGGCGGTTCAGGTAGGCAGTCTCGGCAGTGTTGCCCGCCAGCTCGATGGCTTTGTCGTAGGCCGCGCGTGCTTCCTGACTGCGGCCGAGTCGGCGTAGCAGGTCGGCGCGGGTTGCGTGGTAGGCGTGATAGCCGGCCAGCTTGTTCTCGAGGCGGTCGACCGCCGCCAGTGCCACCTCCGGGCCGTCGAGCTCGGCGACCGCGATGGCTCGGTTGAGGGCGATGATCGGCGAGGGGTCGAGGCGGACGAGTTGGTCGTAGAGGGCGAGGACCTGCGACCAGTCGGTGTCGCGTCCGTCGCGGGCGGACGTGTGCACCGCGTTGATAGCTGCGAGGATCTGATAGCGACCCGGAGCCACGCTGGCGGCCAGGCGCTGGCGCACCAGCCGGTGGCCCTCGGCGATCAGCGCCCCGTCCCAGACCCCACGATCTTGCTTATCGAGGGCGACCAGTTCGCCGCTCGCTGAGACCCGTGCGGTGCGGCGGGCCTCGGTGAGGAGCATCAGCGCCAGCAGCCCGGCGACCTCACCGTCCTCCGGCATTAGGGCACGGATCAGGCGGGTGAGCCGGATCGCCTCGGCGGTCAGGTCATGGCGTACCGGATCGGTGTCGGGGCCTGTCGCCAGGTAGCCCTCGTTGAAGACGAGGTATAGGACGGCGAGTACGCCGGAGACGCGTGCCGGGAGATCCTCCGCAGACGGCACCCGATAGGGGATGCGAGCCGCCTTGATCTTGGCCTTCGCGCGGGTGATCCGCTGCCCCACGGTGGACTCCTGCACGAGGAAGGCCCGGGCGATCTCCGCGACAGTCAGACCGCCGACCATGCGCAGCGTCAACGCCACGCGGGACTCCATCGCGAGCGCCGGGTGACAGCAGGTGAAGATCAGCCGCAGCCGCTCGTCGTCGATGGCACCAAGAGGCTCGGGCGGGTCGTCGTCATACACTAGCTGAGCCTCCTTCTGCTTGTCGTCGCGCTTGTTCTCGCGTCGGATGCTGTCGATGGCCTTGCGGTTGGCGGTCGTGGTCAGCCAGGCGCCGGGGTTGGGGGGTACGCCGTCGGCCGGCCACCGCTGGACGGCGGTCGCGAACGCCTCGGCCGCTGCCTCCTCGGCGATGTCGAGGTCACCGAACCGCCTGGTCAGGGAGGCGACCACCCGACACCACTCCTCGTGGTGTGCCTGGGTGATAGCGTCCCGGACGGCCACCAGGCTCACAGGAACGGGCGCACCTCGACCTTGCGGTTGCAGGCTTTCGACCCCTCGGCGGCCAGCTTGAGCGCCACATCCAGGTCGGGAGCCTCCATGATCCAGAAGCCGACGAGGTACTCCTTCGACTCCACGAAGGGCCCGTCGGTGAAGATCACCTCCTCGCCCCGGTTGTCGATGACGGTGGCCGAGCTGGGCGCCGCGAGACCACCGGCGAAGACCCAGTGCCCCTGGGTCTGGAGCCGGTCGTTGAACTCGTTGATGGCAGCCATCTCGTCCGGGGTGCCGGAGTTGGACCTGTCGTTGATCACGGAAACCAGGTACTGCATCTGAAGATCATCTCCTGTAGTCGGAGGCCCCATGGGCGGCCGCGTGCTTTTAGTCGGCTGCATACTCCGGCCGGCCGGCCGGCCGGTAGACCTGGAGCGTCATGCCATTCGGGAAGGCTCGCGATTCGACCAGGTCAAGCGCGATGTCCGGGCCGTTGTCTGGGAACAGGCGCGTGCCCTGGCCGACGACCACCGGCACGATGAGCAGATTAATCTCCTCGACGAGGTCGTTCTCGAGCAGCCAGCGAGTCAGGGCGCCGCTGCCGTGCACCTGCAGCTCACCTCCCGGCTTGGCCTTCAGCTCGCTGATGGCCGCGGCGAGGTCACCGGAGAGGACGGTCGTGTCCGCCCACCGCGGTTCGGTCAGCGAGGTCGATGCCACGTACTTGGGCCGGGTGTTCAAGGCATCGGGGATAGGGCCGCTGCCCGGATCCATCACGCCCCAGTAGTCAGCGAAAAGATCGTAGGTCCGCCGGCCGAATAGGAACGCGTCGGCGCGCTGGTACACCTGGTTGACGAACGCCATGGACTCGCCGCCGAACAGCGGCCTGGCCCATCCGGCGCGCTCGAATCCGACGTCGAGCACATTCGGTCCGCCGTTTGCCTGCATCACTCCATCAACGGAGACCTGCGTAGTGGTGGTCAGCTTCATGATCGCGGTTCCCTTCTTCCTTAGGGCGCCCTCCTGGGCGGCTCTCACCCCTGCTACGAACACCAACGCTCCGATCCGACGCCGCCTCCGGATCTATTTCGCCGATATCTCGGGGTTCGGATGACCATAGTCTGCTGTTGTGAGGTGATCCGGAGGAGACGTGATGCCGATCGATGCGGCCATCCTTGATCTAGGTGGCGTGGTGGTGTCTTGGGATCCCCGTCGAGCGTACGAGCGCGTGTTGCCTGCCGAGGAGGTCGCGACTCTCCTGGAACGAGTCGACTTCGTCGGCTGGAACCGGCTGAACGACGGCGGCCGTTCTTTCGAGGAGGCCGAGCAGGACCTCATCGCACGCTTCCCGGATGACCGGGAGGCCATCCTCGGCTACCGCATCCACTTCGACGCGACGTTGACGGGCATGGTGCCCGGGACGAGCGGGATCCTCGCCGAACTGGGGCAGGCCGGGGTCCGGTTGATCGCGCTGACCAACTGGTCCGCGGAGACCTTCCCGCTTGCGACCGAACGCTTCGGCATCCTGCGCCGCTTCGAGGCCATCGTGGTCTCCGGCACCGAAGGGCTGCTCAAGCCCGAGCCGGCGCTGTACCAACTGGCCCTCGATCGGCACGGCCTGTCCGCCGACTCGACGGTCTTCATCGACGACCTCCCAGCCAATGTGGCCGCCGCCGCGAGCCTCGGCATGGCGGCGCTGAACTTCACCGA
>Ga0081455_10009211_pt1 | contig 10174 bp, 6 predicted proteins | sample TabmetS3T2R1_FD_70207 | JGI IMG/M metagenome (GOLD analysis project Ga0081455, IMG submission 70207) | Tabebuia heterophylla rhizosphere microbial communities from the University of Puerto Rico - S3T2R1 | ecosystem: Host-associated > Plants > Roots > Rhizosphere ... | reverse complement strand
AAAGCCATCAACGGGGCGAGGTTGCGCCCTTTTTTCTAAGGCGATTAGTCTGTCCATGTTATGAAGTGTGGGCGGAGAGGATTTAATCTGTCCCACTCTAACCGCGCCCCCGTATACAAACGCTCAAACACCACAATGACGCAACCTCCCCAGATATTGGTCGCTGACGACGATCGTTTGATTCGCTTGACCTTGGAGGCCGGACTGTCGCTGTACGGATTTCGCGTCTCGCTCGCCCGGAGCGGGCGTGAGGCGCTCGATGCCGCCCTGGAAAAGAGATTCGACGGCATTATCAGCGACGTCTATATGCCGGACGGCGACGGGCTGATGGTGTTGCGCGAGCTGCGCTCTTCACAACCGGATACGCCGATCATCCTGATGACCGCCGTGGGATCGGTCAATCTAGCGGTGCGCGCGATAGAAGACGGCGCGACCGATTTCATCGCCAAGCCCTTCGAGGTTGAGGCCCTGGCCGATCTGTTGCGCCGGCATTTGAAAGCCCGCGTCGAAACCGACGCGCGCCCTGTTTCTCCTCCGGCGGAAGAATTCGGCGCCTCGACGCCTGAGGCCTGGGCGCCCGTAGCAAATGAGGATGGTTTTTCGGGGTTGATCGGCCGCAGCCCCGCGATGGTCAAGATCTACAAACTGATCGCGCACGCGGCGCGGATGGACGCCACCGTCCTTATCACCGGCGAATCCGGCGCCGGAAAGGAGCTGGCGGCCCGCGCCATTCATGACTTCAGCTCACGGCGCGAAAAGCCCTTCATCGCAATCAACTGTTCCGGGCTGACCGACACGCTGCTGGAGGCCGAACTGTTCGGCCACACGAAAGGCGCCTTCACGGGCGCGGCCGGAGAGCGTACGGGACTCTTCGAGGCCGCCGACGGCGGGACGCTGTTCCTGGACGAGCTGGCTTCGACGAGCGCCGCGTTTCAGGCCAGCCTGCTGCGCGTGTTGCAATCGGGCGAGGTGCGGCGCGTCGGCTCCACGCAAATCCGGCGCGTGAACGTCCGCGTCATCGGCGCGACCAACATGCCGCTGCGCGAGCTGGCCGAGAGAGGGGGCTTCCGCTCCGACCTCTATTACCGCTTGAGCGTCCTGACCGTCGACCTGCCGCCGCTCAGAGAGCGGATGGGAGACGTGGAACTGCTAGCGCAACACTTCCTTCGGAAGCTGGGCGGCGGTACTGCTCCCGCCTATTTGACCCGCGAAACTCTCGACGCCCTTTGCAACTATCACTTCCCCGGCAACGTGCGTGAACTGGAAAATGCGCTGACCAGAGCAGTCGCCCTTGCGCCAAACGGCCCCATCACGCTAGATTGTCTGCCGCCTCACATTGCCGAAATCAATCAAACACAGGTCCCTTTGAATGACGACACCATGCGGAACCTGGCGAGCGACTGGCCTTCCCTGGACGAGTTACAGCGCCGCTACCTGGCGCTGGCGCTGGAGAAGAATAACGGCAACCGCCAACGTACAGCCGATCTGCTTGGAATCACCCGCCGCACGATTCAGCGCCTGATCGCGCGTTACAACCTGAACGCGTTGAACGAAGCGGAAAATCTTGATGGCGATGACGCCTTTGATCAGTGAAAGTCCCCAGGGCGTCAGGAATCGGACTTATGGGACTTATAGGACTCATGAGTCCTATAAGTCCCATAAGTCCTATAAGTTCTATAAGTTCTATATGTCCCAATAGTCTTAATTCATGAGCCTCCCACAGATTTCCGGAGGACGGTGAGAAATGATTTTGCGTATAGATTCAAAATCGCTCTGGATCCAGATTCGCTGGTCGTGTCTCCTGTTCCTCCTAGTCACTTCAATTCAATGGGCGGGCGCGACGGCGTTGGCGCAGGCCGTGGACGCGCGAGTCGCGAGCGTCCAGGGGACGGCTGTGCGGCGCAACAGCCAGCGCGCCTTCATCCTCGCCCGCGGCGACTCGCTGAACCCCGGCGATGAGATCGATACGCGCGGCGGCGGGCGCGTGGTCATCGAGCTGACTGACGGCAGCGTGGTCGTGGTCCATGCGAATTCGCGCATCGTCGTCAGCGATTATCGCACTGCCCCGTCGCTGCGCGAGATGTTTAGGATCCTGGTCGGGCGCGTACGCGTCAAAATCGCTCATTACGGCGGTAAGCCGAATCCGTACCGCGTCAACAGTCCGACGGCGTCGATTCTGGTGCGCGGCACCGAGTTCGACGTGGCCGTCGAGCCTTCCGGCGACACCACCGTAGTGGTTTACGAGGGCCTGGTCGAGGTGCAGAGCCTCAGCGATCCGCGCCAACGCGCGCTCCTTTCCAAAGGAGCGGGAGCGCAGGTGAAGGCGAATGAAGACATCCATCTCTTCACTCCCAGTTCCGGAAACAAGCTTGAAGAACGGGGCGCCAGAAATGACGACGCCGACAACGCCAACGCCAACACCAACACAAACCCCGACATAGACCACAAGGCCAGTCTCAACACAAACCCCGACATAGACGCCAAGGCCAATCTCAAAACAAACCCCGACATAGACCACAAGGCCAGTCTCAACACAAACCCCGACATAGACGCCAAGGCCAATCTCAACAAAAACGTAAGCGCCACCGTCAACCCCGGGGCTAACGTCAGCAACGGCCCCGGCGCCAACGCCAAGGCCAGCCCCGGCGCCAAGTCCGACGCTACGACCAGCGCCAAGTCCGACACTACGACCAGCGCCAACGCCAGCTCCCGCGCCAATGCCAGTTCAGGCGCCAGCGCCAAGGCCAACGCCATCAACAGCGCCAAGGCCGACGCTACGACCAGCGCCAAGGCCAGCCCCGGCGCCAATGCCAGTTCAGGCTCCAGCGCCAAGGCCAACGCCAATGCCAATGCCAGTTCCGGCGCCAACACCAAGGCTGACGCCAAGGTCAGCCCCGGCGCCAATGCCAGTTCCGGCGCTAGCGCCAAGGCCAACGCCAATGCCAGTTCCGGCGCCAACACCAAGGCTGAGGCCACGACCAGCGCCAAGGCCAGCTCCGGCGCCAGCGCCAACACCAACGCCATCACCAACGCCAAGGCCGACGCCACGACTAGCGCCAAGGCCGACGCTACGACCAGCGCCAAGGCCAGCCCCGGCGCCAATGCCAGTTCCGGCTCCAGCGGCAAGGCCAAGGCCAACGCCAATGCCAGTTCCGGCGCCAACACCAAGGCTGAGGCCACGACCAGCGCCAAGGCCAGCCCCGGCGCCAATGCCAGTTCAGGGGCCAACACCAAGGCCAACGCCAATGCCAATGCCAAGCGCGATGGCGTTGGGGGCGGAGTCGAGGCGGCGGTAAAGTCCGCGGCGAGTCGCCCCGACAACGTGTTGATGGGAAGAGAAAACGATGTGTCTGGTGGAGCGGCGGTAAAGTCCGCAGCGAGTCGCCCCGTCGACGGCGGCCTACAGCTCAACGACGTGAACGCCGATGCGATTACGAGCGTCAGAACACACTTGGCCAACGACTACGAACGATATATCGACAGCATGGCGGGGCTGAGCTGGTCGCTTCCGCTACGGCGCTTCGGCGCTCTCGCGGACTCTCATTTCGACAGCCTTGATAACCCGGCCTATTCGACCGAGATCACTTCGATCGAAGGAAGGGTCTGGCTGATCCCGTCTTTTAACAAAGCGCTGGGCGGCGATCTGCGAAGCGGTTCCGCCGGCTTTCCCTTATCCAGCAATTTGAGAAGCCCATTCGATTCCGGTCTCCTGGCGGTGGGCGATTTCTTCATCCCATTGGAGCGCGTGCGAATGGTGATCGGCGGAGCGGTCGCCGTCTCCACCGACCGGTCGCAATCTTTAACCGTGGATCCGGCCCCCGCCTCTCTGATTCGCCTCTTTCCCGAAGGCAGCCGCATCTCGCGCCATGTCGCCGTATCGACCGAGGCCATTTCGATCACTGGTTCGCTGATGGCGGCGCGGCGGTTCGGCGCTGACGGCCGCACGAGCGTCGGCGCCGGAATGGAGTGGGTCAGCGTCGGCGCCGACTTGCGCGGCCAGACCTCGCTGTTAAACGGCGCGCGAGCGCTCGCGATTGAAGATCTCAAAACGGAATCTCAAATAAACCGGCTCCGCTTGCGGCTCGGAATGACGCGCGAATTTGACGGCGGACACAAGCTCGGCCTGGTCTACAGTCGCGAACTGGCGAACGCCGACGACCGCGACCGTTCGAGGCTCTTCAACGGCCTGCCGCTCGGCCTCGATTCGACGCGTCAGGAAGGGCGGTCTTCAGAGGTCTCATTCAGATTGCGCGGGCCGTTCACTCGCCGCCTGTTTTACGGTCTCGAAGGCTCGTTGCTCTGGGGCGAGAGCGACGGACAGATTCGGCGCGCGGTCCTCGCGGACTCTACCACGCGGGCGGGCGTGAGTAGCGCCGGCGCCAGCTTCGGCCTGGGATTCGCTTTGCGGCGAACGACCGTCTTGAGCGGGGACTTCGCCTTCGGCCTCTCGCGCGTCCGCGGGGAGCGCCGCGAGGACGCGACCGGGTATATGGTCGAGGATAGGCGAGAGCGCGAACGCTACGTATCCACGCACGTGGGATTGCAGACAGACGTCTGGCGCCAGTTGTTCGCCAGCGCGTCGGCGCTGGTCATCGGGGAGGCTAACACGACCGATCTCAGCCTCTATCCCGATCTCTTCGGACGGCGATTGACGAGTCTCGGCTTGGCCGAACCGGGCGGACGCTCTCGCCAAAATTCGACGAACCTATTCTCGGATTTCGGGACCGGCTGGCGGTTGAGACCGGATTTGGCGGCCGAGTATATCTTCTCGATCAATAGCGGCCCTGGGCCGCCGCGACATATTTTCCTGTTGCGATACATTTTCAGGCGCGAAAAATGAGATTAGCCGTAACCGGGTAATTTTATTTTTTACAATTGACTTCGAGCGCCCTCATTGTGTTTAATAACTGCCATCAAGTGGTGGGTAATTTCTGGCGGGATCTTTGCGAGGACTTTATTAGGCGACGACTTTGTCTTGGACGCGGGCATGCTCCGGGACCTGAAGAGATCGTCGCATGGCGCCTGAATGAATGTCGCGCCATTGTCGTCGCGGAAAATCCAGTAACGCTGTTCATATTCACCAAGCCCCATATCCCTCACAGAACGTGTCCCAACTGAAATTTCGCCCATTTTTCATGGGAATACATATACAGAATACTGATCGCGAAAGCGTTTGGGCTAATGCTTATGCTGTCTGACAAAATCAACAGATTGCCGATAAGTCGCGTAGACTCCCCTCCTATAAACTCGTTCGACGAACAAAGCGCTGTGATCCTGATAAATAAGCAGGGCAACATCTTGTCGTTCGAGCATTCCAGGCGCAATTCCGGCGCCGTGACAAACCGAGATCGATCCGAGAACTCAACCACTCAACCGAGCAAACCCATCACTTACACCCCCAATAACGGTCCGGCGGAAGTGGAAAAACGGCGGGAGGAGCTTGCCGCCCTGGCTCGCGCCGCGGAGGCCAGAGCGAAGGACGCGGAGACGAAGTGTGAACAGGCTGAAGGCAGGCTGGAACAGGAGTTGAAGGAGCGGCTGCTGGCCGAGCAGCGACTAAGGGAATTGGAAGAGAATCGCCAGCGAAAACAGCAGTCGGGGATACTGATCGAGGCCCCGCAGCCTCGCACGGCGTCATGGGCGCAACCGGGGACGGAAGCCCGACTGAAAGAGGCCGAGGCGCGGGCTAAAGGAATCGAGTCGCGGGCCAAAGACGCTGAAACCGAAATCCAAAGCCTCAGGGCCAGACTGATGGAGGCCGAGCAGAGGAGGGCTAAAGCCGAGGCCACTGCGCAAGCCGTAGTCGATAAAGCGCGTGGATTAGAATCGCAAGCCGAGACCGCCAGGGCCGCGTTGGCGGAGGCGAATCGGAAGATGGCCGAGGCGGAAGCCGTCGCGCGGGTCGCCGAGGAGAAAGCCCGCACAATGGATGCCCTTATCGTCGAAGCGGAAGCCGCCGGGCGTCAGGCCACGGAAAGATATCAAACCGTCGAGGCCGAGTTGCAATACGAAGCTAAGCAGAGGGCGGCGGCCGAACAGAAGCTCAAAGAGTTTGAGGACGAATTGGGTTCATATCTCGAACTAGATTGGTCGAAGGACGAATCTGATCTGAGCCGGGCCGTCGTCGTGCGGCAAAACGCCGGCGCCGATGAGGCCGCGGCGCAGTTCCAGGCGCATATCGAGGCCGAGCGGAGGGCGCGGCGGGAGTCGGAGGATGCGCGGGCCGCCCTCGAATTCAAAATGCGAGAAATGGAAAAGACGCTTCGCATCGCCGAAGAGAACAACCGCCAGATCGCGGCGATTAATTTGGCGAAATCCGTAGATGACGATCAGACATACACTGTTAAGAAACGAAAAGGACGTAAATACGAACTCAAGTTTATTGGCTACGGGATAGCGATTGCCCTGCTGCTGGTCGCATTGATTGGGCTGGCCGCGACGGTCCTCTTACAGATGTGAAAGATGAAAACTCTTGACGCATTTGAGAACACAAAAGACCATTCTGGGGATCGTTTTGACGCTATTGCTTTCCGCCGCCGGGGCGTTCGCGCAGGAGCGACTTTCCCCGGATAAGATGAAAGAATTGCGTAAATACGACCCAGCAGACATAGTTCCCGAAGCGCGTGAGGGCGAGCCTGGAGAGAGGCAGGACGGGAGAAGGAGAACGCAGTCCAAACGAAACGCCGGAACTTCCGCTTCGTCGGGGCCGATATCGGCCGCCGTGGATTCCACTTTGCCCAATCCTCCGGCGGCGCCAGTCGCCAAAGCGCCAACGGCGATTCGGACGGGGCCTTCGCTCGCGCCTAAGAGCGCGGTTGTTCCCACACAATCGGCAGTGACAAAGACTCAGCCATCGGAGCCTGCGGCGCCGAGCGCTCCCGCGCCTGCGGCGGCTGTGAATCGATCCGCCCGCTCCTCGAGGTTGTCATTGCCCCTCATCATTTCCTTACTCAGCCTGACATTGCTTGCTCTGGTCGTTGTCGCCTTTAAAATGAAAAAGGACCTGAGTAGGCTCTGAAGTAGTAACTCATTTCATCAGGGAAATCTTCGAAGCGGAATTCAAGACGTCGGGCGTAAAAAGCGGAATGCGATCAGGCAAAGGGGAGTCGTCGGATCGTTGACTTACAAAAACAAAATATTATTATTGAGCCGATCGCGGTTCTATTAAGCTCAAGTGGAACCCCCAACGAGCCCCAAATACTCCCCAGCGCAATCGAGCCCCGCCAAATAGCTCTGCATTCGCTGCGGAAAGGCTCCGCCATGCAGATTGTATCTTTGCGAAAGATCCCAAAAAACTGAATTGGAAGCGTCGCTTCCAATTCGAATTGCTACCTGAGTCGTCTGAAAACAAGGTCAGGTTTGAAAATTTCTGTGATTGCGTTATGCGTGTTGATGAATACTGCGGCCCAGAGGGAGTCTGTAGAGATAAAGGCGATCTCCGCCGGCCGCCACTGCTGAGCCTCGAAAGGCCCCAGCGGGGCCTCAGAAAATCCCCACGGAGCCTCGGAAGGTTTCGCAAGGCTTAATAGAAGGGAGCGTCGTCGCGCAGCGCGGGTTTGGACGCGGCGCGAGAAAAGGTCTACAAACCGACGACGCTCAACGGCATCCCCACGGAGGTGGAACCTGTATTGACTTTCACCTTTGCCCCTGGCTCTCAATAACAAGAATTTCAACCATGTTCTCTTCAAAGATCAGGTCGAGCGCTGAATGCGCGCCTAAAGTCATAACACTGCCCCTCTCAATCAGTCTCGCGCTTTGCCTTTTATGCGCAATGACGTCGGGACAGGGGGCTATATCAAATCCGTCTAGCTCTTCCGGCGACCTCTACGGCGGCATCGAGCTTAGCAATGAGGGAGTCAAGGTGCTCGCCCTGCAGGTCTCTCAAGCTGAGGAAGAACCTGGCCTAAGGCGGATTTATTCAGAAATGATTCGTCTCAGGCTGGGGCGAACGAACGACGGGGAATTCCCTCCGCAAGCGTCGGCGGACGCTGCCCAGGCGGTCTCGACGGCGCTCGCGCGATTGCGGGAGCAATATAAAGTGCCGCTCGATCGAATCTACCTTATTGGGGCCAGCGGGTTGAAGGCCGATTACCCTAAGGATCTGGAAAGCATCATCCGCGATGCGACCGGCATGACGTTGAAATTTCTGGACGCTGTGGAGGAGGTCCAACTGAGCATCGCGGGGACGATCACGCGAACCAGCAAGGTAGGCGCCATTCCAATCGATAATCGAAACACGTCAGCGCTGATCCAAATCGGTTACGCCAGCACGCAAGCCGGCTATGAGATGCTCAAATACTCGACATCCGCTTCGCCGTCCTTCGATTTCGTCGCAATGAATATCCCTCTGGGCGTAGTGACTTACGCAAATGAGGTCAGTAAGGCCGTGGGACGCAACAGTAGTGTGTACAACTTCGCTCGACAGGCCAAAACTTCCGGCGCTTTGTCCTTTCGCCAGGCGCTGCGCAAAGAGATGGAGAATAAGCCCGGACTGATGCACCGCAAACGCATTTACCTGACCGGCAACCTGGCCTGGGCCATGGCGACGATGCTCTATCCGCAGGACAGACAGAATCTAGTCCCCATTACATATGAAGACGTCGTGCAGTTTGCGGAAAGGATTTCGCGCGCGCCGGAGGAACTTGCCTATCAGAAGCTTACGTTCATCCGTGACCGGAAATTGCGACTGGAAGTCGAACAGGAGTTCGGGGCGATAAGAGCCACATTTACACCCAAGGAACTCATCGCCGGCGCGGAGATGATTAAGGCCGCGGCGGAGGAACTTAAGTGGCAGGACAAGAAGATCTTGTTTGTGAGGTTCGGGCATTTAGGTTGCATTTTGAGTTATGTACGTTTACAAACTGGCAAATGAAGCTTCCCGAGGGCGCCGCCCATCCTCCTCCTGCGTCGCTTATGAGGCAGGCAGGGACCCAAGAGGCCGGAAGAGTTCCGCGGAGCGTTAGATGATGCAAGAAGACGCTATCAACGTGTATTGCCTTTCACATGGCTTTAGCTTCCCGGTGTCGGGATCGAATCGGGTAGTCATATGTAAGGAGAATCATGTCTTAAGCTATAATTTCCCCCACTCGGGCAGATGGTTTTTTTGTTGCCTGTGCCAGAAATATTGGGTCGCGCCCAAGGGAGAGGACTGGCAAGACGCTTACTCCAAACAATGCCCATCCTGCAACCTGATCAAAAAGGCTCGTTATTATTCATGCGACCAGTGTAACGTCACTATGATCGACTCCCTGGGCGCGATCAACCGTAAGGGGGCGCACGTCACGCCTTGGGGGACGCCGCATCCGCACTGCCCCGGTTGTCATCAGCTTCCCAGGTCGGTTCCTCAATCACACGCCTGTCCGGAGTTAAACGGGTTGCTTACTACGGCCCGCGCCGAATGCCCTTTCTGTGAAGGGAAAGAGATGGCCCAAGGGGTGGTTGACGGAGGAGAATTGAGAGGCGAAACCGAAGCGCCGCGAGTCGGAATCACGGATGAATTCGCCGACCCTTCATCCATCGCCCTGGAGGAGCTTGAAAGAAGGGCTTCCGAGATCAGGGCGCTCGAAGCCGAGGCCGAAGCGCGCGAAACCAAAGCTCAGGAGAGATTGCGACAAGTCGAGGCCAGATTACGGCAGGAGATGTTACGGCGCACAGAGGTCGAGCGGAAATCCCATGAGATTGAAGAGGAGCTGAGTCGACAGCAGGTAATCGAACAGGGCCGCATCGAGGCTGCGAGAGCGGCAGCGGAGGCCGCCGCGCGATTCGAGGATGAGAAGAAAGCGCGCATCGCGGTCGAACAGTCGAAAGCCGAGGCCGAAGCCAAGTTGCGTGAGATGGAAGTCAGGGTCTCCGATGTTGAAGGGCGTCTACGGCAGGCCGAAGCCGGATTACAACAAGAGTCCTCGAAGCGTTCTCTGGCCGAAGAGAAGGCCAATGGACTGGAGATTCGATTTGCCTCTGAAACAGCAAAGTTCAGGGCCGAAGCTGAGCAGAAAATCCAGGGAATAGGAGCTGAGGCGCGGCGAATTGAAGGGAATTACAAGGCGGAAATCGACTGGATCAGGGCTGAGCTGGAAAGGGTGGTGGCGGAGACTGCGCAGGCCGAGGAGAATCACAGGGCCGAGCTGGAAAGGATGATGGCGGAGACTGTGCAGGCCAAGGAGAATCACAGGGC
>Ga0081455_10009210_pt1 | contig 10174 bp, 9 predicted proteins | sample TabmetS3T2R1_FD_70207 | JGI IMG/M metagenome (GOLD analysis project Ga0081455, IMG submission 70207) | Tabebuia heterophylla rhizosphere microbial communities from the University of Puerto Rico - S3T2R1 | ecosystem: Host-associated > Plants > Roots > Rhizosphere ... | reverse complement strand
CGACATGATGGCGGCAAAGTGCTCGCGGAAGAAGCCGAGCCAGAGCCGCCACAGCGCATCGGTGCCGCTGAGCATGGTCTTCATCAGCGTGCCGGAATGGGTGCCGGTGTGGAAGGTCAGCGGCAGCTGCAATATGTGCTCGAAATAATCGGTCAGCACCGCCTGGCGCTGGCGGTGCGCCAGCTTGTCGGCGTGCAGCGCCACCGCCGCGCTGCACAGAATGGTGAACAGGCCGAAGGCGACCCAGGCCGCAAGTAGCGGCCAGGGCGAGCTGGTCGCAAACCAACCGGTGGCCGGGCGTCCCGACAGCACGTCGACGATCTTGCCGAACAGCACGGGCTCGGCGAACTGCGCGCCCGCCAGCAACAGGTTGGCGAAAGCGAGGATCCAGCCCAGCCGCGCCTCCTTGCCGAGCAATTCGAGCACGCGGGTATAGAGGCGGAGCATGGACATGCGGCGGGCACTCGGAAGGCGAAATGAACCGCCTATTCTAAGCAGGGTTCAACGAGCGCGACTAGTGAGAGAGGCGTCTCGTCAGGCAGTTGAGCAAGCGGCACCCCTCTCCCTAACCCTCCCCCGCAAGGGGGGAGGGAACCCCCTCCAGAGGTGCGTGCCTTACCGGTTGCCAAGCACCGAGCAAGTTTTTCGAGAAGCAGCCTTCATGCAATGTGAGGTGAGCAAACTGGTCGGGCTCCCTCCCCCCTTGCGGGGGAGGGTTGGGGAGAGGGGTAAGCCGCGGGCGCCAGCGGAAGAGAGAAGCGAGCGCATTCAATTGATCAGCCGGCCGTTGAGCGGCGGCAGAAAACCGCCGTCGAAAACGTCCGACGCCATAGGCCGCTTCTGGAACTTGAAATCCTCGGCGATCTGGTCGATCGCCTTTTCGAATCGCGCAGGATCGATGCCGCCGAGCCCGTTGCGGCGGACTTCTGGGGTGAGGATGTTGTTGTTCAGGATCGTGCGCCAGCGCTCCATCTCCAGGTCGCGCGAGCCGCCATCCATCCGGCTCACCACCTGCTCGATGGCGCGCACAGGCTCCTTGATGGTCAGATTGAGGCCGCCGATCGTGGCGCGGACAAAGCCCTTCACCGCTTCCGGCTTCGCCGCGGCGAAAGCAGGATTGACGATGATCGCATAGCTGTAGGCTTCGGAGCCGTAATCGGCGAATTTCAGCAGTACCAGGTCGTCGGCCGGCACGCCGCGATCCCTGAGGTTGATCGCGGACAGGAAGGAGGAGCCGGTGACGGCATCGACCTGACCGGCCGAGAGCATCGGCTCGCGCACCGCCGCGCTGATGACGCTCTGCTTGATCGCCGAAAGCTTGATGCCGTTTTGCTTGGCCACCGCCGGCCACAGTCTTGCGGCGTGATCGCCCTCGACGATGCCGAGGCTCTTGCCGGAGAGATCGGCGAGCGTCTGGATGCCGCGGCTCCTGCGCGCGATGATGGAATAACCGGCCCGGTTGAACAGCACGAACACCGCCTTCGGCGGCGCGGCGTCGGACTTCTCCTTGTCGCGATGGCGGATCAGCGCGTTGATGTCGACCAGCGCCATCTCGCTGGCGCCCGAGCTGACGCGCGCAATGGCCTCCTGCGCCGAATAGGCCACGTGGGTGGTCACGGCAAGGCCTTCGGCGCTGAAGAGGCCGCCGGCCTGAGCCATCACGAAGGGGGCCGCGACTGCGTCGATCGGTCGGTCGAACGAGAACTCGATCGCAACGGGATCGGCTGCGCGGGCGGGTAGGCACGCCGCGCCGCTCAAGCCAGCCAGCAGGGCCAGGATGAAGCGGGTGGTGTGGTGCCGGTTTACGCGCATTGAGACGAACCACGAGGCGGGAGCCGGGGCTTTCGATCTTGCCGCAGGGGACATGCAGGAATCATGACACCGCAGCAGCCCGGCTATTCTTCCCCCTTTAGTCTGAACAGGGGATGACCGCCACGATTTCGTCACCAGTCGTTCAGCCTGGGTTCGGATTTGGGAACCCAATATCGGCCCCGGTGGTTAGTGCTCAAGGCCTGTTGTCAGGCCGGCTGCCACGGAGGACGTGAAAATGTTCGCGGATAAGGGTTTTGTTTCTCATCTGGGCCGCACGGCCATGATTGCCGGTGTTGCGGCGACCGTGTTGACCTCGATCGGGCCGTCGCCGGCGGTTGCGGCGCCTGCGGCGAAAGAGAAGGGCCTGACGGCAGCGACGCCGACCAGCGGCGCTACCGACTTCAGCGCCCAACGCCGCTACTATCGCGGAGGCTATTATCGCGGCGGTGGTGCCGCGGGCGCTGCACTGTTTGCCGGCATTGTAGGCACAGGGATCGCCATTGCTGCCGCGAATGCCCGCCGCGACTACTACTACGACTCCTACGGCTATTACGGCGGGCCGGCCTATTACCCCGCGCCGACCTACTACTATGGCGGCGGCCCCTACTACGGCGGCTATGGCGGCGGCGTGCCCTATTATCGCGGCCATCCGCTAGCCGGCTGGTAACCACGATCGCCCGAAATGCTCCGCCGGCCGTTCTTAACCATCTTGGGCCGGCGGAAAATTTCGCTTTTGAATGCGTATGTTAACGCGTTTGCCGGTGCTTTCGATTAAGTTGGAGCCATGAGTGATTCGCTCGAGCGGCTTTATGAAGCAGTGATCGCGGCCAAGGATCTCGATCCGGCCACGTCGCGCACGGCAAAGCTGTTTCAGCGCGGCCCTTCCAAGATGGCCAAGAAGCTCGCCGAGGAAGCCATCGAGGTCGTCATCGACGCCGTCAACGGCAAGGCCGAAGCCGTCGTCCGCGAGAGCGCCGATCTGCTCTACAACCTGACCGTTTTGTGGGCCTCGGCCGGTGTGCGGCCGGAAGACGTCTGGCGTGAAATGCAGCGCCGTGAGCACCTGCTCGGTATCGCCGAGAAGATGCCGAAGTCCGCCGTCAAACTGCTCAAGGCTGCGGCAGCGCCTGCCGCGCGGCGACGAATTGTCGCGCTGGAAGGCCGCGACCTCCGAAAGCGGCGCTAAATCCTTCGATTTCCGGCAAATCCTGCCATGGACAAATCGGCGCCATGATGGTTCATCGCGCCTCATGTTGAAGCGAATTTACGATTGGTGCATTGCCGCCGCCGACAAGCCCTATGCGCTCTGGATCATGGCGGCAGTGTCGTTTGCGGAAAGCTCGTTCTTCCCGATCCCGCCCGACGTGATGCTGCTGCCGATGTCGCTGGCGCGGCCGAAGCGGGCCTGGTTCTTCGCGTCGGTCTGCACCATCGCCTCCGTCGCCGGCGGCGTGGTCGGCTACGGCATCGGCGCGCTGCTCTACGACTCGCTCGGGCAGTGGCTGATGCACATCTACAATCTCACCGACAAGGTCGAGACTTTCCGCCAGTCCTATGCCGAATGGGGCGCAGTCATCATCCTGCTCAAGGGGCTGACGCCGATCCCCTACAAGCTCGTCACCATCACCTCCGGCTTTGCCGGCTACAATATCTGGCTGTTCATCCTGTGCTCGATTGTGGCGCGCGGCGGCCGCTTTTTCGTGCTCGCCGTGCTGCTCAACCGCTACGGCGATTTCATCCGAGCCGAACTGGAAAAGCGCCTCACGACCTGGGTGGTGATCGGCGCCATTGTGCTTGTCGCGGGTTTTTATATCGCCTATCGATTGGTTTAGCGCGGTCCCTGGATTGGCGGGGTCAGGCTGCAGTATGCGGAATTTGTCGGATTATCGGCTCGCGAGCCGCGGGGCGATTGCGGGTGCTGCATTTGCGTCGCTGGTCGCAGCAGGCTCTGCCTGGCCGCAAGCCGCGCCTCCCGCGCTTGGCGTGCAGTCGCCCTCCCAGCAATCGGTCCCCAATCCGCCTGCGCCTCCGCCGCAGCAACAGCCGCAAGCCCCGGCGCCGCCAGCGAGCGAAGATCCCGGCCTGATCAACGAGCTCGGAAAGCTCTGGGACAAGTCGATCTCGATCCTGCCGAAGATCAAGAGCCCGTCGGAGACGCTGGACGATCTGTCCAACATCGCAAAACCCTCGACCATGGTGACCGGCCGCATGGCCTGCGTGGTCGCAAGCAACGGCGCGCCGGACTGCAAGACCGGCGCCGACCGGCTCTGCCAGAGCAAAGGCTACAAAGAGGGCAAGAGCCTCGACACCGACGCCGCCGAGAAGTGCTCGCCAAAAGCCTATATCCCCGGCCGCAAACGCGAGCCCGGCGATTGCAAGACGGAAAATTACGTCATCAAGGCGCTGTGCCAGTAGGCGACGGCCGACAGCGAACTACATCCCAAGCAGCAGGCAAGGAGCGGCCCATGAGCCGGATCGAGCAGGACTTTCTCGGAACACGCGAGATCGGCGATGACGTCTATTACGGTGTCCAGACCATCCGCGGCAAAGAGAATTTTCACATCACCGGCATTCCGATGAGCCAGGAGCCGTACTTCGTGAAAGCGCTCGGCTATGTGAAGAAAGCGGCCGCCATGGCCAATCGCGATCTCGGCGCGCTCGACGCAAAAGTTGCGGACGCGATCATCGGCGGATGCGACCGCGTCATTGCCGGCGACATGATGGATCAGTTCGTGACCGACTTCATCCAGGGTGGCGCCGGCACGTCGACCAACATGAATGCCAACGAGGTGATCGCCAACCTCGCGCTTGAAGCGCTCGGCTACAGGAAGGGCGACTACCAGCAGGTCAGCCCGAACGATCACGTCAATTATGGACAATCGACCAACGACACTTATCCCACCGCCTTCCGCCTGGCGCTGATCCTGCGGCTCGAGAGCTACATGACGGCGCTGCGCCAGCTCCAGGAGGCGTTTTTCGCCAAGGGTCTGGAGTTCGACAAGGTGCTCAAGATGGGCCGCACCCATCTGCAGGACGCGGTGCCGATGTCGCTCGGCGCGGAATTCCGCGGCTGGGGCACCACCATCGGCGAGGAGGTCGAACGCATTGCCGAAGCGCGCGCGCTGCTGCGCGAAATCAATCTCGGCGCGACCGCGATCGGCACGTCGGTGACCGCGGCCCCTGGCTACCCCAAGGTCGCGGTGCGGCACCTGAGCACGCTGACTGGCGTCGACTTCCTCCTTGCGGGTGATCTCGTCGAGGCGACCTCGGATACCGGCGCCTATGTGCAATTGTCCGGCGTGCTCAAGCGCACCGCGAGCAAACTGACAAAAATCTGCAACGACATCCGCCTGCTTGCCTCGGGTCCGCGCACCGGCTTCAACGAGATCAACCTGCCGCAATTGCAGCCGGGCTCCTCCATCATGCCGGGCAAGGTCAACCCGGTGATCCCCGAAGTCGTCAACCAGACCAGCTTTCTGGTGATCGGGCTCGACACCACGGTGACGCTGGCCGCTTCCGCCGGCCAGCTTCAGCTCAACGTGATGGAGCCTGTGATCTCGTTTGCGCTGTTCTTCTCGATCCGCACCATGGAGCGCGCGGTCAACAGCCTGCGCGAGAACTGCATCGTCGGCATCACCGCCAACGATGAGCACACGCGCAACATGGTGCTCAATTCGCTCGGCATCGTCACGGTGCTCAAGCCGCTGCTCGGCTACAAGCAATGCGCCGAGATCGCGCGCGAGGGTTATACGCAGGGCAAGTCGTTGCACCAGATCGTGGTGGTCGAGCGCAAGCTGCTGACGCAGGGGAAATGGGACGAGATTTTTTCGTTCGAACGGCTGATCAATCCGGATTTGCTGCAATGAGCCGCCGTCGAAGCGAATTCCGCTGGCTGGAGGCCCGTTTCCGCCCGGCGTGAGGCCCCAGCGTGGCTGGTATTTTGTCAGACGCGGCGGGCAACCGGTGACAGAAATTCATGCTGGAACAAGGGCATCGGTCGGGTAAAACAATCCCCGCGCGGCCGGCGCCAGCCAGCTTGAAGACGCAATACTTGACAGTGGAAAGATTGCCTTGTTGGTATGACGACCGGCATCCAAGCCGCCAATGAAGGATCCTCTCTCAATGTCCATGCCTGCTCTGTTCAAGGGCCGCCTGTCGATACCCGTGATCGGGTCGCCGCTGTTCATCATCTCCGTGCCCGATCTGGTGATCGCCCAGTGCAAGGCCGGCGTGGTCGGCTCGTTTCCGGCGCTGAACGCGCGCCCGGCCTCGCTGCTCGACGAATGGATCGCGCGCATCAAGGAAGAGCTTGCCGCATGGGACAAGGCGCATCCGGATCGCCTGTCGGCGCCGTTCGCCGTGAACCAGATCGTGCACAAGTCGAACAACCGGCTCGATCACGACCTTGCCGTTTGCGAGAAGTACAAGGTGCCGATGCTGATCACCTCGCTCGGCGCACGCGAGGACCTGAACCAGGCCGCGCATGATTGGGGCGGCATCGTCTTCCACGACGTCATCAACCAGAGATTCGCGCACAAGGCGGTCGAGAAGGGCGCCGACGGCCTCATTCTCGTTGCGGCCGGCGCCGGCGGACACGCCGGCACCATCTCGCCACTCGCTTTCGTCGCGGAAACCCGCGCCTGGTATGACGGCCCGATCGCGCTGTCGGGCGCGATCGCCAACGGCCGCGCCATCCGCGCCGCGCGCGTGCTCGGCGCCGACTTTGCCTATATCGGGAGCGCCTTCATCGCCACCAAGGAGGCCAATGCGATCGAGGCCTACAAGGAGATGATCACGTCATCCTCGGCGGAAGACATCGTCTATTCCAACCTGTTCACCGGCGTGCATGGCAACTATCTGAAGCCGTCGATCGTCAGGGCCGGCCTTAACCCCGACGATCTGCCGACCTCCGATCCCTCCAAGATGAGCTTCGGCACCGATGCCTCTGGCGAGCGCAGCAAGCCGAAGGCGTGGAAGGAGATCTGGGGCAGCGGCCAGGGCGTCGGCAATATCGACAGGGTCTTGCCCGCCGCCGAACTGATCGCGCGCTTCAAGAAGGAATACGAAGAGGCCGTCGACCCGGCGCTGGCGTAGCGGCGCGCTCGCTTCGCTTTCCCTTCTCCCCTTGTGGGAGAAGGTGGCGCGCATCGTCGGATGCGCGACGGATGAGGGGTCTTTCTCCGCGGAGAGACCGTAACCCGTCACCCCACCCCTCTCCCACAAGGGGAGAGGGAGCTCTCGCATCACTGCGTCCGACGTGCAAAATAAAATGCCCGGGACGTGCCCGGGCATTTTTGTTTGAGAAGGCGTCGCGAGCGGCTTACTCGAGCTCGATCGCCTGGTACTTGCCTCTTTCGTCGATCGCCGTGCCCCAGATCTTGTGCGAGGCCTGGTGCTCGGCGCGGCCGTAGCCGAGCTTGGTGCCCAAGCCCAGATCAAGCTCGCGCATGGCCTCCAGCGTATCGACCAGCTTTTCGGTATCGAACTGCGGGCCGGCTTTCTTCAGCGCCTGGATCAACACGCTGGCCGCCACATAGCCCTCGAGCGAGACGTAATCCGGCGCCTCACCGGGGAAGTATTTGGCGAGCGCGTTCTTGTATTCCAGCACGATGCTGGAATAGCCGGACACTGCGGGCACCACCTGGGTGACGATGACGCCGGTGGCAAATCTCGGCCCCAGCAGCATCAGTTCGTCGGCCAGCGCCGTAGAGCCGACAAACGACACGTTGGTGTAGGTCAGGCCGGGCATCAGGTCCTTGGTCTTCTCGATGAACTTGGCGCAGGCCCGGTAGGTGCCCACCATCACGACCGCCTTGATCGGCGTCTTCTGCGCCTTCAGCGTGTTGACGGCCTCGTCGACCTCGACGGTGTTGCGCTTGTAGCCGAGACGGAGGATTGCGGCATCGTTGGCTCCTAACGCCCGGAAAGCCTTGGCCACGCCCTGGAAGCCGGCATCGCCGTAGGAGTCCTGCTGCGCGAACACGGCAATCTGCTTCAGCGGAATCTTGCGTATCTTGACGAGATAGCGCACGACCGCGTCGGTTTCCTCGACATAGCTGGCGCGATAGTTGAACACATAGCGATCCGGCGGATCGTTGCGCAGTATGCCCGCGCCGGTGAAGGCGCCGAAGAACAGCATCTTCCGCTCGAGCGCAAAGGGGATGCCTACGACGGCCGTCGGCGTTCCGACATTACCGATGATGCCGAACACCTGGTCCTTTTCGTAAAGCTGCTTCATCGCCTCGGCGGTGCGCGTCGGCTCGTAGCCGTCGTCGGCGGCGAACAGCTTGAGCATGCGGCCGTCGACGCCACCGGCTTCGTTGGCCCGGCTGAATGCCGTGTCGATGCCGAGCTTCATCTGGCGCCCGAGCTCTCTCGCCGAGCCGGAGAAGGGCGCGGCAATGCCGAAGCGGATCTCGCGATCGGTCATGCCGCGAACGGCGGGACCGGAGGGGGTGATGGTGTTGGTGGGAGCCGTTGCGGCGAATGCCGGTCCCGGTGCGGGAGCGGCGGCCAATGGCGGTGCCGGTGCCGGCGCGGGGGCGGGTGCGGCATTAGCCGGAGCGGGCCCGATCACGGCCGAAAGGCTGGGGCCGGCGACCGAGCGCTCGAGATCGGCAAGCTGGCGGTCGGCCACCCTGCAATCGGTCCTCCCGACTGCCACGGCGGTGCGTCCCTCGGTGACACCGCGCTCCAGCGTTTGCGTCAGGTCGGAGCGCTCGGCCTCGTTGGAGGAAGCTTCCTTGATGACCGAGGTGAACTTGTCGACCACCACCTGCACGCGGGGTCTTGCGATGTCCCTGCAGGACAATGCGGAGCCGACGACGGCGCCGACGCGGCCTGCGAGATCGCGCAGCACCTCGAACTTGTCTCCCGGCGCGGCGCCGGCGGGGCTCGCCAGCAATACGCCGATCAGTAGTGCGGATGGGAGCGGGGACTTCCAATGCGTAATCTGCCGAAACCGGCGTTGGAGCATTTTCATGTTTTCCCCCTTTCGGGTCGTACGTGGTTCAAGGTTCTGACCGATGTTTCGGATCAATGTGATTACTACTTCTCTTGGGCTTCTTCCGCAGGCCTTTGCTGCCATTGCATGAACTGCTGCAGCAGCACTTCCGACTCCTCATGGCTTACCTGCGGGTTGCCTTCGGAGGTTGCGAGGATCGACTGGAGTTCCGATGGCGGTTGCGGTTCGCGAGGCGTGGCTACCGGTTCGGACTTCGACAGTGCGGATTTCATTGAATTGATCACCTCTGCGGCCGAAGGGTCGGCGCTCTGTTGCCGCAACGAGGGGATCACGATGACGAACAGCAGGGCCACGAATGCGGCCGCGCCGATCGCGGCTGCGAAGCGGCCGACAACGCCGAGTAGCGCTCCGCGCTGGTCCAGCTCCGGCGGCTCCTCAACCGCTTCGGGATCGAGCGGATGCCGCAGGGACTCGAACACCGCGTTCTCGAGCTGGCCGTCGATCGTCGTATCCGTAATCGACGTCGCCGGAGGCCGGAACGGGCGTGTCTCGCCCAGCCTGGGCAGCCGCGCCGGGTCCGTGTCGCGTGGCACACGAGGCGCGTAGTAAGCGGGGTCGTTGGGGCTCAACGGCGTTTTTTGATCGATTATTCCACTCATACGCTACTCCTCTGACGCGTGACTCTTACTCTTTCATCGCGTCGGTCGATAAAATTCTCGGCTGCGGGGGTCCGCGCGCCAACGACCTGCCGACGTCCTGATCGATCGGAAAACCCGGATTGAAGAAGTTGAATCAAAACATCGCCGGCGATGATGGCATCGTCCGACGGAATTGATCCGTGGGTCCGGGAAAGTCCCGCGACCGCAAGCGCCCCAACCGCTCCCATTGCCCATCCCCTGGCAAGAGTCCGCTGTATGCGGGAGGTTTTCGCCCGCCCTCAGGGCCGGCGTCACCCAAGTTTGATGTACCACGCACCGGACATTATTGCGCCAAGATCGCGGCAAATTCGCGTTGAGTTGTGGCCCTACGGCAACTTTTGGCCGTGCGGCGAACCGGGTCACCAACCCGAAATGATGGTCGGACGGCCTTTTTGCCGAAAAACAATGGCCTTTGAGATGCCCAATTGCCGCCACAGGCGATTAAACTTTCATTAACCATGCGGCTCGATTTTTAACCATTCAATAAGGAAAGGTCGAGTCGTGCCATGGACGTAGATGTTGAGCCCACCCGCCAACTGGTCCGTCTGCGAGGCCGCTCCTACCTCGCTTTCGTGTTCTCCCCGGTCGTGCCGATCATGGAATGGCTGGAGGACATCGACGCAACGCTGACGCGCTCGCCCGGGTTTTTCGTCGGCAAGCCGGTGGTGCTCGATCTGTCGACCGTCGACCTCTCCGGCTC
>Ga0081455_10009209_pt1 | contig 10174 bp, 9 predicted proteins | sample TabmetS3T2R1_FD_70207 | JGI IMG/M metagenome (GOLD analysis project Ga0081455, IMG submission 70207) | Tabebuia heterophylla rhizosphere microbial communities from the University of Puerto Rico - S3T2R1 | ecosystem: Host-associated > Plants > Roots > Rhizosphere ... | reverse complement strand
CGCGGGCATGACGAAGGCGAGGTTCAAGCCCAGCATTCACTTGTGGATCAAGGTTCCGATGCCGACATTGGTGAACAGTTCGAGCAGCACCGCATGCGGTGTCTTGCCGTCGATGATGACGACGCCCTGCACGCCCTGGTCCAGCGCGTAGATGCAGGTTTCCACCTTCGGGATCATGCCGCCGGAGATCGTGCCGTCGGCGATCAGCCGGCGCGCGTCCTTCACCGACAATTCCGGAATCAGCGTCTTCGACTTGTCGAGCACGCCGGGCACGTCGGTCAGCAACAGCAGCCGCTTCGCCTTGAGCGCGCCGGCGACGGCGCCGGCGAAGGTGTCGGCATTGACGTTGAAGGTCTCGCCGGTGTCGGAGGCCGCGAGCGGCGCCAGCACCGGCACGAGCTCATAGCCGATCAGCTGGTTGAGCAGCTTGAGGTCGACCTTTTTCGGCTCGCCGACGAAACCGAGATCGACGATCTTCTCGATGTTGGAATCGGGATCGACGGTGGAGCGCGTCGCCTTTTCGGCGATCACCATGTTGCCGTCCTTGCCGCAGAGGCCGACGGCCTTGCCGCCGGCCTCGTTGATGTAGCTGACGATCTGCTTGTTGATCGAACCGGCCAGCACCATTTCGACGATCTCGATGGTCGCGGCATCGGTGATGCGCAGTCCTTGCGCGAATTCCGACTTGATGTTGAGCCGTTTCAGCATCGCCGCGATCTGCGGGCCGCCGCCATGCACCACCACCGGATTGATGGCGGTCTGTTCCAGCAGCACGATGTCGCGGGCGAACTGGCGGGCGAGGCTTTCCTCACCCATGGCGTGGCCGCCATATTTGATGACGATGGTTTCCTCGTCATATTCCTGCATATGGGGCAGGGCCTCGGACAGGATGCGGGCCTGCTCCTGCGGGCTGATCGCGTGCGGCGCGTCGGTCATGGGTCGATCCTTTGAGAAGGCGATCCTCCTCTAACCGATCCGTTTGGAATGCGAAAGTGCTTGGGCCGAGCGTGGCCGCCTCGGCGGTTGTCCCAACCTCAGCGGGCGCCGCGCTCAGTGAGCAATTGCATGATCGCGCCTCGCAGGTCGGCAAGGCCGTCCTTCGATTTCGACGAGGTCGCGATGACGACGGGAAAGGCCGCAGGCCGCGGCTGCAACATCTGCTGGATTTGCGCGCTGATGTCGGCTTGGGCGCCCGCCTTCACCTGGTCGGCCTTGGTCAGCACCACCTGATAACTCACCGCGGCACTGTCCAGCGTCTTCAGCACGTCGAGGTCGACATCCTTGATGCCGTGGCGGGCGTCGATCAGCACATAGACGCGGGCGAGATTGGCGCGGCCGCGCAGGTAATCGTGGATTAGCGTGGTCCAGGCCGCGATCTTGGCTTTCGAGGCCGCGGCAAAGCCGTAGCCCGGCATGTCGACCAGTCGTAGCTCCGTGGTCGGGGGGCCTTCGAAGAATATCAATTCCTGGGTGCGGCCCGGCGTGTGCGAGGTGCGCGCCAGCGCGTTGCGCCCGGTCAGCGCGTTGATCAGGCTGGACTTGCCGACATTGGAGCGGCCGGCAAACGCGATCTCGGTGCCGGCCATCGGCGGCAGCGAATCGGCGGAGGCGGCGGCCCAGATGAAGCGCCAGTCGCCGGCGAAGACTTTGCGGCCGCGTTCGATCAGGTCGGGATTGGGGTCAATGGTCACACGAAGAGTCCCTTGAGTTGATCGGGACGGGCTCCGCGCTACGCCTCATGGTGAGGAGCGCCGCTCTTTGCGGCGCGTCTCGAACCATGGGGTCCGGTCCGTCTGTGCCAGCATCCTTCGAGACGGCGCGCGTCGCGCGGCCTCCTCAGGATGAGGCCGAGTTTATGCCGGCGCCTCAGGAGTTGCCCTCAAAGCGCGGATTGCTGAGATCGGACTCGTCCGTATCAGCCTCCTTGTTGTCCTTTGCCTTCGCAGACTTGTCCTTCTTGGACTCGGCCTTGTTGTCCTGCTTTGCCGAGGGTTTGGTTTGCGACGGGCCGGAGCCCGCGTCCTTCTTCGCGAACGCCGATTTCAGGTTGTCGAACAGTTCGATCTTGGCGCCGTTCTTCTTCATGATGAAGCTTTGCTGCAGCACCGAGAGCGTGTTGTTCCAGGCCCAGTAGATCACAAGACCCGCCGAGAAGCCGCCCAGCATGAAGGTGAACATCACGGGCATCCAGTCGAAGATCATCTTCTGCGTCGGATCCGGCGGCGCCGGATTGAGCTTCATCTGCACCCACATCGTGACGCCCATGATCAAGGGCCAGATGCCGACCGCGAGATAGTGCCCGAACACCGGGATCTGCGTCGGATCGATCGGAAGCAGCCCGAACAGAGTGAAGAGGTTGGTCGGATCGGGCGCCGACAGGTCGCGGATCCAGCCGAAGAACGGTGCGTGGCGCATTTCGATCGAGACGAACAGCACCTTGTAGAGCGAGAAGAACACCGGGATCTGGATCGCGATCGGCAGGCAGCCCGCCAGCGGATTGATCTTCTCTTTCTTGTAGAGCGCCATCATCTCCTGCTGCTGCTTCACCTTGTCGTCGGGGAAGCGCTCGCGCATGGCGGTGAGCTGCGGCTGGATCGCCTTCATCTTCGCCATCGAGGCATAGGATTTGTTGGCGAGCGGGAAGAAGATCAGCTTGACGACCGCGGTCAGGAGCAGGATGGCGACGCCGAAATTGCCGACCAGCCGGTAGAGGTAGTCCAGCCCTAAGAACATCGGCTTGGTGATGAAATAGAACCAGCCCCAGTCGATCAGGAGATCGAACTTGTTGAGGTTGAGCTGCTGGTTGTAGCCGCCGAGGCCGGCCAGCGGGAAGTTGATGCCGACCACGGCCACTTCCTTGGCGCCGGCGAACAGCCGCGCATCGGCCGAACCGGTGCCGTTCGGCTGCACCGTCTGCGGCTCGAGCCGGTACAGCGTCTCGTAGGTCCTGGTGGTGCCGGTCGGATAGGAGCGGAACGACGCGTCCATCTTCGCGTCGGTCGAGGGCAGCAGCGCGGTCGCCCAGTATTTGTCGGTGATGCCGAACCAGCTGTTGGTGACGCCGGGGAAATCCATCGTCTTCTTGTCGTCGATCTCCTTGTACTTCACCTCCTGCAGCTTGTCGCCGACGACGCCGACAATGCCTTCGTGCAGCACGTAATAGCCGGCGACCTCGGGCGTGCCGCGCCGCGAGATCAGGGCGTAGGGATACAGCGTGACAGGCCCGCCGCCCTTGTTCTCGACCGTATCCTTGATCGTGAACAGATAGCGGCTGTCGAGCGCGATGGTGCGATGGAAGATCAGGCCCTCGCCATTGTCGAAGGAGAGCTTCGCCGGCGAATCCGGCGTCAGCGCGCCCGCGCTGTCCTGGGTCCATTGCGAAGTCTGGTCGGGCACCTTGGTGGTGGCGCCGCTCGGCGGCAGCCAGCCGAACTCGGCGTAATAAGGCTGCGGTGCGCCGGAGGGCGACAGCAGCACGATGTCGGGCGAATGCGGATCGACCGTCTCGTGATATTGCTTCAGCAGCAGATCGTCGATGCGGCCGCCGCGCAGGGAGATGCTGCCGAGCAGGCTTGGCGTGTCGATCTTGACGCGGGGGCTCGCTGCAACCGCGCTCTCGCGGGTCTGGGTCTGCTCGATGGTCGCGGCCTGGCCGGGCAGGCCGGCATTGACCGGCGGCCGGCCGCCGGCATCAGCCGGGGCGGTCGTTGGAGGTGTGGTCGACGGCGCATTCGCCGTGTTGGCCGAGGGATTGACGAGCTGGCTTTGCGCCTTCTCGTCCAGCCGCCGCTTCTCCTGCGGCGCGACATAGAAAAACTGCCATGCCAGCAGGATCGCACCCGACAGGATGACCGCGATGATTGTATTTCGGGAATCATTCATCGTTCAGCTCTTTGCGTCAGGCGTCGCAGTCTCTTGGGTCATCCGCCGCGACAATTGCGTATCGAGACGCCGCAGCGCAGATGCCAGATCGTCGCGCATCACATTAAAACCTCGGCTCAGCGCGGCTGCACGGCCGACTAACACATAGTCACAGCGCGGCCGCATCAAAGGCGCGCCATCCCGTCTGACCAGCTCGCGCAGGCGGCGGCGCACACGATTGCGCTCCGGCGCGTTGCCGACCTTCTTCGACACCGTAAAACCCACGCGGGACGGACCGTGATCGTCCCGCGGGCGGCCCTGCACGACGAAACCGGGCGTGGTCACGCGCAGGCCTGAGGCCGCAGCGAGGAAGTCCGCCCGCTGCCGCAATCGGTCCATGGGGTTTGCAGCCGGTGCCGGCTCAGGCGCTCAGCTTCTTGCGGCCGCGGGCGCGGCGGGCGGCCAGCACTTTGCGGCCGCCGGTGGTCGCAAGACGCGCGCGGAATCCGTGACGGCGCTTGCGCACCAGTTTGCTGGGTTGAAAAGTCCGCTTCACGGGGCATTCTCCGCTGGCCTGGGCAAAATCATTTCGCCGGGGTTTTGGCTAACCCACCGTTTTTGCAGCTCAATTCGGCTTTTGACGGACGCCGGACAGCTGTCGGGGGTATTTGGGCGCGGCTTATACGGGAGGAGGCGGTTTTCGTCAATCGAACGCGTTTATGAAGGCTCCGGCGGGCCTGAGCGTTGAGCTTCCGAAACCGGCACGCCACATGACGAAGCGTTAATGTCGGCGCGCCGCACAAAGGCCGGCAAAGCACGTATAATGAGCCGGAAACCCTGCGTCGCGACAGCGTGGTGGCGCGTCTTGGGTCGGAACGGCATCACCGCTTGTTTGAGATGAGCAACATCGAGCCCGACAGTCCGCCGCCGATCCCGGTCCGCCGCCGCCTCTTCAAGCGTCTCGGCCTGTCCGGCAAATTGCTGCTGCTGACGATCCCGTTCGTGCTGCTGGCCGAAACCCTGATCTATGTGCCGTCGATCGCCGTCTTCCGCATGAACCGGCTGAATGACCGGCTGGCGGCGGCCAACACCGCGGCGCTCGTGCTGCAGGCCGCGCCGAGCGGCATCGTGCCTGACGATCTCGCCCGCGAAATCCTGAACAGCATCGACGCGCATGCCGTCGCGATCAAGATGGGCCAGCAGCGCCGCCTGCTGGCGATTTCCGCCGCGCGCCCGGTCGACAGCGAATTCGACCTGCGGACGATGACGCCATGGACCGCGATCGTCAACGCGATCGGCGCCATGTTCGAAACCGACAACGATACCATCCGCATCATCGGCCCGGCGCCGCATGGCGGCGAGTTTCTCGAAGTCGTGGTCGATGAGAAGCCGCTGCGGCTCGCGATGTACCGCTTCTCGGTCAACCTGCTGCTGGTTTCGCTCGTGATCTCGACCGTCACCGCGGCGCTGGTCTATCTCGCGCTGCATTTCCTGTTCGTGCGGCCGATGCGGCGGATGACGGCGAATCTCGTCGCCTTCCATCAGGACCCGGAAAATCCGCGGCATGTCATGGTGCCGTCGCGGCGCGGCGACGAGATCGGCACCGCGGAAACCGAACTGGCCTCGATGCAGCGCGACGTCGTCTCGATGCTCAACCAGAAGAGCCGGCTCGCCGCGCTCGGCCTCGCCGTCTCCAAGATCAATCACGATCTTCGCAATCTTTTGGCTTCCGCGCAGCTGATCTCCGACCAGCTCGCCTCGGTGCCGGATCCGCGGGTGCAGCGGTTCGCGCCGAAGCTGATGCGCTCGCTGGAGCGCGCCATCGCGTTCTGCCAGTCGACCCTGTCCTATGGCCGGGCGCAGGAAGCCGCGCCCGACCGGCGCATCATCGCGGTCGAGCCGATCGCCAACGAGGTGCGGGATTCGCTGGGGCTCGGAAACGGCAGCCGGATCGAATGGATCGACGCGCTGGAGCGCGGGCTGACCATCGATGCCGATCCCGATCAACTGTTCCGCGTGCTGCTCAATCTGGTTCGCAACGCCGCGCAGGCCTTGCAAAGCCGGGCCGCGCCGGGCGTCGCGGTCGACCAGATCCGCGTCATGGGCCGGCGCGAGGGCTCGGTGACGATCCTGGAGGTCTCCGACAGCGGCCCCGGCATTGCCGAAAAATCCCGCGCGCGGCTGTTCGAGGCGTTCCAGACCACGGCGCGGGAAGGCGGCTCCGGCCTTGGCCTTGCGATTGCGGCCGAACTGGTGCGGGCCCATGGCGGCGAGTTGCGGCTGGTCGAGGGCACGATCGGCGCGACCTTCCGGATCGCGATTCCGGACCGGCCGATCGAGCTGCAGGCCGCGCGCCAGGAACGGATTCGCGCCTAAGCGCTGTCGGCCGGCCGCCGCTGACCGCGGAGGGCTGATCGCCATCAGGCATGCCGCTGACATCCAGGGCCGGTTCGATAAGCCTTGCCAAGCGCAGGCCCAGAAGCTAGCTATGGCCGGCTTTCGCGAACCCGCGTTCGCCGAAGCCATCGCTGGCCGCTTCGTTTTGATATCATTGGCTAAAATCTTGCAGCCCGATATCGCGCGAAGCCAGCCATCAGGCGACAGACGCGCCCGTAGCTCAGCTGGATAGAGCACCAGACTACGAATCTGGGGGTCAGGAGTTCGAATCTCTTCGGGCGCGCCAGCTACACGACTGACCAATCATCATTTTTCAGATCGCCGTGACCTCACCGCAGACTAGAAAATCCAATTAGTCTGCGATTTAGTCTGCGGAAGTTTTCCAAAGTTTTTTGGCATGAGCGGGTCGCAGATGCAGCGCCGAATCCCCGCCGGAAAAGATCTTCAAACGCCTCCCGTTGGGACGATCGGTCCTCTGAGCTACGAATGAGTGTGGGGAGAGGATGGACGTCACCGCCGACTGGTTTTGGGAGGGCAATGTCGTCGAGGCGATTGCCCGGTTTCTCGTGGACGATGGTTGGACCATCGTCGGCAAGGCCGACACGCATTCCAAGGAGCGTGGGGTCGATATCCACGCCGCGCGGGGCGGCCGGACCTTGCTGGTCGAGGCCAAGGGCTTTCCCGCAAAGACCTACCGGGACCCGCGCCGCGCCGGTGACGTCAAGCCCACCAATCCTACCAACCAAGCGCAGCAATGGTACTCGCACGCCTTGCTGAAGGTGATGCGCTTGCAGACCAAGCATCCTGAAGCGGTCGTGGCCCTCGGCTTTCCCGATTTCCCGCGCTACCGGGCGCTATTCGAGGAAACGCGCGGCGGACTCACCAAGCTCGGGGTGGCGATGCTGACGGTGCGCGCGGATCAAAGCGTTGAGACATGGGGTTTGAATGGCCAAGATTGAGGACCACAAGTACACAATCGAAGAGGCATTCCGGGAATGCTTCTACATCGTTCCCGATTACCAGCGCGAATACGTCTGGACCGAGAAGGAAGTCCAGCAGCTCCTGCAAGACATCGACGAGGAGTTCGATGTTGGGGATCGGCGCGAGTATTTCATCGGCACGGTTCTCGTCTCGCCGACAGCGCAGAAGGGGCATTTCGAAGTCATCGACGGACAGCAGCGCCTGACGACGTTCTTTTTGCTCTTGTGCGCGTTGCGTCAGCGCTTCCAGGGCCAGCCGCAATACCCGCTGTTCACCGGCCTTCTTTCGACCAGCTACACAGACGGCGGCGGCAATCTCAAGACCAGTCTCAAACTAGAGCCACGCTACGAGCATGCCGGAGATCTGATGAGCCGCATCGTCGCGGCCGATGCCGATCCGCAGACGACCAAGGCCAAGGTAGCCGCGGCCGGAATCCCGAAGTTCGGCTCGCTCGACAAGCTCTTGGGCGCTTACACGACGATCCACACGTTCTTCGATGCCAACTACAAGGACCTCGACGCGCTGCGTAAGTACTGGGGCTATCTCGCCAACAACGTCGTCTTCATCCAGATTTCGACGGATGTCAGCAGCGCGCTCAAGATATTCGAGACCATCAACGAGCGCGGCGTTGGTCTCAATTCGATGGACTTGCTCAAGAACCTGCTGTTCACGCAAGTGAAGCCGGACGAGTTCACCCGTCTCAAAGACGAGTGGAAGAAGATCACAGGGCCATTGGAGCGCAACAAGGAAAAGCCGCTGCGTTTCCTGCGCTACTTCATCATGGCCAATTACAAGGTGAAGAACGAGCGCCGGGACGGCGTGGTGCGCGAAGACGAGATTTACGACTGGCTGATCGACAAGGACAATGCGGAGCTGTGCGGCTATCGCAGCGATCCGTTCGGCTTTGTCCGCAAGATCATCCGCAGTGTCGAGCATTACATCGGTTTCACCGAAGGCCGTGGCAATGACGGCGCGTCCAGCACCGCCATGGACACGCTTCAGCAGCTATGCGGCGCAGCGTTCAGCTTGCATTATGTGTTGCTGCTGGCCGCCGCGAACTTTCCCAAGGCGCTGTTTGATCACTTCGTGCGGCAGCTCGAAAGCTTCTTGTTCTACTACATCTTCACCAAGACCCCGACCAAGGATCTGGAGCGCAATTTCTCGATATGGGCCGATGAGCTGCGCGAGATCGCTGACGTCGCCGACGCGAAAGCGCAAAAGGCCAAGCTCAACGAATTCGTGGCCGAGCGGCTGCAAAAGAACATGGTCGGGAAAGACGCCGAGTTAGGCGATACGCTCAAGCGCTACACGCTTGGGTCTATGCAGCAGTACCGCACGCGCTATCTGTTGGCCAAGCTCGCGCAGCATGTCGAAATGGCCTTCAAGGGTATGAGGGAGCCCGGCGGCCTTGGCGAGTTCACCGCGCTCGAAATCGAGCACATTCTCCCCGACACGCCGGAGGCCGATCTGCGACAAGCCTTCACTGCCGCCAATCCCGGCAAAGGTTACGATGACTACAAGGTGCGGCTCGGCAATGTGACGCTCCTCGAAAAGCCGATCAACATCGTGGCGAGCAACGGCTTCTTCGAAAAGAAGAAGCCGGAATACGCGAAGTCAGGCAATTATCTCACGCGCAGCATCGCGGCCTTGAGCCCCGTCGGGAAGAATTCGTCGATCACGCGGATCAACGGAAAGCTGCTGGCCTTCGACAACTGGTCCGCGCACGACATCGAACAGCGGCAGGACATGCTGATTGCGCTTGGCAAAGACGTATGGCGCACGTCGCCGATCGATGTGACCTAAGATAACGTTGTCCCTATGGGGGTCGGTCCCTCCATGTTGGCTGCCCTTGAGAAGAAAATAATCGACGGGTTCGTCTTTCCCGCCGATGTTGCAGAGCTTGCTGTTCAGCGTGGGCTCGGCAAAGTCGTAATCAACCCGTTTGTGGATGCCATTCCCGAACTCAATGGCGTGCCCTACATCGTGCTGATGACAAGTAAGCAGACACTGGATAGCAAGCCCGAGCTTTTGCGTGCTGCCATCCGGGCGATCGGCAAGGCGATGCGCTTCGCGCGTACCAATCCTATTGAGACCGAGCAGATTATTCGAAAGTATTTTCCCGATATGGATGACAGCGTGTTTAAGAAGATTGTTGAAGAGCATCGTCGATCAGTTCCGAGAAGCCCTCTGATTACAGAGCAGCAGGTTAATGCAACCCTCAGATGGATAAATATTGCTGATACAAATCCTCTCGGCGCAACACGTTTCGCTGCTTCCGGATCGTCCTGCGCGATGTAAGCCCGCAACGCCCCGAGGTCGGCGACGGCCTCCGGCGACCAGATTGGGTTCATGACTTCTTGGGCGCTGGCTTCTCATTCGCGCTTCCCCAAGAAGCGATCCAATCTTTAACCTGATCATGCGGAATCCCCTCGCCACGATCGAGCGAGGCGATGGCGTGTTTGATACCGGCGACTTGCCATTCATTGGCATCGAGATATTCGCTGATGGCCTCGGCCGCGAGAAAAGAGCGGCTGCGACCCGTGTTTTTGGCCAGTCGCGCCAGCCGCTTCTTAACGCCCGTATCGACGCGCACCGTAAAGGTTGTCGACTTCATGGCGGATCCCTCGTGTAAGTGATTGTGTACAATATAGTACCGTTATTCGAAAATGTACCGCGGCGGTGTCAAGCGCCGCAACGAAGCTCTTGACGCAGTCAAGGCCCAAAAAGAATTTCCACACCAATGTGGACAACTGAAAATTATTTTTCGTGCCGATTTGCACCAATGCGCGCAATTCCCATTGCGCTTCAAGTCGATACGCACCGCCGCCCCTTGATTGTGGCGAAAATGTTTTCGCTTGCTGGTCCAGCAAACTCTTCGCGTATCGTCTTCGCATCCCGCTCTCGATGAGAGAGACGTTTCGCGATCGTCACGAAC
>Ga0081455_10009208_pt1 | contig 10175 bp, 7 predicted proteins | sample TabmetS3T2R1_FD_70207 | JGI IMG/M metagenome (GOLD analysis project Ga0081455, IMG submission 70207) | Tabebuia heterophylla rhizosphere microbial communities from the University of Puerto Rico - S3T2R1 | ecosystem: Host-associated > Plants > Roots > Rhizosphere ... | reverse complement strand
TAAGCGATCCGTTTTTCAACCCGTCGGCGACGCGTTTCTGTTGGTTCTGCTCGCGGCGGTCAACGCCCGGCGTATTCCTGCGGTCGCGACGGATTTCGCGGCTCGTGTGGTTAAGCTCGCGGTTGAGCCGCGCGCGCTCACGAGGTGTGACGACGCCGTCGGCCTTGGCCCTGGCCTCGTCTCGCTGAACCTTAGATTCGTCCCTTTCGATCTTTGCGGCTTCGCCGCTCGTAATCGATCCGTCTTTCAACCCGTCGGCGACGCGTTTCTGTTGGTTCTGCTCGCGGCGGTCAACGCGTGGAGTGGTTGTTTGCGAATATCCGATTGAGCTGAACCCGATCACAGCGACTATGGCGCATGCCAGCATATGAAGCTTTTTCATAATCTTTCTCGTCCTTCCTGGAGAGCTGATGTCCAATTGCGGCGACAGCCTTACGGCGTCGCGTCCAGTTTCACTCGCAATCCACGCAAGGGGTTCGCGTGATTAACGCCGGGAGCAAAAGCAAAGAATGTGCCCCCGGCCCTGAGCGTACATGTCGCTGATCGGCCCCCTTAAAAAACATCAGGTTGCAAGTAAACGCGAAAAAGTCTGAAAAATTTTTTCGTGGCGGATTTGTCCTAATAAGTGGATTCCTTCTACAGAACCGCCACAAGACTTTATTTTGAGCGAGGAAATAAGGGAGACGGGGAGGGCATTACCGACTGCGAGCTTTGCTCCCTGCGCCTTTGCGAGAATCCGAGCGGAGTGATGCAAGATTCTCGCAAAGGCGCAAAGATTCCTTCCAGGGCCGGGTGGTAGCGAAATCTATATCAATTCCCCGAAGGCTTGTTGAATTTCGCGTCGTCAATCTCGACGTTGTTTTTGACTTCAGTGATTTTCATGACCCAGGTCATCATTGGGTTGACCTGCTTCATCGTATGGGCGATTTTGACGCCGTCCACATCCTTGTAATTATCCGGATAGATTTCGGCTGCCATCTTCCCTTGCGGGCTATCGGCCTCCAAATCGTGGCGGACCAGCAGCCCGGTATTGATGTCGAAGTAGAGCTTTTCAGGACTTCCTTCGGCGGGCGCGGCTTCGATCACATAAGTCTCGTAAGAACCGACCTTCTCTTTGCCCTTCACTTCCATCTTGGCGTAATGCTTCTTGAAGTTGATGTCGGCGTAGAAGTCCGATCTGCGCTTCAACTGCGCCAATTCGGCGCCGCTCAACTCGCGCAATCCGGTCATCGGGTTCGAATCCCAACCCGTCGCGCCGTCGAAAATGATGTTGAACACGCCCATATTGGGCAGGTCTATTTTCACTGCGCTCTTGTTCGGGGCTTTAGCGTACATTTCGACCGGGGCGCTCACCCCCATCGCTTCGATATCGAAAGAGCCTTTCATCGAGCGCGACGTAACCTTCTCGATCGCCTCCTTGCCTCCGATAGCTTTCACAAATTTATCGAGAACGGCATCAACGGTGGGCAGCGCCGACGGTTTCGCGTCCGCTTTGGCGGCGTCGGCCTTCGGCGCTTCCGCCTTCGGTTTCTCCTGGGCGTCGGTTTTCGGCTTCTCCTGCGCGGCTGATGTGAAGGCCGCTAACATGGCGAATGCCAGCGTCAGTGTAATTCGTTTCATAGGTCTCTCCATTTCCGAGTTGGATGTTTCAGTTTGAAGGCTTGTTGAATTTCGCGTCGTCAATCTCGACGTTATTTTTAACCTCTGTAATTTTTGTGACCATGGTCATCGCCGGGGTGACCCGCTTCAACGTGTGGGGGATTTTGACGCCGTCCACAACCTTGTAGTCCTCCAGGTAGGTTTCCATTGTGAACTTCCCTTGCGGGTTTTCGGTCTCCCCATCGTGGCGCACGAGCAACCCGGTGTTGACGTCGAAGTAGAGCTTTTCGACGCTTCCTTCGGCGGGAGTGGCTTCGATCACGTAGGTCTCGTAAGAACCGACCTTTTCTTTGCCCTTCACTTCCATCTTGGCGTAATGCTTCTTATAGTTGAGTTCCGGGTAGAACTCAGAATCGCGCTTTATTTGCGCCAGTTCGACGCCGCTCAATTCACGCAATCCTGTCATCGGGTTCGAATCCCAGCCCGTCGCGCCGTCGAAGACCATGTTGACCACGCCGAAACCAGCTATGTCTATCTTCATTGCGCTCTTGTTAGGGGCTTTGGTGAACATTTCGACCGGCGCGCCGGTCACGCCGAACGCTTCGAGGTCGAAGGAGCCTTTCACCGAGCGCGACGTAATCTTCTCGATAGCTTCCTTCCCGCCGACGGCTTTGACGTGCTTATCGAAGACGGCCTCAACCGTCGGCAACGTCGCTGCATTTGCGTCAGCCTTCGGCGCCTCCGACTTTGGCATTTCGGGTTTTCCGGGGCCGTCCGCTTTCGGCTTCTCCTGCGCGACTGATGTGAGGGCCGCAAACATGGCGAATGCCAGGATCAGTGCAATTCGTTTCATAAGATTTTCCCTTTCTGAGTTGTTATTTTTCTCGCGACTTGCGAATTTGTTCGACAGCCGCTTCCAGTTGCGCGTCACGGCCGGCGAGCAATGACGCGCGGTCATAGCGCGCTTCGACGTCGGGAATCACTCCGCGCCCTTCAATCAGGACGCCTTTGGGCGTCTTGAAATCGGCGACGGCGAATTGGAATAGCGCGCCTGTGGGGAGCTTTTGAATAAACGACGGCAGCGCGGCGCCGGCGCTGCGTTCGCCGACGATGAAGGCGCGGCCGATCTCTTGAATCCCGCCCGAAAAGACTTCGCTGGTCGAGGCGCTCATCCCGTCGATCAGGACGGCGACCGGCCCGGCGTAGCGATTCTCCTGCGGGAAGAAGGCGAACTTCAACTCGCCGCTGCGCATCTTCATCACGCCGAGCGACCCCGGCTGGTCACAGATCCTGCCGGCGATGGTTGTGGCGATGCCGCCGAGCCCGCCCGGATTCCCGCGCAGGTCGAAGATCATCCCGTCGGCGTCTCCGAAGCCGCTGATGGCCGCCTTGAGTTTTTCGATCACCGGCGCCGTGAAGATGTTGAATCGGATGTAGCCGATGTAACCAGCGCCGTTGGCCATCCGCTTCGTCTCGAACTCGGTGTATTGCGGCGGAAAATTGCCGAAACTCGGCGACAACTCGCCTTTCAATTTCTCACTTGTGAGAATGGTTTCGTGCGACCGGTCTTTGTCGTCCAGGTAGACGATCTTCACCGGCGCGCCCGGACCGCCGCCCATCGCGGCCAGGACGCTGCGAGTCACGCGGATATTTTTAATTTCCGCCCGTTCGGCGCTCTTCGCAAAGGCCGCGATGATCTCTTCAACGGATCTGTCGCCGATCTGTTTGATCAGGAAGCCGGGACGCAACCCGGCCTTCGACGCGCTCGAATCCGGCTCGACGCGCGTGACCATCGCCGCGCCTCCGACCAGACGCAGGTCGATGCCGACGCCGCCGCTCGACGGCTCATTCCGGTCTTCTGGTATGAGCGATTCGGGGGGAATGATGTTGAAATGGGACTGGTGAAGCAGCCCAAGCATCTCCTGCAACAGAGGATAGAGTTCACGATCGCTCTTGACGGCGGCGACCTTGGAAGCGTAAGTTTTATGCGCCTTGTCCCAATCGACCCCGCCCATCGCGGGATCGAAATGTTTCTCTTTCACCGTCCGCCAGACGATCTCGAAGGTCTCTTGTCGAACGTCGCCGCGGTTTTCGGCGGGGGGAACGTCGCCGGGGACGCCTTGTTTTTGCGCCGCCTGTGTTTGCGCTCCTTGCCGAGCATGCGCCCACGCGCCGGCGAAAAAGAACGCCGCAACCAGCGCGATTGACGCCGCCAAGACCAGTCTTTTGTTCATCAACGCTCCTGCTCAAAAACGGCTCTCGCTCACTAAATGAGCGAAACGAGAGGATTACTCAAACAAAAACGGCTTTTGGTTAGGATGACGCCGTTGCATACCGAGCGGCGATTATACCTTACGAATCCCTTGCGCGTAGGTTTCAAAAAGAATGGGAGTGGGAGTAGAGAATTGGGAATGTGAGAATTCGGAATCGGAGCGCGCTTTGACAACATCACAATTGATTTAGCCCGCAAACTGATTTAGCATCCGTGGCTGTTTGAAGTTATAAAATGATTTTTACGCCTTGTGCGCAGGCGTAATTGACTTTGACCTATTCTGAATGATTAACGTATGTCCTCAATGCAAGGCCCCGATCCCGCGCGAAGTGAGCCGGTTTTGTAACCAGTGCGGCGCCGATCTGCGCCCCATATCCGGGTCACTCTCGCCTGTTGACCTGAACCGGCCAGGAGCCCCGCTTGGACCATACGAAAACCCTTCTGAAATGCCGGAGAAGGCCGTGTCTACTAACAGCTCGGCTCTCGGGCAATCCCCCCAAAGAACGACTATGGTGGTTCCTAAAGACGACGCATCGCTTCCGCACCCGGATGCTGTGCTGCGCATAGTAATGCGCGACGGCAGCGTAGTGGAACGTGATTTAACTCAGAATGAAGTGACCATCGGCAAGGGGCCGCAAAACGACGTTATCCTTCCCGACGCCGCGGTCTCCAGCGCGCACGCGGTCATCCGCTTCGAGGACGGCGTCTATAAAATCATCGATCTCGGCAGCCGCAACGGGACATTGGTCAACGAGGCGCGCTTAGGCGCCGAACCGCGCGCGATCCAGCACGGCGATCTGATTAAGATGGGGCATTGCGCGTTGACCTTTCGTCTGAAGGAGGCCGGCGACACGGTGTCGATGCCGCAGCGCACGCTGATTATGGGCGTGACCGGGACGCCGGTTCCGCCCCCCGCGCCGCCGACTCCCAAACCCGCCGCGTTGACCGAAGACGCGCTGGCCGCCGCGCTGGTCTCTTCCAACCTGGTAGCCAAGAGCGATATCGAACGCCTGCGCTCCCAGCAAGCCCGCGGACGCCGCCTTTACCGCGCCCTGATCGAAGAGAAACTTGCGACCGAGACGGAACTGCGCGATCTGATGAGCCGCACATTCAACGTTCCTCCGGTCGAATTGAAAACTATGGAAGTTGACGCGCCCGTAGCCACGGCGCTCCGCCAGCAATTCCTGCTCGAACGCCTGGTCTGCCCGGTCGTCATGCAGCCCAACCAACTGGCGCTCGCCGTCGCCGATCCGACCGACAAGGCTACGATTGATGAGGCCGAACGCATCACACGCAAGAGAGCTTCACTGCGCCTGGCGACGCCGAGCGAGATCGCCGCGCATCTCGGCGGGTTCTTCAATCCCCGCCTGGTCGGCGTCATGCCGTCCGGCGAGAAGATCGAAGCGACGCTCGACCAGCTCGAAACCGAGATCGGAAAGGCGTCGCATAATCGCATCGTGCTCTCTGATCCGACGGTCAGCGGCACCCACGCCATCGTGCTGGCGCGCGACGGCGGTTACAACATCGTCGACCTCGGCAGCAGCAACGGCACCTTCGTCAACGGGCGCAAGCTTGGCAATGAATCGCAGATATTGCAGCACGGCGACAAGATCCAGTTGGGTCAGGCGCTGCTGACCTTCCGCAACCCGTCCGAAACGGCCGAGAATAAGACCGCGCGGCTCTCGCCCGACGCCTTAGAAGAGATTCGCCGCCGCGCAATGACGCCGAGTTCAACGCCGGCCGCGCGGACTGGTCCGAACTCTTTGCCGGCCTCGCCGGGAGCTCCCGGAGATGTGGGAGTCGAAGAGAAGAAGAAGAAGAAAAAGAAAAAGGACGAGCGCCTCCAAGCGGCCTGGGTCGGCGGCATCAGCCGCATCCTCGCCCAGGTCATGAGCGTATTGCTGACTGTCGGGCTGTCAATTTATTTTTTCAATCGACAGATGGGCGGCGGCAAACATCTGGAAGGCGCTTCTTCCGGCCCGGGCGGTTCAGGCAGTCCGGGCGGTGGGGAAATCTCGGGCGCCAAAAATCCGCTGATTCAATCGGCGGCGTGGAAGGGCTTCAGCACAGGTTTCTTCGGCGGCGCCATCGAAGCGTCGGGAGTCGCTCATCCTCCGGGCGCGTCAGGCGCGGTGGTTGTCTCCGATAACCGCCCGGGTGAAGTTCTCTGGATGCCGCTCGACGAAGAAGGCAAACAAGCCGGTTCACTCAAAACTGTCCCGCTCGGCGTCAGCTTTATAGACCCGGAAGCGGTCACTTACGGGGCCTCCTTCTTCTATCTGATCGCCTCTCAGTCTAACCCAAATGACGGTCAGAAGAACGCTCTTGTCCGTTTCGACATCAATCCGGATACGCAGGCGCTGCGCGGTCAGCCCGAAATCATCACCGACCTGCGTTCGTTCCTGATTCAGCACGTGACGGCGATCGCCACGGATGGGGCGAAGCCGGGAGTCGAGGGCGGATTGAACATCGAAGGCATTGCATGGGATCCGAACAACGAGCGGCTGCTCCTCGGATTGCGCTCGCCGCAAATCGGCGCACAAGCGGTGTTGATCCCGATCAAACTGCGTGACCCGCGCGGACCTTTCAAGGTCGAGAACCTGAAGATTGACGAACCCAAAGTGATCGTCTTATCTCTCGGAGGGCAAGGGGTACGCGACATTACCTACGATCCGCATCTGAAAAATTTCCTGATCATCTCCGGCGCCCCTGAAAACGCGCCAAAGACGGAATTCGGATTGTGGGAATGGAATGGCCAGCAAGACGGCAAACCACCCGTCAAGCTGCTGACGCTCGATGACGCCCAGAAGCCCGAAGGTATTTCCAGCGTGACCATCAACGGCCGCAGTTTCGCTTTCGTAGTCGGCGACGCCGGCAGTTATCTCAGAATCGATTACAAATAGAAGTCGGCAAGATTTCACCTAGTTCTTTGACATGCGCATGCATAGCCACGTGTGTTTGACGGAAAGACCGTCAGGCCATACCTCAACCATCAAATTGTCCCAAACAACGGAGGAATTCCTATGTTTAAAGTATCTCGTTGCGCCTTAGCGCTTCTCGGCCCATTTACACTCATCGCCGGCTTTGCCGTCATGAACGATTCGATACCTGCGTCCGCCGGCGCGGGCGTTTCCGCGTCTCCGCAAAAGAAGGGGAAGGGGAAGGGGAATGAATCGAAGAAGGAGAAGAAATCGAAAGGAGAATCCGCGGCGCCCACACAGTCTGGCGTCCCGGCGCTCTGGGAAGATCGCGGCGACGTTTCAAAGCTGAACCTGGTTATGGGCATCGGCAGCGAAGCGGGCAAGCCGAAGCCGCCCTTCCAGTTTGACAAGGAGGACGTGACCGGCACCAACCCGAAGATCAAAATCATTGACGCCAACGGCGTGAAGTGGAACCTCAAGTTCGACGAGGAAGTGCATGCCGAAGTCGCCGCCAGCCGCATAGCCTGGGCCTGCGGCTACATGGTCGAAGAGAGCTATTTCATCCCGTCCGGCAAAGTGAGCGGCGTGACGGGCCTGGGCCGCGCCAGGAAATTCGTCGGCAGTGACGGGTCGTTCACCAACGCCATGGCCGAGAAGCGCCCCGAAAACATCGCGCGACGCGGCGTCAACTGGGACTGGAGCAGCAACCCCTTCGTCGGTACGAAGGAGCTTTCGGGGCTGGCGATTTTGAACTGCCTGCTCAGCAACTGGGACGCCAAAACGACCAACAACAACGTGCTCGGAATGCATGACGGCAAGGGCGGCGTCAAGGACTGGTATCTGGTCGCCGATTGGGGCGGGACCTTCGGCAAGACCGGCGGGTTTTTGTCGCACAGCAAATGGGATCTGGCCGATTATTCCAAACAGCGATTCATCGAAGGGTCGAAAGGGAGCGCGATCAACTTCCACTACTCCGGCAAGATGAGCGCTCTGCGTTCGGTCCCGCAAGATCATGCGCGATGGTTTGTGGGCGTCATCGGCAAGTTGAGCGACAACCAGCTCCGCGACGCGTTCCGCGCGGCGGGCGCGACCCAGGACGAAACCGTAGGCTTCCCTGCCCAGATTCGCAAACGGATCAATGAACTTCAGGCTGCCGCCAGGTAGCGAACCTGTATCGCGGGCGGCGCCGAGCGAATTTAATAGTAATGCAGGTTATCATTCAACCACGCGACGGCATTGAGCCGTTTCTCGAGGGAATCAGACGGGCGGAAGAGAGCGTAGAGGTCATACTCTATCGCCTCGACCGCCTTGAGATCGAGCAGGAGCTGGTCGCCGCCGCCGCCCGCGGCGTCAGCGTCCACGCCCTGGTCACTTACACCAATAAAGAAGGGCTGAAAGAGATCAGGAAGCTGGAGCGCCGCCTGGCAGAGCGCGGTGTGAAGGTTACGCGCACGGCCGAGGACCTGGTTCGTTATCACAGCAAGATGATGATCATCGACCGGCGGACGCTCTACCTGCTGACGTTTAACTTCACCTTCCTCGACATCCACCATAGCCGCAGCTTCGGGGTGATCACCGACAAGCATAACCTCATCGCCGAGGCCGTCCGGCTGTTCGAAGCCGACGTTAACGGGCAATCAAACAGGGTGGAGGCCGAGCATTTCGTCATCAGCCCGGTCAATTCAAGGCGAAAGCTCTCCGAATTCATTCTCGGCGCCAAAAAGCAACTGCTGATTTACGACGGCAAGCTCACCGATTCGCGGATGATCAAGCTGCTCGAAAGCCAGGCGGAGGACGGGGTTGAGATCAAGGTCATCGGGGCGATGAGCAGGACGGCATTGGGCGTCGAGGTTCGCGCCATGCCGCTCATCCGGTTGCACGCCCAGGCCATCATCCGTGACGGCCGTGAAGCCTTCTTCGGAAGCCAGAGCCTTCGCAAAGTCGAGCTGGATCAGCGGCGCGAGGTCGGCCTGATCACCAGCGACGCCGGCGCCGTGCGCAGCTTCAAGGTCATTTTTGAAATGGACTGGGGCGACATCATCAGTTGAAAAAGTTGAAAAATCGCACTCACGCATCCGCCGCCGCGCTAGCGGCGGGGGAATCGAGCAGTTACAAAAAATCAAAGTGACAATGACAACCAGAACTTCCCGAATCCGGCGTCTCAAATCGCTCATCCTCGCGCTGACGCTTCTGGCGCTCCCGATCATCGCGGCGGCGCAGGACGACAGTAGCGCCAAACCGGTCATTACCTTCGCCGTCATAGGCGACACCGGCACGGGCGACGTGGCCCAACTGTCCGTGGCCCGCCAGATGGTCCGTCAGCGCGAAAAGACACCCTTCGAGTTCGTGATCATGCTCGGCGACAACATCTATGAAAAAGGGGAGCAGAAAGACATCAAACCGCGCTTCGAAGAGCCGTACAAAGACCTGCTCGAGGCCGGAGTGAAGTTCTACGCCGCGCTGGGCAATCACGACATCATCAAAGGGCTGGAGTTTCAAACCAACTACCCCAATTTCAACATGGGAGGCCGGCGCTTTTACAACTTCGCCAAAGGTTCTTCCGAGAACTACGAGGGCCTGCTCGAATTCTTCGCGCTGGATTCGAATGAGATTACCCCCGAACAGTTGAAGTGGCTAGACGAGAGTTTGGGCGCGTCGAAAGCCCGCTGGAAGATCGTCTTCTCGCACCACTCGATCTACTCTTCCGCGCGGATGCACAGCCAGTACACCAAGCTGCGCGCGCAGCTCGAACCGCTCTACGTCAAGCACGGCGTCGCCGCGGTCTTCGCCGGCCACTCGCATTGTTATGAGCGGGTCAAGCCGCAGAAAGGCGTCCACTATTTCACCGAGGGCGCGAGCGGCGAAATCAAACGTAAAACCCTGGATCGAGGCGGCCCGTTTTTCGCAGCGGGCGAGGACGAGAAAAACTCGTTTCTGATCGTCCAGGCCGGTGAAAGCGAGTTGAAGGTCGAAGCGATCGGCGCCGACGGAAGTCTGATCGACTCTTACACGATCAAACGCGCCACCCTTATCAAGCAATAGGCAATCTCATTCAGGATCGAAAGGTTTTTATGGACGCTTTAGGAATGGTCGAATGTCGCGGTCTGGTGGCGATGATCGAAGCCGCCGACACGATGGTCAAAACCGCGAACGTGCGGCTGGTCGGTTACGAGAAGGTCGACGCCGGGCTGGTGACCGCGATCGTGCGCGGCGAGGTCGGCGCGGTCAAAGCGGCCGTCGAGGCCGGCGCCGCCGCCGCGCGCAGGATCGGCGAGGTCGTTTCAGTTCACATCATCCCGCGCCCGCACGGCGAGGTCGACGAAGGCGTCCCCGTGCTGCACACCGGCGAGACCAACCGCAAACCAGTCAGCGGCTCGGTCCCG
>Ga0081455_10009207_pt1 | contig 10175 bp, 10 predicted proteins | sample TabmetS3T2R1_FD_70207 | JGI IMG/M metagenome (GOLD analysis project Ga0081455, IMG submission 70207) | Tabebuia heterophylla rhizosphere microbial communities from the University of Puerto Rico - S3T2R1 | ecosystem: Host-associated > Plants > Roots > Rhizosphere ... | reverse complement strand
ACGCAGCAGGGTGGTCTTGCCGCAGCCCGACGGCCCCAGGAAGCACACGAACTCGCCCTCGGCGACATCGAGGGAGATGTCGCCGAGCGCGGTGATGTCGCCGAAGCGCTTTTGGAGGTTGCGGACCTCCAGATAGCTCATTTCTTGGGCGCGGACTTGCCGTCGTAGCGCTTGGTCCACTCCGCGAGGATGCGGTCGCGGTTCTTCGACATCCATTCGACGTCGTTCTTGACCATCGCCTTCTCGATGTCGGCCGGATAGTTGGGCGGCAGGTTGGCGACGCCCGGCATCGCCACGATCGGATAGGTCTTGGCATAGAGCTCGTTGGCCTTCTTGGTGACCGCCCAGTCGGCGAGCTTCTTCGCCGCCTCGAGGTTCTTGGTGCCCTTGACGATCGCCGTGACCTCGATCTCCGAGCCCAGCCCTTCCTTGGGCAGGATCAGCTCGAGCGGCGCACCCTTGGTCTTCTCCGAGGCGCCGCGCGTGTCGAGGCCGATGCCGATCAGGCGCTCGCCCTTGGCGGCTTGCACGCAGGGCGCCGAGCCCGAATGGACGTACTGCGCGATGTTCTGGTGCAGGCCGTCCATGAACTTCCAGCCCGCCTCCTCGCCCATCGCCTGCAGCCAGGCCGCGATGGTGAGATAGCCGGTGCCCGACGAGGCGGGGTTCGGCATGACGATCGAATCCTTGTAGTCGGGCTTGGTGAGATCGGCCCAGCTCGCCGGCTTGGGCTTCTTGCCCTTCTCGGCCTCGGCGGTGTTGAAGCAGACCACCGAGAGATAGGCATCCATGCCGACCCACGGATCGGGCGTCTTGCCGCTCCTGAACGAGGGCTTCAGCGCCTCGGCGCCCTTGGGTGTGTACGGCTCGAGCATGCCCATCGCCGCCATCGCGCCGACGTTGGAGGCGGCGAGGCCCCAGATAATGTCGGCGCGCGGATTGTCCTTCTCGGCGATCAGCTTGGCCGCGACCACGCCGGTCGAGTCTCGCACCCAGGCGATCTCGATGGTGGGGTTGTCGGCCTCGAAGGCCTTCTTGAAGGGCTCGAGCTGGTCGTTCTCGAGCGCGGTATAGACCGTAAGCTTGGTCTTCTGGGCGAAGGCAGGTGCTGCCAGCGCCACGGCAGCAAGAGCGGCGGTCCCCAACAGCGCCGCGCGCCTGATCATTGTGCCAATCGTCATGATTGCCCCCGTCGTTGTGCGAAAACCTTAACATGCGGGCGATGACGGACAAGTTGCGTCAGCGGCCCTCTGCCAATTTCTCGGCCACTGCGCTCAGCCAGCGCCGCACCGCCCGCTCCTCGTCCTTTCCCAGCAGCGCCGCCACGCCCTTCTCGACCTCATGAACCCGGCCGCGGCAGCGCTTCAGCAGCGCCTCGCCCTTGGCCGTGGCGTGCAGGCGCAGGATGCGGCCGTGCGTGGCGTGCGCGGTCTTGGCGATGGCGCCGTCGCGCGCCAGGTTGCGCACGATCACATTGATGGTCTGCGGCGTGAGCGCCGTCAGCCTCGCAAGATCCGCGCCGCTGAGGCCGGGATAGGCGACGATCATGGTGAGCACGGCGAATTGCGGCGTGGTCACGTCCAGCTCGGCCAGGGCGCGGTCCATGGCGCCGCGGAACGCCGTGTTGGCCTGACGCAGCAGGTAGCCGAGATAGCCCTGGGGTCCGCGCTTGGCTTCGCCGGGACGGGGAATGATCACAGGAGCTTGCTTGCGGGGCATTATCAGAGCTCTTATATCTTGTCAGAACTCGAACTTATCACGGGAAGCCGCGCCATGAACCCCGACCTGCTGGCCCTGATCCGCCGCCATCTCGAGGCCGAGAACGCCCACGATCTGCCGGCCACGCTGGCGACACTCCACCCCGAGTGCGAGTTCAAGGATTTCGCCACCGGCCAGAGCTGGTCCGGCCACGAAGGCGCGGCCGCCCATTACCGGCAATGGTGGACGACCTTCGACGTCGAGGTGCGCCGCGGCGAGGGTCAGCGGCCCTACACCACCGCCGACGATGTCTATATCGGCGAGGCGACCTGGCATGGCCGCCACATCGGCCGCTTCCTCGGCATCGAGCCGACCGGCCGCACCATCGTGCAGCCCTTCATCGTCATCCTGTCGTTCCGCGACGGCCTGATGCTGGGCGAGCGCTTCCACTACGACCTCGCCTCGCTGGTCCGCCAGATCGGCCCCGATCCGATCCCGGCGCTCAAGGAGCTGAAATATCGCGCAGCGGCCTAGCGCAAGACGTCCTTCAACTCCTTGCCGGACAGGGCGTCGCGCATCCAGGTGAAGCCGCCCTTCTCTTTCATCTCGCGCGCGCCCTTCATGAAGGCCGCCATGGCCAGCCGGGCGAGCGCGCCGCCGACGCTGACGCGCTTGATGCCGATCGCCTCCATCTCGGCCACGGTGATCGACGGATCGGCGGCGCTCATCACCACGTTGAGCGGCTTGCTGACCGCCGAGACGGCGATCTTCATGGTGGCGATGTCGCGGAAGTGCGGCGCGTAGAGCACGTCGGCGCCCGCCTTCTCGAAGGCCTGGAGCCGCTTTAGCGTGTCGTCGAGGCTCTCCACCCGCCTGCCGTAGCCCTCGGCGCGGGCGACGAAGGTGAAGGGCACCGGCAACGACCGCGCCATCTCGACACCGGCGGCGACGCGCTCGACGGCGTGGTTGAAGTCGTAGATCTTCTCGCCGTCCCAATCCTCGAGCGAGCCCGCGACAATGCCGGCCTCGGCCGCCTCGCGCAGGATGCTCGCTGCCTCCTTGGGATCGTCGGCGTAGCCGTTCTCGAGATCGGCGTTGACCGGCAGGTCGGTCGCCCCGGCGATCTGTCGGCAATTGGCGATCAACTCGGCGCGGCTCACGGCATTCTCACCGTCGGGCCGCCCCAGGGCGATCGACATGCCGAGGCTGGTGGTCGCCAGCGCCTCGAAGCCCATCGACTGCAGGAGCTTGGCAGTCCCGGCGTCCCACGGGTTGGGCAGAACAATGATGCCGGGCTGGGCGTGGCGCTCTTTGAACCGGCGGCCTATTTCGGCTTGGCTTGGCATGGCTTCACCTCCACGGCCGATTATAGGCCCTCGTCCAGCCGCTCGCTTCGCTCGACATCGCACCATCCTGACGCCGGGTGACAGCAGTGCTAAGGGTCCGCGCATGGACATGACGGTGCAACGACAACTCGCCCGGCTTCTGGCCCAACTGCGCCGCGACGGACGGGCGCAAAGCGGCCTCGACCCGAGCCTCGTGCCGCCGGACAAGGCCACCGCCTATCGCATCGCCGGCATGGTCGCCGAGGAGCTCGGCTGGCCGGTGCTGGGCTGGAAGATCGCCGCGGCGAAGGAGGAGATGCAGAAGGCGCTGCGCACCGATTCGCCGATCTATGGCCGTACCTTCTTCCTGCGCGAGACGCCCGCCAGCTTCGTGTATGCCAAGCTCGCGAGCCCGATCCCCGAGGTCGAGTACCAGGCAAGACTAGGCACCGACCTGCCGCCGCGCGAAAAGCCGTACACCGTCGAGGAAGTGACCGACGCCGTGGCCTCGCTCCATCCCGGGCTCGAACTCGCCGAGTGCCGGTTCGTCCACGACCAGGCCTTCCCGCCCCTGCCGGCGATCCTGGCCGACGGCGCGGGCTCGGGCACGATCGTCTACGGCCCGGCGATCGCCGACTGGCGGCAGCGCGACATCGCCGGCCAGGAAGTGACGCTGTCGACAAACGGCAAGCTGCGTCGCATGGGCACCGCCGCCGCCGCGCTCGATCACCCGATGGTGCCACTGACCTGGCTCGCCAACGAGCTGTCACGCACCGGCGTCGGGATGAAGGTGGGGCAGATGGTCAGCACCGGCACGCTAACCGGCATGCTGGCGCCGAAAGCCGGCGAGGACTTCGTCGCCGACTTCGGGCCGTTCGGCTCAGTGCGCGTCGACATCGCCTGACGTGAACAGCGAGCCGGAGGCTCAATGTCTTCTGTGTCGCCGAAAGCGGACATACGCCCTGTAACCCACCATGTCCGCTTCGGGCCAAGACCGGACCTGGGCGTTCCCAGCTAGCCCGCCTGGCTTGGGGTCTGACGGAGAATGTCCGTGTTCGGTCAGGAGCACCATAGGGACGCGCCAACTGCGCCAGCCTATGTTAGTTTAGAAGCACTGCACGACCGTCGATCTTGAGCCTCGGAGGCTTAGATGAGACGTCGCAATTTCAGCATTCTTCATTTGCGCTGGAAGGCTCCTAAAGGGTGGCTGCCAAATCGTGCAGCCGACCAAATTCGAGTTGGTCATCAATCTCAAGACCGCCAACGCGCTCGGCCTCACCATCCCGCCATCGATGCTGTCGCGCGCCGACGAGGTAATCGAATGAATTGGGATGCGGGGAATTACCGAACTCTGCAGCGCCGCTCGCTGTTGGCAGTCGGAGCTGTTGTTGCGCCGCTGCTTTCCGCCATGGGCCAGAGCGCCAGCCTGCCACGTGTCGGCTTGATGGCGACGGCTCCGCTTACACCGAGCTCTCAGCCCATTTTCGACGCCTTCATGAGCGGCGTTGCCGAGGCCGGCATGGTGGTCGACCGCGACTTCATCCTGGAAAGAAGATACCACGGAGGCGATGGGCAGAAGATGGCGGCTCAAGCGGCCGAACTTGTCGCGCTGGGCGTCCGGGTAATTGTCGCTCCTAGCACCCAAACCGCTTTAGCGGCGAAGGCGGCCACTCGGAATATTCCTATTGTCTTTATCGGCGCGGGTGACCCGATCGGTTCCGGGCTTGCGCAAAGTTTGGCGCACCCTGCCGGCAATGTCACCGGCGTGTCCTCGCAGGGCGTCGATTTCGCGCTCAAGCAATTCGAGTTGATGCGCGAAGTGGTTCCGGCGAGTCGGCGTATTGCCGTCATGGTCAATCCCGAAAACCAGCCCCACGCGTCCGGTCTTAGCCAGATTCAAAACGCGGCCGTGGGTGCCGGCATAGAGATCGTCCCCGTGGTCAAGCGCAATGCGGCTGACATCGAGGCAGCAATCAAGACTGCTTTCGGCCGCTCCTGCGACGCGCTGATTGTGTTCGACGATGCGGTTACCAATTCGCCCAGCCGCCGCGATATTATCCGCCAGACCATCGAGCTACGTCTGCCTTCGATGTATCAGTGGCGTTTTTACGTGGCCGAGGGCGGCTTGATGTCCTTTGGACCTGTGCTCACCGATCTTTTTAAGCGAGGTGGTACCTTTATTCCGCGACTGCTCCGCGGAGGAAGCCCTGAGATGATGCCCATTGAGCAACCGACACGATTTGAACTGGTCATCAACCTCAAGACGGCAAAGGCTATCGGGCTGACGATCAAGCCGACGGTCTTGGCCCGCGCCGACGAGGTGATCGAGTAAGCGGGCCTGATGTCCGCTTCGGGTCACCAGCCGATATGGCAGCCGGTCGACACCATGTCCGCTTGCCTCCCAATAGCGGACATTCAGACGTCCGCTCTCGTTAGCCTCTCCTATGCGGCCTTCCGCGTTTCGCTCCGGCCAGCAATTGCGAACCAATCCTCGAACGGATCCGTTTATGTCCGTGCCAGGGCGGGCTCTCTTGCTTCGGCGCCCTTTGCTGGCCCGCGATTCGAGAACACCATGGCTTTGTCGCGGATCGCGCCAAAGCGCAGGCTCAACAAATCGAGCGCGTAGTTCTGGTAGAGCTTCCACGGCCGCCTAGATCCCTGCTTGGGCTGGTGCTTGAGCGCGCGCTGGATGTAGCCGGAGGAGAAGCTGACCCATGGCTCTTCCTGCAGGGTGGGATCGCTGTTGCGCGGCGTGCACTGGCGCGTGCCCGTGCGGTCCATGTGGTTCAGGAGGCGGCAGACATACTCGCACACCAGGTCGGCCTTCAGCGTCCACGAGGCGTTGGTGTAGCCGAACACCGAGGCGAGGTTCGGCACGTCGGAATACATCATGCCCTTGTAGATGAAGGTCTTGCTGGGCTCGACGGTGCGGCCGTCGACCGTGAGCTGGATGCCGCCCAGAGGCACCAGCACCAGGCCGGTCGCGGTCACGATCAGGTCAGCCGCGAGCTCCTTGCCGGATTTCAGCCTGATGCCGCTCTCGGTGAAGGTGTCGATGTGGTCGGTGACGACCTCGACCTTGCCCTGGCGGATGCAGCGGAAGAAATCGGCATCGGGCACCAGGCAGAGCCGCTGGTCCCACGGATTGTAGCGCGGCGTGAAGTGCGTGCCGACGTCGTAGTCCGGCCCCAGCATCTGGCGCACATAGCCGAGCAGCAGCGCCTTCACCCTGTCCGGCTTGCGCTTGCACATCTGGTAAAAGTACATGCCTAAAAGCACGTTCTTCCAACGCGTCACCATGTAGGCGAGCTTGAGCGGCAGGCGCTTGCGCATCTTGGTGGCGAACGGATCCTTCGACGGCCGCACAGCCATGTAGGTCGGCGAGCGCTGCAGCATGGTGACGTGCTTGGCGCCCGAGTCGGCCATTGCCGGCACCAGGGTCACCGCGGTGGCGCCGCTGCCGATCACCACCACGCGTTTGCCGGCATAGTCGATGTCGTCGGTCCATTTCTGCGGGTGGGCGATGCGGCCCTTGAAGCGCTCGATGCCGGGGAACTCCGGCAGGTAGCCCGACTCGGTGCGGTAGTAGCCGCTGCACATCCACAGGAAGTTGCAGGTGAAGCGTGCCGGGGTTCGCTCCGCTCCGCGCTCGGCCTCGACGGTCCATTGCGCGTCGGGCGTCGACCACGAGGCGCGCACCACCTTGTGCTGGTAGCGGATCTTGCGGTCGATGCCGTGATCGCGCGCCACCTCGCGGATGTAGCTCAGGATCGCCGGCCCGTCGGCAATCGCTTTGGCGTCCTTCCACGGCCGGAAGCGGTAGCCCAGCGTGTACATGTCGGAGTCCGAGCGCACGCCGGGATAGCGGAACAGATCCCAGGTGCCGCCGCTCGCCTCGCGGCCTTCAAGGATGGCGTAGCTCCTCGACGGACAGCGATCCTGCAGGTGCCAGGCGGCGCCGATGCCGGACAGGCCGGCGCCGACGATCAGGATGTCGAAATGCTCAACACCGGCGGCAGCCTGCGAGCCAGGGACAGAGTAGGTATCCATGGCCGGTTGATGACCGAACCGACCGGCCGATGCAACTCGCCTTCTATTCCTTCATGAAGGCATTCAACTCGGGCGTGGGGATGGAATGGTCGAGATAGGTGAAAGTACCCTTGTCTTTCACCTCTTTGGCAGCCTCCAGCAGCCCGGTCATGGCCGCCCGGTAGAGCGAGGTGGCGAGGCTGATGCGCTTCACGCCCGCCGCCTCAAGCTCGGCTTTGCTGAACGACTTTCCCTTGATACCGACCATGAAGTTGAACGGCTTCTTCAGTGAGCCGCAGACCTTTTTCACCGCCGCTAGGTCGGGCAGGCCGGGCGCGAACAGCACGTCGGCGCCGGCCGCCTCGTAGGCCTGCAGGCGCTTGATGACCTCGTCGAGGTCGGGCACGCCCCGGATGAAGCCCTCACAGCGCGCCGTCAGCACGAAAGGAATAGACAGGGAGCGTGCAGCTTTCACCGCGGCGGCCACGCGCTCGGTCGCGGTCTTGAGGTCGTAGAGCGGCTTGTCCTTGCTGCCGCTGGCATCCTCGATCGAGCCGCCGACCAGGCCGATGGCGCCGGCCTGCCGGATGGTCTCCGCCGCCGCGTCGGGGCCGTCGCCGAAGCCTTTCTCGAGGTCGGCGGCGACCGGCAAGTCGGTCGCATCGACGATCATCTTGGCGTTGGCCAGTGCCTCCTCGCGCGTCACCTTGCCGTCGCGCTTGCCGAGCACGCCTGCCTTGGCGCCGCTCGACGTGGCGAGCGCCTGGAAGCCGAGGCCCGCCAGCAGGCGCGCCGAGCCGCCATCCCACGGATTGGCGATCACGAAGGCGCCTGGCGCTTCGTGCAGGGCGCGGAATTTCTTGGCCTTGTCGGCTTGGCTCACGGTCATGGCGTTGCTCCCGGGCAAATATGTCCGGGAGCCACAATAGCAGTGCTAAGGCCGACGCGAGCTAATGAAAGGCAGAGAGATCATCATGCGTCGGCTAGCGGCTGCGGCCGTCGATCTGCTTGGGCGAGAGTTTGTTGACGTCGATGCTCTGGACGCAACGTAGATTGATTCCTGCCTGCTCCGTGCCATCCCTGCCCTTGCCCTCGGCATAGCTCTCGATGCCGCAGCTCGGGCAGAAGCGGTGATGCAGGACGTGCTTGTTGAACTGGTAGTCGCCCAGCCTGCCCTCGCCCCTGGTCAGCTTGAATTTTTCCTTGGGCGCGAACACCCAGACCGCGCCCAGCCTGCTGCAGAGCGAGCAGTTGCAGGTGACCGCACCCGCCGGGTCGGCCTCGACCGTGTAGGCGATCGCACCGCAATGACAGCTGCCGTTCAGGGTTTGTGTCGCCATGGTTCACCTCCGAAGGTGTAACGTTTTCTAGGCGACGAGGTTCAACCCCAGATCGAAGGCATCGAAGTTGCGCCAGCGGCGGCCCGCGGCCGGTGTCGCCATACGTAGGTTGCAGATCAGCGGCACCTTCTGCTCGCTGACGCCGCCGTGGCTGCGCAGCGGCTCGGTCAGTCCCGACAGGTCGTGGCGCGCCGCCGAGGTGCCCAGCACCTTGTGCTTGGTCGAGACCACGATCAGGTCGCCCAGGCGGTCGGCCGGCAACTCGAAGCGCTGGGCGGCCTCAACCTTGGACAGCACCGCCTCGATGCCGGATACGGCCTTGAGCTTGGCGGTCATGTCCGCCGCGCCGGCCGGCAGGTAGACCACGGCGAATGAGCCCAGCGCGCCGTGATGCACGACATAGGGATCGGTGATCGGCAGGATCACGCGTGCCTTGTCCCTGCCCAGCCAGCCATCGAACAGGTCCTGCAGGTAGATGACGTCGGGCTTGCCGTCGGCACCGAACTTGGCGTTCATGCCGTGGTCGGCGGTCAGCACGATGGCGCAGCCCATCGCCTCGAGCTTGGCCATGTAGCCGTCCATCATGGCGTAGAAGTCGTTGGCGACCGGCGTGCCGGGCGCGTGCTTGTGCTGGATGTAGTCGGTGGTCGAGAGATACATGATCTCCGGCCGGTCGCGCTCCATCAGCTTGACGCCGGCGGCGAAGACGAACTCCGACAATGCGGCACTGTAGACATCGGGTACCGGCAGGCCGACCAGGGCATTGACGTTGTCGATGCCGTTCTCGGCGATGCTCGCCTTGTCGGATTTCTCCGAGGAGAAGCTGCAGGCCTTGCCCGGCTCCAGCGTCAACCCTTTGCCCAGAAGCCCGCGCAGCTTGTCCTTGGCGGTGACGACGGCGATGCGGCAGCCGGCGCGCTGGAACGACGGGAACAGCGTCTCGATGCGCAGGAACTTCGGATCGTTCATCATCACCTCTTTCCCGCTGTCGGGATCGAGGAAGTAGTTGCCGCAGATGCCGTGGTCGGCCGGCGGGCGGCCGGTGACGATCGACAGGTTGTTGGGGTTGGTGAAGCTCGGCACGACGCAGTCGGCCAGAAGGTTGGTGCCCTGGGTCAGCACCTTGCCGAACCACGGCGCGCGGCCGGCCTCGACGGCGCGCTCGATGTAGCCTGGTTCGGAGCCGTCGACGCAGACCACGACGGTGGGCTGGCGCGGCAGGCGGTAGCGACGGCCGTTGACGGCGATCTCGCCGCCGGCTGGATTGAGACTGTCGGGTGCCATGGTAACTCCTACTCCGCCGCCAATGCCGGGCCGCCGTTGCTGACCCGCATCTCGTCCAGCACTTCGCGCACCGCCAGCAGAGCACCTTCCATGTGCCGGGGATAGAGCCGACCGATGCAGCCGATGCGGAACGAGTCTGCAACGGTGAGCTTGCCGGGATAGATCACGTAGCCGCGGTCCTTCAGCGAGTCATAGAACTTCTGGAAGACGAACCGGGGATCGTTCGGCATGTGGAAGGTGACGATGATCGGCGCCTGCAGGCGGTCGGGCAGCAAGGTGCGGAAGCCCATGGCGCGCATGCCGTCGATCAGCACCTTGGCGTTGTCGCGGTAGCGCTTGCCGCGGCCGGCGACGCCGCCTTCCGCCGCGTGCTCCTCGATCGCCTTGCCCAGGGCCACGATGACGTGGATGGGCGGCGTGAAGCGGTACTGGCCGGTGCGGGCGAGGGCTTCGGCCTGGTCGGCGAGGTCGAGGACCAGCGTGGTGGCGTTGCCCTTGC
>Ga0081455_10009206_pt1 | contig 10175 bp, 7 predicted proteins | sample TabmetS3T2R1_FD_70207 | JGI IMG/M metagenome (GOLD analysis project Ga0081455, IMG submission 70207) | Tabebuia heterophylla rhizosphere microbial communities from the University of Puerto Rico - S3T2R1 | ecosystem: Host-associated > Plants > Roots > Rhizosphere ... | reverse complement strand
CATCCTCTTCATCTGGGGCATCGGCATCGCGAAGGTCTTCAACGGCGCACCGCCGGCGCTGCCGCCGGAGATCGCGAATGCGCCGAAGCCGCTGGGCGCCTTTCCGCTCATGCACCTGTGGTTTCTCTATCTACTGGGCTGGTTCTACGTCGCGACGCTGGCACTGCGCGCGCTCGTCGTCCGCCTCGACGCAGGCCAGAAGCTGCGCTGCGTCGTCGATCGCACGGTCTCCTCGGGAATCTCGACCGGTGCCGCGGTGCTCACGCTCGGCATTCCGCTCGCGATCGCACTCGCCAGGCAGCCGACCTGGTTCTACGCGCTCGGCATTCCGACGCCCGACGGCTCATTGATCCCGAACCTGCCGGCGAGCGTCGGCTTCGGTACGGCGTTCGCTTTCGGCTGGCTCGCGCACCGCTCGGCGGGTGCGCTCGCGGCGATCTCGCGGCGCTGGGTCGTCCACCTGGCGGTCGCGGCCGCGATCACGGCAACGCTCGTCGTGCTCATGCACCGGCAGCCGATCACGCCGCCGGGTCTGCTGAAGAACGCGCTCACTTATATGTATGCGGTGGCGCTCTGGGCCTGGGTGTTCGGACTCACGGGCGCGGCGCTGAGATTCCTGTCGGGCTACAGCGCGGTGCGCCGTTACGTCGCCGATGCGTCGTATTGGATCTATCTCGCGCACCTGCCCGTCGTCGTGGCGCTGCAGGTGTGGGTGGGACACTGGCCCTTCCCGTGGGCGATCAAGTATCCGTTCGTCCTCGCCACCAGCCTGACCGTGTTGTTCGCGAGCTATCACTGGCTCGTGCGCCCGTCGTTCATCGGACAGATGCTCAACGGGCGCCGCGTGAAGCGCGCTCGCTCTCTGCCGGAGAACGGGGCATCGGTCGCGTTACCCCACGCTTCCGCCCTGCACGCGCCTGCGTACCCGACCACCGCACCCGTCGCGAGCCTGCGCGGCGTCGTCAAGCGCTATGGCGCGACGACCGCGCTCGCCGGCATCGATCTCGACGTGCGTCCCGGCGAGCTGCTCGCGGTGCTCGGCCCCAATGGTGCCGGCAAATCCACGGCCATCGCGCTGTGGCTCGGCCTCATCGAACCCGACGCGGGCGACGTCACGCTGTGCGACGGCGCGCCGCAGGACGTCGCGCGGCGCCGCGAGCTCGGCGTCATGATGCAGGACGTCGAGCTCGTGAAGGAGCTGCGCGTGCGCGAGCTCATCACGCTCGCGGCCAGCTACTACGCCCACCCGATGTCGCTCGTCGAGGTCCTGCGGTTCGCGGGCATCGACGCGCTCGCGAATCGTCTGTACGGCAAGCTCTCGGGCGGACAGAAGCGCCAGGTGCAGTTCGCGCTCGCGATCTGCGGCCGTCCGCGCCTGCTGTTCCTCGACGAGCCGACCGTGGGTCTCGACGTGCAGGCGCGCGAGGCGCTGTGGACGAATGTGCGCGCGCTGCTCGCGCGCGGCTGCGCGGTCGTCCTCACGACTCACTACCTCGAAGAAGCCGAGGCGCTGGCCTCGCGCGTGGCCGTGCTCGCGAAGGGCCGGTTGATCGCATCGGGCAGCGTCGCCGAGATGCGCGCGCTCGTCGCCCGCCGGCAGATCACCTGCGAAACCGTGCTCACTCCCGCCGACGTGCAGGCGTGGACGGGCGTGGTGAGCGCTGCCATCGATCGCGGCCGTCTCTCGATCACGGCCACCGACGCCGAGGCCGTCGTGCGCCGGCTGCTCGCCGCCGATCCCGCCCTCAAACGCCTCGAGGTCCGCGAAGCGGGACTCACCGAGGCCTTCACCGAGCTCACCCGGGAGGCCGCATGAACGCGCTCGCCGTCGAATCACCGTCGATGAATCCGGCCGCGGCACCGCCTGCGCTCGCGGCCTACTGGGCCGAGACACGCTGCGAATTCCTGCGCGCGCTGCGCAATCCCGCACTCGCGGTTCCGATCCTGTTGCTGCCGGTGGGCCTGTACGCGCTGTTCGCCGCCGTCATCTTCGGCGAGGCGATCGCGAAGGATCCGTCGGTCGGCATCTTCATGTTCGTGTCGTTCGCGATCATGGCGGTGACGATGCCCGCGCTGTTCAGCATCGGCGCCGGCCTCGCGATGGAGCGCGAGATGGGATTGTTGCGGCTCAAGCGCGCGCAGCCCGCACCCGCGGGCTCATGGCTGATCGCCAAGATCGCGAGCGGCCTCGCGCTCGGTGTCGTGTCGTACGTGCCGATGCTCATCGTCGCGCTCGCGACGGGCAAGCTGCCGCTCGAGCCGCTGCGCATCGTCGCGATGAGCGCGGTGCTGCTCGCGGGCGCGATTCCCTTCTGCGCGCTCGGGCTCATGGTGGGCACGCTCGCGAGCGGCTCCGCGGCGCCGGGCTACGCGAACCTCCTCTATCTTCCGGGCTGCTATCTCTCGGGCATGTTCTTCCCGCTGCCCGCGTCGATGCATTGGCAGGTACCGGTGTGGCCGCAGTTCCACGTCGGCCAGCTCGCGATGCACGCGGCCGGCGCGGCCAAGTTCGAGTTCATACCGCCGCAGATGGCGGTCGCCGCGCTCGTCGGCTTCACGACCTTGTTCAGCGCGGTCGCGATCTGGCGCCTCGCGCGCAAGGGCTGAGCGCCGCACAATCGTCTAACATGCGCCCCGGGAGGAAGGGGCTGTGAAGAAGATCATCCTGGGCCTGCTCGCGGGCCTGACCTGCACGTTCGCGAACGGCGCGCACGCAAGCGGCGATATCGTCGACTGGGCCTTGCGTTACCGGCTGATCCACGCCGCGCACGCCGAGGACCTCGCGCATCTCTACAACGACGTCGACCTCTCGGCCGGTGAGCCGCGCACGGGCGACCTGCTCGCCGAATATCTGCTACGCGTCGCGCCCGATCCGCGGCTCGACGGCCACGAAGCCGCCGACATGGTCGCCGCACTTGCGAGGCGCCCCGGCGCGCGCTGGCGGGCCGCGATGCAGAAGATCCGCGAATCGGACGCGCCCGTGCTCCTCAAGGCCGCCGCATTCGACTACGTCCTGCACCATCCCGCCGCAGCCGAGGAATATGCACCCGGCAGCATCGACGTCGCCGCGTTGCGCATCGCCGATTCGCAGGCGGCGCTCGCCATCCACGCCACCGACGAGCGTGCGCGCAGGCTCGGTGCGCTAGCGCGCGGCCAGACGCCGGCAGAAGTGTTCGCGCAAGTGGGCTTCCCGCAGAGCGCGCGCGTGGCGCAGGTGGCCAACGTGCGCCGCCTCCTCTGTTTCTACCGCGGTGCGGGCCGCGTGGTGTTCGGTGCCGTGAAGAACGATCCCTGGCGCCAGCAGGGCTCGGTTGCCGATGCGCTGTTGTTCGAGGAGGAGATGCCCTATCGCGAATCTCCGGCGCAGTTCGCGCAACCGGACGACGTCGGTCTGCGCATGATCCAGATCGCGAGCGGCCGACCCTACCCGCTCAAGATGGCGCTCGCGGCGAGCTACGACGGCGCTGCGCCCGTCGAGCTGCTCGACGCCGCCGCCGAGTGGCTCGCGCAGAACTGGCGCACGGTGAACGACGGCAACGAGGACGCGCTCGCATGGGCGGCGCGCCTGCTGCGCACGCGCGGCGGCGTTCGCTATTCGGTGCTGCTCAAGCAGGTGGCGCACGACATCAAGAGCCCGAAGGTGCGCAGGTACGCGAAGCTCACGGCGCTGCGAGTGAAGGATGTGCCCACGGCCCCGTACGTGCCCGGCACCGTCTCGCTCGCCGACGTGGCGCGCAAACATCCCGATCTCTACCCCGACGTCACGTTCACGAGCGGACTCCTCTGAATCCCATCTGACCCGATTTCGGGTTATGGTTGCGCTCCGAAGAGTGCGGGGGATTCACCGATGAAGGGAAACGACCGGCGCGACTTCCTGCAGCAGGCGGGACTCGCGGGAATGATCGCGACCATCGCACCGGCGGCGCTCGCGCAGAGCTCGGGTGCATTCACGGTGGAGCCCGCGGACAACAAGCCCGCCGTGAAGCCCGAGCACACCATCGACTTCGCGGTGATCGGTCTCGACCACGCGCACATCTACAGCATGACGGCAGCCGTGCAGCGCGGCGGCGGCCAGCTCAAGAAAGTCTTCGCCACGGATCCGGCGCAGATCGCCGCGTTCCGCAAGCAGTTCGGCGACGTGCCGCTCGCGACGAGTGAAGCCGAGATCCTCGAAGACAAATCCATCGCGCTCGTCGCGGCCGCGCCGATCCCGGATGCGCGCGCGCCGCTCGGCGTGCGCGTCATGCGTGCGGGCAAGGATTACCTCGTCGACAAACCCGGCATCATCACGCTCGAGCAGCTCGCCGACGTGCGCAAGGCCGTGAAGGAGACGCGCCGCAAGTTCGCGATCATGTATTCCGAACGCCTCGAGGTGCGCGCGGCCGTGCACGCGGGCGACCTCGTGAAGCAGGGCGCGATCGGGCGTGTCGTCCAGACGGTGAACCTCGCGCCGCACCGCGTGAATGCGCCGTCGCGGCCCGCGTGGTTCTTCGACAAGGCGCGCTACGGCGGCATCCTCACCGACATCGGTTCCCACCAAGCCGACCAGTTCCTCTTCTATACGAACAGCACGCGCGCGCAGGTGATCGCCTCGCAGACGGGCAACATCGCGTGGCCGCAGTATCCGAAGTTCGAGGACTTCGGCGACATGGTCTGCGCGGGCAACGGCGGCACGGGCTACGTGCGCGTCGACTGGTACACGCCCGACGGACTACCTACCTGGGGTGACGGCCGGTTGTTCATCCTCGGCACCGAGGGCTACATCGAGCTGCGCAAGTACGTCAACGTCGCGACGAGCATGCCGGGCGGCAACCACATGTACATCGTGGACAAGAAGGCCGCGCGCTACATCGACTGCAAGGACGTCGATCTGCCGTTCGGCCCGCAGTTCGTCGCGGACATCGTCAATCGCACGTCTACGGGTCAGGACCAGGAGCAGGCGCTGCTCGCGGCCGAGCTCGTGCTGACGGCGCAGAAGAACGCGAAACGTCCGACGATCGCATAAGAGCCAATTCGGAGGGGGTCATGGGTCTGAAACGCGTGCCGCTCGTCGCGGCGCTCCTGTTGTGCGCGGTAGTTCGAGCCGACGAGTCGGCGGGTCCGGCCTACGTGCCGTATCACGTCTCCGGCATCTACGCGGTGGGCGAAACGGTCGGCTGGCACGTCACGCTGCCCTGGAGCGCGGCGTCCACGAACTACGTGATTCGCGCGAACAATCTCGTCGAGATCGGTCGCGGCACGATCCGCCCGGGACATCCCGCGAACATCGAAACGAAGCTCGACGCGCCCGGCATGGTGTACGTCGAGGTCACCGAGAACACGCCCGGCGCGAAGCCGCGCGCGCTCGGCGCCGCGGTCGCACCCGGCGAGATCGCGCCGTCGATCCCCGCGCCCGCGGACTTCGACGCGTTCTGGAAATCGAAGATCGCGGCCTTGCGCAAGGTGCCCGCGAATCCGCGGCTCACGGAACGCCCGAGCGATCGCGACGGCGTCGACTTCGCGATCCTGCAGATGGATCACGTCGAGGGCAAACACGTCTGGGGCCAGGTCGCGAAGCCGCACGACCCGGCGGCGAACAAACCACCGCGAAAGAAATATCCCGGCCTCGTCCTGCTGCAGTGGGCGAGCCCGCCCTACCCGCTGCAGAAACCCTGGGTCGTCGATCGCGCCGCCGAAGGCTGGCTCACCGTGAACATCGAGCCGCACGACGTGATGCCCGACCAGCCGCAGTCGTACTACGACGCGCTGCCGAAGGAGCTCAAGGAATACAACACGATCGAGACGCGCAATCGCGACAAGAACTACTTCCTCTACATGTATCTCGCCGACGTCCGCGCGGTGGACTACCTGGCGAGCCGCCCCGACTGGGATGGCAAGACGCTCGTCGTCATGGGCACGAGCATGGGCGGACAGCAGAGCTTCTGCGCCGCGGGTCTCAATCCGAAAGTCACGGCGATGCTCGTCAACGTGCCTGCGGGTGCCGATGCGAACGGCACCGCGCATGGCCGAAAGATCGGCTACCCGTTCTGGGACGACAAGGATCCGCAGGTAATGCAAACCGCGCAGTACTTCGACACGGTGAACTGCGCCGCCCGCATCAAGGTGCCGTCGCTCGTCGCGATGGGATTCATCGACACCGTGACGCCGCCCGTCGGCATCTGGGCCGCATTCAACGAGATCAAGGGACGGAAGGAAGCGGCGCCGATGATCGACTCGCCTCACAACCATCTCGCGACGCCCGAGCAGCTCAAGCCGTGGAACGACGCGTCCGCACGCTGGCTCCACGCGCTCGTCGCAGGACGGAACCCCGTCGAGCAACCGGACATCGCGGTGCCGCGCAGCGATGCGAACTCGATGCAGGGTCACGAAGATCTGCTCGCGAAGCGCACGAAGGGCCAGATCGACGTGTACTTCGCCGGCGACTCGATCACGCGTCGCTGGGGCGCGACCGACGAATCCTCCGTGGAGCTGCTCGCCAACTGGCGCGCGAACTTCTCGGGGTGGAACGCCGCCGACTTCGGCTGGGGCGGCGACAAGACGCAGCACATGCTCTGGCGCCTGAAGAACGGCGAGATGGACGGCGTGAAGCCGAAGATCGTCGTGCTCATGGCGGGAACGAACAACATCGGTCGCCAGAGCCCGCTCGATGCCGCCGATGCCGAGGCGCGCGCGGCCGACGTGGTGCGCGGCGTGCGCGCGCTCGTCGGAGAAATCCGGCAGCGCGCACCGCAGGCGATGCTCGTCATCACCGGCATCACGCCGCGGAACGACAACATCGACGTCATGCCGATCATCAACCGCGCGAACCGCGACATCGCGCGGCTGGCCGACGGCAAGACGATACGTTACATAAACATCAACGAAGGCATGGTCGACGCGGAAAACAACCTGCGGCCCGGCATGTCGAACGACGGCCTGCACTTCACTCCGCGCTCGTACCAGCTCTGGGCCGATGCGCTGAAGCCCATCTTCACGGAAATCCTCGGGCCGCCGGCCGCGGTCGATCGCGCGCCGCCGCCGACCGGCGATCCTTCCGCGAAGCGGCCGTAAAGTCCGTGACCTCCTGACCCGCGAAGGAGCAAGATAGCTTCAGGGAGAAGAAGACGGAGGTCTCGGGGTGTCCACACCCGCATCCGCGATTCCGGAGACGCACGCGTATGCGCGCGCGTTGTCGCTCGCGGCTGCGAAAACCTGGGAACGCTTCCTTCCTCATCGCGACATCACGACGACGCTCGCGATCTCGGGCACCATGCATCTCGCGGTACTGCTCATCTTCGGCGCGGCGCTCTACGCCTCCGGTGAAGACTCGACGGAAGTCCCCGAGCTCTCGGTGCAGATCGAGACGCGCGAAGGACCCAACAGCGAGGAGATGACCGACGCGGCGCTGCCCGAGCCCGCACCGGACCCCGTCGAGGACGTGGTCGACGATCCGGGCACCGCCGACACCACGCTCGATGCGCCCGCGGTCGCGAACGACGCGCCGCGGCTCCAAGACTCGCCGCCCGCCGACGTCGCCGCACCCGCGGCGGCTGCGACCTCGGTGCCCGAAGCAGGCAACGTGATCACGACCACGTCGCTCGCGCCCGATCAGGTCGTGGCCGTGCCCGACGCCGAGCCGCAACCCGAAGTCGAGACGATGCCGCAGCCCGAGCAGAAGATGCTCACGAACAACGTGCAGAAGCTCGCCCAGCAACTGCTCGACACGAACATGACGAGCACCGAGCTCACGTGGACGCAGGAAGGCAGACAGTATTCGGCGCGCGTGATGCGCCAGCCCGCGCCCGACAGCACGGGGCTCGAGCAGGTCATCGCCGAGGTCATGACGGACAGCAACGGCAAGCGCATGAAGACGCGCCTGTCACTCAAGCGGCTCGCGTTCTCGCATTTCACGCAGCTCGTGAACTCCTGGGATCCGGACATCCGCCTGCACGACGACGTCATCGACGGCCGTTTCCACAGCAATACGGAGATCGGCATCGCATTCGACGGCGGCATCGGGCCACGGTTCTTCGGCAAGGTCACGACCGCGGCCGCGTTCATGACGCTGGAACCGGCGATGCGCCGCAAGAACAAGGAAGTGTTCCAGGGCGGCATCGAGACGCACACCGAGCGCGTCTCGCTGCCGCGCGACATGCCCGACGTCGTCAATGGTGGCGGTCTCGAGGATCGCGTGGTGTTCACCGCCGACGCGCGCATCCTGTTCAATGCCGACGGCACCTTCGTGTGGCGTGCGGCGAACGGCAGCGGGCCGCTCGCGCGCGTCGAGCGTTCGGACCGGCCGCGCTATCTCATCGCCGACAAGGGCGTGAAGCTCGCGGTGTCGGGCACGGTCAACGGCATCTACACGGTCTACGCACCCGGCGACATCGAGATCGAGAACGATCTCGTCTATGCGCGCGATCCGCGCGACGTGATCCTCTCGCGGGACTTCCTCGCGCTCATCGCGGGCCACGACATCAAGGTGGCGCCTTCGCAGATCACCGGCGCCGGCGACCTGCACGTGCACGCCGCGATCTTCGCGCGCCGGCGTTTCGTGATCGAATCCGTCGATCGCGGCAAGCCGGGCACGCTGTACATACTGGGCAGCCTCACGGCGGGCACCATCTTCGAGACCGAGCCGCGCTACGCGACCAAGATGGATTTCGACAAACGGTTCGAATACCTGCGGCCCGCGAGTTTCCCGATGACGCGCCGTTATGAAGTCGATTCGTGGGACCAGGGCTGGGAGGAAGTGGACCACCCCGATGCCACGGCGACGCAAGGGCTCGCGCGTTCCGAGTAGTTAGCAGAGTCAGCGCGCCGGGCGCAGCGCCTCGGGCTCGGTCCCGTTGCCGTCCTTCGTTTCGGGCAGGCGCTGCTCGTCGAAGTACTGCTTCATCTCCTTGAACAGGTCGCCGTACACCTTCTGCTTGCCCAACGAGCACGCGAAGAAGCTCATGTTGACGATGACGCAGCCCTCGGAGACGTGATAGATCGCGTTGCCCTTCTCGTCGTACTCGAGTCCGTTGGCGCCCGGCTTCCAGCGGAATGCCTTGAGCTGCGAGCGCTGGCGTTTCGTGAGCGACGCCCAGGTCCCGCCCGGACCCGAGAACATCTTTGCGATGCGTTCGGCCTCGGCCTCGGCCTCGAGCACGCGCTTCGCGGATTTGTGGGCCTCGATCGGCCAGTCGATGCGTTCGGGTGGGGTCGCGGGAGTTGCCGCGATGGCGGACGGAGCGTCTGCCGGCGTGTCTTCGGGCAACGGACTCGGCGCGGGGATGTGGACGCGTGCGGCAGACAGTGGCAGCTCGGGAAGCGGCGGCTCTGTGTCCGGCAGAATCGGCGTGATGGCCGTGCTCTCGAAGCTGGCGCCCGATTCGACGATTACCCGGCTGCCCAGCAAGGCGGCAATGACCAAAACATGCGCCAGCGCGACGCAGAGCCCTGCTGCGATGCGCCGCCCCTTCATTGAGGCAGTCTGACAGAACCGTCCGGCAGCGAGTTCCTTCGGGCGCCGATGGCAGCGGCGATCAGATGCTCTCGCGGAGCGGTCGAGGTTCCGTCGGACATGGCTGATGCGAGTCGCCGAGGCACTCGGGCAGCTTTCGCGGACCCGCGTGCGCACGATGGTCCCAGTCTCATCGAGGAGTTCGCATGTCTCTGCACCGAGCCCAAAACATGGCCAACGTCGTGGCCATCCTGTTCGGCCTCGTCGTCATCGTCGCCGGAATCGGGTTCTTCGCGTAGGACTGCGCTCACTTTTCGGCGCGCTCATCGTGACCTCCTGCGAGGGCGTGCGCAGGTATCCCGCCTGTCGCGAAGACCGCAGATTCGCGTCATGGAGGAGACAGGTCCCGATCCCAAGCTCGTGAAGGCCGTGTGGCTCGTCGCGCTCATGGGTGTGGGCGCCGTGCTCTACTTCGCGCAGGACGTTTTCATTCCCGTCGCCGTCGCGCTGTTCCTCGCGACCCTGCTCACGCCGGCCGTCGACCGGCTGCAACGCTGGCGCATGAAGCGCGGCCTCGCGGTCGCCATCGTGCTGATCACCGTGTTCGCGGCGGGCGCGATCGCCATCAACTCCGTCTGGACGCCGGCCGTCGACTGGCTGTCGCGCGCCCCGCAGGCGATCCGCAAGATCGATCCGCGCCTGCAACCGCTGCGGGACATGTTCGAGCGCGTCGACCGCCTCGCGCAGC
>Ga0081455_10009205_pt1 | contig 10175 bp, 12 predicted proteins | sample TabmetS3T2R1_FD_70207 | JGI IMG/M metagenome (GOLD analysis project Ga0081455, IMG submission 70207) | Tabebuia heterophylla rhizosphere microbial communities from the University of Puerto Rico - S3T2R1 | ecosystem: Host-associated > Plants > Roots > Rhizosphere ... | reverse complement strand
TAAACTGTAAATCAACACCTAGCTTCTGGTAGAATACTCCAATGCCAGCACTACCAACATTAGAAGCAGTATTAGCCTCTCCTCCACCGCCACCACCTGTTACGGTAGCCCATTCGAGTGTTGTACCAGCAGCATTAACTGTTAGTGATTGGCTGGCTGTACCTTTTGCTAATCTGATGTACTTGCCTGCAGTTGCATCGTAGAACATGATATCGCCGGTAGCATTTGTTGTTGAATGCTTGATAGTATTGGTGTCAATGTTGACTGTCTTGTTTGAAAATGTTTCAGTAGAAGTATTTGACCAGGTTCCAGTTCCGATATCTTCTAGATTGATAATAGTACCGCCTGTTTTCTTGACCTTTAGCTTGTTATCGGTAGCAGATTGAAATAGATGAACAACATTAGCCTCAGAAGGCGTTGGTACAGAAGCTTCTGTCATTTGTTGTATTTCTTGATATGAAGCCCACCTCCAACGATTGTTTATGATAGGTCTGCGGTTTGCTACAATAGTACCGTTAAATATTTTCATTACATCCAGAACATCATCAGAGCCGTACCTTGTGCTGCTACCTGGATTACTGATAGTTACTTCCTTGAATGGAGTAAATGACATTTCTACTGAGGTGTCCTTTTAATACCTATTCGATTAGGTCGTACACCTTGCTTTGTTGGAACATTCTGGCCTGTTATGGACTTGCGTAGACTCTCTTTGAATACCTGCCGCTGTCTTTCAACACTTCTTTGCTTGTTTGGTTCCTGTGGAGATACCTCTTTCTGTTGTTGTTGGGCTACCTGGGCGCCCTGGAACTGTGCATTTAGCTGTCTCCTCTCCTCTTCCATCTCTAGCAACTGAGCTAACTCATTTTCATCAGTTATACCCAGAGTCTTAAGAGCTGTGCCAGTAGTCATTAAGCCATTGTTCTTGAGTAGTATAACAGATTCAGATTTCTCCTTGAATGTATCGTAGTTTAGTGGTTCTAACTCTATCTTAATCTTCCAGGGTAGTCTATAAACAAGGACTTCGCCTGTCTTTGGGTCGATAGCATCTAAAGGTATGACTTCCCTCACTATGTTAGATGATGATGATGATTGTTGACTCGATTTCTCTTCTGGATTCTCCGGCTCTGGTTCCTCTTCAGGCTCTTCTGGCTCTGTCTCTTCTAATCCTGTTTGTGATTGTTCTCTCTGTTGTTGACGCTCGGTTTCTATCAAGGTTTTAACAATAGGATTAATCCATTGGTCTTGTACTATATCCTTGAACCATGAACGGTATATTTTTAGTACTGAAACAGTCCATGCTTCCATAAGTTCTTGTGATGTAGCGCGATTAAGAATATCGGGGTCAAATAGTATGATAGGAACTTGGAGTTGTCGTATAATCTCACGGTAGTTTTTGTCTCTCTGGTCTAGTAGCTTGTCCATATCATGGCCTAACTGGTGGACTTCCACAGTTGCGGCTTGATTGGTGAATATGCTGTTACCTGCTCCTTTAGCTATCTCATCAGATAGTTTCTTCATTACTTCGGTATTAAATGAGCCTGGTAGTTTGATTAGCAGAAAGGCAGCCCATAACCTAAAGTTAATCTCCTTTAAGTTTCGCTGATTAGTAATCCTATTCAGTTCTGATAAATCAACAACTCGCTCGATTAATGAATAGCCATATTGAAAGGTTGAGGGACTTATGTTGTGATTGCGATTAGCGAAATAGAGCATGTTCTCTGATTTGATTATTGAAGCAGGGAAAGGAAAGTCTAGGTGTTCCACTCCGATAACTTCCCAGGTCTTGCGATGGACATAGACCTGGCCTAGATGCATTGATGGTAGTACCTTGATTGCTAATGGTAGTTTATCAACATCAGAGTATTCGATTAAACCGCAGGCCCTACCAAATGCAAAGCATTGTAATAGTAATGAGAACATGTGAATCTGGAACTTTACTTCTCTGTTGATTCTGTCTATTCTGCGCTTATATGCTCTGATTCTAGGACTGTTTGTAAAGAACTTGAGTGCTTCTGCTGCTTCCTCTTCAGTATCAAACTCTGCATTAACATCGATGATAGTCTTGAAGTGGTCGCCTAACATGAACTGAATAAGGAAGTCGATTGCTGCCTGAGCTATGCCGTCATCTCTTAACACTTCATGAAACCTAATCAGGTCAACAGTATCATATGGAGATTTGAACTGGTCCGAGTAGTCTGGTCCCAGAATAGCTATTAGTTCCTTGTTATCTGGCTTCTTTAAGTCTGTACTCTTGCCTTCTTTCTCTGTCTGGAGTTGACTGTTGCCAGTTCGAGCTGCTACTAAGGCAGCATTACGAGTTATGAATGATGTATATCTTGGATTAGGTTGTTGGAAGTCTTTGTTAAATATAATCGGCTCAATAGGCTTCTTGATTGCTCTAGGCATTTACTGTTATACGAATCAACTACTGATGCCTTTATAAAATGAAGCAAAGCCCTGTAGAAGGCGCTGATTCAGATATTGAGGTAAATGAACAGACGGCTACAAGGCTTTGCTCCACCGATGTCAAATCCTCAGTCATACTTGAATCTTTTTGCTTATAAGAGTAGCACCAATGTTCTTTAGCCACTGGTCTTCCTGAGGTTCAGGGTCATATGGCTCAGGATGTATTATGTCATTACCCTTATTCTCTGGCACTACCACAAATGAAGGTGCTGATAAGTCGAGTGGCTGAACACTCTCTAATATTGGTGGTTTGTATTGTGCTAGGTCTATTATCAAATGACAGTTAGGACAAACATAATGTGGTCCTCTTTCCAATGGATAATGTTGTGCGGATAAGTGTGATGGATACAACAGCATAGTAATGTTGCAGTCTTCACATACATACTGATGCTCCGCATCAAACCTGGTTAGGTCAACCGGATACCTGTTTTTGTCCTTCTCTGTAGTGTACTTCTTGCTCAATCTTTTTCACCGTAGCATCCATAACTTCTTTCTGAAGTACTGCCTTACTATTTGCATATACAGCATCCATTGCTTCTCGTGAAGGATTAACATGTCCATCGATTTCGACATATCCTCCGGGTCTAAAATATTCAATAGTATTATCCGAGTCTGGGACGTAGCAATGGCCCACTCCCGTGTCGGGGTCATAATCGAGTGAACGCAGAATATCGTTCCCGAACTTGTCACGAATGTGAAATCGTAGACGAAGTTCTGGAGGTGCATCATTCCTGATATACTTCATCTGTTGATAAACTCACTCCTCCTCTTTTCTCTTACGCTATTCTCATATTCAATAAGTTCATCTTCATATTTCTTGGTATTAGCATTGTATTGTTTACTACGTAGATTGTGGTCGTGTCCCATAGCTATGTGTTGAACTACGCTATTGCCCTCAAATGACATTAGAACTCCTGTAGTTTTGTTTCTTATACTGAAATGGTCATCAACATATCGTAGTTCAGTAGGACGATGAAATATCCTAGGTAGGTTCTCATAGTAACCCTCTGGCATTTTCTGAATACCTTTATCTAGAAGATAAACAGGTAGACAATACGCTTGTCTGAATGTATGAGCATTATCTGCAATCTTCTGTTCGAGGTCATTAACGAACATATCCCAGTTTGTTTTTGCTGGAAGGAAATACTCATCTGAATCCATTACAATGATAACATCTAGATTCTTGGCATTATCAAAGTATATCTGTCGTTTAGCATTCTGATTGCCTGAATATGGATAGAGTTCTACTTTTGTTTGGAATGAACCTAATAAATCTAGGACGTCCTTATCTGAATATTCTTGCTTTGTTGGATATCCGTCATACTTTCCATCAATAGCTATGATTTTATCTATAGGATATGACTGACATGACATTAGCATTCTACGAAGAGAGTCAAAGTCCTGATAACATGATAAGCCTATTCCTATCTTAAGGCTCATGTGAATCTATGCTCCCTAACCCAGATTGTAGCAATCCATTTCTCATATGGGTCTTTTGGTGGTCTGCCTTCATGGCTTGAAGATTGGTCAACTGCTCCATTTGGAAAGACATTATACCACATACATGCTTTACCAACATCTGGTCTAATACCAAGCCCTGCCCTATTGAAATATGTTTCACCGCCATAACCTTCAGGTATACTATTAAGATATATCATAAAAGTTATTATTCTATTACCACCTCTAGCAAAAGCTGAAGCACTACCAGCCCATTTAGGGTCAAAGTAATCCCAATGCACCTTATAGTATTTACCTGGTTCATAATGCACTACTTGAATACTTTCTTGATTAACAGTTGGAACTCCTGTAATCTGTGCTACTCTTTGCTCAATATCTGCTACTAATGGTGTCTCTGCTTTCTGTATGAACATATGTTCAGAAGTTCGGTAGTCTGATATACTTTCGGTACCGTCAGCAGTATTCCAGCCTTGACTACGAGCTACCTTATTACGCGCCATATCAATGAGTGTATTACATTGTTCCTCGCTAAGGAAGCCTGGTATTATAGCCTGTTGCATGCCTAATGCTGTAGTTTCTCAGGAGGAACCCAGACAAATCCTTTATCCCAATCAAATGATGTACATTCGCATATACTATCTTCTACTCTCTTAACAGGTGGTACTCCAATATGATATCCTTGTTGAGCCATACATCTCTGACTTATCTTTTCGCCTAAGTCGTTGAACTTATCGATATGGACGTTCACATCATGACCACATTTACAGGCTCTAATACAGTTCATCTTATAGTCTTATATTCTGAGATTTTAATAATATAATATAATAAAATATGAGTGAGCAAGCGATGAGTACAGAAGAACGGAATGAACTGGCAGAACTAAAGGAAAAGGAAGAAAACGGAACAATCACACCAGAAGAACAAATACAACTAACCTTTCTCAGAGATACATATCAATGTGAATAATAGTCGTTAAAAGACATAATGTTAGTACGCATGGTATGCAGACTATGCAAATACTGCTGGTAATGGCTGCAATCATAATGAGTGTAGTCAGTACGGGTTTAGGAACATACATGGCATTTGCTACTACCGGAATGAGTGATTGCACAACAGACCCAGATAGAGAGGATTGCAATCCTCAGCCTGACCGTGTAGGTAATGATGGCTCAGGTGATAGTACTGATGCAGATAGAGATGGACCAGGAGGAGATGACGGCGACCCAGATGATAATGATGACGGAGAACAGAACTGTTGGGGTAAGGTAACATCAAGTCTAACAAAGAATGATGACGGTAAACCAGGAATAGGCGAGCATTCATCAGACCCTAGACCAGGAGATGACGATAACGAAACACCTAGAGAGGGCGTAGGTAATCAACATGAAGGACATCCATCAGACCATGCTGATACAGTTGGAGGATTAGCAGACGACCAACCTGATTGTGTAGACTAACTATAAACTACCATCTACGCTTTCCCCTTCTTTTTGCCATTTGATTATTTGTAATACTCCAAAGCTAACCTAAGAGCATCAAACAAATCCATCTTATTCTCTGGACTTTTATCTAACTTGAATGTGTCAGGTTTGTTCTTTGCTATTCGGAGGTCCGTTAGTAAGTCTTTATGACCCTGTGATGTATCTGGATTGATTGCTAGTAAACCTTTATCGACTATTCGCTTGCTGTTATCTAACATAGCCTGATTGCGTTGGCTAAAGTTGACTGGCACTATATTCATAAGGTAGTATGTCTCTGTTTCACTCTGCTTAGCCATCTGGATTAGTCTGAGGTAATCTCTATCTTCGCCAACGATTGACTTGAGACTACTGATAAAGGAAGGTGCGCTGCCGTCGATAAAAATCTTGTTAGTACCATTATCCAGGTCATATTCTCTGATAAGGTTGTAAGTATGCCTGACCACTGCTTCAAAATCTGGCCTGTCAAACTGCTCGACATATCTGATACTGACTTTGCCTTCCACCCACTCGGTAAGGACAAGCGCAGTTCTGGATGACCCCCAACCGATATCAATACCAAGAGACTTCCTTGTTGCGTCTCTGAGAGTGTGGCTGAAAGTTGCCAGTCTTGCATCGACTTCCCTTCCGAGTCGTTCACAAGAGAGTATCGAAGATTCAGAGAATAGTGTGCCAACGCCATAGGCATATTGGCCTTCATATTCTCTTTTGAAATATGGCTGTTCTTTCTCTGCTTCAATGAAAGACGGCTCATATATCTTTCCCAATCCTCGCTCGTAAAGGTACTGAATCCTTTTGAATCCTGCCTCTTCATCGCTCTTCATTTGTTCGATGCGATGAAACAAACTATTTGGCTCATTAGGCGTACTAACCATTACAATCCAGGGGTCTGTTTTAGCAATGTAGCCTCGAGCTACAGCCATTACCTCTTCTTGTTCTGACTGCTCAAAGAAGTCGGCCTCATCTAATAGTATAAACTTAAAGTCTTCATAACCTCTCATACTGACAGTATTTGATGGGAACGCCTCGATTGTCACTTCATTTAGCAAAAGAGAATCCAGCCGGGAATCAAGAAGGATATACTCTTGGTATAGATGTTTCATTCGTCGAATCAAATCCCACGCTATCTTTACTTTTGGGCCTGTCACAATCACAAACCTCTTTTGATGGAAAGTGTCTGACGATAACACTAACCATCCCATGTACCGAAGAAGCAGCTCAGTCACTCCTAGACCACGAGCCTTCTTGAGCCAGATATGCTTGTAATGTTCTAAGTATTTGATTATCTCTATTTCGTAGTCAAAGATTACTTTGTACTCTCCATCCTTTTCCGGAAGCCCAATAATGTGATTAAAGCAACAGTTGCCAGCAGTGAAGTAGTAATGTTGTTCATGTTGTATAGGGTCTTGTATCCAGAATGGCTTACCCTTAATCTCTGCTATTCGACGCAGAGTATCAGAATATTGCCTGGCCTCTTCTGGTGTTTTCTGATGGTACTTCCAATATGTGTGACTGAATAGTTTCCTTGTGCCTGCCACGTTCCTCTGACTTTACTCCAGCATAATGAGGTATAACATCAATAATATTTGACCTAGAAATCGTTAACTGATGCAATTCTTTGAGGCAGTTGAGCTGCAAGTACTTATCACCTTCTGATGTGTGGAAGAGTCTCCATGCCTCTTTGATATATTCCTCTATCTCATATTTTGATTTGAATACTTCGTCTAGAAAGGCATATCTTGATTCCTTGAGTTCTTGGAGCTCCTTAGGTGCGTTCATCTTGATTTGCTTTATCATTGTGTCAAGATAGCGCATTGAGATTGTTTGGCCTGTTAAAGATTTGACATAAGCTATTGTCTCGATTCTAGAGAATCGCTTAACTCTAGCTTGTATAACTGCATCCTTGATTTGTCTTCTGACGGCATAGGTGAACATCTATAGTTTGATAGCCTCCTTACCGGTATACTTCTCGTAGCGTTTAACTATTAAATCGCAATAGTGGGGGTCCAGTTCACTACCGTAAAATGTTCTATCAGTTTGTTCACATGCAATGAGAGTTGTCCCACTGCCTGTGAACAGGTCCAATACTGAGTTATTAGCCTCAGTATATAATCTTATTAACTCATTGATGAACTTTAATGGCTTTGTTGGTGCTTTTACTTTCTTGTTTATCTTTCTCTCTCTTTCTGCATTCTTCAGGTTTGGTGTAACTACCATGGGATAGTCAAAGTAGTCTGTATTGCGTTTTGTTTTGATGTCAGGATGAAAGCCATCACCGTAGAATAGGATAGGTTCGAACTTCCTGTAATGGAATAATGTAGCTCCAGATTGTGAGTTTGATTCATACCATGTTGCAATATCTGTAGGTTGTTCGCCTTCTGTTATTTCATTCCAGAAGACTATGTTTCTAGGGCCTGGTGTTATGATTATTTTGTTGCAGCCAGACTGCTTTAGTACTTTGAACCAGTTCTTGCAAAACTCAATGTAGTCTACAGTACTCATAGTGTCTTTGTGTTCTTTGTAATGGAAGCCTATGTTATACGGTGGGTCAGTAAATACTAAGTCTGGGCTATGTTTGCTGTGTCCGTCTGGCTTGAGGAGTTTGTTTATAATGGACCTGCTGTCAGTAGAATCTGCGCAGATTAGTCTGTGTCTATCTCCCAACAAGTAGAGGTCGCCTAGCTGTGTACTAGGCGGCCCTACATCGTTAATATCCTCTTCAAAAATAGTTTCTTCTGATTTTAGGAAGTCATACTCTGGATGATATTGTTGTAATATTTGCATGAGTTGGTCCTTGGGTTGAGCAATCATGAAAGCTAGTTCATCAAGCTTTTGAGACTCAAATATATGAAGGAGTTCGTCACTATCTTTCTCCTTATCATGCGTGCCGTGGAGTTTGTTAAGCACCTGTCGAAGAGTCCGCCTGTCAGCCTCAGTCTCGAGTTTCATTTTGATGGCTGGGATTTCCTCATAACCCATTTCCTTGTAAACAATGGCCCTATGTTCGCCATCTGCAATCTTGTTATTCAAATCGACGACAACAGGAATAAGGTAGCCATACTTTTGCATGGACATCCTTAAACCATGCATCTGTTTATCCGTCATTACATTTGGATTTGAAGGGTCGAAAATCAAGTCCTTAATCTTGATTTTGATAAACTGATGTTCCTTGATAAGCTGCTTAGTTGCCATGGTAATGATAGTAAAACATCAAAAAAAGAGAGGATTAGCCGCCGCCTTCAGCCTCTTTCTTCAAGAGTCCTGATAGTGTGGTACGGTCTGAATCTGGGAAAACACCTTCCCCATTTCCTGCGGCTATTCTTGCGGCTTGTAATGTGTCCTTTTTACTCTGTTCGTCTGGAGTTAAAGTCATTGTATTGTTAACTACCTTATGCTCCTATCAGATAACTTTGGAGATAAATCTTCTGAAAAGCCTGCTAATCGTGGGTCACGGAACTGCCTAGTCCAGGCTATTTCTTCCATGAATCCAGGAAATACCTCAAAGAACCATTTGCACCAATCTTTCATACTCTTCTGTCTGGCGCCTATCTGTTCTCTAGTCAGTTTACGCCATCTGCCAGCAAAATCCTGAGTCTTGAACTTGCTAGCTGCATGATGTTTAAACGAATCATCTGCAAACTGTACTATGTTTATCCAGTCGTAGTATGACTTTCTATACTTATCATCAACTGTTGGGTCATGAGCATGTCGTAGTGCTGCCCAACCGGCTGCCATTCTAGCTTCTAGCTTATGGTCGTCTATAGGATATTCAGTAAACTTCTTCAATAATGCTGGTAAAAACTGGGTAATCCAGGTATTGAGCTCTTCTGCCATCTTGACAGGAACTCTAGGAATACCTTTGTTGATACGAATAGGGTCAGAATATTTCTCTGGGCCTCCGTCAAAGCCATCTTGCTTATTCTTTTCTAATAATATGAATCTAGATTTGCATTCTTTCTCGTTACTATCATAATAATCAAGCATTCTTGGTACGATTGTTTGTATATCTCGCTTTAGGAGATTGTCGTAGTCATTTGATAAGCCCTTCAGGATTTCCAGGGCACGATAATATTGCTGTGCATTTGTTTTATAAAAAAGTTCTTGATGTTTACTAGTCGAGGCTAGTGAATGTCTAGAAGAATGTTCTGAAGAGTGAATAAAACGGTCGTCGTATTCTCTTAATGCTTTGAATACATAAATATATTTCGATTCAGGAAAGCCGCGAGTCTTTAGGTCTCTAACAATGATAACACCTATTTCTTGGGTCATCCATTTCTGGCCGTGCAGTTGGAAGATTTCTTCTAATGCTAATGCTGCTTTCTGTATTGCATACTTTACTAAGTTATTTTTTTCATGACCAGAAGTTGCTGCGTCCATTGCTTCATGATATGCTGCTTCTTTCTCAGAATGGAGCTCGTCAATGCGTTTTGTTTTGTTAATGTTCTCTGGATGACTAGTTTTCTCTTCTAATGTCAAAAGAATACGATTCCTGAATATTGTATTGAAATGAGAACTAATAAAAAAAGGTTGGAAGATTAACTAACCGCCGCCTTCGTCACCGTTGCCGTCGCCGTTTCCATTGCCGTCGCCGTCGCCATTACCGCCGCCTTCTTCAGGTATTACTGGTAGTTGTGTTGCTACTGGTGGTTCTACTACTACAGTCGTGTCGTTACCGACTATTGTTGTAGCGTTGTCGCCTGGTTCAACTGGTAGTGTTGGTCCTGGTGGACATCCACATGGTTCGGGAGCGGGAGGGTCAATGACTGTTACATT